>Ga0302302_1002324_pt1 | contig 11187 bp, 5 predicted proteins | sample III_Palsa_E1_3_FD_198766 | JGI IMG/M metagenome (GOLD analysis project Ga0302302, IMG submission 198766) | Peat permafrost microbial communities from Stordalen Mire near Abisko, Sweden - III_Palsa_E1_3 | ecosystem: Environmental > Terrestrial > Soil > Palsa > Peat permafrost | place: Sweden...
GCGCGCACTTCGGCACTGTTACATTCAGAGGCCAGATCTCGATCTTCCGGCTGGCCAGCCTCCGCGACGATTGAGAACTCTACTTTGCCGAGTTGCGTGCCGTCGGGCATGTAGGGACAACGGTCGACCACGTCGGCGCCAAGAACAGCCGTCGCGACGGCGCGACCGATTGGTTCGTCGAGATACGCTTGGACCCTGATCGGATAAATCCTGGCAAAGGGCGCTCCATCCGGGGCAGGACACAGCGCGGATAGCTCTTGGCCAGGCTTGCTCCGAATTCTGTATGGATCTGAAGCTCAACCGCCAAACGGCGGTCTGCGGACAAGGATTCTGGACCATTCGAATTCTTCGAAGTCCGGCGGCGATGATCGGCCCCTCGTCATATCCCAAACTCAGAGTCCAGCAACAAATCACCCATCGGTTGTGACGAATCCCATAGGACCGATCCCTGGGGTGCGCTAAATGTTCGATTGAAGCACCGTGAAACACGCTGCAGCAAATTGGAACATTGGGTCCGCCCATGCATGCACCTTCCGCCGCCTCCGCCATAAATGGCAGCGCCGATCCCGGCCTCGCCTGCCTCATCCAGCTTTTCCGTTTTCATGGCCTGGCCGGCGACGCGGCCCAGCTTCGGCATGATTTCGGCCTGACTGCGGCGGCGGCCCCGCTCGACCTGATCCGGATCGCCCGGCGGCAGGGGCTGAAGGCCCGCGCGGTGCGTCGCGACTGGGCGCAGCTGGCGGCGACGCCGCTGCCGGCGCTGGCCCTGCTCCGCGACGGCGGTGTCGTCCTGCTGGCGCGAGCCGGCGAGGACAGCGTGCTGGTGCTCGACGCCGGCGCCGGCACGGCCCCTGCCACGCTGTCTCGGGCCGACTTCGAGGCGCGCTGGAGCGGCGAACTCATTCTGGTCGCCAAGCGCGCGGGCCTCAGCGATCTCGGCCGCCGGTTCGACCTGTCGTGGTTCATGGGCGCCATCCATAAATACCGCCATCTGCTGGGCGAGGTACTGCTCGCCTCGTTCTTCCTGCAGCTGTTCGGCCTGGTCACGCCTTTGTTCTTCCAGGTCGTGGTCGACAAGGTGCTGGTCCATCGCGGCATCTCGACGCTCGAAGTCCTGGCGGTGGGATTGGTCACGGTCTCGCTGTTCGAGACCGTGCTGGGCGCCTTGCGCACCTTCGTGTTCTCGCACACGACCAACCGGATCGACGTCGAGCTGGGCGCGCGGCTGTTCCGCCATTTGCTGGCGCTGCCCTTGGGCTATTTCGGCGTGCGCCGGGTCGGCGATTCTGTCGCCCGCGTGCGCGAGCTGGAGAATATCCGGCAGTTCATCACCGGCTCGGCGCTGACCCTGGTGATCGATCTGCTGTTCACCACGATCTTCCTGGGCGTGATGGCCTGGTATTCGGTGACGCTGACCCTGATCGTGCTGGTCTCGCTGCCGGCCTATGTCGGCATCAGCATGGCCGTGACGCCCTTGTTCCGCGCAAGGCTCGACGAGAAGTTCAAGCGCGGCGCGGAGAATCAAAGCTTCCTGGTCGAGACCGTCACCGGGATCGAGACGCTCAAATCCATGGCGGTCGAGCCGCAGATGCAGCGCCGCTGGGAGGAACAGCTGGCGGGCTATGTCACCGCCTCGTTCCGGGTCGCCAACCTGGGCAATTACGCCAGCCAGACCATCCAGATGATCTCGAAGCTGGTCACCGCCGCGATCCTGTTCTTCGGCGCGCGCGAAGTGATCGACGGCGGCCTGACCGTGGGCGAGCTGGTCGCGTTCAACATGCTGGCCGGGCGCGTGGCGCAACCGGTGCTGCGCTTGGCCCAGGTCTGGCAGGACTTCCACCAGACCCGCCTGTCGGTCGAGCGCCTGGGCGACATCCTCAACACCCCGACCGAGCCCACATCCGCCGGCGGCCGCGCGGCCCTGACGGCGATCGCCGGCCGCATCCAGTTCGACCAGGTCAAGTTCCGCTACCGCACCGACGGGCCCGAGGTCTTGCGCGGCGTCAGCCTCGACATCCCGGCCGGCCAGGTGCTGGGCATCGTGGGCTCGTCCGGTTCCGGCAAGTCGACGCTGGCCAAGCTGGCGCAGCGGCTCTATGTGCCGGAAAGCGGCCGCGTGCTGGTCGATGGCGTCGATCTGGCGATGATCGACCCATCCTGGCTGCGGCGCCAGGTCGGCGTCGTGCCGCAGGAGAGCGTGCTGTTCAACCGCTCGGTGCGGGACAATATCGCGCTGACCGAGCCGGGCATGCCGCTGGAGCGGGTCGTGGCCGCGGCCCAGCTGGCCGGCGCCCACGAGTTCATCCTCGAACTGCCGGAAGGCTATGACACGATCATCGGCGAACGCGGCGGCAGCCTGTCGGGCGGCCAGCGCCAGCGCATCGCCATCGCCCGCGCGCTGGTCGGCAACCCGCGCATCCTGGTGTTCGACGAGGCGACCAGCGCGCTCGACTATGAGAGCGAGTTGGCGATCCAGCAGAACATGCGGGCGATCTGCGCCGGGCGCACCGTGCTGATCATCGCCCATCGCCTGTCGACCGTGCGCGGCTGCCACCGGATCATCGCGATCGAGCGCGGCCAGGTCGTCGAGGACGGCACGCATGACGAACTGCTGCGCAGTGGCGGGCGCTATGCGACGCTGCACCGGGTGCAGGCGGGGATGAATGATGCCGCCTGACAGCAACGTCACCCGCCTGAAGACGCCCTGGCGCTGGCCCGGCCTGCTGCCCGACCGCGACGCCAATGAATTCCTGCCGGCGGCGCTGGAGATCGTCGAGACGCCGGCCTCGCCCGCCGGCCGGCTGATCGGCGCCGTCATCATCGGCGCGGCCTTGGTCGCGCTGCTGTGGGCGTGCCTGGGCAAGGTCGATATCATCGCGTCCGCCAGCGGCCGGGTCGTGCCGGTCGGCAAGAGCAAGGTGGTGCAGCCGCTCGACACCGGCGTGGTGACCAGGATCCTGGTCGCCGACGGCGACCATGTGAAGGCCGGCGACCTGCTGGTCGAGCTCGACCGGACCGAGGTCGAGGCCGACCGCGACCGGTTCCGGCGCGACCTGCTGCGCGCGAGGCTCGACCTGGCGCGCACGCGCGGGTTGGCCAATGCGCTGACCAGCGGGGCCGCACCGGAGCTGGTCGACCCGCCGGCCGAGGCCCCGCCGGCGAGCCTGGCCGCGGCACATCTGGCCATGCTGGCCGAGGCGTCGGAAAGCCGGGCCAAGCTCGACGGCATCGAGCAGCAGATCCAGCAAAAGGACGCCGAGGCGGCCGAAGTGTCGGCCACGGTCGACAAGCTGCAGGCGACCCTGCCGATGGTGCAGGGCGAGGCGGATATCCGCACCAAGCTGAAGGAGATGGAGTTCGGCAACAAGCTGGCCTGGCTCGAGGCGGAGGAGAAGCTGACCGACCAGCAGCATCAGCTGCCGATCCTGGCGCAACACCGCGCCCAATCGGTCGCGGCCAAGCTGGCGCTGAAGCAGCAGCATGACGAGACGCTGGCGACCTACCAAAAGACCGTGCTGGACGAGCTGACCAAGGCGCAGGACCAGGTCAGCGTCAACCAGGCCGAGTTCACCAAGGCCGAACAGAAACTGTCGGCCCAGAGTCTGTCGGCGCCGATCGACGGCACGGTGCAGCAGCTGGCGATCCACACGATCGGCGGCGTGGTGACGCCGGCCCAGGCGCTGATGGTGCTGGTGCCGGATCATGGCGGCTTGGTGGTCGAGGCGACGGTCGAGAACCGCGACGTCGGCTTCGTGCTGCCGGGCCAGGCGGCGAAGGTCAAGGTCGAGACCTTCAACTTCACGCGCTACGGGCTGCTGGACGGCAGCGTGACCAGCCTCAGCCACGACGTGGTCGACGAGCCGGCGCCGAAGCCCGAGGCGAAACGCGGCGACGACAAAGCCCGAGACAGCGACGCGGACCGGACGCACGAGGCGGGCTTTGTGGCGCGGATCGCGCTGGACCGGGACTGGATGGAGACGGAGAATGGCCGGATCCCGCTCGGACCGGGCATGGCGGTCGATGTCGAGATCCATACCGGCAGGCGGAGCATCATCAGCTATCTGCTGTCGCCGTTGGCGACGAAGCTGCAGGAGAGTTTGCATGAGCGGTGAGGGATTTGAACGGTCGGAGGGCGCCTTCGAGGCCTTCAACCGCTGCGGCCTGCTGTATGGCCATGTGATCGATGTCAGCCGCGACACGGCGACAGAGGATCAGCGTAAGCCGCACGAGGCCGGCCGGCATCCGCCCGACGACAAGAACGGCCAGCCGCAGAGTGGTTCGCCGGCCTATGTGGCCCGGGTACAAACGCCCGCTAGGACCCGGCATGGCGGTGACGGCGGAGATTGAGACTGGTCGAGCGTACCGGCAGGGGAGTTTTACAGAGCAATGAAGAACTTGACCATGATCCCTTCGATCGGCGAGGCGTTGAATCCGGCTCAGACGCTGCCGGCACTCATGCTCGACCATGGCAGCGACGAGGACGCGGTGGCGGTCGAGATCTGTGATGCGTGCTTCGCGCAACCGGACTCGTCGGCCAAGTCCAACAATTTCAACTCCGACCCCATTCCGCAAAGGGCGTGGCGCCTCACGGCGGTCCTGATCCTCGTGGCATTCGCTGTGCTGTCCGTCGCGTCGGCGAGGGCTCAGCCCCTGCGCAATTATCGTTTGCCAGGAAATGTGGGAATACGAATGACGGCATCGTTGGCGAGTGCCGGGCAAATCGACGATCAACTAGACAAATTTATAGAGATAATTGGTGACCTTAAGGGTAACGCCACGATCTGCAATGTAGAGAAGTCTCAACACGCCCTCCTTTACGAGGAAACAATCAATAATGCGGAATTGATCGCAGGAGCGCGATATCGCCAACTTGGTCTTAACGAAAACTTGGCGGAAGCGCGTGAGCGAAAGGCTTATCAGAAAGTCAAAATCGCACACCAGGCAAACCTCAGCACGCCAGATTGCCGATCTTTCGGCTTGCAGCAAATATCTGCTCTTGATCGACCAATGGCCCGTCAGGCCGTCGAGTTCCTCCGTCGATCCTATCAGAAGTCTTCCGGGTCGCCCGACGGTAGCGACCGGCTCCCTCCGAACGCAACCAATGATGACCTTCAGGCAATTCCTTTCGCTGGGCTTGTCGGTTCGCTGAAAGGCGATGCCGAAATCTGCAAAACGCCCTCTCAGGAATATATTGATGTGGTTCAGGCCGCTGAAATCGTAGTTAAAGCTAGATATAGGCAGATTGGCCTAAATGAAAATTCCGAGAACTGTGATGAGGATGGTGGATACAAGGAAGCCTTCATTCGGCATAAAGATTATCCGCAGATGCCAATCTGCGAGTCCATTGAGAATCAAGTAAAAAATGTCGAAAAATGGACCGCGCGACAGGGTGCAGAATATATTCGAAAGCTGGCCAGCATAAAATAAAGCGGAGATATCGACGTGTTTATCACAACAAAATTCGACGCGACGAGCGTCAATTCTACATTGTTTTCATTGATTCGTACCTTCGAGTCGGGCTCGCCTGCCGGAAACTACAGCATGGTTAATCCGTCGGGATCAGGTGCCTACGGTGCTTATCAGCTCAAACCACAGGCTCTAGAGGATATAGGTGCGATTGAGGATTCAACAGAGAGCCTAACCGCCCCCGGTAACTGGACTGGAGCCTTCGGGACAAGCCTCAAAGACTTTCTCAGCAACCCTATCTATCAAGATGCGGCCGCTGAAGCATATTTGAATAATTATGTTGTGCCAATTGTTAACAAATTTAACGCACCCGATCAGATCGGGAGCACTTTCCCTGATATGCTCAACAATCCGGTGCCAATTACGCAGGACGGTCTATTGCTTGCGGCCTGGAATGTGCCAGGCGCGGCTATATCGGTAGCGAACGGAAACAGCTCGTCGCCCAATTTTCCGCAGCTCGGCACCCCACAATATAACGACACTCTTTCACGCTTCCAGGCGGGCGCGATTGCTGACGGCGAGTTGGTGATTAATCCTACAAGTGTAGCGCTCGCGAAATCTCAAATCGTGACCGATTATTTCGGGACAACCAACTATTTGATTTCACCAATCGCATTGACATTCGATACCGGTGACATCGCCTGGACGCCCGCTACCGGAGGTTTTAGCGGAGTTGATTCCAGTGGGACGCAGTATTTCCTGACGAAAGGTACCGATGATCAAGGAAATCAAACCGCAGTAGTGACAATCCTTTCGTCAACAGTTTCCGGTCAATACATTGTAAATTATTATTCCTCTTTTGCAAATTTTTCCATCCCGACAACCTCTGTAACGCTGTCAGGTATCACCGGCCCGGTGACGCTATCGGGCGGTTTGGTGTCTGTAGGAGGCTCTCAACCTTTCACTTATCTACCCCTCAGCAATCAGATTTCAGGACAGAACGCCGTAACTGCTACTGTCAACGATGCGGCGCTCTCCCTAATCACACCGGCCGATGGCGCACCCTTTGCTGTGGTCTCCTCTATAACGAGTACGGGGGCGGCCTCAATAAGCGTTCAGAATGCCACCCCCATCGGCGGGCCTGATTCGAGCGGCAACCAAGACTACAAATTCGCCAATGGCAACGGTGTGCGAGTCAACGGCAACCAAATCGTAGCGAGTCTCACCTTTCAGCCGAATATCGAATTCGTAACGCCGCTTGATGGCCGCCCGGTTACGGCAATGGTAAGCGGGCCGCAAGGAACGTTGTTGAACCTGACTGTTGCTCCGGGAGCCAGCTATACAGCAACAACGGGTATCGGTGGCTCGACAGCCTTGACGGTGACGCTGCCGAATGGGCAGTCCATCACGACAAACCTTACACAACTATCAGACGGCACGCCGGTGCAGACGTTAGCGGCGATCGATGGTGTCGCTCTCTCGCCGACATTGGTTAATTTGCTCAGTACGCAATATGGCATTACGCCCGATGCGATCTCAAACGGCCTCCTTGGCGGGGGCGAAAGCAGAGGCGGCGTCACGTTTGGCCAGGACGCGGAGGGCAATCCGACCTTCACCAACGCCGCCGGCGGGGCCTCCGCCACGATCGCGCTCTCCCCGCCGATCAACGGCACGATCACGAGCGGCATCGTCACCGAGAGCGATGGGTCGAGCTATGGCGTCGTCGCCAATCCCGACGGGTCCACGACCTACCTGTCCGGGACGGCCCAGGTCTTCAATGCCGCGGGCGTGACGCTAACCGCGGACGAGCGGGCGACGCTGGTGAACGGCGCCCAGGAGCAAGATCTGCTCGACGGCGCCAGCATCGTGACCGATATCCTCAATGCGATTCATTCGGGTACGCCGCTCGGCATCGCGACCGCTGTCGACAATATCGTAGAGACGCTCTCCTACGATACCAGGGTTCCGGTGCAGTCCGACACCTACACGGGAGCAATTGATGCCGGCGCGGTCTTGTCGGTTGTCGGCGCCATCGAAGATCCCTCGGCCGTCAACATCACCGGGGCGGTCGGCGCCGTGGTCGGCGCGCTTGCGGAAAACAGTATTGCCGGTCTGCTTCCCGACGAGATTCCGATCATCGGCGCGGTGACCTCCTTCGTCGAGTTCCTGGAGCAGCCGAGCGTGCTCGGTGGCGTTACTACGGCGATCAACACCGCCGGGGCGTTTGGCGGTCCTCTCTTCGAAGATATCGCCATCGGTTGGGATCTCGGCCTCGCCGTCGCCACCTTTCTAGGCATCGGCGCTTCCTCCGCCGTTCCGTCCATCACGGCCAGCGCCTGGTGGAGCGGCAATGGCACGGTGACCTGGAGCGCGGTCCCCCACCATGTTTCACAGGCCGAGACCAACAGTCTCCAGACCCTGGAAGGGCAGCTCGTCGCGCTCGGCCAAGCCGAAGGCAACTTCATCCCGTCGCGGGCGGCGACGATCGGCATCGATTCGAGTGGCTTCTATCTCCAGGACGCGTTCACCGGGGATGTGACCCAGGTATCGGCCGCGGGCCTCCCCGCCGCCTGGCTGGCGAACGCGATCGAGCATAACGCCGTCGGCGATGCGCAGCTCTACGACCAGATCTACCGCCAGACCGGCGGCGTCGATGGCGAGAACGGCGGACCCGATCTGCTGACGGGCGGCATATCGACTTCGGGCAGCGGCACGCTCGATGCGGATACGGCGGCCCATGCCGCCGACATCGCCATGGCCGAGGCCTCCGAGGCGACCGCGGCCGGCGGCTTCGACGGCTCGGCGACGGCACCGACGCCCTTTGAACTCCTGGGCCAGACGCCCGACAATTCGGCGGGACAGGCGACCGAACTCGACCAATGGAACGCCTTGACGGTGCCCGGCAGCTTGCCGAGACCCGCGGTCGGCTCGGTCGAATATCAGGCCGAGCAGGCCGTGCAGACGGCGATCGAGGGCGGCGGCCCGCAGACCGAGCTGGTGCCGCCGGAGGCGACGGCGACCGCCCAATGGACTCCCGGCACCAGCGGCACCACCACCACCACGACCTGGCTCAGCACCGGGGTGCCGGTGGCGCTCGAAGAAATCCTGAGCCAGACCATGAGCCAGCTGGTCGCACTCGGCCAGTCGATCGGCAGTTTCGTCCCGGGACGCGCGGCAACGATCGGTGTCGATCAGAACGGTCTGTTCATCAAGGACTCGATGTCCGGCCAGGTCACCTATACGACGCCGGCGGGGCTGCAGGCGGCTTGGCTGGCCGATGCGATCGCGGTTCAGGCAGTCGGCAACGCCACGCTGTACAACGAACTTTGGCAGCAGCATCTGCACCCGCCCGCCGACGGCACGCCGGAATGGGTGCTGGACGGCGCGATCCAGATCCCGGGGTTGGGCTGGGTCGAACCCGACACGCTCTACCATCAGGACGAAATCGGCGCGGCCAAGGCCTGGGAGGCCTATGAAGGCTACGAAGACCAGGTCAATGACTTCACGACCATTTCCTTCGGCTCAGACGGCACCAACACGACATTGACCCAGTATCAAGACTACTCAGGCTGGAATACATTCTTCGATCAGCCGATCGACGCCCCGAAGAGCACGCCGGCGGCGACAGGGGGCTCACCGCTCGCCATCGTCGGAACCGGGACCAACGTCGCGGGACTGGGTGGATCCGATCTGTTCGTGCGCGCCGCCAATGGGGATCTGTCGTTCTGGGAGGTGAATGCCGCGGGCAACATGATCGGCGGCGCCAATATCCAAAGCGTGACCAGCACCGGCACCTCGCCCCTGGTCATCGACACCGGGACGAGCGTCGCGGGTGCGGGCACGAACCTGCTGGGCGCCGGCGGCCAGGATCTGCTCGTCCATGCCAGCAACGGCACGGTCGAAATCGTCGAGGTCGATCCGGCCGGCACGGTCGAGAACGCGGCCATGGTGACCAATTCGACGGGCGCCGCGATCCTGATCGACCCGACCACGGTCATCACCGGCGTCGGCACCGATCTGCTGGGCGGTGGGGGGCAGGACATCGTCTTTACCGCCTCGACAGGCCAGATCGGCGTCTGGGAGCTGCAGGCCGGGACCGGCACTGTCGGTATTCAAGGGACGGAATACACGCTCAGCAATGGCACGGTCACCGTCACCGCGCCGGTGGCTGTGCTGGGCACCAACGACACGATCACCGTCACCGGGGCCGGCAGCGTGACGGTCGACGCGATCTACCTCTACGAGATCATCGACAGCAACAATACGGTAGTCACGGCCACCGCCGGCGGCGATGAACTGGTTGTCACCGGCGGCGGCAATACGATCAACGCGACGACCGGGCTCGCCAACACCGTCATAGTCAGCGGCGGCGTCGATACGATCAATCAGACCGGCGGCAGCGTGACGATCGCCGCGATCTACCTCTACGAGACCATCAACAGCACCAACACGGTGATCACGGCGACCGCCGGCGGCGATGAACTGGTTGTCACCGGCGGCGGCAATACGATCAACGCGACGACCGGGCTCGCCAACACCGTCATAGTCAGCGGCGGCGTCGACACGATCAACCAGACCGGCGGCAGCCTGTCGATCGCCGCGATCTACCTCTATGAGGTCATCAACAGCACCAATACGGTGATCACGGCGGCCGCCGGCGGCGATGCGCTGGTCGTCACCGGCCGCGGCAACACGATCAACGCCACCGGCACGGCCAGCAGCGTCACGGTCAACGGGAGCGGCAATACCGTCGTGGTGGCCAGTGGCTCGTCCGAGACGATCACGCTCAACGGCACCGGCAACCGGCTGGTGACCTCGGCCGCCAGCATCGACCAGCTGACCTTCACGCAATCCGGCACCGATCTGGTGATCGGCATCGTCGGCACCGCCGCGTCCTACACGATCAAGGGTTGGTTCAGCGGCCTCGCCAGCCAGTTCACCGAGATCGACGCCGCCGACGGCACATCGCTATCGCTCGCCGGCGCCGCGGCGTTCGGTGCCGCCTTGTCGGGACCCCAGCCATCGGCGCTGACATCTGGCGGGACGCAGCTGGTTGGGGCGTCTGCCCTGATGGAACCCGTTGGGACGTCTGTCCTGACGGAACCGGCCGCGGAACCGTCGTTGGCTGAAGTCACGTGGCAGCCCGATACGGCCGCGATCAATGCCCTCAGCCTGACCAGCAATGGCGCTGCGGTCTCGCTGAGTTCGCTGACGGTTCTCGGCGAAGGTCAGAATCTGTTGGGCTTAGGCGGCAACGATCTGGTCATGAAGGATAGGTCGGGTGTCGTCCATATCTGGGAGTTCAACAGTCTCGGTCAGATTATCCAGTATCCGACCTTGACATGGAGCGGCGCCCCCGCCGCCATCGGCGGTTCGACCATCATCGGCGAGGGCCAGGATCTGCTGGGCCAGGGCGGCAACGATCTGATCTTCAGGGATGCCTCAGGCTACGTCGACATCTGGGAGTTCAACAGCCTCGGTCAGATCCTTCGGCCGCTGACGCTAACCCTCAATGGGGCGTATGCCGCCATCGGCAGCTCGACCATCATCGGTGAGGGCCAGGACCTGCTGGGCGAAGGCGGCGGCGATCTGATCGCCAAGGACGCATCGGGCGATATCGATATCTGGGAGTTCAACAGCCTGGGCACCATCGGTCGGGCGGTGACCCTGACCATCAACGGCGCTCCGGCCGCCATCGGCGGCTCGACCATCATCGGCGAGGGCCAGGACCTGCTGGGCGAAGGCGGCGGCGATCTGATCGCCAAGGAGACATCGGGCTAG
>Ga0302302_1002332_pt1 | contig 11171 bp, 9 predicted proteins | sample III_Palsa_E1_3_FD_198766 | JGI IMG/M metagenome (GOLD analysis project Ga0302302, IMG submission 198766) | Peat permafrost microbial communities from Stordalen Mire near Abisko, Sweden - III_Palsa_E1_3 | ecosystem: Environmental > Terrestrial > Soil > Palsa > Peat permafrost | place: Sweden...
TATTGCTCGGGTTCATACTTGGCTGCTGACTGGTGCTGCTAGGCTGCTGGTACGGATGCGAAGCGGCGCGGCAGATGCGGGGGTGGGGGTTCCGGCGGGGCCGGTTGAGGCGCTGCGGCGGCATTGGTTTTTGTATGTGTACGAGGGGGCGGAGCTGGCCTGGTTTATGGTGGCGGCTTGCGTGGCTACGGTCGCGCTGTTTGGAGCGGGGTCGCCGGCGTTGCACTGGCTGCCGAGTGCTGCGCTGCGACGGTTGGTGATGGGCGCGGCGATGGGTGGGACTGCCGTGATGATTATTCATTCGCCGATGGGGAAACGGTCGGGGGCGCACTTTAATCCGGCTATTACGCTTACGTATCTGTGGCTGGGAAAAATTGGCGTGTGGGATGCCGTGGGGTATGTGGTCGGACAGTTTGCTGGGGGCGTGGCGGGGGTCGGTGTTGCGGCTCTGATGATGGGGAGATTGCTGGCGCAGCCTTCGGTGGAGTATGCCGTGACCGTGCCGGGGATTGGTGGGACGGCGGGTGCGTTTGGGGCGGAGTTGTTTATGGCTGTGTTGCTCATGGGGACTGTCTTGTGGATGACGAATCGGCGGCGTCTGGCGGGGTATACGAGCTATGCGGTGGGGGCGTTGATTACGGGGTATGTGTTTTTCTTTGCGCCGGTGTCGGGGTTCAGTATCAATCCGGCGCGGACGGTGGGGTCGGCGGTGTTTGCACAGGTGTGGACCGCAGAGTGGGTTTATTTTGTCGCGCCGCTGCTGGGGATGTTTGGGGCTGGGGCTGTTTATGTTTACTGGTTTGGGATTGAGAGTGTGCTGTGCGCGAAGCTGCATGCTGCGCCTAGTGTGCTTTGTCCGTATCGGTGCGGGGTGGTGGAGCATGTGGTGGAGATGAAAGGCTTCTAGTCCCAGGGCTAAAGCCCGGACCTATCTCAGGGGCAAAGGCAACTGCAACGGCAGAAGCAGATCCCTGCGGGATGACAGCCAGAAGCAAGAGCACAGGCACGGGCAAAAGCAAAAGCAACGGCAAGAGCAACGACAACTACAGGGGTCCTTCACTGCGTTCAGGATGACGGAATTTCTTGCAGGTGCGAACAACTCGCGAACAATTCCTGACGAACGAGAAACGATCAACAGCTTGAAGCTGCGAGCTAGTAATTCTCGTCGTTGCGGTTTAGGTGCTGTTCGATGACGGGGTTGGTGGAGGCGGCGGTGGGGGTGGAGCCGAGGATCTGGACTAGTGGGGCGGGGGCTGTGGCGGCTATGGCCTTGGGGTTGCGGATTGGGTTGGGGGGGGTGTAGGTGTACTCCCATGCGTAGTGGCGGGTGAGGCGGTGCAGGATGAAGATGCCGGCGATGAGAACAATGGCCGTGAAGAAGGCGGCTTCGGGGCCGTACGCGCCGCCGGTTAGCCACTCGGGGCCGGAGACGGAGGTGAAGATTAGGTTGTTGAAGCCGAAGTCCACGGTGATGGGAAGGCCGAAGAGGAGCGTGGCTACTGCGCTCCAGGCGAAGTGGATGCCCCAGCCGATCCAGAGGGCGCGGGTGCGGAGGTAGGCGGTGCAGAAGAGGACGGCGAAGAGGAAGGTGTTGAGGATGCTGAGCGCGGTGGCGTCGGGACGGAAGGCGGAGAGGGTGGCGTAGAGGAAGGAGAGGAAGAGGGTGGCGAAGACGGGGCCGGTGGCTTCGATGAACTGGATGAAGAGGAAGCCGCGGAAGGCGACTTCGAGCGCGAGCGTGGCGATGGCGATGGTGAGGAGCGACAGAAGCGCGTAGCCGAAGTTCGCTAGGTTGAGGTTGAACTCGGGATGTAAGGCGCCCAGCAACATCAGGGGGAGGATGGCGGCGATGATGATCGCCCAGCCGAGGGCGGCGCCGCGGAGGAACTCTTCGCGGGTGGTCGCGCGGGCGGGGAGGGCGTTCGTGGCGCGGATGCCGTTGAGGCTGCTGATGGCGTCGGGTGCAGGACTGCGGGCGGCGATCCAGCGGAGGACGGCGAATCCGATGAGCAGGAGAAAGAGGAAGAAGAGTTGCTGCAGGAGGTTCGAGATGATGGACAGGTTGAAGCGGACGGTGAGGCCCTGGGTGGCGCGCTCGGCGAGACCCTGGGCAGCGACGATCCAGAGACCTGCGCCGAGAAAGAGCAGGAAGTGGAAGGGTCGCGGAAGAGCGGAGGTGCGCGGTGATTGCGGCAACGGCTTGATCAGCTCCTTTGGCGGCGAGGCCTGCATGGGTTAGACGCGTTCCCTGCCCGGATTGCATCAGAGGAAGTCCGAATGGTGGATTGGGATGCTTTGGTCGCTTTCCCACTCATCCGCAAAAGCGCGTATGAATGGGGCACCCGGACTTTTGTGCTCCCGCAAGAGGCGGGGAATCTTGGAATTCTGCTTTCTCACCCATCCGCGATGGAGCCGCGTAGGAATGAGGCGCCCGCGACCTGCGAGCCCAAGTCACAAAATCGGGACATGGAGCACCCATAGTGTCGCCCGTTGAGTGGCTTAGGCGGTGGTGTAGAACTGCGCTATGTTGCGGAACTTCTGGTAGCGGGCGGCTAGCATGGCTTCGAGCGAGAGGCCCTGGAGGGTTTCGAGGTGGTCGGACAGGCGCTCGTCGACGATGCTCATGGCGAGGGCTGGGTCGTTGTGGGTTCCGCCTTCGGGTTCGCGAATTACTTCGTCGACGCAGCCTAGCATTTTGACGTCGGTGGCGGTGTAGCGGAGAGCGGTGGCGGCGTCCTGCTTGCGGCCGGAGTCCTTCCACATGATGGAGGCGCAGCCTTCGGGGGAGATGACGGAGTAGATGGCGTTTTCGAGCATGAGTACGCGGTCGGCTACGGCGAGCGCTAACGCGCCGCCAGATCCGCCTTCGCCGGTGATGGTTGCGATGGTGGGGACGCGGAGGCGGGACATTTCGAGGAGGTTGCGGGCGATGGCTTCGGCCTGGCCGCGCTCCTCGGCACCGAGGCCGGGGTTGGCTCCGGCGCAGTCGATGAAGGTGAAGACGGGGCGATTGAATTTCTCGGCGATCTTCATGGCGCGGAGGGCCTTGCGGTAGCCTTCGGGGTCGGGCGAGCCGAACTTGCGGGCTACGCGCTCTTTGACGGAGCGGCCCTTGAGGTTCGCGATGACCATGACGGGCTGGCCGTGGAAGCGGGCCATGCCGGCAGTCATGGCGGGGTCGTCCGCGAACTGACGATCACCGTGAATCTCGCTGAAGTCGGTGAAGAGAGCCTGGATGTAATCCATGGGATAGGGACGCTGGGGATGCCGGGCTAATTCGGTTTTTACCCAGGCTTCGGGGACCGGTGGTGCGGGCTGGTGTGACTGCTTTGGGGAGGTATTTTCTGCCATCTCGTTGACCAAATTGATTGTACGGGAAGAACAGGGGATAGGGGATAGGGTGTAGAGCGTAGGAAAAAGCTGCTGATGATTTCTGAGTTCTACGCTTTCGCTAAAGGCTGGCGCGAAAAGAGTTTGGGCCAGGAGAGGTCGTAGGGGTTGCGGGCGAAGAGGAGGATGGCTAGTACGAGGGCGTAGAGGAGTTGCTGGCTGGCGACGTTCCAGTCCTGCTTGAGGCCGATGCCGAACATGAGGACGAAGATGAGGAGGAGGGCTAGCGTTAGGGCGGCTCGGGTGAAGAGGCCTAGGAGTAAGAGGGTGCCGATGAGGAGCTCGACGCAGGGGATGAGGTAGCCGGTGGTGAGGGTGAGGGATGGTGGGAGCGGTGTGGCGGCCATGGACTTGACCATTCCCTGCGCGAAGCCGGAGAGGTGGGTGCCGGTGAAGATGCGGGAGAAGCCGTGCAGGAAGAAGTCGAGGCCGGTGATGAGACGGAGGAGGAGGTAGGCGTGGTGGCGCTCGCGGGTGGGCAGTGCTTCGGGTAGGACTTCCGTCATGAGGGATTGGATGCGGCGGGTTTAGTTGGGGTACAGGAGAGAGATGCGGAGGGCTTGCGCGCCGGGGCTTAACTGTAAGGGCTTTTTGACGTTCGCGGGAAGCCATGCGACTTCGCCGGACTTGAAGGAGTGCTTCCCTGCTGCTTCTGGCTGCATGTCGAGATCCGTGAGGGGGACGATGAGCGAACGTGCCTGAAGGGGCGTGGCTTCGCAGCCGACTGTGGGCGGGCAGACGATGCGGTCGATTTCGAGGGACGCGTCCTGGAACTCGATGTGTGTGCCGGGGAGGAGGGGAGACGGGACTTCGCCGCGGGTGACTTGCTTGAGGTCGGTGGGCGGGATGGTCTTGAGTTCGACGCGGAGGAAGTCGGAGGAGAGCTCGCTGAGGTTGGTGATGCTGTGGCGCTCGGTCATGCCAGGCGCGATGCGGAAGGCTCCGGTGTGCGTGGACGGGCGGGTGACGGAGAAGGCGTTGGGCGGTTCGTGGTCGATGCGGACTTCACCGGAGTCATTGAGATAGACGTAGACGGTGGGGTAGGCGGAGTGGTCGTGCATGGGTACGAACTCGTGCGGGCCGTAGTGGACGCGCATGACGAGGAGGTCGTGGTTGTTGAGGATGGTTTTGTAGTTCTTGGGCAGCGGGGATTGTGCGGGTTTGGTTTGGGCGAGGGCGTTGGTGGTGAAGAGTGCGCCAAAGAAGAGTATCGCTAATGTGGAAATGAGCTTGTGCCGCAACGAGAGAAATACAGGGATCTCTCCATTACGCCTCGCAAGAGCGCGAGGCTTCGGTCGAGATGACGGACGTTGGGGTGGGAAGAGAGTGCGAGGGTTTGGTCGAGGGGACGAGTGTTCCATGATCATTGGATGACCTGGACGGCGCCGCGACCCACGAGGGATTCGACTTGTTCGATGAAGGCTACATCGGCAGCTACGGTTAGGTGGGGTTCGAGGTCGACTGCGAACTGATCGGGTTCTTCCAGGCGGAGCATTAGCTTGCCGGCGCCGGGGGCGGAGCGGAAGAGGGTGTCGAGTTTGGCTAAGAGTTCGGTATCGGGGTTGTGCAGGGGGACGCGGATGCGGAGGGCGTCGGGGAGTTTTATTTTTACGTCTTCGAGGGCGATGATGTTCGAGACGGCTAGCTTGGGGGCGGCGTCTTCGTCGCCGCGGAGGACGCCGCGGACTAATACGGGGACGTCTATTTTTAATTTCTCCGCTAGCTTTTCGTAGGCGGACGAGAAGGCGATGAGCTCGATCTTGCCTACTGTGTCTTCGAGCGCGGCTTGCGCGTACATCTCGCCGGAGCGTTTGGATTTTGCGACTTTGAGACCGGTGATTACGCCGGCGATCTGGATTTCGTTGGAGGAGGATTCTTCGCGGCGGCCGCGGTTGAAGACGGTGGGCTCGGGCTTCATCTCGCAGGCTGTTGCGGTGTCGATGACCTTGAGGTTGCGGAGCTTCTCGCGGTACTTGTCGAGGGGGTGGCCGGAGACGAAGAAGCCGAGGACTTCCTTTTCGTTCTGGAGGCGGAGGTGCTCGTCCCAGTCGGGCACGGCGGGTAAGGCTTCTTCGGTGTGTGAGGTGTTGGCGGGGCCTGGGTCGTCGAACATGCCGAAGAGGCCGTGCTGGCCGGACGCTGTGTCGCGTTGGGATTTCTGGGCGCGCTCGATGGCCTTGTCTAGGGCGGCGAAGACGCGGGCGCGGGGGCCGAAGGAGTCGAGTGCGCCGGCCTTGCAGAGGGACTCAAGGACGCGCTTGTTCATTAGGCGGAGGTCGATCTTGTCGCAGAATTCGTATAAGGAAGAGAAGCCTTGCTTCCCTTCTTTCTGGAGCTCGGCGCGGGCGGTGATGATGGAGTCGATGGCATTGTGGCCGACGTTCTTGATCGCCGCGAGGCCGAAACGAATCTCGTCGCCCTTGGGGGTGAAGGTGGCCGCGGAGATTTGGACGTCGGGCGGGACTACGGAGATGTTGATCTCGCGACATTCGCCGATGTACTTGACTACATTTTCTGGCTTGCTGGTTTCGGAGGTTAGTAGCGCGGCCATGAACTCTACTGGATAGTGGGTCTTGAGCCAGGCGGTGTGATACGCGAGGAGCGAGTACGCGGCGGAGTGTGATTTGTTGAAGCCGTAGCCGGCGAACTTGGCCATCTGGTCGAAGATTTCTCCGGCCTGCGATTTTGGGAACTTTCGCTCGGCGGCGCCCTTGAGGAAGATCTCGCGCTGCTTCTCCATCTCGGCAGCATCCTTCTTACCCATGGCGCGGCGGAGGAGGTCGGCGCCACCGAGCGAGTAGCCGCCGATGACGTTGGAGATCTGCATGACCTGTTCCTGGTAGACCATGACGCCGAGGGTTTCTTTTAGGAGTGGCTCGAGTTCGGGGAGGGTGTATTCGACTGGGTTGCGGCCCCACTTGCGCTCGATGAAGTCGTCGATCATGGACATCGGGCCGGGGCGGTAGAGGGCGTTGAGCGCGGTGAGGTGCTCGATGGTGTTGGGCTTGTAGCGGCGGAGGACGTCGCGCATCCCGCCGGATTCAAATTGGAAGACGCCGGAGGTTAGGGCGCGGTGGAAGACTTTTTCAAATGTGGCCGTGTCTTCGAGATCGATGAGCGAGAGGTCGACGATTTCGTTGCGGTTGGACTTGATTAGCTTGAGGCAGTCGTCGATGACGGTGAGGGTGGTGAGGCCGAGGAAGTCCATCTTGAGCAGGCCCATTTTTTCGACGGCCTTCATGTCGTAGCTGGTGACGATGGCTTCGTCTTTGGTGCGGGTGACGGGGACTAGCTCGGTAAGCGGTTGCGGTGCGATGACGACACCGGCGGCGTGGACTCCGGCGCCACGCACGAGGCCTTCGAGGCGGAGGGCGGTGTCGATGAGTTCTTTGATCTTGGGGTCTTGGTATGCGGTGGCTAGGAGGGGATTTTCTTCGAGCGCTTTCTCGATGGTGATGCCGATGGTGGGGGGGATCATCTTGGCGATGCGATCGACTTCGCCGTAGGGCATGTCGAGGGCGCGGCCTACGTCCTTGATGGCGGCTTTGGCGGCCATGGTGTTGAAGGTGATGATCTGCGCGACCTGGTCGTTGCCGTACTTGCGGCGGACGTACTCGATGACTTCGCCGCGACGGTTCATGTCGAAGTCGATGTCGATATCGGGCATGGAGATGCGTTCGGGGTTGAGGAAGCGCTCGAAGAGAAGATCGTTTTGGAGGGGATCGATGTCCGTGATCTCCATGACGTAGGCGACGAGGGAGCCGGCAGCGGAACCGCGGCCGGGGCCTACGGGGATTCCCTGCTCGCGCGCGTAGCGGATGAAGTCCCACACAATCATGAAATAGCCGGGAAACTTCATCTGCTTGATGCAGTCGATTTCGCGGTTGAGGCGGGCTTCGTAGTCGGCGATGGACTTGCGGAGCTTGTGGGTGTCTTCGAGATGCTTGATGGCGGTCTCGCGACGCTTGCGCCAGCCCGCGCGGCAGACCTGCTCGAAGTAGGTGTCGAGGTCCATGCCGTCGGGGCAATCGAATTTGGGGAACGGGTTTTTTACTTTCGTGAGCTCGAGGTTACAACGCTCGGGAAACTGCATGGTGCGGGTGCAGACTTCGGGGGCGTGGGCGAAGAGCTGGTGCATCTGGTCGGCGGACTTGATGTAGAACTCTTGCGTGTCGAACTTGAAGCGCTTGGGGTCGTTCATGCTGCCGGCGGTTTGGACGCAGAGGAGGACTTCGTGGGCGCGCGAATCTTCGTCTTCAATGTAGTGCGAGTCGTTGGTGGCGATGAGCGGGATGTCGAGGTCTTTTTCGAGGCGGAACATGGCCTCGGTTACTGCTTTGTCGGGGCCTAAGTGGTGGTCCTGGATTTCGAGAAAGAAGTTGCCACGGCCGAACATAGTTTCGAAGTCGCCTGCGGACTTCTTGGCGAGGTCGTAGTTCCCTTGCATGATGTGTTGGGAGACCTCGCCAGCGAGGCAGCCGGAGAAGCCGATTAGGCCTTCGGTGTGCTTGGCTAGGAAGGCTTTGGAGACGCGGGGCTTTTTGTAGAAGCCGTGCAGGGCGGCCTCGGACGTGAGGCGGACGAGGTTGCGGTAGCCGGCTTCGTTCTCGGCGAGGATGAGGAGGTGGTTGTACTTGGAGTCGGGGTCGGCGTGCTCGCGGAGATGGGATTCTTCTTTGCAGACGTAGAGTTCGCAGCCGAGGATGGGCTTGAGGTTCTTCTTGTGCATGGCGTCGAAGAAGTGGACGGCGCCGTAGATGTTGCCGTGGTCGGTGATGGCGGCGGAGGTCTGGCCGATTTTGGTGAGGTGCTTGGCTAGCTTGTCAACGTCGCAGGCACCGTCGAGGAGAGAGTAGTCGGTGTGGAGATGGAGGTGCGTGAACTCAGCGGCCATACAAGTAGTTTACGACTTGGGGAATAGGGGCCCTGAGGAATTCCCGTCAGGTTCCGCATCCTCATCCTTCGATGGCCATCTAACGGTTGCAGTTTCATCTCAAGTGTCACTAAAGGCTCTATGACAAACGAAGAATTATTGGTTGCAACAGCGGTGGGTTCCTGGAAGCAGATCATTGGCCGCGCCGACTCGGTAGTCGCCAAGTACACCGACGAGCAGTTGGATCGGCACATAGCGCCGGGCCGGAATCGCGTGCGCTACCTGATCGGGCATCTTGTAGCCATCGACGACCGGCTGTTCCCGGGGCTTGGCATTGGCGAACGCCTGTATGCGGGGCTAGATGCGGCGTACGTGACGAATCCTGATGGAACGCTACCGGATCCGGTGTCGACCGAGGAGTTGAAGAAGGCGTGGTTTGAGGTTCACTCGAAGTTGACGGCGGCCTTTGAGCAGATGACGGCGGCGCAGTGGCTGGAGCGGCACACTGCGGTTTCGGAAGAGGACTTTGCGAAGGAGCCTTTGCGTAACCGGTTGGCGATGATGTTGAGCCGGACCAATCATGTGTCGATGCATGTCGGGCAGGCGTTGCTGGCCCAGTGACACCCGGGCTGCCCGCTGCTTGCGCTCGGGGTTCCCTGATCGTTAGTGGAGGGCGGCGGCTTCGGATTGAGATAGGGGGATGTGGTTTAGCTGCTTTAGTAGGCTGATTAGGTTCTGGTTGAGGGCGGTTACGCGGTGGGCGCCGGAGTGGTGGTAGAAGCCGAAGTGGGGGTCGGTGATGGTCCAGAGGATGGCTTTAGTCGTGGGGTCGGTGATGGTGACGTAGGTGCCGTTGGCTTCTTCGTTGTGGAATTCGAAGAGGACGTCGGCGGACTGCGCGGAGTCGGTGAGGTGGTAGTAGCCCCAGGTTGTGAGGGCGGTGAGGAAACCTTTGTAGTAGGGGTGGGGAGTCGAGTTGAGGGTGAGGTCGTCGTTCTGGACGTAGATGTTTTTGGCGTTGAGGACTTGCGGGGGGACAGGGGCGGTGAACTTGATGAGGGTTTCGAAGGCAGGGCGGAGGGTGTCGTGGCTGACGAGCTGATCGGTGGGTTTGGCGCGGGGAGCGGAGACGCGGGTACTTATCTGGTAGGTGAGCCACTCGATGGAGCGGGCGAAGGCGATGGCGCCGTCGGGGATGTTGTTACCGCGGCCGGCAGGGGCGGTGATGGTGTCGATGGGGGCGAGGTTGGAGGGGTCGAGGATGGTGAGCACGAGCCGGGGTTGATGTTGCTGGGCGATGATGTGTTGACCGTCCGGGGTCGGGGCGAGGTTGGGAGCGAGTTCGGTGCCGTGGATCTGGAAGATTAGGTCGGCGCGGGCGGGCGCGTCGACTAGCTGGAAGTAGCCCCACTGCTGGAGGGACGCGTAGAGCTGGTTGTAGCTAACGCTGGGGCCGCCGGGGATTTCACTGTTGAAGTAGTTGTTGCCGCCGGCGTTGGAAAGGAAGATGGTTTTGGCGGCGGTGACGCGGGCGATGACTTCGGGGGATGGGGGCTGCTGGGGCGCTAGGGGCGGTGGTGGGGGCGGTGGTAGCAGCTGCGCTTGGCGGGCGTTGGCGAGGGGGCACAGCACGAGCGCGAGGCAGGCGAAGAGTAGCGTTCTTAGGGGGACTCGGCGGGGCGGGCTGGGGGTGAGGGTGCTGCTCATCAGGATTAACTCCGGAAGATGGCCGCGCGGGCGAATTTAATCAAAGATACATGATGCTTTTGCGGAACCTAGTAGGTGAGATGCTGCGTGGAGAGACTGTGGCGGAGTTTGCGGGCAGGTTTTCCGGGTTGAAGGATCGGGTGCGTGCGCGGGGCGTGCTGCGCTAGAATCGGTCGTCATGAAGGGTGAAGCCTGGACGAGGGTTGGCGGGTCTGGAGTGATGAAGGTGGAGAGGGGTTGAACTTTGAGCATGCGCGACTCGGTTCTTTTTGGTTGGATCTTTCGGGCGGTACGGAAGCGCGGCCGGGAGCGGGATCTGCAGGCGGCTGCGGCGTGGCCGACGGTGACGGCGAAGCTGCTGGCCGGCAACGTGGTACAGCGTGACGAGCTTGCAGAAGGAACGCTGGTGCAGACCACTCAGATTGAGTTTCAGTATTACTTTGCGTTGGGGGATGAGTTCTTTGGGGGGTATTTGCGGAGCGTATCCTGCTCGGAATCGGAGGGGCGGCGATGGTTGCGCGAGGTTCCGGAAGGGACGCTGGTGACGGTGCGGTATGACCCGGCAGATCCGGACAAGACGCATGCGCTGCAGATTGATAATGCGGAGAAGTTGCCGTTTGGGGTTTGGGAGATGTAGGGCTGCCGAAGAACAAGCAACCGCAAGTGCCAATACAGGGGCCTCTCCACTGCGCGTTCGCAAAGGCGCGAACGCTCCGGTCGAGATGACGGAGGTTGTGGTGCGATGGAGGTCGGTTGCGCTTCGGTGGAGATGACGGAAGGTGGGCGGCGAAACGCGGGCTCTATTTCATTGCGGCGGTGAGGGCGGCAGGGAGTTTTTCGTAGATGTTGCCGAAGCCGCCGTTGGAGAGGATGGCGACTACGTCGTTGGAGGTTAGGCGGGAGGCGAGGTTGAGGACAATGGCGTCGGCGTCGGCGCAGAGGATGGCGGGGACGTTGCGGGAGTTGAGCGCGGCGATGACGTGTTCGGGGTCGAGGCGTTCGAGTACGGGGATGGCTTCGCTTTTGAAGACGGCGGCTAGGACTACTTCGTCGGCCAAGGCTAGGGAGTCGACTAGCTCTCGCTCGAAGACGTTGCGGCGGAGGGTGTTGGAGCGCGGCTCGAGGACGGCGAAGAGACGGCGGCCGGGGTAGGCAGCGCGGAGGGCGCGGAGGGTTTCGCGGATGGCGGTGGGGTGGTGGG
>Ga0302302_1002339_pt1 | contig 11153 bp, 4 predicted proteins | sample III_Palsa_E1_3_FD_198766 | JGI IMG/M metagenome (GOLD analysis project Ga0302302, IMG submission 198766) | Peat permafrost microbial communities from Stordalen Mire near Abisko, Sweden - III_Palsa_E1_3 | ecosystem: Environmental > Terrestrial > Soil > Palsa > Peat permafrost | place: Sweden...
ACGCTGGCGTCGCTTCCAACGTCATGTTTTTCGGAAGATTGATGCGCATAGCGTCTATCACCGCCTGAGGGTAGTGGAAGTAGACTGCAACCTCTCGCTTCTCGTCTGGGAATGTTGCCCGCGTGTGGGCCGTAAATATATCTACCGGAAGCACGAGCCGCTTCCCCGTCGGCGTTCCCAGCGTCCCAATCACGCTGTACTTCACCAGCAGCGGCTTCTCGTAGTCCTCAAGATTCGTGATTGAAACGACCGTAGGCTGCAGCGTCTTCGGCAGATCTTCTTCCAGGTAGGTGCGCAGCGCGTGCTTTATGCTCTCGTCATCGCCGCGCAGAGCTCTCTGTCTCCAGTGAAGCGCCATGTTGCCGGTAAAAGCCAGGTCGATATCGCCGGCAACAGCGCCGTGCTCATCCATCTTCAGATTCGCAACACGAGTCGTCTTGTTGGCGGTGTAAGGCTCTCCAGGCGAACTGGCGAATCCGGTACCGTTATCAAGCTGGCGCACTCCCCCGACAAGCGTGTTTTGCCACTCCAGGGTCCCATACGGGATATAGCGGTTACCCGGATCGAAGAACTGCTCCTTGCCATCCACCACCACGATAGCCAACGCCGTATCCAGCTGATTGAAATTCAGCCAGCCCTGCGCGAACATATCCTCCGTGCGATTGGTCACCAGCATCAGATAAGCCTTCATCCCGGCGGCACGCGCCATCCCAACAAAGAGCTCGGTCATCGCCGTACTGTTGCCACGCTTGTGCGAAAGCACATCGGCTGCATTGTTAACCTTGCCGAGCCCCGCGGCCTTATCTTCCTGCCGGTCATGCTCGCGCGAATAATCCGTATTATCCAGCGACATCACCGTGGCATAGATCTTCCGCAGCTTCGCATCGTCGGTCGTCGCACCCGCAATGATCGCCTGCGTCGCCGCCCTCAGCTCCGAGTTCGGGCCCATAAAGCTATCAGCATGTTTGGACCAGCTCTTGCCTTTGCTCTTCCAATAGTCAGCGCCACTACTATAGGGCGTGAAGCTGAACAGCACCCTATAGGAGAAGCTTCCGGTCGGCGGCATAAACTCCTCATGCAAAACCGGCGGCACATCCTTCACATTCAACTCGTAAACACTTGCCGTGTTTCCATGCGAATCCTTGCCCGGAATCTCCCGGTGCTGAATAGCCGCACCCGCAGGAAGAATGGGAAACCAGGAGATAGCGTTGACCGGCAGGTCCGCTTCCCTGTCTATCAGCTCCACCGTCGTCGGATACCACACATAGTGCGCCGCCTTCAAAAACAGGTCACCTTGTATCAACCATCTCGGAGGCTCATAGATGTGGTCGTTGTACCGCTTCGAGTATCGGTATTCGATAATGCTACCCACCTCGACATCCGGTAACGTGAATATTTTTTCCTGGAACTTAAAGTCACCCTCTTTGGTGATCGTCTTTAGATAGGGCTTTCCGGTGAACGGGATGATCGTTCCATCGGAATGAATCGTGCGGCCGATGATATCCCCCATCATGTTGTCGTCGCCCTCCCAGTAGCCATCGCCCTGCCAACTGGAGAACGCAAGCTCCACGTTCGCATACTTTTTTCCGTCTTCGGTCAGGATCTTGATGCGATCGTAGAACTGCTGGACATGCATGTCGTCCTTCGTAATCTGCTCGCGGAACAGCACCACCGCCGGCGCGCCCGGAAAACCCGGAACCGAGGTCATCGCGAGCTCTTCCTTGGTAGGCGGCGTAAAGTCAGACGCATATAAACGCGCAGCCGGCGCCAACATCGCTAATCCCAACGCCATTCCAATAGCAACCCGCCCAACTCCCCGAGCCATCTTTGGCTCCCTTCGAAAATCTACGCCGTTCCGTCCTAATGCCGTCATCACTTTCCTCGTCTCTACTGTTGTCTCTTCCATCGCAGTTGTCATAGCTCGTTCCGGCGGATACGCGGCCATCAAGGCGCCCGCTTCAGTACTGCACGTCCCTGTTCATCGTTATCGATAATCCCCGCCAGCCGTACCAACTCGGGATACTGCTCGGCCGGCAGCGATACCTTTCGCACCGTATACGTCCGCGTGTAATGCAGCATCTTCCCCTGCACCACCGTCGAACTCTCATAGCTCGCAAATCCCATATCCACCTTCACCGGATCGGGCAGTTCGTCCACCACATATCCCGGCGGAATCTCGATGTCGAAGCTGTCGCTGGCCTGCATCGTATGTTCCAGATCGACACCGACCTTACGCTTCTTGTGATCCACCGGTGGAGCCAGGGATCCCAGCACCCGCGGCCTCACCATCAGCAGAGGCCCTGCATTCGTCGCAAAGTGAGCCGCAGAGATATTGAAGCTGGTCGTCATGTCCTTGTTCAGCGCTTCCATATTTTGCGCCTTCAGGTCGGTAATCGAGGCAGAAGCAAAGTCACGCCCCGTAATCCGGTCGATGTACTCCTTCTGCTTTTTCTCATCCAGATGCGTGAAGTAGTAACGCGTATTTTCAGAAAGATCCCCGAACCGCTTCTCCGTAACAGACCCCTTAAGAGTCCCATCCGCATCAAGCTGAAACGTCGCCGACTTCCGCACCGTATTCAGCTCCGGACTCAGCACCGGTAGCGCAATCACCTGGCTATCTTTGCCCTCGATCAACACGCCATAGCCACCCTGCAGGTTGTCCTCAAGCTGCCCAAACGGAGTCTCCGACCACGTCGGGTCAAAGATCAGGTATCGCTTGCCCGTCTTCGCCGTCACCACGCTGCGCAGCTTCGGCGATTCATATCCCGCCGGAATCTCGATCGCGCCAATCATATGGTTTCCCCATATCGACGGCGCGTCCGGGTTCACGACACCCCGCTCGCTATCCACCATCATCAGCGCGCTATGGATACCCACGCTCGAAAGCATCGCAGAAAGCAGCGTCGCCTTGTCCTTGCAATCGCCATAGCGGCCACGAAAGATCTCCGACGCCGGATGCGGCTGGTAGCCACCCACACCCATCTCCACCACAAAGTAGCGAATATGCTGCTGCACAAACTCGCCGATGGCCTCAGCCTTGTCGTAAAAATCGGTCTTGCCCTGCGTCAGCTCAGCGGCCTTCGCCGCAATGTCAGGCGTCGCCACAATCCGGTCGTGCGAGAGCGCGTCATACCACTCGCCGATCCCCTGCCAGGTCCCATCCTGCGAGATCGCCATCCCCGGCCCCGAGTAATGCACCGTCATTCGTGCTGTCAGCGATTCCGTCGCCGGAGACATCGGAATATGCTCCAGATCAATCCCGGGTTCGTTGTCCATCTGCCAGCGATAGCTGTGGTTCTCCAGATCCGCGCCATCTACTTTTTCATGATGCGCCCATGTCGTCGTATAGGTGTAACCCGGCGGCAAAACCAGCGTGAAGCTCTGCGTCAGATGCGGAATCGATCCCTGGAAATCCCAGTTGGTCTCCGCGAGGTAAGGCCGCTCATTCTCGGTGTACTCATAAGCGATAATCCCACCCGGATCGCGTCCCGGGGGATCAGCGACCTTGGCCTTCTCGTCCGAGTACAGCTCTCCGCCTTCTCCGGGTGAACCGTATTCGCTGATCTCGCTATCCTTCAGCGCGTACTCATGCCCCGCGGGGTCGATGCTCCACACATGCATCGAAGTCACCTTCGAGTCCTTATCGAACCACACCGAAGGAATGCCATACTCCCTGCCCTGCGGCCGCAAAATCTTCACGACAGAACGCACGTGCTCCACAGCCTTGCCGTTGGCTCCAACGGTATAGGTCGTCTCTTTCAGCAGCACGACAGCCTTCGTCGTCTCCGGATACTCCGGCAGCTTCAATTGTGCCGCCGCTCTCACCCAATCGGGAACCTTGTCTGCTGCGCAGGCAGGCGTTCCCATTGCAACAAGCAGACATACACCTGCAACCCCACCCGCCCATAACACAGCGCAGCGCATAGTACGTTCTTTGGTCCCGAACAGCATCGGAAACTCTCCAACTCACCAAGACTCGTGACACACCCCGCGTCCCAAGGGGCCGATGCGCCGCAAAATCAATCCGTGAAAACAATAATTCGTGTGACTGATTTATACGTTTGCGCGGAGACAAAATCAATAGAAATCCGAAAGCCACTCTTCTGTCGCTAAGAGCTCTGTACGACAGAACGTTTTCTGGCCTGACTCCCGTTATAATCTTGAGATAACGAACTTTGGGGCCCGGTTGCAGGAGGTTTTTGTGAACCGAAACCGCTTTATCGTGCTTCTTGTTTTATCCGTCGCGTTTCTTAGTGTCCTCAAGGCGCAGGACCTGAAACCACCAGCCAACATTGCCGGGAACTGGACCATCTTCGCGGAAGACATCGATCATCCGGGCAGCTCCCTGAAGACCATACAGATCACCCAGAACGGCAACATCATCTCCGGCACGTTCCGCGGCCCGCACCAGCACGGCAAGTTTCAGGGCTGGGTCAGTGGAAACCACGTGGAGTTCAGCACAGATACACACGAGATCCTCACCTTTCGCGGCGAGATCACACCAACCCGTATGTCTGGTCTGTATGGCATCAACGGACGTCACGCGCCATGGAGCGCTGAGCGTTCCACCCAATAGGCACGCTCATGCTTAGCCTTAGTCAGAACGTCCTTTTGCTGCTTATAACGTGTCTCCTGTCGCTGGTTTTCACCTTGGCGCTCACCCGAATATGGCCTTACGAAAAGCGCCAAAACCAGAACGACTTGATAGGTTGGCAACTGAGTATTCTTGGGACCATATACGCGGTCATCCTGGGATTCATGTTGTATGCCGTCTGGAACGAGTTTGGCGAAGCAACCCTTAATGCCAACCTGGAAGCTAGTTCACTTCGGAATGTATATCGCCTGGCTGGCGGGTTGCCAGCAAGGCCCCAGAAGGAACTCCAGTCAGAGGCGAAGGCCTACGCTGCCGCTGTCATTAGCGACGATTGGCCGGCTATGGCACAAGGCCAACTACCAGACGCAAGCCACAAAATAAATGAGCATATGTGGGTCACTCTCATGTCGGTAAAGGGAAGCTCGACTTCGGAAAATACCGCGGAGGACCACGCCATCTCCGAACTAAGCGAGATGACTACACGCAGACGAACTCGGCTCGTTCAAAGCACAACTCGACTGCCCACTATCCTCTGGTGTGTCTTACTGGTCGGCGGTTTGCTGACGCTGCTGTCCGTCAACATGTTCGGCTCTAAAAACCCCAAACTCCACGCCTTTCAGGTATTCTCGCTCACCTTGCTGATCACCTTGGTGATGCTGGCTATAGAGGACGTGAACAGGCCGTTCCAGGGCTGGGTGCATGTCAGTAATTATCCCTTTGTACGTGCGCAGGAAACGATGCATGACCTCGGAGACTAACTGTAAAGGCGCTTGCGCTAATAATCGGGACTCTTACGGCACCCGTAGCGGACGGAAACCCTCGACCGGGAACAACCCGGACGGATAATCCGTGGTCTGCGTCTGCGGGCGAATCAGATACCGCGCAAAGAACCCACCGGAGATCGTGTTGTAGTCATTCGTGTTATTTCCAGTCAAAAACCCGCCGATATACCAGTGCTCATTCACCCGGTACGACATCTTCGCGTCGATCGAATAGTTCAACCCTGTATTCGAGTTCAACGGAATAAAGCCGCAAGGTTGCGCCGCGCTGGTCGGCACTCCCGTACAGGCCGCGCTTAGCTGCAGGTTACGCTGATCGCCGGGGTCAAGCGGATAGTACGGCTCGGAGCTCTCCTGGAATGTCTGCACTCCTACGCTGCCGTTAATCGTGTAGTGGAGGTTTTCCTTGTAGTGCCCGTTAAAAGTCACCGGCACAGCGAACAGGAAGTAAACATTAGGGCTGAAATAGCCACCCCAGCCATAGCTCTCCACGCGCTCGTTGTAGTTGTAATGCTCACCAAACAGCGTGCCGCCCACATTCAGCGACCCATACTGCGGCCAGACCTTCACGCGGAAGTAAGCCCCCAGCGTGCCGTCGAACTTCCGGTTATCCTGCACGTGATACCCGCTAAGATCGGCGCCCTCGCCCTGTATATAAAGTCCCGACTTCTCATTGCCGGCATCGAAGCGAATGCCGCCGCCGGTCTGCACCACGCCGCCCCATATCGGCCCCAGCGTAAAGTTGTTCGGCTGCCCCGGATCACGCAGTCCTGAGTACGAGAGCTGCGTCTCCTTCACTGGATCGCGGCCGCCATAGAGCGTAAAGTGACCATTGCCTGGCTTCCAGCGTACGCGTCCGATTCCATTGCGCACCAGGAATCCGTAGGCGGAATACCCCCCTGCGATGGCGAAGGTATGGCTCACTAATTGGGCCTCCCCGCCGAATCCAACCGAAAACTGCTGCGGATAAATAATCCCTGAATTACCCAGCACCGTTCCGAAGACCGGAAATGTGCCCGATGTGCCTCCAGTGGTATTCAGCACTCCCGAGTTAAGAAAGATCGCCGTCGGAAGTACAGTAAAGCGCCACGATTTACCCAGACCAACAGACGCCTCAAACGGCACCTCTACCCCCGCCATCCGGTCCACACCCGGCGTACCGCTACGATAGCTGCCGATAACGCTGCCACCCATCCATGCGCTGTAGCTTCCTTCAATCGTCGCCAGGTCAAGCTCGGCCTGCTGGCGATCGCTCAATGGCGTCTTGTCATCTACTCGCGGATCGTAATATCCCCGCAACGGCGGAACGGCCTTCTGCTGCAGGTCGTAGTCTGTCGGTGGCGTAGCCAGCGGATAGGGCGCACCAACCTGCGGATATCCTTGGTTCGCCAGTGGCTGCGTGTAGTTAGGGTAAGTAATTGGTGCCTGCGGCGCAGGAGCCGGCGAAGTCGTCTGAGCAGGCGTGCTTCGCACAGTCGTCCGCCGGTGCGCTGGTGCAGTCGCAGTTCCATGCGTAGTGGGCTGCGGATACTGCTGCCCGTTGCTGTCCCCCGTCTGGGTTGGGTTCGCACTCTGATAGGTCGTTGTACTGTTCTGCTGCGTCGCCGTACCAGGCGAAGGCGCCTGTGCCCGAGGAATCTGCGCACCCTGCGCCGCTGCCGGGCTGTACGGCTGCGTCGAAAACTGCGTGTTCTGAATCTGCGCATTTGCTTCAGGATTGGTATCGTAACTCTCCGCGGGCGGGTGGGCTTGCCCCGTCATAGCCTCCGGCGCCTGCTCCTGGTTGCGCCGGATCGCTTCAGCTCGCGCCCGCACAGCAGCACTCGGCTCACGGGCTTCCACCCGCTTATGCGCGGCCGGCTTCGACGTCGGAATGTACGAGACGATCGGCGTTCCATCAGGCATCTGGCCTTCGGTCGAATAGGTCTGCGACTGCGAATTTCCCGGCTGCGGATAAGCCTCCGCCGGAGCCGCGTTCGAAGCCTTCCCCGTTACGCGAGGAATCGCATAGGTCGCGGGCGGTGTATAGGTCGGCTGAGGCGTCAGGATGACGGGTGGCACATAAGCCGGCGGTGGCTGATAACCCGGCGTGTCTGCAGCAGGCGTAGTCTGCGAAGGCAACGGTTGCGCCGGTACTGTCTGCGTCGGCGCTGTCTGCTGAGACGTCTGCCCCGGACGCGGCGGTTGCGGATAATGAAGATGGATCGGCTGCGCCCCTTGCGTGGACGGCTGTTGCGTCCCCGTCGCAGGAGAAGCCTGCTGCGGCACCGGCGTATAAGCAGGCGGCACGTACGTCGGGGGAACATAGGTCGGCGGCACGTAAGTCGATCCAGTTCCCTGCTGCTGCGCCCTGTAGCTCGCGCTGATCAGTCTCGCCGTCACTCCCTCGCCCACCGAGAGGCTTCCTGCACCATCTGGAACCGCATGCGGCAGCCCAACAGAAGGATCGTAGGAGACATAAGGCCCATATTTGGCCTCCATCGCAGCCGTCGGATGCAGATAGATCACCGGTCTCACCGCGAGCGTACCAGCCTCGTCAACCGGCTCCGGAAGATCCAGTCGGGATTGGGGAACATAGTCCTTCAGCGTCGAGTTCCGCTGCTGTTGTTGCAACTGTTGCTGCCGCGTCTGCGGATCGTAGTTCGGATACCCACTCTGCGCTGGCGCTCCGCCGGGGTACGTGCCCGAACCGTTGATTTGCACTGGAGCAGCCGTCCCCGAACCGTTGTAGCTCGGTAAATAGGGCCGTTGTTCCACCGGCAAATCAAGCGTTCCACTACGGTTCACATTCGGATCAGCCTGCCCCAGGAGCGTCGCTAAGTCCTGTGATTGCGCCACTTGCTGCACCTTCCGCACCAGCGGATGCTGCATCTCGTCCGACAACTGCAACCCCGGATCATCCTGCGGAAAAACCTTCAAAGAAGCCTGATAATACTGGGCCGCGCGACCCGAATCTCCGCGCGCCGTCTCAAATTTTGCCGCCAGAACAAGTAATTGCCCATCTCTCGGATACTGATCCAATCCAAAGCGCAGCCACGTCTCGGCGTCCTTCAAATCATTCGCCGCCAATGCCGCTCCCACCGCCGAACGATAGTCCGCCACCGTTCCCGTGCTCAGGTCCTGAGACTTGAATATCTCCACAGCGTTCTTCGTCAGCCCCACGCTCGCATAACCGCTTGCCAGTGCCTTCAGCACATCCGGATTTCCGGGAAAAGCCTTCGCAGCCGCGTTCAGGATAGCAATCGCCCGCTTATAGTTTCCTTCTTCAATGTTCTGATTCGCACGGCGAACAGCCCAGTTCGCCCAGATCGTCTGCACAGTCATGGCCTGCTGATCGGTCATGTCTTGTATCCGCCCGCCAAGCATCATCAGTTTTCGAAGCAGCAAAGGGTCGTTATGCGAATTAAACAGCAACCACGCCTCTTGAATATCGATATCCACCGGCGGTGTTATATGCTGAGCCGCATACCGCTGCTGCACGCGCGCGTAAAAAGACATCGCCGCCTGAGGCTGATTCAGCCCTGCATAAATTGAGCCTACCATCTGCAGGTAGGCCGGATCAGTCTCTAATTTCAGCCGGATATTCGGAGGTATCTGTTGAATCTCAGCCAGTGCCTCCTGGTCATGCCCCGTGGCATGGAGCGAAGCCAGCAAGCCATTCCAGGCGTCTATTCGTTCGGGATTACTCAACAGCACGCTTCGATAGAGCGGATACGCATGAGCCGTGTCCCCATGCTGTAGATAGATTCCCGCCAACTGTACCTGCGCAGCAACTGCGGGCTTTTGTCCCGCTGCCTGCTGGTTCGAAAGAAATGTCTCCAGCGTCTGTTGCGCCAGATCATAGTGCCCTTGACTCTGATAGATCGCAGCAGCAGTCGTCTGGAAGCCCGCGGTCTGCATCGCCTGCTCGTAGGTCTGCGGAGGCATGCTCTGCAACACCAGGTAAGCATCGGCGTCATGCCCCAGCTCATGATCCGTATTGATTAGCCCCTCGTAAGCCGCAATATTGGTCGAATCGCCCTCCAGCACCTGCCGGTAGAGTCCCGCCGCCTGGTCCTTATGCCCGGCCGCATCCAGCAGCCCCGCATATTGCAGCTGTACATCCGCTTTCACCCCGCGAGCGTCAGCCGGAAACGGAAGCTCCAGAGCACTCTGCAATACGCGCTGCGCATCCGCATCGCGCCCCAGCGCCTGGTAGACGGAAGCCAACGTCCGCAGATACTCCGGATCACGAATAAGGGCCCTCTTCACCGATGCCGGAATACGCCGGTCGGTATCCAGCGCCGCCGCATACTGCCCCGCACCGTACTGTGCCATAAACAATCCGCGCCACGCCGCCTTGTCGCCTGGCGCCATCCGCACGTACTCGGAGAACACACCGACTGCCGCATCCGGCTGCTGCGCCTTCATCAGCGTTCCGCCTAATCCCAGCAGCGGGCTCGGATCGCTCGGACGCAGATGCGCCGCGTTGCCAAACTGCGTCTCCGCAGTGGCCAAGTCGTTCTCGTTCAACGCCGCCGTCGCCACCTGCATGGTGTAGAAGAACCGCGAATCCCGCAGAGCCTTCTCCACCCCGGCATCCCGCGATCCATCCTGCACCGCCTGCTCCAGATAGCTGATCGCCCCGCCAAAGTTCGACTGTGACATACGCACATAGCCAAGCCCGGCCAGCGCCTGCGCATTCTGAGGTTCCTTCGCAATAATCGCCTGAAAGCGCTGCTCCGCCTCGGCGTACCGCTTCCCATTAAGAGCGTTGTAGGCGGCCTGCGTCTCGGTACTCCGCTCGCGCAAGGCAGCCTGCGCCGCCAGTTGCTCTGGGGTCGGCGGAGGGGGCGGTGGTTCGCCGGGCTTCCGTCCGGCACGCCGCGCCGCGGCATCCGTCTGAGCCAGCGCGGCTGAAAGCTGTTGGTCCTTATGCTTGGTCAGGTAAGCCCGGATATCCTCAGTTGTGGCCGGATTTTGCGCATCCCACATCAGCGACTGCCGCAACGCCTCAGCCGCCTGCGGGTCTGCCGGATGCTTCTCCAGCAGCTTGCGCCCCTCTTCGCGGGTCCGCGGGTTATACGTAAGAATCTTGCCCAGCGCTATCTGGTATCGCGAGTCCTGAGGATACTTATCGATCAGCTCCCGCAGACCGGCAATCGCATGCGGCCGTCCATCTTCAGTAGCAGCCTCGGTCTGGTAGTAAGAAAGCGCCGCATCCCCCGGTGGCGGGTTTGCCCCATAAACCTGCCGCAAAATCGTCATTGCCCGGGCATATTGCCCCGCCTGGGCCAGCCGGCCGGCCTCCTGCAACTGGGCGGACATATCCTGCGCGGTCCCCATATTCTGCACCCGGGCAATGTTCGGGTCATTGGGATTGATAGACCGCAATTTGTTCAGATAATCGTTCGCTTCCTGGTTCTTGCCTTCCAGCTTAGCCGCACGCGCCATCCCCGCCAGCGCCTCCGAGTTATTCGGGTCAATCAGCAATACCTGCTGCCAGGTCTGTTTGGCCATATCGATCCGGCCCCGAAGTTCAAGCGTATGAGCCTTCTCCAGCAATCCGGAGGTCGCTGCCTGGTTTCCCTGCGACGGGGCAGCCTGTGCCCAGCCAGACGGGCAGGCGCAGATCCAGGTTAGCGCACAGAGCGCCAGGAAAACTGCCCGCAATCGATTCGCCGAACCTCTTGTCATTGCATCTCTTTGCGTCATCTTGCGCACAAAAACCGATCCACTAACCGTTGTTGAAGATTACCGTCTTTTCGCAGTGTGTTGTAGGTATTTTTGGGCCTTTTCCG
>Ga0302302_1002349_pt1 | contig 11126 bp, 7 predicted proteins | sample III_Palsa_E1_3_FD_198766 | JGI IMG/M metagenome (GOLD analysis project Ga0302302, IMG submission 198766) | Peat permafrost microbial communities from Stordalen Mire near Abisko, Sweden - III_Palsa_E1_3 | ecosystem: Environmental > Terrestrial > Soil > Palsa > Peat permafrost | place: Sweden...
TTCAAAGCGCTGCGCCAGTCTGCCTAACTCGTCCTCACCGTGAGCATTGTTGAGTGCTTGCGCACCGTCGTCTGCCTGCGCTCCGGCATCGTTGCCTGTATCGTGCATCTTTCGCACCAGCTCCTTGAGCGGCGCCGAAATGCTGTGGGAAATGAAGTAGGCGAGGAAGATCGAAAGCAGGAAGCCCAAGATCCCGACCAGTACGATCTGGTTGCGCACCGACTGTGCCTGTGCCGTCAACTTCGCTTCCGGAATGGTGCTGACCACAAACCATGTGGTACCGGGAATCCTGGAGTACGCGCTTGCCCTCAAAGGCCACGAAACCACTCGGCTTGCCGTATGGCTCGTTGTGCGCGATTTTATCGATCAGGCCAGGTTCGACCGTCTCGCCGGTGTTCGTGGGGGTGTCGTCGGCACGGACAATCAGCTTGTTGCTATTGGCATCGAGAACGTAGATTTGCGTTCCGCTCCCCAAGGCGACGTCATTGAAAATTGTCGAGAAATATTCGGGACGAATCACCAGAACCAGATTGCCGATCTGCTGATTGTTGCTCTTGCTGATGATGGCTCGGACCATCCCCAGGTTTTGTTGTCCAACGCCGTTGTCGTAACTGCCCCAGTAGGGGTGTCCATTATGAGCGGGAGCCTGCATGACCAGGTGCGTCACACCCTGGGTCAATTGCGCGAAGGCCTGGGTGTCCATGATGCGGTTGTTTTTGTCGAGCAGATATTTCTGGTTGATGAAATCGATCGATCCGTAATGCTCCAGGAGCAGCCGGGTCATATCCCGGCGCGCCTCGCTCTGCTCCGTCGCATTGCCGTTTGCGACCTTCGTCAGCGCGCTTTGAACCCGATCAGAGAGCACGAGGAAGCTGCTTTCCGTCTCGACCTGCTCCATCCGTAGCAGGACGTTCTTGGATAGCTGCTTGACCACTTCTTTCGAAAATATTTCCGCTTTCTCCCTGATCGCTGCGGTTGATTCCACATACGATAAGTATCCCGAAAGAAGTATGGGTAGCAGCGAAAGCAGAATGAATGCGGAGATCAGCCGGTAACGAATTTCGACCCGGCGCAGCAGATCCAGCGAGAGGTATTCGAAAACGCTTCGCAGCGAACCCATGATTGAGCTCATTTGTAGTGCATCTTTGCTTCGTTCTTGACAGATTCATCCAGGCGTTTTGCCGCCTGCCTGGGCGTGATTTTCTTGAACAGCACATCCTGCATCAACTGATGCAGCCGCTCGATCGAATTGGAGGGTAAAACCGAATAATACGGGCTGGCGGTCACGGAGAAGCGACTGACCCTATTCGTATAGTCGGCAATCTTCGGGTTGCTCACCATTGTTTCGTCGACCTGCTTGAATGGCGGAATGTTCTGGCGTTTTCTTTGGAGAATGGAGAACCCCTTCCCGGCGATGAACTCGAGAAAGCGCGTCGCCGCGACTTTGTTGGGCGTCTCACACACGGCGAACCCTGTTTCGCTGCCAATCACAGGCACCACCCGCTTGCCCGGCGCGTTCCAGGGCGGAATGAACACCCCAACCTCGAAGGGGTTGCCGTGCAGGAAAAGGCCGGCTGCCCAACTGCCGTGAAAAGCCATCGCAACCTTGCCTTCCTTGAACAGACGTATGCCTTGGTCGTAGTCCGTCGCCATGAACCCCTCTTGTACATATCCACGGTCTGCAATCAGTAGAATCTTGGCAAAGATATCGGCTACCTGTGGCGTGTTCAAATCCAGCGTGCCGTCAGAGATTTTCCTTTTCCAATCCGGCTCCCGTGCCACCACATTGTTGGCAAAGCCGAAACTGAAGGGACCGTTGCCGAGCATGTTCGGGAAGCCGCCGTTCCACATGACAGGTGTAAAACCCGCACGTTTGAGCTTATCGCAAACTACCAGGAACTCCTGGAAATTGGTGGGCAGTTGCGTGATCCCCGCCTTCGCGAACATGTCCTGGTTGTAGTAAATCAGCGTCGTGGCCACTCCGCCGGAGATGCCGAATTTTTTGGACTGGCGACTGGTCCAGTCGCCCTTGAGAGGGTCGAGCATGTTTTTCCATGCCGATGTCCCGCCGACGTCCGCCAGGATCCCTTGATCGGCCAATTCGGCCGCGTAGGCGTTCGGGTTGACACTGACCAGATCCGGCAAGTTGCCAGAGGCGATCCGGGGCTTGATATTTTCCTCGACCGAATTGCCGATCATGAACTGCACATTCACGCGTATGTCCGGATTGAGCTTGCCGAATTCGGCGGCGATCTGAAGCATCTCTTCCGGCCAGTCTGGCGCCCATATCAACGCAGTGATGGTGGTCGGGGTCGGAACGGTCGTGTTCGAAGAGGTGTGGTCTTGCTGGTGACAACCGTACAACGACATGAGAATGACGCTGACTAAGGCAGATAGCAGGGAGGCAAGCTCAATTCGTCGCACTTGAGGTTTACTTTTTGGTTGCGGGATGGAACGACCCGGCTTCAGTCGGCACTTTAGACGCACCTGAAAGCTGACCGCAGGAACCTGCATCGCGAAAGAGCCAACGGCATGACCATGGTGTCGACTCTGAAGCGGAAAATCGCAAAGACAAGGCGAATTGAACGGGGGCAGTGCTTAGATTGAATATCGGCAACGGACGCAAATACTTTAACTAACGCGAGCCGGGATCTTCCCGACATGGTGAGTAGCAGTCGACGCGAATAGGCGTTTGTAGATCCGTTTTAAATCCGTTATGCGAAGGCCTGGCGCGTGATGGCGTCACTGACTGCCTGCGGACTCCTGACTGGCCACGGCCAGCCACAAAGCCTGGCAAAGTACGGGGTGGTTTGCCCCGCGGCCGGGAGGCTATCAGAGATTACAGTTAAACTATTTGCCATGAACGAGTGCCGTTACTGCGGAAAAATGCGTGACGAATGGGATTGCCACGGGCAGGAGTGCCGCACGGCCATAGCCCGGGCTCTGCGCAGGCAGCGCCTGGGCTTGCCGATGGTGCCGAATCTCATCCGCAACGAAATTCCCGCTGGCGCGACTACGGGAGAGGTCATTACTGTCCTGTGGCGCCAGCGTGTGCGCGCTCGCCGTGCCAACGAAGAGCGCCGGAATCGTAAGGCAGCGGACGATTTCGACGCCGACTAGCCGCAAAACGGACGTTGGTCGACAGTTTGCCTTCAGCGAGCGAAGCCGCAGCGTGGCGGGCTTACGCACGCAACGGATCCCGCCCCGTAGGGCTCTTCAGGCGGCGCGCAGCAATGCAATCGCGACAATAGACCACCATCGTTCGCATATTGAACGGCTCTCGGCCACATCAAGGCAAAATACGGGTTTCAGCCCTGAATCGGGCTCACGAATTAAGTGCCGGCACTCGCCCTTCAAGGCTTTCAACGAGCCTGGTTTTGCGGCCGGCAGGATAGCTCGTTGTTCAAGCGAGCCTACAGGAGCAATTTTGTATGACCGAATCGAATATGTCTTTTCTCAGCAGACTTTCCTTGGCCGTCGGCACCTTTTTCGCGGTCCTGGGGGACCGCGAATTTGCCGCCCAAGTGCGTCGGCTGCGTGACGGGGCAGTAGCGGCGGCGCCAGTCACGGCGCCCCAGCCCGCAACAGCGGCCGCACCCACGATCAAGGAGACAAGCCCGGAGGCAGCGCTTCAGCTTCTGGGGCTTCTCCAGCGTGGCGCGCGTTTCATCGACTTCGTCGAAGAGGACATTGCAGGCTATTCCGATGCGGACATCGGCGCGGCCGCCAGGCTGGTGCACGACGGTTGCCGCGCGACGCTGCGCGAGCATTTCACGATTCGGCCGGTGCGCGAGGAGGCCGAAGGCAGCCGCGTAACGCTCGCCGACGGCTTCGACGCAACCGCAATCCGGCTGACAGGCAACGTGGTGGGCAAGCCGCCATTCAGCGGCAACGTCAGTCACCGCGGCTGGCGAGTGGAGGAGGTCAGACTCCCGATGTTGACGAAGACACATGACGCGACCGTGATCGCACAGGCCGAGGTGGAACTATGACCGAGGCGCGCTATTCAATCGGCATCGATCTGGGCACCACCCACTGCGCTCTGTCGTATGTTGACCTTTTCGCCAGTGACGGCGAGAAAACCGTGCAAGGCGTCCTGCAGATCACGCAGCTCACCGCACCGGGGGCGATCGAAGCGCCCGAGCTGCTGCCCTCGTTTCTCTACCTGCCCCATCCGAGCGAACTGACGCCCGGTGACCTGGCCTTGCCATGGACTGCCGAACGCGATTTCGCAGTCGGTGAAATGGCACGCAGCCGAGGCGCAGGGACGCCAATTCGTCTCGTGTCGAGCGCCAAGAGCTGGCTCTGTCATCCTGGTGTGGACCGTCGCGCGGCGATCTTGCCAAGCGACGCGCCGCCTGAAGTGACGCGCGTCTCGCCGCTTGAAAGCTCGGTTCGCTATCTCACGCATTTGCGTGAAGCATGGGACCACGCGCATCCCGATGCACCGTTCAGCAAGCAGGAAGTCACGGTCACCATTCCTGCTTCCTTCGATCCGGCCGCAAGAGAATTGACGGCCGAGGCAGCGCAGGCGGCTGGCTACGCCCGCATGACGCTGCTGGAGGAACCGCAAGCCGCGCTCTATAGCTGGATCCAGAAAAGCAGCGGCGCCTGGCGCAAGCAAGTGAAGGTCGGCGACATCATCCTGGTTGTGGACGTGGGCGGCGGCACGACCGACTTGTCGTTGATCGCGGTGATCGAACGCGAAGGCAATCTTGAGTTGCATCGTGTCGCGGTCGGCGAACACATCCTGCTGGGCGGCGACAACATGGACTTGGCGCTGGCTCACGTGGTCGCGCGCAAGTTGGCTGCCCAGGGCACCCAGGCCGACCCGTGGCAGTTGCGTGCGCTCACCTATGCGTGCCGGGCAGCCAAGGAAACGCTGCTGACTGACCGCAGTACCGATACCGTGCCGCTGGTCGTACCGAGCCGCGGATCGAAACTGATTGGCGGCTCGATCCGCACCGAACTGACCCGCGCCGAACTCACGCAGACGATTCTCGACGGCTTCTTCCCGCAAGTCGATGCATCGGCGCGGCCGGTGACCCGAACGCGCGGCGGCTTGACGCAACTCGGCCTTCCGTACGCGCAGGATGCGGGCATCACGCGGCACCTCGCCGCATTCCTCGGCCGACAGGTGGCGGCGCTCGCGGAGCTCGACGGACTGCAGCACATGCCGGCCGAGAACGCGAGCTTCCTGCATCCCACGGCGGTCCTGTTCAACGGCGGCGTGTTCAAGTCGATGCTGCTCGTCGAGCGAATTCTCGATGGCCTCAACGGCTGGCTCGCAGCGGAAGGCGCGGCGCCTGCGCGTCTTTTGGGCGGTGCCGATCTCGACCTCGCGGTCGCGCGCGGCGCGGCGTACTACGGCTACGTGAAACGGGGCAAAGGCGTGCGCATTCGCGGCGGTACGGCCCGCGCCTACTACATTGCGATCGAGTCGGCCATGCCGGCCGTGCCCGGCATGGAACCGCCTATCCAGGCGTTGTGCCTTGCGCCCTTCGGTATGGAAGAGGGCACGGACGCGGCCCTGCCGCCTCAGGAATTCGGCCTCGTGGTCGGCGAGCCCGTGCACTTCCGCTTCTTCGGTTCGTCGGTACGTCGGCAAGATCAGGTTGGCACGATGCTCGACTACTGGTCGCCCGACGAGTTGCAAGAGCTGGAGGAAATCCACGCCACGCTGCCAACCGAAGGACGCACGCCCGGCGAAGTCGTCGCAGTGAAGCTGCATGCACGGATCACTGAAGCCGGCACACTGGAACTCGAAGCCGTGCCGCGCGGCACGAACGAGCGCTGGAAAGTCGAATTCGATGTGCGCGGCAGCGCGAACGCCTGAGTTCGATGAAGCAAACCATCGTCGGCATCGATCTCGGCACGAGCAATACGGTCGTTGCGTACGTCGAGGCGGGTACTGACGAGATCCGCATCTTTGATATCGATCAGCTCGTGGGTCTTGGCGAGGTCGGCGCGCGCGAGTTGTTGCCGTCCGTGCGCTATCACCCGGCGCCGGGCGAGCTTGCGCCCGGCGATCTGCAATTACCGTGGAGCGAGGCTGACAAGCCCGAGACGCCACCGGCCGTGATTGGACATCTCGCCCGCACGCTGGGCGCGCAGGTGCCGGGACGGCTCGTGACCAGCGCGAAAAGCTGGCTCTCGCATGCGTCGGTCGACCGTCTCGCGCCAATTCTGCCGTGGGGCGCGGACGATGACGTCGGCAAGGTCTCGCCGGTAACCGCGAGCGCCAGCTATCTGGCTCACGTGCGTGCCGCGTGGAACCGTCGTTTTCCGCACGCGCCGCTCGAAGATCAGGACGTGGTGCTTACCGTTCCTGCATCGTTCGATGACGGCGCGCGCGCGCTCACGCTGGAGGCCGCGCGTATCGCGAAGCTCCCGGCACTACGCCTGCTTGAAGAGCCCCAGGCCGTTTTCTACGATTGGCTGTTCCATCATCGCGCGACACTCGGCGCCGAACTCTCGCAGACACGCCTCGTGCTGGTCTGCGATGTGGGCGGCGGCACGACGGATCTCACACTCATCAAGGTGCATGTCGAGGACGGCGAGCCGCAACTGACCCGCATCGGCGTCGGCAATCATTTGATGCTCGGCGGCGACAACATGGATCTCGCGCTGGCGCATCTGGTCGAGACGCGTTTGGCCAAGGAGCAAACGCGACTGTCGGCGGCGAGCCTGTCCCAGCTCGTAGAAAGATGCCGCGCCGCGAAGGAACAACTGCTTGGCGCACAGCCGCCCGACTCCGTTGCGATCACGCTGCTGGGTGCGGGAGCCCGGCTTGTCGGCGGCGCGCGCACGACGGAGTTGAGCCGGGAGGAAGTCGAGCAGATCATCGTGGAAGGGTTCCTTCCAACGGGCAGCCCGGACGAATTGCCTCGCCGTTCGCGGGCAGCGCTCGTCGAGTTCGGCTTGCCTTATGCGGCCGATCCGGCAATCACGCGGCACATCGCAGCGTTTCTGAAAAGGCTCGAAGCGCAGTCGCGCGATGCATTGGGCGCATCGGATGTGGCGCAAACGCCGATGCCCGATACCTTGTTGCTCAACGGCGGCGTCTTCCGTGCCAAAGCGCTCTCCGGGCGTCTGGCGAGTGCGCTCGGCACGTGGCGCCAGCAGCCTCTGCATGTGTTGGAAAACGACCATCCCGACGTCGCTGTTGCGCGTGGCGCGGTCGCTTACGGCCTGGCCCGCGCGGGACATGCACCGCGTATTGGCGGCGGCTCGCCACGCAGCTACTTTCTCGTCCTCGATGACGACGCGCAGGCGTCGCGGGGCGTGTGCCTGTTGCCACGTGGAACCGAAGAAGGCCACGAGGTGCATCTCGAGGATCGCGTGTTTGCGTTGCGGATCGGGCATCCGGTGCGCTTCCATCTGGTCTCGACCGTCGCCGACACGGCCTGGCAGCCCGGCGAGCTTGTCGACGTCACGACGGGCGACTTCGTCCGCTTGCCGCCGGTCGCAACGGTGGTACAGCAGCAGGATGCAAGCGGGCCTCGTGAGCGGCCCGTCAGACTCACGACGTCGCTGACGGAACTCGGCCGGCTGGAGATGCACTGCATCGCAACCGACGATGCTTCGCAACGATGGCTGCTCGAGTTCCAGTTGCGACGTGACGATGCTGAACACGACGTTTCTGCGGCTATCCGAAATCCGTCGCTCGACAAGGCCATTGAACTCATCGACCGCACGTTCGGCGTCCGCTCGGCGAACGTCGATCCTAAGGAAGTGAAGCGCCTGCGTGCAGGACTTGAACTGCTTCTGGGGCCGCGTCAGAGTTGGGAGAGCGCACTGCTTCGCGAACTGTTCGGGGCGCTCTGGGAACGCGCGGGCCGGCGGCGGCGTTCAGCGGATCACGAACGCCTATGGTTGAATCTGGCCGGCTATTGCGTGCGGCCGGGATTTGGCTATCCGCTCGATGAATGGCGCATCGAACAGCTTTGGTCGCTGTTCGACGACGGCATTCAGTACGTCAACGAGGGCCAGGTGTGGTCGGAATGGTGGACGCTCTGGCGTCGCGCGGCAGGCGGCTTGCATGAGGATGCACAGCTTCAGGTGCTCGATGCAATGGCCTGGCTTCAGGCTGCTGCGGGCACGAAGCGACATAAGCTGCCTTTCGATCCCGCGAAGGTAGGCTACGCGGACATGCTGCGCCTTTCTGCGTCGCTTGAACGCATCACTGTCGATCGCAAGATCAGCATCGCGGAACAGCTTCTGGTTCGGCTACAGCGGCCCTCGGAAAATCACCAGGGCTGGTGGGCGATTGGACGCATCGGTGCACGTCGGCCGTTCTATGGCAGCGTGCATGGTGTTGTCCCGGCGGACGTGGCGACCCGATGGCTGGACGCAATCCTCGCACTGGACTGGAAAAAGGTTGAGCCGGCCATGTTTGCCGCCGCGCAAATCGCCCGCATGACGGGCGACCGTTCAAGGGATTTGCAGGAGTCGATCCGCGAAACTGTCGTGCGACGACTCGAAGCCGTCAATGCACCGCCGGCGTGGGCCGACATGGTTCGCGAGGTCGTGACGCTCGATAACGCAGACACCGGGCGCGTATTCGGAGAGTCGCTGCCAGCCGGATTAAAACTGATTATTGGCTGATGCGTCTTACGAGCGGCTCCGATGCATAAAGATTCGGGCGGCCGATACACGTTGCGCTAAACGCTCATCTTAGCCCCGACCAGAAAGAGTGCCTTCGGGACCCACGTCCATTGATGCTGCGATGCGTCAGGCGCCTATTGGCGATTCGATGCCTGCTGGGCGAAACGGTATTTAACAGCGTTTCAATAATTGTTAACCAACCCAGATTTTATGGACTATCCCGCGACGCGGAAGTCAATCCAATGTTGTGAACGGGAGACACAACAATCGAAAACAGATCCCGATTTAATTTGAAGGAAATATTATCCCGCTTGCGATCAAAAATCGCGCATGAGCTACCTGCGTTACATACGCCCGTAGTTTGCCCAGCAAATCAATAGGGGAGACACTCTGTGAAGAAAACTACCAGCGCAATTGGCGCAATCGGCGGCGCACTGATCGCCATTGCTGCCCAATCCGCTTTCGCGCAAAGCTCGGTCACGCTGTACGGCATCGTCGACACGAGCGTCCGCTATCTCACCAACGCCAATGCGAGCAACGACAGCCAGGTATCGATGGGCGTCGGCCCGATCACCGGCAGCCGATGGGGCTTGAAGGGATCTGAGGATCTGGGCGGCGGTCTGTCTGCGGTGTTCCGGCTCGAGGACGGCTTCAACCTCTGGAACGGCCAGTTTGCGAGCGCGAATACGCTCTTCAACCGGATGGCTTATGTCGGGCTGTCGAGTAATCAATATGGCACCGTCACCTTGGGTCGACAGAACACGCCGCTGTTCGACCAGTTAGGGAACGTGTACGACCCGTTGACCGTGGGTAACTACGATCAGGACGGCTGGTTGCCCGGCGCACTCGGCTACGGCCTGCGGCAGAACAACTCCGTCAAGTACAACGGCCAGTTCGGCGGCGTGAACGTGGAAGCCATGTACGGCTTCGGCAACGTGGCCGGCAGCACCGGCGCGAGCAACATGTACGGCTTGACGGCGTCCTACACGTTCGCCGGCTTGTCTCTTGATGCGGGCTTCCAGCAGAACAGCGACGTGCACAACAACAAGTTCAACGTTGTCAACGTGAGCGCGGTCTATGCATTCAGCACGGTCAAGGCCTTCGCGGGCTGGCTGCATTCGCAGGACAATACCGGCATGGTCGACATCTTCATGTCGGCTGCAAACTCACCGGCGGCCAATTTCGCGGCGCCTGTGACGAACACCAACCGCATCGACGATGGTTTCTACACGGGCGCCACGTGGCAGGTCACCCCGCCGTTGCTGCTGACCGCGGCGGCCTACTACGATCACTCACGCAATGCGCTGGATGCGGACGGGACAACGCTTAGCCGCGGCGTGCGTTACTCAGGCGTGCTGCTTGCCGAATACTCACTGTCCAAGCGGACAGAAGTGTATGGCACGGTCGATTTCATCCGCGGCACCGGCGCGGCGCAGGCAGACTTCCCGGGACGCAACAACCAGACCGGCGTCGCGGTCGGCTTTCGCAACATATTCTGATGTGGGCCGCCCGGTTTGCTGCCGGGCACGACACTTCCGAACCAACGGCGCGCACTCGATGGTGCGCGCCGTTTTTTGTCTGCGCAATGGATGCCACTTTTTGCGCTTGTCCACTCAACGCGGCGAAGTGGCATCGACGAAAGCGGACAGGTCGCGATTAAAGCGATCCGGCTCTTCGATGAACGGCGCGTGGCCCGAATTAGCGTACAGCTTGGTCTGTATCCGCGGATCCAGTTCCGACGCACGGGCAATCGCGGGCTTGACCTTCACAAGCGCATCGCGCTCGCCATAGATCAACAAAACAGGTACCCGGGCGCGGCTCAAACCCTCGGATGCGGGGACGGTCATCGACTGAACCGCGCTCTGCATGTCCCACGAGGCCATGGCGGCATTGGCGAGCAGACGCTCGAACATGGACCTGTCGGGCTGCGTGTGGAAGCACAGGCTAAGGAAAGCGCGCTCGGCATCGAGGTGGGTCTTCAAGTCTGGTGAGTTCATGTCTCGGTACACCTCCGGATGAGCCACTATCTGGTCCGGCTTCAACTCGATTACGCCGTCGACATACACCGCGCCGGCAATGCGGCTATCCCCATATGCTGCCAGGTAGTTCGAAATGACAGCTCCGCCCAGCGACCACCCGATAAGAACCGGTTTGCGCGCGTGCGACGACTCGATGACCGTTGCGAGATCATCCGCCCAACGCCGCCCGTCGCTATAGGCATTGGCGTCCGTTGGCTTCGCCGACAGGCCGTGGCCGCGCATGTCATAGGTAATGATGCGGTACCGCTGAAGCTCGCGGCTTTTCAATTGCGCGTCCCAATTCAGGTGGCTGCCGAGCAGTCCGTGAATGAGAACGATGGCGGGTCCATCTGCGCTTCCCGATTCCTGGACAGCCAGCGTGACGCCGTCCGGCGCGGTGACGGTATAGCTTTTTGTATCGGCGATTGCGGCGGGTGACGCTGCAAATACGGCACCCATGGCGAGCAGGGCGTAGAGTGCGTAACGAAGAATGCGGCGGGG
>Ga0302302_1002371_pt1 | contig 11077 bp, 3 predicted proteins | sample III_Palsa_E1_3_FD_198766 | JGI IMG/M metagenome (GOLD analysis project Ga0302302, IMG submission 198766) | Peat permafrost microbial communities from Stordalen Mire near Abisko, Sweden - III_Palsa_E1_3 | ecosystem: Environmental > Terrestrial > Soil > Palsa > Peat permafrost | place: Sweden...
GGCTTTGCGGCTCCCAGCGGCCGATCCTCCTCTTGGCCGCAGGTCGGCCCGCCGATGGTCTGCCCCAGGCTGTGATTCGATCCCATACGGGCACCCGCGCGGACGGGCGTTGCCGGTCCGTTCCCGCAGCGTTGCAGGAGCCGCACCTCGTGTGGGCAGACGTTGCGATCGGAGAACGAGCTCCGGGCCTGTTTGCGCCGGGCGCTACGCTCAGCGCTCGCATGTCCAAGACGCTCGTCATCGCAGAGAAGCCCTCAGTCGGCCGAGACCTGGCAGGAGTCCTGCCGGGCGCGTTCGTCAACCACAAGGAATATCTGGAGGGGCCCGACCACGTCGTTACCTGGGCCGTCGGCCACCTCGTGCAGCTCGCCGACCCCGACGATTACGACGAGCGTTACAAGAAGTGGAAGATGGCCGATCTGCCAATCGTCCCCGAGCACTTCAAGCTGGTCGTGCGCGACGAGCGCTCGAAGAAGCAGATGAACGTCGTCAAGCGCTTGCTCGCTCGAGACGACATCGACATCGTCGTCAACGCCTGCGATGCCGGACGGGAGGGGGAGCTGATCTTCGCCTACCTGTACGAGAAAGCCGGCTCACACAAGCCGGTCAAGCGGCTGTGGCTGAACTCGATGACCAAGCGCGCGATCGAGGAGGCATTCGGTTCGTTGCGCCCGGGCGCCGACCTGGCGAGCCTCGAGGCGGCCGCCCGCTCGCGTAGCGAGGCCGACTGGATCGTCGGCATGAACGCGACCCGCGCCGCCACGATCCGCCTGCGCTCGTCGTTCGACGGCGCCGTCTCGCTCGGCCGCGTCCAGACGCCGACGCTGGCCATCTTGGCGCGCCGCGAAGAGGAGATTCGCGCCTTCGTCCCCGAGCCGTACTGGATCGTCGACGCGCTGTTCGCCGCGTCGGGCGACCGCGTGTACGAGGGTCGCTACCACCTCGGCTCGACCCCGCGCCTGAAGACGGCCGAGGAGGCCGCAGTCGTCGTGTCGGCGTGCGAGGGCCAGATCGGGGAGATCACCAAGCTCGAGAAGTCCGAGCGTAAGGAACGCCCTCCACTCCTCTATGACCTGACCTCGCTCCAGCGCGATGCGAACAGCCGCTACGGATTCTCGGCCCGCCGCACGCTCGCCGCCGCCCAGCGCTGCTACGAGGAGCACAAGGCGCTCACCTATCCGCGCACCAGCTCGCGCTACCTGACCGGCGACATGGTCGGCGAGATCAAGCCGATCGCGTCGCTCGTCGGTTCACAGTCCGAGTACGCCAAGGCCGCGCAGTACGTGGTCGGCCTGGACGTCCTGCCGCTCGGGCGCGTCGTCAACGACGCCAAGGTCACCGATCACCACGCGATCGTCCCCACCCGGGCCGAGCGCCACCCCGTAGACAAGATGAACGACGACGACAAGCGGATTTACGACCTCGTCGTCCGCCGCTTCCTGGCGATCTTCCACCCCGACGCCGTGTTCGAGAACACCCGCGTGGAGACGACGGTGGGTGCCGCTGCCGCCGCGGCGGGCGACGGTTCCGCTCTCGCGGGCGACGCCGCCGCCGCCGGCGGCGAAGCGACCGCCCAACATGCTCAGTACATCTTCCGCACGCACGGCAAGGTCATGCTGGTCACGGGCTGGCGCGGCGTCTACGGCGAGCTGCCCGACGCTGAGCGCTCCGATGACGACGAGGGACGCGAGCAGCAGCTACCCAGGCTCGAGCGCGGCGAGCCCGCCGACGTTCGCGAGATTGCCTCCGAGGAGAAGATCACCAAGCCACCCCGGCGCTACTCGGAGGGCGCGCTGCTCGGTGCGATGGAGACGGCCGGAAAGCTCGTGGAGGAGGACGAGCTGCGTGAGGCGATGAAGGATTCAGGGATCGGCACGCCCGCGACGCGCGCGGCGATCATCGAACGGCTGCTCGCGGTCGGCTACATCGAGCGCGACGGCCGTGCGCTGGTCGTGACCGAGAAGGGCCTGAACGTGATCCGGCTACTCGGCGAGCACGCGTTGACCTCGCCGAACCTGACCGGGGAATGGGAGCACCGGCTGGCGAGGATCGAGCATGGCGAGGACTCGCGCGAGGCGTTCATGGGCGACATTGTCAAGTTCGCCGAGTCGACCGTCGACGAGCTCGACACGAAGCTTCAAGGCGTCCGGATCCCGCGCGCGAACTTGGGCCCGTGCCCGGTCTGCGGGCACGACATCATCGAGAACCGCAAGGGTTACTCGTGCTGGGCCCGCGATGACCCGGGGTGTGGGTTCGTGATCTGGAAGGGGAAGGCGGGCAAGCAGCTGCCGCTTGCCGTGGCACGTGAGCTGATCGCGAGCGGTCGCACTGAGAAGCCCGTGACCGGCTTCAAGAGTCGTGCCGGTAAGAACTTCCGTGCCCGGCTCGCGCTGCAGCAGGGCGAGGACGGCAAGTGGCGCGTCGAGTTCGACGAGGCCTGGGCGAAGGAGGGCGCGAAGCCCCCCGAGGCTCAGGAGCCCGAGGCTCCGCCGGTGGACGAGCAGCCGGCGGCCGCTTAGCGGCAACTCAGTCGCGCGTCCTGTCGCCGAGTCGCCACCGCGGCTCGCCGAACACCGGATCGAGACGGGAGCAGTCGGCGGCTGCGTGCGCGAAGCGTCGGCGGCTCGCGCGACTATGTCGTGATGGCGCTCACGCTCGTCCTCGGTCCGGCCAACTCCGCCAAGGCGGCGGAGGTGCTCGGCGGCTACCGCGCCGCCGCTCGGCGGGGCGCGTTGCTCGTCGTCCCGACGGGACTCGATCGCGAGCACTACCGGCTCGAGGTGCTCGCCGACGGCGCCGTGCTCGGTGGCGAAGTGCTCACCTTCCCCGGCCTGGCGCGGGAGATTGCCCGCCGAACCGGTTACGTCGGCCGGACGCTCGCGCCGTTGCAGCGACAGCGGATCCTGCGCCGGATGATCCGGCCCTCGGACCTTGAGGCGATCGGGGCGTCGGCCGCCTCGCCCGGCTTCGTGCTTGCCGTCGGGGCCCTCGTCGCCGAGCTCGAGCGCGCGCTGGTGACGCCGGAGCGCTTCACGCAGGCGATGCGGGCCTGGGCCGGCGTCGAGGCGGACCGCCGCGGGTATGCGGACGAGGTCTCCTCGCTGTATCGAAAATATGCGGGCGAGCTCGATCGTCTCGGTCGCGTCGACGCCGAGCTGTTCGCGTGGCGCGCGCTCGATGCGCTGCGGGCCGAGCCGGGTCGGTGGGGCTCGACGCCCGTCTATCTCTACGGCTTCGATGACCTCACTCCGCTTGAGCGCGACGCGATCGAGACGCTCTCGCGGATCGTCGGAGCGGATGTCACCGTCTCGCTCACCTACCAGGCCTCCCGTGCGCCGTTCGCGGGGCGCGCGGAAGCAGTCGAGGAGCTCCGGCCGCTGGCCGACCGGGTGCTCGACCTGCCCGCGTCCGCCGAGCACTACGCGCCTGCGTCCAGATCAGCGCTGTACCACCTCGAGCGCGGGCTGTTCGAGCGCTCCGGCGCCCGAGTCGATCCAGGCGACGCCGTGAGGCTGCTCGAGTCCGGCGGCGAGCGGGCGGAGGCTGAGCTCGTCGCGGCGCACGTGCTCGAGCAGCTGCGAGCGGGAGTGCCACTCGACGAGATCGCTGTCGTTCTGCGCTCGGTGGCAGCCTCGGGCGCGCTGTTCGAGCGCGTGTTCGCCGCCTACGGCATTCCCGTCGCGTGCACACGGGCCACGCCCTTCGAGCACACGCCACTCGGCCGGGGCCTGCTCGCGCTGGCGCGGTGCGCGCTGATCGACGTCGGCGCTGACGAGCTCCTGCACTACCTGCGCGCGCCGGGGATGCTCGAGCGCCGTGAGCTCGCCGACGCGCTCGAGGCGACGGTCCGCCGCGACGGCTTGCGAACGGCGGAGCAGGCTCGCGAGGCCGCGGCCGCGCTCGGGCTGCGGCTGGAGGAGATCGACGGCCTGCGCGCCGCCAGAGACCCAGCGGCCGAGCTTGCCCGCCACGCGCGACGGCTGTTTGCCGCGCCTCGGCGGGGCACGGCGACGACGCTGGACGCGGTCGAGGAGCTCGACGCCCGTGCGCTGGCGACCGTGCTGGGCGCGCTCGAGGAGCTCTCGGCGCTGGGCGAGCCCCTCTCGGCGGAGGAGCTGATCGACACGCTGGCCGCGGTCGAGGTGCGAGCCCGTGCCGCGGCGGCCGGCAGCTCGGTGCTGCTCGCCGAGCCGCCGGCGATCCGCGCACGACGGTTCCGGGCGGTACTGATATGCGGACTGCAGGACGGCGAGTTTCCCCGCCCGCCGGTGCCCGAGCCATTCCTCTCCGACGAGCGGCGGTGGCAGCTCGCGGCGGCCTCGGGCCTGCGCCTGCGGCCCCGCGAGGACGCCGTCGCCACAGAGCGCTACCTGTTCTACGCGTGCGCCTCGCGCGCGACCGAGACGTTGATCCTCAGCTATCGCAGCTCCGATGAGGAAGGCAACCCAGCTGTGCGCTCGCCGTTCGTTGCGGATGTCGCCGAGCTGATGGTTGAGGGGTGGGAGCAGCGTCGCGCGCGGAGGCTGCTGGCCGACGTGGTGTGGCCGGCCGCTGGCGCCCCGACCGCGCGCGAGCTCGCTCGGGCGCACGCCGCGACCGGTCCGCGCATTCCCGACGTCACGCTCGGGTCGCTCGGCCCGATTGCGTTCACGCGCGTTCGCCACCGTCATGTGGTCTCCGCCGGTGCGCTCGAGTCCTACGCCGCCTGCCCGGCCAAGTGGCTCGTCGAGCGCGAGCTGCGACCTGACCGGCTCGAGCCCGAGCCGGACGGGATCGCCCGCGGGAACTACATGCACTCGGTGCTCGAGGTCATGCTCTCTCGTCTCGGCGGTGCGATCACGCCCGCGACCGTCGGGCGCGCGCAGGAGATCCTCGACGAAGTGATCGCAGAGCAGCCGGCGCGGCTTGCGGTCGGCCGGGGCGCCGCCGAGCGCGCCGCCGTGGTGCGCGAGATCGAGGCCGACCTGCGGCGCTACCTCGAGCACGAGGCGATGTCGGGCTGGGGGTGGCCCCCGCGCCACGTGGAGTTGCGCTTCGGTTTCGACGACGAGCGGCCCTCGCTGCCGCCGCTGGAGCTCGCGGGTGGCCTGCGGGTGCGGGGCGCGATCGACCGCGTGGACGTCGAGCCGGGCGGCTCGCGGGCGATCATTCGCGACTATCAACCAAGGCTGGGCGGTGGCTCGCTGGCGACTCGACGACACGCTCCAGGTTGCCCTGTACATGCTTGCGGTCAGGGACCTGCTCGAGCTCGAGCCGGCAGCCGGGCTCTACCAGCCGCTCGGCGGCGAGGATCTCCGGCCGCGCGGCCTGGTCGCGAGCGACGCGCCGATCGCCGCGTGCGTGGTCGAGAACGACCGGCGTGAGCCGGAGGAGCTGAGCGTCGAGCTCGCGGACGCGGCGGAACGCGCGGTGGCGATCGCGACGCTGCTGCGCACCGGCGAGCTCCACCCCTCTCCCGCGACGTGCTCGGGCTCGGGCTGCCTCTATCCCGGCATCTGCAGGTCGGAGTGACCGTGCCCGCGCCACGGCAGCGCTCGGGCGAGGGCCCGGACCCCACCGCCGGGTCCGGGCGCGCGTTCACCGCCGAGCAGTCGGCGGCGATCGAGCGCCGCGACGGCGACCTCCTGCTCGACGCCGGCGCGGGCAGCGGGAAGACCGCCGTGCTGGTGGAGCGATTCGTGCGCGCCGTCCGCGAGGACGGCGTCGAGGTGGGGCAGATCCTCGCGATCACCTTTACCGACAAGGCGGCCTCCGAGCTCCGGGATCGGATCCGCGAACGCCTGCGCGAGCTCGGCGACACGGAGCGTGCGCGGGCGACCGAGGGCGCCTGGATCTCGACCATCCACGGCTTCTGTGCGCGGGTGTTGCGAGGGAGCGCGCTCGCCGCCGGCATCGACCCGGCGTTCGTGGTGCTCGACGAGACTGAGGCCGGCCGGCTGGCGGAGCTTGCGTTCGAGCACGCACTCGACGAGGCAGCCACCGACGCGAGCGCCGTCGACTTGATCGCCGGCTACCGGGTATTCCGGCTGCGCCGCGCGATCATCGCCGTTCACGACGAGCTCCGCTCGCGCGGCCAGCAGGCCCCGGAGTTGCCGCCGCTGACGCCGGTCGCGGGTTCCGCGGTGGAGGACGCGCGGCGTGCGCTCGGGACTGCGCACGCGGTCGCGGTGCGCGAGCTGGCGGCGCTGCCCGGTGGTGGCGGGTCCGTCGCCGACGCACTCGGGCGCCTCGAGCGCTGCGCCGCGGTCCTCGCCGCCGTAGACCCGTGGCTGGGCGACATCGATGCGGCGCGGTTACGCAACGGCAGCGCGGGTGTGCTGTCGAGCGAGGCGTGCTGTCGTTACCGCGACGCGCTCGAGGCGTTCCGCTCGGCGCACGCGCGCCGCGAGGGCGCCCGCGCCCATCGCCTGCTCGACACTCTTCTCCGCGCCTACGGCGTGCGCTACGCCGAGCTCAAGCGCGAGCGTTCGGCGCTCGATTTCGAGGACCTCGAGCTGCTGACCCGCGACCTGCTGGCGGGTCACCGAGAGCTGCGCGGCAGCTACGCACAGCGATTCGCTCAGATCATGGTCGACGAGCTGCAGGACACCAATCCCGTCCAGCTCGAGCTGATCGAGTCGATCGCCCGCGAGAACCTGTTCACGGTCGGCGACGCGTTCCAGTCGATCTACGGCTTCCGTCATGCCGATGTGGAGCTGTTCGAACGCCGACGGGAGAGCCTATCTGCGGTCGGGCGCCGCGCGACGCTGACGGCCAACTTCCGCTCCCGACACGAGCTGCTCGACGCGCTCAACATCGCCTTCGCGCCCACGTTCGGGGAGCGGTTCACGCCGCTGAGGGCCGGGCGGGTCGACGCCGCGGTGCCACCGGCGAGCGTCGATGGCCCCGGGCGGGTCGACGCCGCGGGTGGCGAGGGGGCGTGCGTCGAGCTGCTCGTCGTCGACAAGGCGGCCGACTGGGGTCCGAGCGTTGGCGAGCCGGCTGCTGCGTGGCGCTTGGCCGAGGCGCGCGCGCTCGCCGGCCGGGTACACGAGCTCGTGCGCGCCGGCGCCGCGCCGCGTGACGTCGTCCTGCTCGCACGCGCCACGACCGATCTGCGCGCCTACGAGCGCGCGCTCGAGGAACGAGGCGTCCCGACCTACGTGATCGGCGGCCGTGGGTACTGGTCGCACCCTCAGGTGGTCGATCTCGTCGCCCTCCTGCGCGCGCTCGCCAACCCGCGCGACGGGCAGGCGTTTCACACCGTCCTCGCGTCGCCGCTCGTCGGGGCGTCGAGCGACGCGCTCGTCGTGCTCGCCGCCGCGGCGCGGGAATCGGGGCGCGACCCGTGGTGGGTCCTACGCGAGCCGGCCGCGCTGCTCGACGACATCGAGACCGGGGATCGCGTGCGCCTGGAGGAGTTCGCCGGGTGGTTCTCGGCCGGGCGCGAGCGTGTCGCCCGGGCGAGCATCGAGGAGCTGCTCACCGGATATGACCTGACGATGCTCGCGATGCCCGGCGGTGAGCGGCGGCTCGCGAACGTACGCAAACTGATGCGTCTCGGACGCGAGCACGAGTCGCGTCACGGGCGAGATCTCCGCGGCTTCCTCGATCTCGTGGGTGGTCTCTCGAGCGGGCGACTGGCCGAGCCGCGGGAGAGCGAGGCTCCGGTCGAGGGAGAGGCGCTCGACGCGGTCCGGCTGATGACGATCCACCGAGCCAAGGGCCTCGAGTTTGAGATTGTCTGCGTCGCCGACCTCGGGCGCACGCCCCGCGGTAGCGGCGGCGACCTGCTCCGGGTCGGACGCGACGGTCGGCTCGGGCTGAAGGTCGCGCGCGCCGGGCGCGGCCGGCTGATCGGAGTCCTCGACTACGACACCGTCGGCGTCGCCCGTGAGCAGGCCGAAGAGCGCGAGGAGCGCCGCCTGTACTACGTCGCGATGACACGGGCGCGCGAGCGCTTGGTGCTGAGCGGCGCGATCACCTGCGAGCCCTGGCCCGAGGCACGGCGGGGCAGCGCGCCGCTCGCGTGGATCGCGCCGGCCTTCGTCCCGGACGTCGCGGCGCGCGCGGCCGACGGCGAGATCGCCGGGGTGATCGAGCGCTCCGAGGGAGAGTGGCGGGCTCGTGTTGCCTACGCGATCGTGCGCCCGGGCGGCGAGGCGGACAGCGACGGCGTGCCCGGCGCTCCTCGTCGCGCACGGGCCCCCGCCGTGGCGCCGGCTCCAACGCCCGTACCCGCGGCCCGGCGCGCTGCGCCCGTCGGGAGCCTCAGCTACTCGAGCCTCGGCGAGTACGCCCGCTGCGGCTACCGCTTCTATCTCGAGCGTGTGCTCGGCCTCCCCGGAGTCGAGCGTCCGGCCCCGGCGGGCACCGCGGCCGCGGGGATCGCGCCAGGTGCGGGGGCGGGCGCGTTCTCGGCGGCCGATCGCGGAGTGCTCGTTCACGCCCTGCTCGAGACGCTCGATTTCCGTCGTGGGCGCGCGCCCTCGGCGCCGGAGGTCATGGCGGCGGCGGCGCGCGTCGCGGTGCACCCGAGCGATAACGATGTCGCGGACGCGGTGGCGATGGTGCGGCAATTCCTCGACACCGATCTGTGCCGGCGGCTGGCGGCGGCAGTGGACGTCCGGCGCGAGGAGCCCTTCGGCTTCCTGCTCGAGCCGGGCGGGATCGTCGTCGACGGCTTCCTCGATGTGCTCGCCCTCGAGGGTCGGCGGATGGTCGTCGTGGACTACAAGAGCGAGCACCTCGCGGGAGCCGACCCAGGCGTCGTCGTGGCCGCCGAATACGCGATCCAGCGCCTGGTGTACTCGCTGGCGGCGCTCAAGGGAGGCGCCGAAGAGGTCGAGATCGTGCATGTCTTCCTCGAGCTACCCGAGCGGCCCGTCAGCGTCGCCTACGTCCGCGCGGACCTCGAGGCGCTCGAGCGGGAGCTCGCGGGGCTGGCGGATGGGGTACTGCGAAGAGAGTTCGCGGTCAGCGATGGTCCCCACCGAGCGCTCTGCCGCGGCTGTCCGGGCGAGGGTGGCCTGTGCTCGTGGCCGCTCGAGCTCACCCGTCGCGAGCGGCTCGACACGTTGTTCTGACCGTCGCGAGCGGCTCGACACGTTGTTCTGACCGCGCCGCTCACCCTGGAGCCGGCGAGCCTGCCGAGCTCCGTCTCAGCTGATATGCTTGTGTCCTCAACGCTTGTGTCATCAACCATCGAACGCGGACGAGGCACCGCGAGCGACCAGACAAGGAGACAGCAATGGCAACGACAGACGCAACCACCACCGCCCTCCCGACCGGCACCTGGAGTGTCGACCCGGCTCATTCACAGATCGGCTTCGCCGTCAAGCACATGGGCATTTCCAATGTCAGGGGAACGTTCGGCGAGTTCGAGGGGACGCTTGAAGTTGGATCCGACCTGGCGGGCACGAAGGCTTACGGCACCGTCAAGACGACCTCGGTCGACACCGAATGGGGCCAGCGCGACGAGCACCTGCGCTCGCCCGACTTCTTCGACGCGGAGCAGTATCCCGAGCTGCACTTCGAGTCGACCCGGATCGAGGCGATCGACGAAAGCACGTTCCGCATCATCGGCAATCTGACGATGCACGGGGTCACCAAGGAGATCAGCCTGGAGGCGATCGTCGACGGGACCGAGACCGACCCGATGGGCAACGAGCGCGTCGGGCTCGAGGTCGTTGGCCAACTGTCCCGCGGGGACTTCGAGATGAAGTTCAACCAGGCCCTCGGCAGCGGGAACGTGGCCGTCTCCGACAAGGTCAAGGTCACCCTCGACATCTCGGCGGTCAAGCAGTCCTAGCGCTGTGGCTGGAGCTCGCGCGCGCGAGTGCGCGCGAGCTTCAGTCGAGCGGTGCCGTCGAGCTCCACCTTGCGCAGCCGAACCGCGTGAGGCGTGATCTCGACGCACTCGTCGGCGCGCAGGAACTCGAGCGCCTGGTCGAGCGAGAGCTCACGCTTGGGGACGAGGCGGACGAGCTCGTCGGCCGTGGAAGAGCGGATGTTGGTGAGGTGCTTCTCCTTGGTCGGATTGACGTCGAGGTCCTCCGCGCGGGAGTTCTCGCCGACGATCATCCCCTCGTAGACGTCGTCGCCGGGCTCGACGAACAGGGTGCCCCGCTCCTGCAGGTTGAACAGCGCGAACGCCGCCACGGTGCCCCGCCGATCCGCGACGAGCGAGCCGGTCGGTCGGGTCCGCAGCTCACCGTGCCACGGCTCCCAGCGGTCGAACACGTGGTGAAGGAGCCCGGTGCCGCGGGTCTCGGTCAGGAACTCGGTCCGGAATCCGATCAGACCGCGCGCGGGCACGAGGTACTCCATCCGCACCCAGCCCGTGCCGTGGTTGACCATCTGCTCGAGACGACCCTTGCGCAGGGCCAGCAGCTGCGTGATCACGCCGACATACTCCTCGGGGGCGTCGACGCTCATCAGCTCGATCGGCTCGTTGACCTTGCCCGCGATCTCGCGCGTGACGACTTGGGGCTTGCCCACCGTCAGCTCGAAGCCCTCGCGGCGCATCAGCTCGACGAGGATCGCCAGCGCGAGCTCGCCGCGGCCCTGAACCTCCCAGATGTCGGGTCGCTCGGTCGGATACACGCGGAGCGAGACGTTCCCGACGAGCTCTCGGTCCAGGCGCGCCTTGACCTGGCTTGCGGTCAGCCGGTCGCCGTCTTGCCCGGCGAGTGGCGCCGTGTTGGTTCCGATCGTGACCGACAACGACGGCTCGTCGACGGTGATCACCGGCAGCGGGCGCGGGTCCTCGGCGTCGGCGAGCGTTTCACCGATGGTGATCTCGGGGATCCCGGCGACGGCGATGATGTCGCCCGCCGCCGCCTCCTCGGCGTCGACCCGGTCAAGCGCTTCGGTCACGTACAGCTCGGTCACCTTCACGAGCTCGATCTCGCCGTCTGCTCGGCACCACGCGACCGTCTCGCCGCGCCGGATCACGCCGTTGCGCACGCGACAGATCGCGATCCGGCCGACATAGGGGGAGGCGTCAAGGTTCGTCACGTGGGCCTGAAGCGGATGATCGGGGTCGTACTCGGGAGCGGGCACGTGCTCGAGCAGCAGCTCGAGCAGCGGTTCCAGG
>Ga0302302_1002372_pt1 | contig 11076 bp, 6 predicted proteins | sample III_Palsa_E1_3_FD_198766 | JGI IMG/M metagenome (GOLD analysis project Ga0302302, IMG submission 198766) | Peat permafrost microbial communities from Stordalen Mire near Abisko, Sweden - III_Palsa_E1_3 | ecosystem: Environmental > Terrestrial > Soil > Palsa > Peat permafrost | place: Sweden...
CGCAGCTGCGCTTCCAGCTCTGCCGTTCCGGAGAAGGTCTCTCCGGAACGAGCATGAGAGCTCGGAAGAAGAACGAACGGTGATGCGGACATCTCTTCTATACCTGCCATACTTCCCATTATTTCATCGCGTTGCGAATGCCTCGTCGCAACTACTTCTGGCCCTGCGCCGTCATCTTGAAGATCGCCTGCGCATTGGAGCTGTCGAAGCTCAGATCGAGGCCGGTCTTACCCTCTTCAACCGGAAGCGGCAGCCGCGTAATGAACTCATAGAACGACCCCGGCACCTCCTGCTCAACGATGCTGCCATCCTCTTCACGAAACCGCCGCTGCACCCGAGCCGCAAGAAACGCCGTCTGCCGCACACGCCCCGACTGCGACGTCTCCACCGTAGCCTTCATCGCCCGGCCAAGTGCCTTCTGATCGGCTGCAAGCGCATCGACATCTGGAACGCGATCCGTCGCATGGTTGAACGAGTTGCCCTCCGTAGATATCCACGCCATCTCCGCAGACTCCGCCAGCAGAATCTTATAGTCCACCAGCGTCTCCTCTTCATGCTGGCGACTGAACATCGACGCCAGCACAGGCAACAGCTTCGCCGCCTTCTCCACGGATAGCTCCCGCTTCTCTTCCAGCTCTGCAAGCAACGCCTTAGCCCCTGCCGTAAGCGGATCGCGAGACGTCGCAGTAACCCGCGTCGCAGCCGCTTGGAACTCCGCAGAAAACTTCTCCGGGTGCAGCTCACTGATAAAGAACTGCGCCAGCTCTTCCGGATACTCCGCCTGCGCATGCGACCGCCCCGTCATCTTCAGTCTTTCCAACGGATACGTTCCATTCAGTGCATAACCAAGTGGCCGCAGCACACGCGTAATCGCCTCCTCGCCCGCTGGCAACGCACCCATGCCCTGCAACAGAACCGTGCGTACCGCACCATGATCGTGCATCACCTTCCTGCCATCACGCAGGCAATCGTCCGCATAGCGCTTTGCATCCGGCACGCGCTGCAGCAGATCTTCAAACAGCATCATGTTCAGCGCCTGCGCAATCCCCGCACGAGAGATCGCATCGCCGGCCTCTGCCAATAATCCCTGCGGAATCACAAGCACCTGGAACAATCGTCCCGCACGTTCCGCGCCAACAACCTTCTCCAGCGTCTCTTGCAATACAGTCTTGTTCGCCATCTTGCTTCTCCTTCTCTGAAATCACATCCAGCGGTTCTCTCTTACCGGGTCGCAAGCACCAGGCACTCTTCCAGAATGTCCAGCGCAACATCCATCTCCTGCTGCGTCACAATCAGCGGCGGGCACAGACGAACCGTATTCTCGCCGCAGCCCAGCAACAGCAATCCACGCTCAAACGCCATATCGACGATCCGCTCTCGCAGCGCGCCCGCCGGCTTGCGCGAGTGCTTGTCCTCAACAATCTCTACGCCGATCATCAGTCCGCGTCCACGCACATCGCCAACAACCTCATGCGTCTCAACCCATGTCTGTAGCCGCGTCATCGCCGCCGCACCAACCGTCGCAGCATTGCTCATGCCCTCGCGCTCGATCACATCCAGCGTAGCCAGCGCAGCCGCCAGACACAGCGGGTTCCCACTATACGTGCTGCCATGCGATCCCGGCACCCAGTTCATGATCTCCGCCTTCGTCATGCAGATACCCAGCGGCATCCCCGAAGCGATTCCCTTCGCGATGCACACAATATCCGGCTGTACGCCCGCGTGTTCAATCGCCCACCACTTCCCTGTCCTGCCGGCGCCCGATTGAATCTCATCGGCAACCATCAAAATTCCATGCCGGTCGCAGATCTTCCGAATCTCTTCCAAAAAGCTATTCGGCGGCACAATATACCCACCCTCACCCTGGATCGGCTCAACAAAGATCGCCGCAACCTCTTCCGGCGCCACGGTCGTCTTGAACAGCTTCTCCTCAAGGAACCGCGCACACTCTAACCCCAGCGCCTCGGCCTCCTGCGCGCCCACTGCGCCCTCACGGTACGCATACGGATACTTCACATGCGTCACCCCCGGCACAAAAGGCCCAAAGCGTCGCTTCTGCTGCACCTTCGACCCCGTCAGTGACAGCGCCCCCATCGTGCGGCCATGGAAGCTGCCAAAGAAGCTGATCACGTTCTGACGTCCCGTGTGATATCGCGCCAGCTTCAACGCGCACTCCACAGCCTCCGCGCCGGAGTTCCCAAAGTACAACCGGTGCGGTCCCGCCATCGGAGCAATCGCCGACAGCCGCGCCGCAAGCCGCGGCATCAGGTCGTAATAAAAATCCGTACCCGACATGTGAATCAACTGCCCGGCCTGCTCCTGGATCGCCTTCACCACTTCTGGATGACAATGCCCCGTCGAATTCACCGCAATTCCCGCCGTAAAATCAAGAAACTCATTCCCATCGACATCTTCAATACGACATCCATACCCGCGCTTCACCACCAGCGGATACCCACGCGTATAGCTGGGCGACATCAGGCTTTCATCGTCAGCAACAATCTTCCGCGCACGTGGTCCAGGCAGTGCAGCATTGATCTTCGGACCAAAAGAAGCATCAGTTTCGGAGCTGGCAACACGTGCCACTTCCTGCGTCAGAGTGCTCATAGAATTTCCCCTTCAAATATCGGTGGCAAAGCTGGAACCGCATCGCACAGAAGGCGGACGCAAAGCGCAGCATCAGCAACAATGCGCTCGCAGATCACAAAATATTCTGGCGTTCCTGTAGTGAAGGCTAAGGCGTTGCGGGAAGAGTTAGTCGCCGGAGAAGAGATTGGGCCGCAGGCTGCTCGGAAGAGCGCACTGACGCACACTACGAAGCGGTTGGAGATCGCTTCCATTCTTCAAAAGGGACGCCGTCGGCAGATGAAATATCGACATATGCGAAAACCCTCCTGCCGCAGTTATAACGCGAATCTCCAATGTTAGCAATAGTTTTGTGAGTATCTCCAAGCGAAAAGAGCCAATATTGCCGATGCTTTTTATTGCTGACATCAGTCGCAAAAATCAACGGCGCCCGCCGAAGCGGGCGCCGTTGTCGAACTGTACCGGACGTTAGAACGCGTACTTCAGCGACAGTTGGATCTGACGAGCCGGAGACAGGGTTGAGGTGATCTGGCCAAAGGTCGCCGTCGTCGTCGCCGTTGAGGCCGGAGCCGAGTAGGAAGCAATGTTACCTACGTTGAAGGCATCCGCACGGAACTGGATGTACTGTTCCTTGTATGTGCGGAACTGCTTGAACGCCGAGGTATCGACGACGCGATATCCCGGTGCCCGCTCAGTGCCGACGTGTGCTGTGCCAAAGGCGTTCGTAGATTCTGCACCATAGGCGCAAATACCGTTGTCTGTAGCACCACAGACCGTCGCACTGGGATCGGTACCGAACCAGTGTGCCAGCGAACGATTGACGACACGCAGCTGGCGATACTGGTTAGCACGTGCACCGCCGGTGTTGTTCGAGTTGGAGTTATTGGTGCTGCCGATGGTAATCGGGAAGCCGGAGTACATAACGGCGTCCGCAGACACCTTCCAGCCACCGATGGCCCAATCGACGAAGCGGTTGACGTTTGAACCGTAGTCACGACCATGACCGAACGGGATCGCATACGTGCCTACGAAGTTCGCTGCATTACGTGTGTCAAAGCCCGACACGCCGTAATCGCCATGCGGGTTGTAGGCGTTCTGTGGGTAGGTGCTTGGACCGTCGACGCCGCCGATACCGAAGTAGCCGGGGTTATTGGTCATGTTCTTGGAGAAGGTGTAGTTGAAGGTGGTTTCCAGGCCATGAAACTGACGCTGGCGCAGTTGGATCTGCATGGCGTTGTAGTTGGAGTAGCCTTCTGCCGTTGTGTAATAGACCTGGCCGGCCGTGCCAACAAGTGAGGCTAACGGCGCAGTAGCCGAGTTGCCCGGCGTCGTGTACTGGTTGATCCCTTCCGGAACGACCAGGTGCTGTGCGACGTTGCCGACGTACCCAATCTGCCACGTAAAGTGAGCTCCCATGGCTGTCTGGAGTGTCAGGTTGTACTGCTGAATCAGCTCGGGCTTGATGTTCTTGTCCCAGACGTTGTACTTCGTGAAGGCACTCGAAACCGTACCCCCGGTGAAGCCCTGTTTGACACTAATGGGTGTTCCTGGTGTCGTCGCCGTAGGCTGAACTGCGGTGTATTGATAGGCCGGAATGAACGGCGGGTTCTCCGTCAGACGTTGCGCCGCGCCCATGCCTTCAAAGTCGTCCGTGATGCCGTAGCCGCCACGGATGACCATCTGCGAATTCATCTGGTAGGCAAACGCCAAGCGCGGCATGAACTCTTTGTAGAAGGAGTTATAGAGCGCACGGCTGTTACCGTTCTTGCCTGCATACTCGATGCAAGTCTGGTTGGTTGAAGTGCAGCCAGCAGTCTTTGTGAGGTCAAGGTTGGCTTGCTTGTTGTTGACTTCATAGAAAGGCTGGTCATAGCCGTAACGGAGACCGATGTTCAGTGTGAGCTTGGGAGTGATCTTCCACTGATCTTCGCCGAAGAACGCGAGACGATATTGGCGCTGACCGACACGTCCTGTCACGCCGTTGACGGCCGAAAATTCGGAAGCATCGATGACAACGTCCGCAAAGCCGTAGCCTTCGTTGTAGGCAGCACCGTAACCCAAACCCGTGGGGATAGGCGCACTCAGGTTCTTGGTGAATTCACCGTTGTAGGCAAACTCTCCCATGGTTCCTGTGTTGCCGGGGTAGTAGTAGTTCTCCTGGTAGCGCAGAACCTGGGCTCCGCCCTTGATGATGTGCTTGCCATGCAGCCAGGTCACTGTGTCACCGTAGTCGAAGACGTTATCGATGGTATCTTGCACAACGCCGAGAGTGCCGTAGTTCTTCTCCGCACTGGAGATGTTGGTCTCCGTGAATCCGGGGTACGGGCTGTCGTAGGGGATTCCAACTTTCGAATCGCTGCCTGCGGGGAATAAGCCGGTGCTGTCAAAGGGAACGCCGGTGAGGTTAGAGATACGCGAATAGCCGGCACGGACCTCGTTCTGCAGGTTCGGGTTGAAGGTGTGTACCTCGTTGATGACGCCATTCCAGAACGGGTAATCGCTGCTGCTCGGAAACTGGAAGCTAAGGTAGGAAACGATGGGATCGTCAAAGGAACCACCATGGGTGAAGCGAGCCCACATGTTGTCCTTGGAGGAGGCCACGTAGTCGACGCGAATGTCGCCCTGGTTATTCACATAGGCGTTCTTGCTATAGCCAAGGTAATTGTTGGTGTCGGGGGAGTTTGCGTTCGTGCTTTTGCGGTTCGGCAGCGGGTAGAACTCCGGGTGAGCGAAGATGTACGCAGCGGTGGGGTTGTTGATCGGCAGCTGATCGTTCACATACGGGGTGACGGTCCCGGTGCCGGCAGAGGTATTGAAGAATTGAATATATTGCGCTGCAGGAATGGTCTGACCGTAATCAAGCGTTGGCGCACCCAAAAACTCAGAGAAATCACCCGTGCGCATCCTGAGTGAAGGCACCGAGACCGGCGTAGATGCTCCAGCCGTCGTGTTGCGGAAGCCTTCGAAGTCCGCGAAGAAGAACAGTTTGTCCTTTATCACGGGACCACCGAAGGTGGCGCCGAACTGGCTCTGGTGGAAGTTGGACTTGAGAGTTTTGTTGTAGCCGTTGGCCCAGGAGTTGGCTTGCCAATTCTGGTTCTCATAGAATTCGTAAGCACTGCCGTGGAATTTGTTGGTTCCAGACTTGGTGACGGCGATGATTTCACCGCCGTTCACGTTGCCGTATTCGGCGTCGGCGTTACCGGTGATCACGCGCATCTGGCCGATGGATTCCGGAGCAGGGTTGTAGGCGATGGTGTTCTGTAGCGGCTCGTTGATGTCCGTACCGTCGAAGATGTAGTTGTTCACCTGCATACGGTTGCCGTTGAACGACGGCTGCGTCGAGCTGGCAAAGGACGTATCGCGTTCGGTGCCTTGCGTCGTACCCAGCGAACTGTAGGTCGGGAGGACCGCGCCAGGAACGAACACCGTCGCGGCGGAGAAGTTCTGGCCGGGGAGAGGCATGCTATCCAGAGTGCTCGCGGTGATGGTGGTCCCGAGAGAGGCGTCTTCCGTCTGGAGCAGGGAGCCGGTATCCGCGGCGACGTCAACGGTCGCGTTGACTTCACCGACATGCAGCTTGATGTCGATCTTCGCGATCTGGTCGATTTCAAGCGAGAAGGCACTGTTCTTCGTAATGCTGAAGCCGGCCTTGCTGCCCGAGACCACATAGGTGCCGATACGCAGCGACTGGAAGTTATAGGTGCCGCTCTTGTCGGTCGTGGTCGTCGTGACAACGCCCGTGTTCACTTCGCGTGCCGTGACCGTTGCGCCAGGAACAAAGGCGGCGCTCTGATCCACAACCGTACCGCGAATGGAACCCGTCACAGTCTGCGCCGATGCTGCCATCCCGCCAAGGATCACGAACATCGCCAACATGGCTACCCGTAAAGTGAAACGACAACATTGCGTCAACATAAATAGTCTCCTGAATTGGTTCAAAACCGCTACAACGTTGAGGAACTTACTTGCCTTGTCCGCGCTGTCCGCGGGGATAACAGATCCGAAAAGTACCGCCGCTACATGGCGTCAGCAACCCGATTGGAGCTCAATGACCTGAAACGGATACTGAAATGAAGCATTTGTTTCAGGCGGTACAAAATTTTCAGAATTAATGCGAAGTTATTCCAACCCTAACCACGTGTCAAGAAGATTCTGGATCATTCAATCGCAATCTTTCAGGCAGCTCTCCCTCTTCCTACAGGAATTACCCGAGAAACATGTGCAATTCGGTACACGAAGCCACCTGCAAATCTTCCGCACTGCCATACTGGAGGACGCCCCACCCCTCTCCTTTCCTGCCATCCATCACCCGCCGCCGCCTCGAAAAAGATGGGCTACTTTGGTTCAAGCGGTACGATTGTTTCCGAAAATAATGTACCGTTAGTCCGAGTCCTTCAATCGCTCCCTGCACTTTTTCTCTGCTTCTCTTGCTGTGCCTTTGGATCTGCAGGCCACACCCCCTGCCCCTCCGCTGCGTTGCGACGGAACGAACAGAGCTCCCCCGTGGCTGCATCTCGGCCCGTACGTATTGAGGAATGTAGCCTTATGACACCCAGGAAAGACCCCAAAAGTCTGCTCTCGCACTCCGGCTCCGAACTGCGCCTCAGCGAGCTGAGCGAGAAGCGCCAGCACATCATCCGGCCCGTCCTGGAAAGCCCCCGCGAGTTCGTGCTCCTCAACGTGCGTGACATGGCCGCGCGCCTCTCCACCGCCCCGGCAACCGTCGTCCGCATCGTCCAGAGCCTCGGCTTCGACAGCTACAAGAGCTTCCAGCACTACCTACACGACCTCTCCGTCACCAGCGCCACCATCCTCGACAGCATGCAGTCCGCCGGAAACTCCGTACAAACGCCGAAGTTTCTCAAGGGCTCCCGCAAGCAGATCCACGAGAACCTCGAATTCGTCATGGAGCAGGTCGACCTCCACCAGGTCCTCAACATCGCCATCCGCATCCACGAGGCCAAACGAGTCCTCCTCCTCGGCGGCGATATGGCCTCCGCCCTCGTCGAGTACATGGAGTACCACCTCACCATCGCGGGCCTGCCGGTCTTCGCAGCCGTAAACCCCGGCCGCGCCTCTCATCTCGTCCGATCCACCAGCGAAGACGATCTCGTCATCGGCATCAGCTTCCGCCGCGGCCTGCGCATGACGATCGAAGGCGTGCAGAAGGCCAAGGAAAACGGTGCCTACTGCATCGGCATCACCGACTCCGTGCTCTCTCCCCTCGCGCGCTTCTCCAACGAGCTCGTCATCGTACCGATCAACAGCCTGTCCTTCGCCGCCAGCTACGTCGCTCCCATTGCTCTCATCGACCTCATCACCGCCGGCGTCGGCAACCTCCGCCGCAAGCAGGTTGTCGACCGCCTCAAGGAAGCCGATCAGGAGCAGAAACACGGCTACCGCTGGTACCAGGCCGAGTCATAGACCCGCATCAGCAAACTACGGCAACGAATACGGCGCACTCACCGTAAAGCTCACGGGCACCCCCACGCTGTTACCCGCTCCATCCGAGTAAGTCACCGTCACAGCCGATGTTCCCATCGGCGTAAGGAGCGTACTACTCGCTCCGCTACCAGCTCCGCAGCCACTCAATCCCATCATCCCGCCCGCAAGCGCCAGCATCAGCACGAGCCCAGGGAGCAGACGAATCTTCTTCCGCCGCCCCATCCACAACAACACCAGCGCAGCCAACGACCCGCCAAACAGCTCCGCTACATAAATGCCAGGCCGTTCCAGCGACGCAATCGTAGACGACACGTTCGTATAAATATTTACGTTCAGCGTCTGCGCCGTCGTTACACCGGCAACGAACGTCAGCGATACCGGCTGGAACCGGCACAAACTATTCGCCGGAAGCCCCAAGCAGCTCGCCGTTACAGTCCCCGCGTAGTTGTACAGCGGCGTGACATTCGTAATCAGCGTAGCCACGCCACCCTGCGGAATCGTAACGCTCGCAGCTCCCGCCACAACCGTAAAGCTCGCCTTCGGAGAGCTCACCGCCGACGTAGACCCCGCAAAGTTCGAGTCACCCGAGTACACCGCATAGAAGCTATAAACCGGAAAGATCGTCGTCGCCGTTGGGAACGAAGCCTGCCCGCTGGTGTTCACATTGCCTGTGCCAATCAGCGTCCCACTACCCGGCGTCCCATAGTAAAAGCTAACCGTCCCCGTCTCGCCGGTCGCAGTCGCAGAGCTCACCGTAGACGAGAACGTCAGCGTCGGCGTAGCTCCCTGCTGGCCCACCGTAATGCTCAACGGCGTCGTAGTCACCGCCTTCAGCACGCTAAACGAGAACGAATTACTGCTGCTCGCATAGAGCGTATCCCCGCCATAGCTCGCCGAAACCGCATGGATACCCACCGCCGGATTCAGCGTCACCGTCACAATCCCGTTGGCCGGCAGCGCCTGCGTCTGCAGCTTGCCATCCACAGTAATCTTCACCGTTCCGGTAGGAGCCGCGCCTGCATTGCTGGCCGCGGTCACCGTGATGCTAACCGTCACCGCCTCCGAGTAGTTGATCGTCGCCGTCGTCGGCGCAGTCACCGCAATCACCATACTCGTAGACACCAGGAACACACCAGTCCCCGTTAGCAGCGCCCCCGACGTAGCCGCATTCGCAGCGTTCGTCGCAAGCGACACCGTCTCTGCAAAGCTACCCTTCGCCACCGGAGTAAACGTCGCCGTTAACCCACAAGCACCACCCGACGCAATCGGCGTAGCCAGGCTGCATCCATTGCTGGAAGCCCCCGCCACCGAGAAGACCGCCGTATTCCCCGTCGCCGTCGTCAGCTGCGATCCATTGAATACCAGCGCGGCATTCCCTGTGTTCGTAATATTCAGCGACGCCGAATTGCTCGTATTCAGATTCGTATTCGGAAAATCCGTCGTCGGCAGCGCACGGTTCGCCGCCACAACTCCAACCTGGCTCGAGTCGGCAATATACAAACTGCCGTTCAAATCCACCGCAACACCCTTCGGCGCAGTCAGCCCAGTCACCAACTCATTGCCATTCACGCTCCCCGGCGCAAACTCCAGCACCTGCAGGCTCGCAGCATCCGCAACATAAAGATCGCCCGCGGCATCCACCGCAATCCCCACCGGCGCAATCGTTGTCGTCCCAAGATTGATCGCCATCTGCTCATGCGCCACCGGCAGTTCAACAATGCGCGCATTCCCACTGTCGACGACAAACAGATCATCGCTGGCATCCACCACAATCTGCGTCGGGCTGGAAAGCCCCGTGATGTTCACCAGCACCTGTCCGCCACCCGCCGGCAGTTCAACCACGCGGTTATTCCCGGTATCCGCTACGAACACGTTGCCCTGGTTATCCACGGCCACGCCCTGCGGCTTGCTCAATCCCGTGCCCAGCGCCGTCACCGTTCCACCCGCAGCTCGTACGCTCGCCACGCGATTATTGCCCGAGTCCGCAACATACACATTGCCCGTGCCATCGACAGCGACCTGCGCCGGGTTACTCAATCCGCTCATCAACGTCGTCGCCGTACCACCACTCGACGCAATCTTCACCACCTTGTTCCCACCCGAATCAGCAATATAGATCGCCCCATTCGAGTCCGCTGCAACCCCATTCGGCGTCAGCCCGCTACCCAGCGTACTCGTCGTCGCCGGATCAACCGACGTATTCGCCGCCACACCCGCACCACCCACAAAGTACGACGCAGCCGTACCCGTCGCTGTCGAAAACTGTAGCGACCCACTCCGCAACCCCGCCTGCAACGGCGTGAACCCTACATTGAACACACACACCGTCTTCGCCGCCAGCGCCGTATTCAGCGAGCACGTAGCGCCGCCCGCATCCGCAAACTCGCTCGTCGAGCTTCCACCCAGACTGAAGTTCTCACCCGTCAGCGTTGCCCCCGGCACCGTGACAAACGACACCGGCTGCTTCACCGTATTGCCCACAGCCGTCGCAGCAAAAAGCGTGTTGTACGAAAACTCGCGAATCACATTATTGCTGCTCTCCGCCTCATAGAGATTGCCGAACTTATCGAACGCAATCTTCCCACCCGCAAGAATCTCGCCCTGCAGTCCCGGGCAGCCATCGCCATACGAGTCCGTCGATAGCGGCCCCGTCACCGGACTCGTGCTCCCATTGCAGGCCGTTCCCTTTGTATTCGTGTTCTTCCCACCGGCAATCGTCATCGCGATACCGCTATTCACATCTACTCGCCACACAAGCCGGCTCGTGCCATCGACAAAATAAAGGTTCCCACTCGCATCGACCCCGCCCACATAAACCGCTCCCAGCGAAAGCTGGTTCGCAGCCGAGCCCGATGCCGTCAACGTCCCTCCACCGGCCACCGTATAAACATTGCCCGGAGTAAGATTGCTGCCCAGCCCCGGTACGTTCCCACTCTTATAAACAACCCTCAGCCGGTTGTCGTTGTAGTCGGTGATGTAGAGGTTGTCGTACTTATCGAAGAAGATCGTATACGGCGAATCGAACGTAGCCGAAGTCGCCGG
>Ga0302302_1002381_pt1 | contig 11060 bp, 9 predicted proteins | sample III_Palsa_E1_3_FD_198766 | JGI IMG/M metagenome (GOLD analysis project Ga0302302, IMG submission 198766) | Peat permafrost microbial communities from Stordalen Mire near Abisko, Sweden - III_Palsa_E1_3 | ecosystem: Environmental > Terrestrial > Soil > Palsa > Peat permafrost | place: Sweden...
GGTCCGACCCCCTATATCGTCGCGCACGAGTGAGCACTGCGCCCGGCCCGACTCGATTCCGCAGGGATCGAGTCGGGCCACGGTGCCATGGTGCGTTGCAGTAACTTGAGTATTCACTCCCGGCAAACGTCCTTCACTCCCTAAAAGGCGACGCTCGTCGGTTTTGAAGGGTGTGCAACCCGGCCTCGATGCATTGTGTCATTGACGCAGATTCATGATTGCTGAAGCATCGGGGACAGGATTCATGGCGTGCGGCTCAGGCGCGTTTATATCGGGGAGTACAGGTAAAGGTGCGGAGAACATCCGCCATACAGGGCCCATTGTGGCTTGGTTGAGCGGTTTCGAGGCCCATAGGCGTCTACCGCTCGGGCGCATTCGGGCTGCGTTCGAAGGGATAGGTCTTCTGACCATCCTGATCGTCTTGATTTCCCTGTCCATGCTGATCAGCTTCGACGGCCCCGACTACGAGGAGTACAGCAGCTTCCGGCAAGGCGTCGACTATGTAATCACTTGGCTGCCGGGGGCGCTGCTGGCTTACATGGCACCCCTGCCGTTCTTCGTGGTCGCATTCAATCTGTTGCCTGACGCAGGCTGGCGTCATCTGGCCGGTCTAGTCCTGATCACCTGCGGCTATGCGACGGCGTGCATCCTGATCGCGGGGCCGCCACAGACGGCCACGGACACCCTCTATGTCGTGGTTGGCATCTGTACCGTCCAGGAGTTTCGCCATCGCGCATCACGCAGCGCGGGCGAGCTGGTGATGCAGCAGATCAATGCGGCCAATCTCGACTCGCGCTTGACCGAGGCTCGCCTGCAACTGCTGCAAGCGCAGATCGAACCACACTTTCTCTTCAATACTCTCGCAAATGTGCGGCGCCTCGCCCAGAACGATCCGGTCCACGGCGCCGACATGCTCGGTCTTCTCATTCGCTACATCGAAGCGGCTCTGCCGCAGCTCCGTGCGGACTACTCGACGCTGTCGGGAGAGCGAGCGCTCATAGAGGCCTATCTGAGTCTGTATCAGGTTCGCATGGGGCAGAGGTTGAGCTACGACATCCGCATCCCGGAAGATCTGGCTGCGGCAAAGGTACCCCCGATGATGCTACTGACGTTGATCGAAAACTCAATCAAACATGGCATTGACCCGCTCACCCAAGGCGGCTTCATCCTCATCAGTGCGCGGCAGGATGGCGCACTTCTCGAGCTATCGGTAGCCGACTCGGGCCGAGGCATGTCCGCTGATATCGAAAGCGGCACGGGTACCGGCCTGGCAAACATCCGTGGACGCCTGCAGCTGTTGTACGGTCATGCGGCGGATTTTCAACTCGCCCGCGGCTCGGCACGCGGCATCACGGCCACACTCAGGCTACCACTGCAAAGATGCTGACAGCGCCGACACCAGCCACGGTGAGCTATCTGCAAGCGGTCGCCGCGCAACTGACTTGGCGCAGGCTCTTGCTTGCCCAAACGCTCGCAGTCGCACAGGGGCTATACAGCACTCTGAGTGTTTACGTTAACCTCATACCAGGCCGGGACTTTGGCGCACTCATCCACTTCGCCATGATTGGACTCCTGATCAACGGAATCGGTATCAACTGTGTGGTGATCGCAACCTTTTGTGCATATGTGGCAGTACGCCGCGGCGCGAATGGCTGGTGGGTTTACCCCGTCGCGCTGCTGGTCGCATCAGGCATTGGCGGCTATGCGCAATGGCCGGCACGGGATGCCTTTCATCTGCGGGTCACCATGGACGACTATGATCCGCAGCATCCATTCCGGCGCTACGGGCACATGTTGGTCATCGGCAGCCAGTTTCTGCTCACAGGGATCTGTTTCCTGCTGGTCTACACCAACCGCGCCCGCGAGGTTGAGTGCATCTTGCTCACACGCGCCGCCCAACTGCGACGCGCGCGCATTGAACGCGAACTTGCACAATCCGAGTTCATCACTGTCCAGACCCGATTGGACCCGGAACAGATTCACCGGGACCTGCAGCGACTTCAGGATCTGTACGTTCGTCGATCGCCCGAAGCCGAGAGCGAACTCGACGCGCTGGTGCAATCGCTGCGGCAGCGCACCCGAAGCGCGATCCTGATTGCGGACTCGCCTCAGCACAGGACATGAGCGTTACGGCCCTCATTGCCGAGGACGAACCGCTGCTGCGCGCCGAGCTGCGCGAACTGCTGGACAAACTCTGGCCCGAACTCGTTATCTGTGCCGAGGTTGAGGACGGATTTCAGGCACTGCAGGCGCTGGAGCGCTACTCCCCGCAGATTCTGTTCCTGGACATTCAAATGCCGGAAATGAGCGGCCTTGAGGTCGCGCAACACGCCAGCGGCCGGGCGCATGTGGTTTTTGTAACGGCTTTTGACCGCTATGCCGTGGAGGCATTCGAGCGCGGCGCCCTGGATTATCTGCTAAAGCCCCTGACGAGGAATCGACTGGAAAAGGCGCTTGAACGGGTCAAGGAACGTCTCTCCTCGCCCCCACCCAACCTGGACGGCATAACGGACCTGTTGCGCAATCTTGCTCCGCGCGCCCCGCTGTACATCAAATGGCTGACGGTACCGCGCGGACAGGAGCTGCGCCTCGTGACGACGGACGAGATCTGCTACCTGCGCGCGGAAGACAAATACACCACGGTGTGCACTCCGGAGGCCGAATATCTCCTCAATTCGACTCTCAAACAGATGCGCGAGAAGCTCGATCCACAATTCTTCTGGCACATTCACCGCAGCTTCGTAGTCAATCTCGCCGCGATCGAGGCGGTGCACCGCTCATTTCGCGGGGCGCTCGAGATCAAACTCAAGCGGCGCGCGGAGCTGCTCCCGGTCAGCGCCGCCCATGCGCATCTGTTCAGGCATTTCTGATGTCACGAGGCCATCCACACTGGCTTGGAGTATTGCTGGGAACTGCAGCCTTAATTCCCATGCACGATGCACGCGCGCAGAATGCGAGCACCTCTACGGACTCCGAGCCCTTGCAGGAGGTCATGGTGACCGGCTCGCTGATCCCGCGGACGGCGGAGCAGTCGCCCGGCCCGATCCGGGTCATTTCTGCCGCCGATCTGCAGCAGTCCGGTTACACGGATGTGTCGGATGTGCTGCGCAACTTGCCGTCCAATGGCGCCAGTACTTTGACTCAGAACAATCCCTCCGCCTATGCCGGGGGCGCCTCGGGCATTTCATTGCGCGGCCTGACGGTAGGGGAGACGCTCACTCTGATCGATGGTCATCGGATGGTGCCTTATCCGCTGTCGGACGACAGCCAGCGCACATTCGTGGATTTGAGTTCAATCCCGGACGTCGCGGTCGATCGCATCGAGGTGCTGGAGGATGGAGCCTCATCCGAGTACGGCTCCGACGCCATCGCGGGAGTCGTCAACGTCTTATTGAAGAAGAACTACCAGGGCATGCAGATCAACGCTGAGGCCGGTTCATCACAACGGGGCGATGGCACACTCGAGCACATCACGGGGATCGTCGGACTGGGCGACCTCGGTAGTCAGGGCTTCAATTTTTATACGGCGATTGAGCTGCGGCACCAGGACGCGATTCTCGTGACTGGCCGCCAGGGTCTTTTCACCAATCGCGACTGGGCGCCTTATGGCGGAGTCGACATTGTCCACGGCTCCGCCGGCAATGCCCCCGAGCCCTACCCACCCACGGTCACCGGCTCACTCTTCAACCCCAATGATCCAAACGCGGCCCCGGTATACCTGCCCGGATGCAGCGCGTCGGCCCAGGCCGCCAATCATTGTCAGTACGTCGACCCAGGACCGCAGCTGCAAACACCGACGCGCAATCTGAATGTGATCAGCCGTCTGACTCTGCGGCTCGCTGACGGATGGCAGCTTTCCTCGACCGCGTCCTTCTTCGAAAGCCGCGCCGAGCAGAGTTTCGGCTACGCAGAGGCGATCTATCCCAATCCCGAATTCGCCGTCGGCCTGGAACCAGGCGCCGCGCCGACCATCAATGGACCCTACATTTTGACTGTCCCCGCCAGCTATCCCGGCAATCCATTCGGCGTTCCTGCGGCAATTGACTACACCTTTCATGAGCTCGGCGACGGTCACGTGACATTTTGCACCGATACCTATCGATTGGCACTGGAACTGGCCGGGGCCATATCCGGCTGGGATGTGACCGCCACCGCCAACGTGCAGTACGCCGACACCCTGCAGACCGAGAATACCGCCGTGGACCTCAGCGCTTTGCAGAACGCTCTCAACAACGGCTACCGGATCGGATTGAACGCGAGCCCGAATGGCGCGGCGCTGTTTGCACCCCCGACGACCACGACCGCGACCAGCACCATGAATGTCCTGTCGGCCTACGCCAGGCGATCTGTCCTTGGCCTGCCTGGGGGATCGCTCACGACGGCATTCGGCACCGAGGTGGACGAGTTCGTGGCCAACGCGCGTGCCGCGCCGACGGTCGCGGATGGTCAGCAAAACGGCAACAATGCCTATGTGATTGGTTCGCAGACCGACACCGCCCTCTTTGCCGAGGCACACGCACCGGTACTCAAAAACCTGAGCATCGATGCCGCAAGCCGCTACGATCACTACAACACCTATGGCGGTTCGCTCACGCCGAAGTTTGGCCTGAGGTTCGTGCCGCTTGAACCCCTGAGCCTGTTTGCCACGTGGGGGAAGGGTTTTCGAGCCCCCAGCCCTGCTGAGTCGCAAAAAGCGGCTTACGGTTTCAGTCTCGGAGCAACCGCCGACCCGATCCTGTGTCCGAACCCGAGTAACCCCTCTGCGCCGGGCAACTATCCGAGCCAATGTGACGTGTCATTGCTGGGCTTGCAGGTCACAAACTCCAAGTTGCGCCCTGAGACCTCGACGGACCTGACACTGGGAGCAGCGCTCCATTCGAACGATGATTGGACCTTGTCCGCCGATTTTTATCGGATCAGGGTCGATGACGCCATCATTCCCGTGTACGAGGCCGGTGGCTACACCAATTCCAGCGCTGAAGACCCGCCGTTGGTGCGTAGCGCGCCTCTTACCCTTCCCTACGTCAATGCCAATGGGACGCTCGTGAATCAATTGACGCCGGCGGGTACCATTTTGTATCAACCCTTCCCCTACGTGAATGCGACCTCAACGGAGACCCAGGGCCTTGATGTGGATCTCATTGGCAAGCGTTCGATGGGCGCCGCGGGAGAGCTGAGCATCGAGTTCAATTACACGCGGGTCCTGCTCTATGATCTCGACGCCTATGGCCAGACTTACGAGCTGGCCGGCACCCACGGACCGTCGCAAATCTCAGGAGACACGGGCACTCCCCGCGATCGCGCGCGAATGTCGTTGAGCTGGACGCGCGGGCGAGTCAGCCTGACCACCACAATCAATTACGTGGGCGCGTTCAGCGTCACGGACACCTCGGTCGGGCAAGATACTTGCGACGAGGCAGTCTATGCAGGAGCACCCGGCGATTTTTTATACGGGACCGCAATTCCACGCCTTTTCTGCACAGTCAGGTCTTTCACGGATGTCGATCTTTACGGCCAATATCGACTCAATGGCCACGTCACACTGCACGCGTCAATTCTCAATCTGTTCAACACCCCGCCGCCCGTCGACATCGTCACCTACGGAAGCAGCGCCAGCTACGATCCGGCATTCCACCAAGTCGGCGCGGTAGGACGGTTCTTCACCGCCGGCGTTACCGCGACGTTCTGATTTCTGATTGCCGTGCCCGGCCTTGCGAACGTTGTCCGGGCCTAGGCAGCAGCAGGGCGGGCCCTCGCGATTGCGTCAACCTTGAACACTCTGACCGCATTCGCCAGGTGCTGGGTCTGCGACGCCATGCTGCCCGCGGCGGCGGCGGCCTCCTCGACCAACGCGGCGTTCTGTTGGGTTACATCTTCCATGCTTCTGACGACGCGCTCGACGGAGGTCAGGCTTCCCGATTGATTTGCGCTCGCATCGCTGATTTCGCCGATCACAACAGTGACCCTGCGAACGCTGTCGACGATGTCCTGCATTACGGAGCCCGCGACGGTGACGAGCGCACTGCCAGCCTCAACTCGAGTGATGCCCTCGGCGATCAGGCCATTAATCTGTTTGGCGGCTGTGGCGCTTCGGGCTGCCAAGGCACGTACCTCGGAGGCCACGACGGCGAATCCACGCCCATGCTCCCCGGCGCGCGCCGCCTCGACGGCCGCGTTCAGTGCCAGCAAGTTCGTCTGAAAGGCAATCTCCTGGATCATACTGACGATGTCGGCGATCTTCGCAGACGAGTCCTTGATACCGTCCATGGTACCGATGACCTCGGACACGACGGCCCCGCCGCGCTCGGCGGCAGAGGTTGCGGAGTGCGACAGTTGGTTCGCGAGCGCCGCGTTCTGCGCGTTCTGCCGCACGTTGTCGGCCAGGTTCCGCAATGTATCGGAGGTCTGCGCCAAGGCGCTCGACTGCTCCTCGGTACGCGTCGACAGATTCATATTGCCTTTGGCAATCTCTGATGAAGCCTGGGCGATGCTGTGAGCGGCGGTGTCGATTCGGCCGATGACTTCCCGCAGCCGAGAGATGGTGGCATTGGTATCGCGCTTCAGGTCGCCGAGGCGGCCTGGGAAGGAAGCGGTGATGTTTACGGTCAAATCGCCATTTGCCATGGCGCCGAGTGCCTCGCTGAAACTGCCGACGAAGGTCTGCATCGACTGCGACAGGCCATCCAAACCGTTGGCGAGCTCAACCTGGTAACCCGCGAGTCCCGCGCGGTCGCAGCGCACGGAGAAGTCGCCCTCGTTTGCGCGGCGGATGAGCTGGTTCTGGAGGTCCATGAACCGCGCCAGGAAGTCGGCCGTCGCATTCACGTGCTCGCGCAATCGTGCAAACTCCCCGGAGCCGGAGGCGGTTACGCGGTGCGACAGGTCTCCATGCGCAATGGCCTGCAGCACGGCGGTGGTGTCACCGAGCGCGTGCCGCAAAGACGTTTGCATCACGGTCATGGCTTCGGCGACGCTGCCCGCACTGGCGCCCAGCGTGTCCAGCTCCACATCAACATCGCCAGCCGCGAGCCGCTGTGCCACATGAGATAGTTTGCTGGGCTCGCAACCAATGGCGGTCGACTCTGCTTTGAGCCGGATTGCGATGGCCACCAGCAGCGCGGTCTCGAAGATGACGTACGCAGCATGGATCACAACGATGCCGAATCCGGTCTGGTACCCGAATACCCACACCGGGGCGCCACTGCGTTGCGCGAAATCGAAGGCCAAATGTTGGACGGCAATCACGCCCGCAGCGACCACCAGTGGTATCCAGTCGCGGTAGACCAGCAGAAACGCGAGCAAGACGAAGACCCCGAAGTGCAATTCCGGCATGCCGTGCGCCTGGTGGATCTGCAGCGCGGTCATGATCATGAAACCGGCCGCGATTGCACAGCGGGTCGCCAAGGCCCCCGAGGCTGCGAAAACCAGCCAGGCACATGCGGCAAAAGTGGAACCTCCGATCGTGAGTGCTTCCGACCATGTGTCGTACCAGGGCGCCAAGGCGCAAGACAGCACCACGAGTGCGCCTAGCACGCCCAGCAGCAGGCGATCGCCGGCCTGGTGGATCCGCAGAAGGTAACTATTGGTGGGGCTCATAATTTGATTCCAAAGGCGGACGGAGGCTGGTGCGCACAGAAGCAGCCTCCGGATATCACGAGTTGTGGCCGCGGACGCTGTCCCGACAGCAATTGATCGAGCACGCGCTCGACCAATCCATTCGACGTCCCACATGCGGCCTTATCGCTGTAGGGGCCGAAATACATCAGTTTCCCGTGTGCGTCGAAGACCAGTGCGGCGGGCGTGGCTTCGATCCATCGTGGACTGTCGGCGCCAGCCGGACTCGAGCGTTCCACGCGTACAAAATGCACATGTCGCGGCTGATAGGCGGCCTGGATCTGCGCCAGATGGGGGTCGGTAAAGCGGTTGCACGGACAGTTCGCGTCGTAGACATGCACGACGGTCGCGCCCGACATACGGTCCCGGATGTTCGGCCCCGCGAAACTGTGTCTGAACCACTCCTCGGCAGCCGGCGCTTCTGCACCCGATTCGAAAAGCGTCGCATGGGCCCGCGACACGAACGGGCGCTGATAGCGCAGTTCAAAGAACCAGACCGCATAAGCCGTCCCGACTAACCAGACCGCGACCACGAGCCACTGGACTCTGACTTCAATCTTTGTTGCGCGTGGCACGTTGCCTCTTGCGGCAAACGACATAGTGGGATTCCGTTCTTCTCTTACGAACAAGGTAGCCGGATGCTCAATCGGGGGACTTCGATCGCGTCGCACAAATGACATAACGGACGAGGGGGCCGTCACAAGTTCGCTGGAAGGGGCAACCTGAAAGCGCTAAAATATCAGGCACTCAAACCGTAGCGCGGCCGGCCGACCGAGGGCGGCCATGGGTCCGTAAACCCGGAGCAGAAGCGGGCGATGCCCGGCCCGGAAAATCGTTCACCCGACTCTGCGGCCGAGATCGCAATGTTCAGGCTTCATTTTCCGGGACTTCCCGGGAGCGGATTGAACGGCTCCACCGCGGCGTCTATCGGCGTGTTGTGTCCATGCACAATTCGCCAATCGCCCTGAAGTTTGCACATCGTCAGCGTCAGGCGGTCCTGTCCCGGTGGCCGGTACTTTATGACGGTTAGGTTTCACAGACTGGGCGCGTACTGGTCCTCGCGTACCCACCAACCATGAATCTGCGGGGAAGCCTGGGTGGGCAGATGGACAGTGGCAATGGGTCCATCCTCGATGTGCTCGGCATCAAGGATCAGCAGGTCGGCGCGCAGGTTCTGATCGAGATGCCAGGCAACCCCGAGAAGGTAGCCTTCTCCTTCCGCGGCGTTGGTGCTCTTGGGAGCAAACAGCGGCTCGCCGAGTGAGACGGTGTCCGGAGCCTTCCACAACTTATGCGAGCGGGTCTGATGGTCGACCCGGGCGTAGCAGGCGGCCTTCCAGCGCACCGGATCGGCGGGATCCGGGCAGCCCATGAAGCCGTAGCGGTACGGCATGCTGTTGTAGCGGTCATCCTGTCTTGGCAGCGGCGCAATCAACGGATACATCCGTTCAATGCCGTAGCCGCTGTTGCGGCCGTTCAGGTTCACCGTCAGACGATGCAGATAACTGGTGCCCGCCTGCGCGTCATAGGCCGAGCCGTCCTTGTTGGGGATGACGGGGTATGGGTTTCCTGCGGTGATTTCCCGGTCGAAATACAATTTGCCGTTGTCCTCGAAGGCACCCAGTGTGTGGCTGCCCCCGCGTGCGGGGCCCTCGATCCATTCCAGATCCGTGCCGTCGCCCTGGCGGCGCATGAACCCGAAATAGCTCTTCTTGCCCTTGTCCCATGACCAGTGAATGCCGCCGCGTCGCAACTGCTCATGGTCGATCGCCAGGGGCGTGATGAAGAAGGCGATATGGTTTTCCGTCACGGCGAAATCATGCACGGCGCTGACATACGGCATACGGACCTCGGTGCCCCATATTTTTTTGCCGTTCCTGTCAATTTCAAATGCTGCAATGACGTCGCTGCCGAAGCCCCGGGCTTCGTAACCGAAGGCAACGATGTTCCCGCTTGAAGAGCAGATCTTCGGGTGCGCGGTGAAGGGCTGATCTCGGGGCAGCTGGCCATCAAAGGTGTAGACCGGCTCGAGCGTTTCGAGCGTGTTCAGGTCCAGTGCAGTGGGGGCGCTGTCCTCCTTCAACGCGAGAATCAGATTCCTGTGATGAATCACATGCGTGTTGGCGGTGCTGCGACTCAGACCCTTCACGCTTGGATCGTCGAGGGAAGGATTGCGGTACATCGGCATCAGGTTTTTGCGCGCGGCGTCCTGAGCGAGGTAGCGTTCGGTTCTCACGTAACGGCTGCGGTAGTCGACGCGGCCATTTCTGATCCTGAACAGCCGTATGTGCCCCGCGCCGTCAAAGGCAATGTTGCCGGCCGCCAACGGATACTGGGGGTCCGGGCCGACTGCATAGAAGCCGCCGCTGAGATTCGGCGGAAGCTTGCCTTCCACCGGACAGTCCTGAACGTCGACTTCCGCACGCAGCGGGGCATAAGTCGCGCCAAATCTGGGGGCTTCGCTCACATTCGCAGTGCCACTCAGCCGTATTTAATGGCCGTATGTCACGGCAATCTGACCCTGCGCCAGGACGTGACCCTCCATCGCCGGCACCAGCTGCCGTATCGTGGTGTCCGCAGGAAGCCCCAGCTTCGTATCGAGCGCATACACGGTAAGGGCATAATGGTGCGTCGATCCGGCACCCGGGCACGGCCCCGTGTAGCCGAATGCCTGGGAGTCATCCTTGCCCTGCTGGGTACCGTCGGGCAGCGGCTGCGGCGGGACGCCTTCAGCCAGCTCGCGTTTGTCGGCAGGCATGTCGAAGACCAGCCAATGTGCGACGTAGTGCCGATGAATGTGGCCTACGGTCAGGTCTCGGTCTTCCATGATCAGCGCCAGGCTCTTGGTGCCGGTCGGCGGGTTGCTCCAGGCGATCTGCGGCGAGACGCTGTCGCCCTTGCAGCCGTATTTGTCCGGCAGTGCACCGTTTGCGGCGCTGGTGCTGGTGACCTGCAGCGAGCCTTTCACCTGCTGCTGAACTGCCAGGGGGCTGCACGCAGCCACAACTGCGGCCAATGACAGGGTGGCCGATAAGGGCAGGAGCTGGCGCATTTCGCCTCCGACTTTGCAGTAACGACAGCCCTGCAGTGTACGTGGCGGTTCGGACTTGAACAACGATCCGTATTGCGCGAGCCGGGCCGATTGTGGCCCGGCTCACGATTGGCAAGCCCCCTAATAAGCGGGCCAGTCCATCACCAGGTTATAGGCATTGACTGCTCCGATCCCGCTCGGGAAATCCCAGCCGGTCGTCGTCGTATAGGCCGGAACATTGAACCAGTTCACGACGGAAAGGACGCCATAGGTATCTTTCGGCGGCAGGAAGCAGTTGTGATCTTCGCTCCCGAACTGGTGCATGCGCCGACGTTATCGCCCTGGGTCACATCGTAGAACACGCAACCGTTGTGGGTCTTGTTCACGGTCGTGGAGCTGCACGAGGACGAGCCCG
>Ga0302302_1002384_pt1 | contig 11057 bp, 9 predicted proteins | sample III_Palsa_E1_3_FD_198766 | JGI IMG/M metagenome (GOLD analysis project Ga0302302, IMG submission 198766) | Peat permafrost microbial communities from Stordalen Mire near Abisko, Sweden - III_Palsa_E1_3 | ecosystem: Environmental > Terrestrial > Soil > Palsa > Peat permafrost | place: Sweden...
ATGAGCATTTCGACCGGCCTAAGCGCAGGCTGGCTCGATATACGCCGATCTAGACCTCGCTATAGTGCACCGCGCACCGAATCCGGCCGTGCTTGCACGAAAAAATCTCCAGCAGCACTACTGCGCGACATCGAATTTCGCATATTCCGGCAGAAAAGCCGTGCATTTACATGGTCTGCTTTTTGCATTAATTCATTGATCTTGAATACAAGACGGAATTCAAGATAATTCAGTCGGATACTTTATGACGACGCGTCCAACGTCTGCCTGACCGCGCGCGCCCGTCATCACCGGGAGCGAAACAAGTGTCTACTCAAGCCGTAGTTCATCCGGTCGATGAAGTCTTGCCGTTTCCACTTCTATTCGTGTTAGGGCTACAGCACGTATTGGTGATGTATGCGAATGCTGTCGCGGTACCGCTGATTCTGGGTGGGGCGCTACATCTACCGAAAGAACAGATAGCAATGCTGATCAATGCAGATCTATTCGCGTGTGGTATCGCGACCTTGATTCAGACGATTGGCTTCGGCCCTGTCGGCATTCGCTTGCCGATCATCATGGGCGTGACGGCCGTTGCGATCTCGCCCATGTTGGCGATGGCAGCCATGCCGGGGTGGGGCTGACTGGCATCTATGGCGCGGTTCTGGTCGGCGGCCTCTATGCGTTGTTGGTGGCCCCGTTGATCAAATACGTTTTGCGGTTCTTTCCTGCCGTGGTGACCGGCACGATCATCACAATGATCGGCGTGTCATTGATGCGCGTCGGCGTCGCCTGGGCGGGGGGCGGGGCGGGTGTCGCCGACTTCGGTGCAACCGGTTATATCGGCATGGCAGCCCTGGTGCTCGGGGTGATTCTTCTGGTGATCAAATTTGGGCGTGGTTTCGTGGGGAATATGGCGGTGCTGCTGGGTATCGCGGTCGGTTACCTGGTGGCAATTTCACTCGGCTGGACTGACTTCTCCGGCTTGTCCGCCCAACCCTGGGTGCGTGTCGTGTTGCCCTTGCAATTCGGCTTGCCGACCTTTTCGCTGGTGCCTTGCCTGACCATGTGTCTGGTGATGACGATCGTGTTCATCGAGGCGACCGGCATGTTCTTGGCGATGGGCGCGATGACCGGCTGCACCGTGGGCGCGGAGCAGATCAAACGGGGCTTGCGCGCCGACGCAGTGGGAACACTGGTCGGCGGATTGTTCAATACTTTTCCCTATGTTTCCTATTCGCAAAACATCGGTCTGGTTGGTGTTACAGGCGTCTATAGCCGCTGGGTCTGCGTCACGGGTGGCGTGATCATGCTGTTTCTCGGGCTGGTGCCGAAACTTGCTTACATAGTTGCGTCAGTGCCGCAGGCCGTATTGGGAGGAGCGGCCTTCGTCATGTTCGGCATGGTGTCGGCAACCGGCATCAAAATTTTGTCAAACGTCGACTACACCACGCAGCGGCACAATGTGCTTGTCATCGCGATCTCGATCGGATTCGGGCTGATCCCGATTATCTCGCCAACGTTCTTTCACATCATGCCGCAAGTCTTGCGGCCGATTTTCACCGATCCAATCATGATGACATCTATCACGGCGGTGGCATTGAACGCCTATTTCAACCGGACGTCCGGCGCGTCGGCGAGCCAGGATGCAATGCATGCGGCGCAACAGGCCGAAACGCTGTGAGCTAGCTCGTGTGCGGACAATCAGGCACTGGCGAGCAACCTCTCGAAGATCCCATTAGACTGACCACTCGCGCGACGGCCGGACGCCGTCGCTCTCCTTGGAGGAGTCTGCGTCGCAAGGTTGTCATTTCCCACTGACCACAGGAGCTAAACGCACGTCACGTTCCGACGTCGGCGAACTCACAACCGCATTGCCGCGATCACGTCTGCCGGGTGAGAACGGAAACGAAATTCGCCGTTTCTGGCTGCTTCGGCCGGTTGAAGATGTCGTCTGCCAAACCGGATTCGATCACGCTGCCACCGCTAAGGAAAACGACCTCGCGAGCAATCGATGCGGCCAGACGTAAATCATGCGTAGCAAACAGCATGGTCATGCCTTCTTTCGCGAGCTGGCTCAATACGTCGATCACTTCGGCCGCGAGTCCGGGGTCGAGCGCAGAGGTCGGTTCATCGCACAGAAGAATGTCCGGAGAGGGCGCCAGCGCTCGCGCAATGGCTACCCTCTGCTGTTGCCCACCGGAGAGCGTGGCCGGCCAGGCATCGGCCTTCTGCGAGATGCCTACCTTCTCCAACAGCGCGCCTGCTCGTGCCCGCGCGCGCTCCTTGTCCCATCGCTGCACGGTGATGAGACCCTCCATCACGTTCTGTATCACCGTCCGGTGCGGGAACAATTGAAAGCTCTGGAACACCATTCCCGTCTTGCGGCGTATTCTGAGTACCGAATCGCGAGACGGTTTCTCCGTGCTGCTGAATTCGACCCGCTCGTCACCTAGCGTGAGCGATCCGGTGTCCGGAATCTCAAGCAGGTTCACGCAACGCAGGAGCGTGCTCTTGCCGCTGCCTGACTGCCCGATCAGTGCCGTGACCGTACCCTGTGCGAGCGTCAGATCGACCGACTTGAGCACATGATGTGTACCGAAGGTTTTCTGGATTTTATCGAGGGCGATCATCATTGGCCCCTCTTGAACAGAGCATGTTGGCCGAGTCTTCTTTCAAGGTGAACCTGAGCCGAGGACAACACGGAACTGAACACCAGGTAGATCAATGCCGCTTCCGAGTACAGGATAAGCGGTTCATACGTTACCGAAGCAATCCGTTGAGCCGCCTGAAAGATCTCCGGCACGGTGAGCACCGCGGCAAGCGAGGTGTCCTTGATGAGCGAGATAAACGAGTTCGCCAAGGCAGGCAGGGCGACCCGCGCAGCCTGCGGCAAGATTGTCCGACGCAGTGCTTGCGAGCGCGTCATGCCCATTGAATACGCGGCCTCCCATTGTCCATTGGGAATCGATTCAACCGCACCCCGGATCACTTCCGAGTTGTAGGCGCCCACGTTCAGCGAGAAGCCGATAATGGCCGCAGTGAGCGGGTCGAGCACGATACCGACGTTGGGCAGGCCGTAGAAAATCACGAAGAGTTGCACCAGTAACGGTGAGCCCCGGATCAGCCACACGTAGAACTGTGCAATCTTCACCGCCCATCGCGGTCCGAACAGCCGCACAAGTGCGGTTGCAAATGCCAGTGTCAAGCCTAGCGCAAACGATGCAATGGTGAGCGGCACCGTGAACACGAGGCCTGCGTACAGGAGTGGCCAGAGTGACTCGACCATCAAGTGGAGCCATGCCGGCATATTTTCGGCTCTCTAAGAATGAGGTATGGGCGGTGCTGAGCGCGATGCTACTTCGATACATCCTTGCCGAAGTATTTCGTCGATATCTGCTTGTAGGTACCGTCTGCCTTGATCTCGGAAAGCGCTTTGTCAATGGCGGCCAGAAGCTGGGGGTTGCCCTTCTGGATAATGACGCCGGAGTACTCGCTGTCAGCCGAATTGTCGATTGCAGCGATCTTTACCTTAGCGTCCGGCTTGTGCTTCTTGAAGTCGAGGAAGGAGAGACTGTCGTTCACCGTTGCATCGACGCGGCCTGACGTCAGCAAATCAATTGATTCGTTGAAGCCCTGCACGCCCACTACGTCAGCGCCGTGATCTTTCGCGATCTTGCCGAAGTTGCTGGTCAGGGTATTGGCTGATTTCTTGCCCTTCAGATCGTCGAAATTTTTGATCGTCGTGTTATCCGAGCGCACGATCAGGGCCGCATGGGATGCGATATAGGGCTGCGAGAAATCGTACTTGGCCTTGCGGGCGTCGGTAATGGAGACCTCGTTGATGACCGCGTCGTAGCGGTTCGCGTCGAGCCCTGCAATCAGCCCGTCCCACTTGCCTTCGACAAACTCCGGTTTAACACCTAGGCGTTTGGCGATGGCCTGACCGATTTCTACGTCGAAGCCTGTCAGCTTGCCCGATTCGTCGTGATAGGTGAAGGGTGCGTAAGTGCCTTCGGTACCGATCTTGATGACACCGGCGCTCTTGATGCTTGCCAGGTCGTCGGCTGCGAAGGCAGTAGAAACAGCAGTCAGTTGCACGATGCCGGCAAGCAGCATGACGTTTAGAATTTTCATGACGGGAGACTCCTTAGGAATTATCTTTTGTCTGTTTCATCTTCGACTAGCTAAGACGCAACGCTTCGGCGCGACTTTAACAAGGGGGTTTGGTTTCACAAAGCATATTGATGTAGAAGGATATGTCTGGATCGAATAAAGGCGGCGCGGGTCGTTTGTCTAGTAGCCCCGGTGGATATCGACAAGATCTTCCAGCGACGTACCGTGAGTAAAAGCGCTGAAATTGCGTGCGAACTTGGCGGCCAGTTCGGCCGCATTGTGCGGGCCGATCGCCGACGTGTGTGGCGACAGGCGGATGCGCGGATGCGTGTAGAACGGATGCCCGGCCGGCAGCGGCTCGGGCTCGGTGACGTCGAGCGATGCCGCATCAATTCGGCCATCAGCAAGCGCCTCTAGCAATGCCTCGTTATCGATTAATGAACCACGCGCGACATTAATCACGTGTAATCCCGGCTTCGCTCGAGCAAGCAACTCTCGACTGACAATATGACGGGTTGCTGCAGTAGCCGGCGCCGCGAGTACGAGATGGTCTGCTTCTCGAACCAGTTCGCCGATATCGGCAACAAGCGTGACGCCCGGCAGGTCCGGCGCGGTAGAAGCTTGGCGCCGCACTGCGATGACCCGGGCGCCGAGCGCAAGCGCTTTCTGCGCAAGAGCCTGCCCGATCGAGCCCAGGCCGAATATGCCGATCGTGCTGCCGTGCACGGTTGCGAGGGGCGTCAATGCCCATTGCTGCGCGTCGTGAATCCAGATGTCCGGCAGACGTTTCGCGTGAGCAAAGATTGCTGCCAACGCGAATTCTGCAATGGCTGTTGAGGAGGTGCCGCGCGCGGTAGTAACGGGCAGGCCTTCGAAGAACCAGCCCGGATAAAAGTCGATCCCCGATGAACCAAGTTGTACCCAGCGCAGCCCGAATGGCCAGCCGGCGGGGGCATGCTCCGGTGCCCGTGCGCCTCGTATGATGATGGGCGCGGCGACCAGGATCGACGTCTCGTCAGGTAGTTCGGCCGGCACCCCTCGGGGGATACCTACTACCCGGACATCAGGCAGAAGCGCACGCACTGCATCATTGAATGGCTCGGCGAGCTGGCTGGCTATTGTGACCATGGATTATCAGAAAGGGGAGTAGCGGTACGCCTGATCAGGGAGCGCTGCCAGATTGATCAGGACTGCAGGAAGAAGATAGGAGGAAGCGTAAGACCTGGCGAAGCGCAGCGCATTGAATTTGAAGCGCACGTCGGGGCGTCTGAAACAGACGCGCCGACGTGCGTATGTAGATACAGGCGGGAAAAGCTCAGAAATCGAAGCCCGGCCCACCCGCACCCGGTCCGCCCGCTTGCCCTGCAGGGGCCGCGTTTTTCGGCGCTTCAGTTATCGTTGCATCGGTCGTGAGCAGCAAGCCCGCGATCGATGCCGCGTTTTGCAATGCAGTGCGCGTGACCTTGGTCGGATCGAGCACACCCGATTCGACCAGATCGCCGTATTCACCGGTCTGCGCGTTGTAACCAAAGTTACCCGTGCCCTCGGCGACCCTCGCGACGACGACGCTTGCTTCCTCACCGGCATTCGTGACGATCTGACGCAACGGTTCCTCCAATGCGCGCAGTACGATCTTTACGCCGGCGTCTTGATCTGCGTTGGCGCCCTTCAGACCGCTGATTGCCTGCTTGACGCGGATCAGCGCGACGCCACCACCCGGCACGATACCTTCTTCAACTGCCGCACGCGTCGCGTGCAGTGCATCGTCAACGCGGTCCTTCTTCTCCTTGACCTCGATCTCGGTGGCACCGCCCACCTTGATGACCGCCACGCCGCCGGCCAGTTTCGCGACACGCTCCTGCAGCTTTTCGCGATCGTAGTCTGAACTCGCTTCTTCAATCTGTACGCGGATCTGCTTGACGCGTGCCTGGATATTCTTCGTGTCTCCGGCGCCGTCGATCACGATGGTGTTTTCCTTGCCTACTTCAATGCGCTTGGCTTGGCCCAATTCCGCCAACGTCGCCTTTTCCAGCGTGAGGCCGGTTTCTTCTGCGATCACCTGGCCGCCGGTCAGGATCGCGATATCCTCTAGCAGTGCCTTGCGACGATCGCCAAAGCCCGGCGCCTTGACTGCCACTGTCTTCAGAATGCCGCGGATGTTGTTGACCACGAGCGTCGCGAGCGCTTCACCTTCAACGTCTTCCGCGATGATCAGCAATGGCCGTCCCGCCTTCGCGACCAGTTCCAGTACCGGCAGCAGATCGCGAATATTTGACACCTTCTTGTCGTGCAGCAGAACAAACGGATCTTCCAGAACGGCGACTTGTTTATCCTGATCGTTGATGAAGTAGGGCGACAGGTAGCCGCGGTCGAACTGCAGTCCTTCGACCACATCGAGTTCATCGTCGAGGGACTTGCCGTCCTCGACCGTGATCACGCCTTCCTTGCCGACACGGTCGATCGCTTCGGCAATCCGCTGGCCGATCGACTCCTCGCCATTCGCCGAGATGGTCGCGACCTGGGCGATTTCCTTGCTGGTCGTGGTGGGCTTGCTGATCTTTTTAAGTTCTTCGACTGCGGCGATCACGGCCTTGTCGATACCGCGCTTCAGGTCCAGTGGATTGAGACCTGCAGCCACGTATTTCAGCCCTTCGCGTACGATCGCCTGCGCCAGCACGGTCGCTGTGGTGGTGCCGTCACCGGCGTCGTCGCTGGTGCGCGACGCGACTTCCTTCACCAGTTGCGCGCCGATATTTTGCAGCTTGTCGGCCAGCTCGATTTCCTTCGCTACCGACACGCCATCTTTCGTCACAATCGGTGAGCCGAAGCTGCGCTCCAGTACTACATTACGGCCTTTCGGGCCGAGCGTTACTTTCACTGCATTGGCGAGGATGTTGACGCCTTCGACCAGTTTCGATCGTGCGCTGTCGCTAAAGACAATTTCTTTGGCTGCCATTTCTGAAGCTCCGTTATTGTTGGGTGACTACGGCGACAATGTCTTCTTCGCGCAGTACGAGCAGTTCGTTGCCGTCGACCTTGACTTGCTGGCCCGAGTATTTGCCGAACAGCACGCGTTCGCCGACCTTCAGGTCGGGCACGATGCGCTTGCCATCGTTATCACGCTTGCCGGGGCCAACGGCAATGACTTCGCCCTGGTCGGGTTTTTCTGCTGCGCTTTCGGGAATGACGATGCCCGATGCGGTTTTTGTTTCCTGGTCGAGACGTTTGATGATCACGCGGTCGTGGAGCGGACGAAGGCTCATAGTCGGTTTTCCGTTGGGGTCAATGAGTAGCACTCCTTGCAGCCGGGCGCTAACAGGAATTGAGTATAAGAATGTGTCGAGGCTCAATCCAATAACGAATACTTGAAACGTTATCCGCGTTTGGCATTTCAGCTTGCCGCGCGTTTCTGTATAGCCTGTACGTAGCGATTTTCCGGACGCGGAAGTCCCAGGTTCTCGCGTAGCGTCGTGCCTTCATACTCGGTGCGAAAGAGTCCGCGTCGCTGCAATTCAGGCACGACCAGTTCTGCAAACTCAGTCAGCCCGCCTGGCAACCATGGCGACATGATGTTGAAACCGTCGGCGCCTTCTTCTTCGAACCATTGCTCCAGTTGATCCGCGATACTCTCCGGAGTGCCCACGACCTGCTGGTGTCCGCGAGCCCCGGCTATGCGCAGATACAGGTCGCGAATGCTCAGGTTCTCGCGCCTCGCCAGGTCGAACAGCAGTTGCTGCCGGCTTTTGCCGCCATTCGTTTCAGGCAAGTCGGGCAACGGCCCATCGACGGGGTACTTTGATAAATCGACACCGCCAGTCATTTTCGACAGCAGTGCGAGGCCGACATCGGGATGAATGAGGTCCTGCAGTGCGTTGAACTTTGCACGCGCCTCGTCGTGGGTTCTGCCGATCACCGGGAAGATGCCCGGCATGATCTTCAGATCGTCTGGCTTCCGGCCATATTTGGTGAGCCGCCCCTTTACGTCCTGATAGAACGCCTTGGCTTCATCGAGTGTCTGGTGCGCAGCGAAGATCACTTCCGCGGTCTGCGCGGCGAGCTCGCGGCCGGCATCCGATGCGCCGGCTTGCACGACCACCGGCCAGCCCTGCGGCGAGCGAGCGACATTGAGCGGGCCGCGCACCTTGAAATGCGCGCCGCGATGATCCAGCGTATGCAGTTTGTCAGGATCGAAATAGATGCCGCTTTCACGGTCGCGAAGGAAAGCGTCGTCTTCCCAACTGTCCCAGAGGCCTGCGACGACGTCGTAGAATTCGCGTGCACGCTCGTAACGAACTGCGTGAGCCGGGTGTTGCTCGAAACCGAAGTTCAGCGCTTCCGTCTCGCTGCTGGACGTAACCAGGTTCCAGCCTGATCGGCCGCCGCTCAAATGGTCGAGCGAGGCAAACTTGCGTGCGACGTTGAATGGTTCATTGAACGTGGTGGAGACCGTCGCGATCAAGCCGATGTTTTTCGTCACTACGGACAAGGCGGCCAGTAGGGTTAGGGGTTCGAAGTGGTCGGCGCGGGCCGTGCGCGAGAGCGACGCGAGATTCGTATCGCGGATGCCTACACTGTCCGCGAAAAACACCGCGTCGAACTTCGCGCGTTCGGCGATCTGCGCGAGTTCAGCATAATGTGAGAAATCGAGGCCGCCAGCCAGATGCGTATCGGGATGACGCCAGGCAGCGATATGGTGTCCTGTCTCCATCAGGAAAGCACCCAGCTTGATCTGCCGCTTGGCCTTGCTCATTGTTTGCTCCACGTCGTTGGGTGGTTCGGATGGGGGGATGCATATTCTTGGCCGTGGACACGTTTTCAACAATCAACGATTTTTGCTTTGCATATTCAGTTCAATGGCTAATGCATGGCGTTAAACCACAAATACGTCCGCGAGGTTGCCGCTCAGGCCGTCGGCGGTGAGCGTATGGTTGTGTACGCGTTTGTTGTAGATAGTCACCTGCTTCAATGTCACCAGGTCGACGATCGGCAAATCACGTCCGACTATCTGTTGAAACTGCCTGAAGTAATCCACTCTTTTACGCGGGTCGTTTTCGACAGCCGCGGTTTCCAGCAGCCGGTCGACCTCCGGGCTTTCGTAATGTGTTGCGTTCGAGAACGGTACGCCTTTTTTGAAGTTGTGCGACCAGTAGAGACGCTGCACACCGACCGTCGGATCGAAGGTATTACCCAGGAAGTTCGCGTCGAGATCGAAGTCACGATCGGTATAAATACGCTTCACATAACTGCCGAAATCCTGCGAGCGCACGGTTGCCTCGATGCCGGCGCGCCGCAGGGTTTGCCGCAGATACTCCGCCAACCGGACGAACGTGGGGTCATAGGGGTTGTAGTCGAGATTCAGCTTGAAGCGGAAGCCGTCGGACTGACGTGGAAAGCCCGCCTCGTCTAATAGTTGTTGCGCACTGGCAAGGTCGTACGGCAACGCTTTCGCGGCGGGATCGTAGAACTGGGTAAGCAGCGGACTGATGGGTGACGGCGAGATGATCCCGTAGCCGTACCAGACCGAGCGAAGGATCGCTTGTCGATCGATCGTATGGGCGATCGCCTGCCGCACTTTCGGATTGGCGAGGTAGCGGTTGTCGAGATTGAACTGCAGTTGAGTCAGTGCCGCGTCGTAGCTGTAGCCACGCGTTTCGAGCGCCAGATGCGGCAAAGCCTGTAGCCTGGCAATGTCGGTCAACGGGACCGGATTCTCTCCAGCGAGATCCAGTTCCCCCGTTTCCAGCGCAACAGCGCGCGCTGCCGGGCCGCTCATGAAGCGCACTACCAGCTCGTCGATGTAAGGCTTCGGCTCATCCCAGTAGTCTGGATGACGGGCGAAGACGGCGTGACTGCCGCGCGCCCAGGTTTTGAAAATGAAAGGTCCGGTCCCTACAGGATTAATATTGTGAGGATTACTCAGCGGGTCGCTGCCGTCGTATAAATGAGCGGGCAAGATGGGCGATTCGGACGCAGCCAGCGCGTAGATGAGGTAGGGCGCCGGTTTCGACAATCGCAGTACAGCAGTGTGAGCATCCGGCGTCGCGACTTCGATCACGTTCGCGAAGGTCGAGCGTCCTCGCGAATGGTACTGCTTCAGCAACCCGATTGATGTCGCAACATCTTTCGACGTAAACGGCTTGCCGTCGTGCCAGCGTACATTCTGACGAAGCGTGAAGCGGTATTCACGGCCATCCGCGCTAAGGGTCCACTGCGTCGCCAGTTGAGCTTGCGGGCGAACGTCGAAGTCGTAGCTCAACAATCCTTCTGTCACTTTCGGACTGATTTTTTGCTCGGCGCCTGCAGTGGTCGCGAAGTTGATTAACGCGTTCGGCTCGGGATTGACCAGCAATGTAATCCTGCCACCCCGTCTCGGCGCTACCTCCGGCGCCGCTGACGTGCCGACGGCACTGGCTGCCAGCGATGTCAGCGGAGCCAGTGCGACTCCGGCCGCGCCGCTCGCCAGACTGAGGAGGGTGTTGCGGCGGCTGGACTGAAAGGGTTTGCGCTGAATCATCGATAGTTCTTAAGGTTGGCAATAGGGTTAAAGCAGTCGGGTTAAAGCAGTTGGGTTAAAGCAGTTGGGTGAATGCAGTTGCGCCGGATGGGGACGCCACGCTTGGCGTGTCGCACCTCAAGTCGCCACACGCGCAATCATAGGATCCGAGTTAGCGTACGGGCCTAAGGCGCGGGACTCAACGAAGCAATTGCGGGATCTTTATGATTAGCGAGGTGGTTGGCCTAAGTCGTGGTTTGATTTACCCGTATTGATTATTCCGTCTGACGCTTAGCACAACACGAATCGATGGTTCGTCACGGCCCGGTGCGCTGTTACATTTCCGGCTGTGATGCACCGCTTGTGTGCTCGCTCTATCTACAATTGCGCAGACCAACACATAATGAAAATCAAACTTCTCACCGCAGCTTTCATGGGGTCGCTGCTGATCATGTCGAGCCTGGCGCAT
>Ga0302302_1002387_pt1 | contig 11054 bp, 4 predicted proteins | sample III_Palsa_E1_3_FD_198766 | JGI IMG/M metagenome (GOLD analysis project Ga0302302, IMG submission 198766) | Peat permafrost microbial communities from Stordalen Mire near Abisko, Sweden - III_Palsa_E1_3 | ecosystem: Environmental > Terrestrial > Soil > Palsa > Peat permafrost | place: Sweden...
GCAGCGGCGACCGCGCCGGTCCCGCAGGACCGGGTCAGGCCGGAGCCGCGCTCGTAGACCCGCATTTGCGCGCTCCGCTCGCCGGTTAGCCGGACCAGCTCGACGTTGGCGCCGTCCGGGAAGGCGGCCGCGTCCAGAACTGGCGGGGCGGAGAAGTCGTAGCCGTCCAGCGGGGTGTCCACGACGCAGGCCAGGTGCGGGTTGCCAACGGAGATCCGCAGGCCTTCGCAGCGGGCGCCGCCGACCGAGGCCCGGCCCGCGCCGAGCACCGTCGCTGGGCCCATGTCCACGGTGAACTGGCCGCCGGGCTCGGCGCGCACCAGGCGGGTACCGCCGCGGGTCTCGATGGCGAACTCGGGACCATGCGCCAGGCCGTGCTCGATGAGGTAGCGGGTGAACACCCGGACCCCGTTGCCGCACATCTCAGCCACGCTGCCGTCGGCGTTGCGGTAATCCATGAACCACTGCGGGGTCAGTCCGCTGGCGGCCTCGGCGGCCGTCGCCGGGGCGGCCAGGGCGGTGGCGGCAGCGGACGCGAGCAGGTCGTCCGCCGCACCCGCGGCGCGGAACGCGCCGGGGCCGCTCTCGGTCAGCGCGGCGGCCAGCACCTCGATCTCCACCACACGGAGCACGCCGTCCGCGCCGATACCCGCCCGGCGGTCGCACAGGCGGCGGACCAGCGCGGGCGTGAGGTCCAGCTCACCGTCGGGATCGGGCAGGATCACGAAGTCGTTCTCCGTGCCGTGTCCCTTCGCGAAGTGCATACGCCGATGCTATCCGGCGATCACCTGGCAGGCCGCGGCCGTAAGGCCGCCCGCCGCGGGGCCGCCCGCCGCGGGGCCGCCCGCCGCGGGGCCGCCCGCCGCGGGTGCGTCGAGCCAGGTGATACGGGGGTCCCGGCGGAACCAGGATTCCTGGCGGCGGGCGAACCGCCGGGTGGCCCGGGCCGTCTCGTCCCGCGCCTGGGCCAGCGTCCACTCCCCCGCCAGGTAGCGCAGCATCTGGGCGTAGCCGAGGGCCCGGCTCGCGGTCCGGCCGTCCCGCAGGCCCGCCCGCTCCAGCCGGCGCACCTCGTCTTCGAAGCCGTCCGCCCACATGGCGTCCACCCGGGCGGCGATGCGCCGGTCCAGCTCCTCCCGGGGGACCCGGACGCCGATCTGGACCGCGGGGCGCGACGACTCATACCCCGGGAGCGTCGCGGTGAAGGGGCGGCCGGAAATCTCGATCACCTCGAGAGCGCGGACGATCCGGCGGCCGTTGCTGGGCAGGATGGCCGCGGCCGCCGCCGGGTCGAGGCCAGCCAGCCGGGCGTGCAGGGCGGCGGCGCCTCCGGCGGCCAGTTCGGCTTCGAGCCGCTCGCGGACGGCCGGGTCGGTGCCGGGGAAGTTGAGGTCACCGAGGGCCCCGCGGATGTAAAGACCCGACCCGCCGACCAGGATCGGCACCCGCCCGCGCGCGGCAACGTCGTCGATGGCGGCCCGGGCCAGGCGCTGATAACCGGCCACGTTGGCGGTCTGCCGGACGTCCCAGATGTCCAGCACGTGGTGCGGTACGCCGTGCCGGTCGTCCGCCGTGAGCTTGGCGGTCCCGATGTCCATGCCCCGGTAAACCTGCATCGAGTCGGCATTGATCACCTCACCGCCGAGAGCCAGGGCCAGCGAGACCGCGAGTGCCGATTTGCCTGCCGCAGTCGGGCCCACCACGGCGACGACCTGACCCACCCGCCCCGCGGGCCCGGCGAGTCCCACCTGCCCGGTGAGCGCCGCAGAGCCGGAAGGCCCCGTGTGCCCCGGTGATCCGCCCGTCATGGAGCCGCGGCCGTCACAGCGGGCGGGACAGCGCCGGCATACCGAGCGCTACCGGCGCTGACCGGGACATCCCCGGCCCGGGGGCGACGTCGGCCGTGGCCCGTTCAGCAGTTTCAGCACGGCCCTGGCGGACGGTCCACGCGTCACCGGCGCGCGTCCGCCGGACCGCACGCGGCGCCCCGTCGGCCACCAGGTAGTGCGGCGCGGCCCGGGTGATGGTCACGGTGACCACGTCGCCCGGGCGCGGGCCGGTGCCGTCCGGGGTGAAGTGGACGAGGCGGTTGTCGCGGGCCCGGCCGGACATGCGGTGCGTGCTGGCGTCCTTACGGCCCTCACCCTCGGCCACGAGGACCTCGGCGTCCCGGCCGACCAGCCGCTCGTTCTCCGCGAAGGCGATGTCGCCGACCAGGGCCACGAGCCGCTCGTAGCGCTCCTGCACCACCTCGGGCGGCACCTGGGACTCCATCGTCGCGGCGGGAGTGCCGTGGCGCGGCGAGTAAAGGAACGTGAAGGCGCCTGCGAAACGGGCTTCGCGCACCACGTCGAGGGTGTCGGTGAAGTCCCGCTCGGTCTCGCCGGGGAAACCGACGATGATGTCGGTGGTGATCGCCGCGTCCGGGATGGCAGCGCGCACCCGGTCCAGGATGGCCAGGTAACGGTCCCGCCGGTAGGCGCGGCGCATGGCCTTCAGCATGGTGTCCGAGCCGGACTGCAGCGGCATGTGCAGGTGCGGCATGACGTTCGGGGTCTGGGCCATGGTCTCGATGACGTCGTCGGTGAAGTCGCGGGGGTGTGGGGAGGTGAACCGGACCCGCTCCAGGCCGTCGATCTCGCCGCAACTGCGGAGCAGCCTGCCGAACGCCAGCCGGTCGCCGAACTCGGCCCCGTAGGAGTTCACGTTCTGGCCGAGCAGCGTCACCTCGATGACGCCGTCGGCGGCCAGCGCCCGCACCTCGGCGAGCACGTCGCCGGGACGACGGTCCTTCTCCTTGCCGCGCAGGCTCGGCACGATGCAGAACGTGCAGGTGTTGTTGCAGCCCACCGAGATCGCGACCCAGGCCGCGTAGGCGGACTCGCGCCGGGCAGGCAGGACCGAGGGGAACGTCTCGAGCGTTTCCTCGAACTCGGCCTGTGCTTCCTCCCGCTCGCGGGCGCGCTCGAGCAGGGCTGGCAGCGAGCCGATGTTGTGCGTGCCGAACACCACGTCGACCCAGGGGGCGCGCCGGGTGATCGCTGTCCGCTCCATCTGGGCCAGGCAGCCGCCCACCGCGATCTGCATGCCGGGTGTGGCGTTCTTGACCGGGAGCAGGTGCCCCAGGTTGCCGTACAGCCGGTCGGCGGCGTTCTCCCGCACGGCGCAGGTGTTGAACACGAGCACGTCGGGCGGGGCGCCGCCGGGCGCGCGCTGGTAGCCGGCATCCTCCAGCAGGCCGGCCAGCCGCTCGGAGTCGTGCGCGTTCATCTGGCACCCGTAGGTGCGGATCTCATACGTGCGAGGCGAGGCGTTCATGACGGTTACGAGGGTACGCGCCCGGCGCGCTGGTTGCGGAGCCGCTGGGGGCAGCGAACCATGATCGGCGCCGGCTCTCCGCACATCCCGCGGAGAGCCGGCGCCGATCATGAGATCGGGTCGCCGGGACGGGCGCGGCTCAGCGGGCGAACTCCATCGCGCGGGATTCGCGGACCACGGTGATGCGGATCTGACCGGGGTAGGTCAGCTCCTCTTCGACCTGCTTGGCGATGTCCCGGGCGATCACCTGGGCCTGGATGTCGTCCACGCTGTCCGGCTTGACCATAACCCGGATCTCCCGGCCGGCCTGCATCGCGAACACCTTCTCCACGCCCTCGTGCGCGCTGGCGATCTGCTCCAGCCGCTCCAGCCGCCGGACGTAGGACTCCAGCGACTCCCGCCGGGCGCCCGGGCGGCTACCGCTGATCGCGTCGGCCGCCTGGGTCAGCACCGCCTCCACGGTCCGCGCTTCGACCTCGTTGTGGTGCGCCTCAATCGCGTGCACCACGTCGTCGGGCTCCCCGTAGCGACGGGCGATCTCGGCGCCGATCAGCGCATGGCTGCCGGACACCTCGTGGGTGAGCGCCTTGCCGATGTCGTGCAGCACCGTGCACCGCTTCAGCAGCAAGGCGTCCATGCCCAGCTCGCTGCCCATCATGCCGGCGATGTGGGCGGACTCGACCAGATGCTTGAGCACGTTCTGCCCGTAGGAGGTGCGGTAGCGCAGCCGTCCCAGCAGGGACACCAGCTCACTGTGCATGCCGGTGATGCCCAGTTCGACCAGGGCGTCCTCCCCGGAGCGCACGCAGAGCTGCTCGATCTCGGCCTTGCCACGCCCGTAGGCTTCCTCGATGCGCTGCGGGTGGATGCGGCCGTCCAGCACCAGCCGTTCCAGGGTCAGCCGGGCAATCTCACGGCGGACCGGGTCGAAGCAGGACAGCAGGACGGCCTCGGGCGTGTCGTCGATGATGAGGTTGACGCCGGTGACGGATTCGAAGGCGCGGATGTTCCGGCCCTCGCGGCCGATGATCCGGCCCTTCATCTCGTCCCCGGGCAGGTGCAGCACGGAGACCACGGACTCGCTGGTCTGCTCGGTGGCGACGCGCTGGATGGCGAGCGAGACGACCTTCCGTGCGCGCTTCTCGCCCTCGGACCGGGCCTGGTACTCGATGTCCCGGATCACCGGGATGGCCTCGCGCTTGGCCTGGTTCTCGATCGAGGAGACGAGCTCCGCCTTGGCCTGGGCGGCGGTCAGCCCGGCGACCCGTTCCAGGGTGGCGGCGCGCTTGGCGTCCAGGTGCTCGATCTCGGCGGCCCGCTGTTCCAGCTGGCGCTGGCGCTGGTCCAGCTCGGCCGACCGGTCTTCAAGCCGGTGAAGTTCCTTGTCCAGCCGCTGTTCCCGGTCGGCCAGCCGGTTCTCCCGGCGCTCCAGGTCGCTGCGCAGTTCGCGGATCTCGTCCTTGACCGACCTGATCTCGTCCTCGACCTCACGCCGGCCCTGGGCGGCCTGGTTGGCGGCGTTCCGGGCCTGGCCCAGGATGGACTCGGCTTCGGATTTGGCGCTGGCCCGGATCTCGTCGGCCTCGCTGGACGCTTCCTCCGCACTGGCGGTGCTGGCCGGGGCGGCCACGCTGGGCGAGGCGGCCAAGGTGGGCGAGGGGACGCCGACCGGAGACTCCGGGGACTCCGCGGCCCTCAGGGTGCCCGCCGAAGACCGGCGGAAGACGATGACGAGCGCAAATACCGTTGCGAGCAGCCCGATCACCATGAACGTGAGTGCTATTCCACTGCTCACAGTCACCCCTTTTCCGCTCATCAGGTCCCGTCTCCGGGCACTGCACGTGCGTTACCAGGGGTTATGCCCTGGCGCGAGGGGTACTGCACGCCGACGGCTTGGGCTCATTCGTGCGAGCCCTTCGTTTTGGGTCGCTCGCATCGGCCGCTGGCGGCGGCCGGGCGCTTTATGAAGTTCTTTATGATCATCCGCGCAGCGCGGAGTAACACCTCGCTGCCGCGAGGTTAAGCGCAGATAACGTTTTGAGCAAGCTAGCAGCACTGAAGCCACCTGTGTGGCGTCCGGTCCCGATGGCCCCACAAAGCGTATTTTCGCAGCTCGCTAGCGCTTTAGCGCTATTACGGGCAGTCTTCGGAGCCGATGTCCGGATCCGGCTCGCCGATCTCCGCGGCTATCTCCGCCGCGTAAGCTCCCTCCGCCTCAAGGGCCTCCCGCACGACCCGATAGGCCAGGGCGGCGCCGTAGCCCTTCCGGGCCAGCACGCCCATGAGCTTGCGGATACGGGTGGCGGACGGCTGACCCCGGGTCGCCCGGACCTTGCCCGCGATGACCTGCCGGGCCATCGCCGCCTCCTGGTCGTCGTCGACCAGCTCGATCGCTTCGTGGACGTCCTCGTCGGGCACGCCCCGCCGGCGCAGCTCGTTGGACAGCGCCCGGCGGGAGAGCCCCCGGCCGTGGTGCCGCGACTCCACCCAGGCCCGGGCGAAGGCCGGGTCGTCGATCAGCCCGATCTCGGTGAAGCGGTCCAGGACCGCCTCGGCGGCTTTGTCCGGGATGTGCCGCCGCCGCAGCGCGTCGGCGAGCTGGGCCCGGGTCCGCGGCGCCAGGGTGAGCAGCTGCAGGCAGACCTGCCGGGCGGCGGCCTCCGGAGACAGCCCCGACCTGTCGTCCGGCCCGGGTGAGCTGGGTCTGGCCGAGCTGGGTCTGGGTGAGCCGGACGGCCCGGATTCTGTCCACGCCGGGGACCAGTCGAGCCCAAGCCCAAGCTCGGGCTCGGGCTCGGGCTCGGGCTCGGGCTCGGGCTCGGGCTCGGCTGGATGATCGGCGTACTCGGCGTCGAGCCCGGGACGGCGGGACGGCGCAGACCCGGAGTATCCGGAGTCTCCGGAGGATGGCCGCCTAGACGACGGCACCGCCCGTGCCTCCACTGGAGCTCAGGCTCGGGATCCGGGCTGTCCCGGCCGCCGCCGCGCGGCCCGCGGCGGCGGAGGGCTTGCCGCCCGTAGCAGCGGCCGCTCCCCCAGCCGGTCCGGCGGCTCCGGAGACTCCGCCCCGGGCCGCCCCGGGCACGGTGTCCGCGACGCCGGGGGCCGCATCCAGCCGCGGCCCCACGCCGAGCTTCTCCTTGATCTTCTTCTCGATCTCGTTGGCGATGTCGGTGTTTTCCTTGAGGAACGTCCGGGCGTTCTCCTTGCCCTGGCCGAGCTGGTCGCCCTCGTAGGTGTACCAGGCGCCGGCCTTGCGGACGATGCCCTGCTCCACGCCCAGGTCGATAAGGCTGCCCTCGCGGCTGATGCCGACGCCGTAAAGAATGTCGAACTCCGCCACCTTGAACGGCGGGGCGCAATTGTGGACAACGACGTCCTCCGCGACCAGATTGTGCAGGTCCGCCGCCTCTACGTCGAAGGTGCGGACACGCCGGGCGGGGAGGACCTCACGGATCCTGGAAAACCAGAGCTGGTCAGCCAGGATCTGGTCGAGGAACGGGTCGTCGAGCGCGTCGGCCAGCCGCTGCAGCCGGTCGCGGCGCATACGCGGGTTACCGAGGACGACCTTCATGCCGCCTCGCGGATCCCCCGCGCTCTCGCCGATCATCTGGGCGGCGAGCAGCGGGGTCACGCCCCGTCGCTCCAGATGGCCGAGCACGGGCTCGGTGATATCCCCGGACAGGTAGATCCGCTGCGATCCCCGGTACCGGCCGTCAATGACGGCGAGTTCCCGCGTCACCACCTGGCCGCGCGGCCCCCACATCGGGATTGCGTCGGCGAATGCCGACACATTCTCCACGCCGGAAATCCGCACCTCCCATGACGGGTACTTGCCGGATATCCGGCGGCCCTTTACCAGGCCTCCCCGCTGCCCGCGTGGGTCGCGCCGTTGAACGCTGCTGCCGATGCTCCACCGAAGCAGCAGCCAGTGAATCTGCCAGGCGAGTTGCTCGGAGGTTGTCGAGAAGCCGATCCGGATTCCCCCCGTCTGCTCCCGGGACACATAGCCATCAGATTCGAAGTAACCGAAAACGAGGTTACTTACGACTCTCGCCGAGACCTTGGGATCGAAGAACTCCGGCGGCACCTTCTTGGTCGGCGCCAAGCACCCGTGGATCCCAGCCCACCGGCAGAGATCCAAGACACCGTTCTTCTCCCCCGGGCGATGCGAAAGGGCTACATTCCCAACGTTCGCCGTCGGCTTCGCCTCGCAACCCAGGGTGGCTGCGATCCTCGCCGCATCCTGCTGGAGGGATTCCGCCATGTTGATGAATTGGACCGGCGTCTTCCCGCCCACGTAGCCATCACCGATCAGGTAGCCGAGCAGCCTGGCATGATCCGGCGGCACCGGCTCGACCGAGCCGAAGCCCAGGAAGCTACGCGGCCGCGCGACCCGGTCGCCGCGGGCGAGTTCGCCCGCGAGGCGCCAGCCGCGCTCGGTCAGGATCTTGTGGTCCGGCGTGACCCATAGCTCAGCGTTGTCACGCAGCCTGAGGCCGATAACTTCCTGCTCGCCCTGGTCGAACCAGGACTTTACTTCGCGCACGCTCAGCTCGCCGTTCTTGTCGGCGGACACGACGTGGACCGGAAGCCGCCCGTCGACAATCTCCTCGATCCGGTGTGTCAGACCGGTCACCGGATCGAAAACTCGTGTCCCCTCGGCAAGGCACTTGTTCTTGACGACCTTGGCCCGGGTCCGGTTGCCAACTGCGTCGGTGCCGTCCTTGAGCGTCTCAATGCGCCGCACGTCCAGCCGGATCGAGGCGTAGAACTTGAGCGCCTTGCCGCCCGAGGTGGTCTCCGGGCTGTTGTGGACCACGATGCCGTCGGCGAGATAGTTGTGCGAGCCCTCTACCTCGATGTCGTACCTGCTCATAATGGGGTAGCCCGTCTTGGACTTAATGCTGAGCACCCGAGCCGGAGCCGGACGCAGTGTCGGGGGCACGAACTCCGGCTCGACCGTGAATTTTCCTCGGAACCGGGGGAAAAGCTTGTAGTCCATCGATGGGTGGACGTGGGGCGCAATGAGCATCTGGAACTTCTCCGACGCCGCAGTGGTGAACCGGAGGACGCTCATCCTCCGCGCACCACGGGAAGTGAGCTTGACGTCGAGTCCGTGTGTGCCCCGCAGGTAGCTGGCGAGCCGCTCCCGTGAGCCGGGGCTCATCGCCTCGACACAGATCTCGATCCGGCCCGTGCCGCCCCTGGTACGCTCCTGAACGCCCTTCGATCGGATGGTGAGGCAGCCGTCATCCATGTACCAGACGGCCAGGGCGAGCGGCGTGAGGCTCTTGAGGTAGTCCCACGAGAGGTGCTTCTTCCCATCGCCGAAATAAACCGCTTCCTGCAGTTCACCCAGCTCGGCCAGCGGGGTGAAATCAGCGAAGACGGCACCTTTGGCGTTCGACGTCTTCGAGTGCGGGATGTTCTCCAGCAGCGACACCTTCCAGTCCAGGTAAGCCGCCTGCTTTGCCCCATGGCCCATCCGGAACCGGGCACTTCCATCGTTCTTACTTACCGGCTTGGACAGACTTCCATCGCCCATAAGCGCACCGAGGATCACTTGTATCTGTGACTGGCTGAGTAGGTACGGCTGTGCGAGCATGACGCGGTCGCCTACCGACAGCTCCTCGGCCTCACGCCATCCTCCGGGCGTCCGGACGAGGTGATTGCGGGTGAGGTCCATTGATGCATGGCCCCGGCCTGTGCCGCCTCCGCAGCGCTCGACGTTGAAGTGCAGAAACTCCTCAGTTTTGCCGTTGTTGAACCAGTTAACGACTTTCTTAGGCACTACCTTTCCCAGATCAGGGTCATAAGAAAGCACCTCGACCTGCATCTTTTGATTGACGATTTTGCCAATTCTCTCCCGCGTACCGTCTGCCAGCGTGACGTTGGTGTACCAGGAAGCACATCCAAACATGACTCCGACCTTCTCGCGGAGCTGGTTGGTGAAGATCGCGGTGGTCTTGGCCTGGTTCAGCGCACCGGTGATCTTACGGAGGGCCTGGGACATGAGACGGGCCTGCAGGCCGACGTGGCTGTCGCCCATCTCGCCCTCGATCTCAGCCTTTGGCACGAGCGCCGCGACCGAGTCGACCACGACGATGTCGATCGCGCCGGACCGGATCAGCATGTCCATGATCTCCAGGGCCTGCTCGCCGGTGTCCGGCTGGGAGACGAGCAGCTGATCGGTGTCGACGCCCAGCTTCTTGGCGTAATCGGGATCGAGCGCGTGCTCGGCGTCGATGAACGCGGCGATGCCGCCGGCCTTCTGGGCGTTCGCGACCGCGTGCAGCGCCACTGTCGTGTTGTGAGACAGCAGACCATTGGCCAGGAAGCTGTGGGTTTCCGGCAGGACAACATCGAATGTCGGCTGAAGACCAGCGTCCTCGACCGTAACGACGTCCTCATAGGTGTACGACGCTTCCGCAAGCACCCGAAGGTAATGCAAGATCGTCCGTGCACCCGCAGATAGCCGATCCTCACGGCGCTCGCACCATCCGACTATCTTCGCCAGCCGCTGGCGAGAACAGGCCAAATTCATTTCTGGCCGGAAGAGATCACCTGCGATACGGTCGAACGCCCGATCTCCTCCGCAGTCATCACGTAGGTCACGAAGCAACCCGGCAAGATGCGGGATATTTTCGAATTGCGGATCCCGGGGCGACATCTTGAAGCACTTCTCTACCTGCGCCCGGCGGCGCGCAGAACGGAAACCAACCTCCGTAAGGAACCGCCCAGCCACCGAGGGATTAACCGTCACCGTCCAGTAGTCACGGGCATACTTTGCATTGTGCTTGGACGAGACGGTCGCTGGGATACCCAGTCCATAGAGCATGAGCTGCACCTGGCGCGCGAGCTCCTCTGATGCGGTTCCCAGCCCGATGGTAGAGGTCGGGTCAATCCATCCGTCACCTTCGAAGAGGGCCGAAAGAAAAGCTCGCTGTGCCTTGTGCCCCCCGGTCCGGATACAGGCGGGGACCTTCTTGCCCGCGGCCGTCACATAATCGAGACCGTATTCCTGGGCGAACCGCTCTCGGATAGCTTTGCCCGGGACTGCGAACTCTTTCCCGTAGTAGCAACGAACCTGGACCCCGAACAGGCCCTCCATGAGCTTGGTGAACTCACCGCTCACCTCGGGATCCCAGTTGGTGAACCGGATGGAGTAGTCGTAGCAGAGCGTTCCCTCCGCGACGAGATAGCCAAGCAGGACGGCCTCATCCTCGCTGATGCCATCGCCTTCCGCCGCCTCGGTGGCCCCGAACAACGCAGAGACGAGGGTGTCTCCCGCCCTAATTCGCCCTGCCTCGCGCCAGACGATGAAACCTCGCTCGCTGATCACCCGCAGCGGATGGTTATGCGTGACGTTGATCGTACGGCCGGACCGCAGCCGGAGTCGGAGAACGGGCTTGCGGTTGTTGTGAGTCAGCGCGGCAACGCCCTCAAGGGCGCCGCGTTCATTGACCATGCGAATACCAGCTTCGCTGATGTCAGTTACGCGTGACGTGCAGCTCGCCTTCATTCCGGCGTGCGCGAAGACCTCGGCGATCGTCTCCAGCCCGCGACTCGTCCACGCGTAGGTGTCGGCGGTGAGACATTTTCCGCTGCTCTCCGGTCCGTATATCTCCACGATGCGGCCGCGCGGCAGGCCGCCGATGCCGAGCGCGACGTCCAGCGAGATCGACCCGGTGGGGATGACCTCTATGGGAACATGACCCTCCTGGCCGAGCCGC
>Ga0302302_1002389_pt1 | contig 11048 bp, 9 predicted proteins | sample III_Palsa_E1_3_FD_198766 | JGI IMG/M metagenome (GOLD analysis project Ga0302302, IMG submission 198766) | Peat permafrost microbial communities from Stordalen Mire near Abisko, Sweden - III_Palsa_E1_3 | ecosystem: Environmental > Terrestrial > Soil > Palsa > Peat permafrost | place: Sweden...
TGACCTCGCCGTAGAGCAGGGCGAGGCCGACGAAGACGAAGACAAGGTGCGCGCAGAAGACTTCAAGCGAGGCTTTGCCCAGGGTCAGGAAGGGTTCGATCAGAACCAGCCGCGTGACCAGCTTGCGCGACCAGTAGACGATGCAGCAAAAGGCCATGAGGTTGATCAGGCGCAGCGGCCCGATCTGCCACTTGTCGATCGACAGGCCAAGAGCCGGCATGGTGAGGTGGCTGCCCAGCCAGTTATGGCGAACGCCGATAAAAAAGAGGCAGATGGCGGCGCTGACCGGATAGACGAAGCGAGGCAGACGAGCGAAGGGAAGCCGACCCTGTGCGGACGCCGCGCCGATCCACATGCCGGAGATCCAGACGAGTTGCCACGCGAACAGATTGAACGCGCCCGTCTCCTGCAGCGGAATCTGTAGATGGGTGATACGGACGACAAAGTCATGCATCCACGAACGAAGGCCGAACTGCGCCAGCAGCCAGATCAGACCGCTTCCGGTAAGAATGCCGGTCCAGCCGCGGCGCGCAGCAAGGCTGAGCAGCCACGGAGTAAGAAGCAGAAAGATGACGTACATCGGCAGGATATCGAGCAGCGGCGGGCAGTAGATGAGCAGAAGCGAGCCGATGATGGCCGGAATCGGATGGGCCAGATAAAAATTGAGCAGGTTGGTGAGCGCGAGTCTGTGTGCGACAACGGCGAAGGCTGCGGCCATAGTAAAGGCCAGCGTGAGAAGAATGAGGTGATAGGCGTAGATGCGCAGCGCGCGCTGCCACAGCTTAATGCGGAGAGCGGGACCTTCTTCTGCTGCCTGGCGAATATAGAGCCGCGCCACCAGCAGAGCCGAGAGAAAGACGAAGCCTTCTGCGGAGGAGATAAATCCGAAGGGCTGATTGACGAGGTCACTGAAGTGGGTAGGTAAATGCGTCAGCGTCATCCAGACCAGAAAGAGGCCGCGGAGGGCGTCCAGCTCCGGCCGGCGCTGCAGGCGACCGAACCCTGGCACGGACCTCAGGGAATGCTTCGGTCTGCCCGGCGACGAATGTTCCATGTTGCGACTCCCCACACTGGTTAAGACGCGGGCGGCACGGAGGAGTTGCGTGAAACGTCGGTTAGAAGGGAACAGGCCTGTGTTTATGGTGATTTATACAGATTTGGAACCATCTGTGGTACAGGCGGTGGAAAACGAGGGATGCGAGGGTGAGCCGTTGATGGGAGAATTAACCAGAACCTCTGTTCCTGCCGGGAGTAACTGCCACCATGTCCAATTTGCCTGACGACGATCTTCGCATTCATTATCACGATGAGATACCGCATGGGGCGCGGATTAAGGTCATTGGCGTGGGCGGCGGCGGCAATAATGCCGTCAACCGCATGATTGCGGCGAATGTTGTCGGCGTCGAATTTATTGCGGCGAACACTGATGTGCAGGCGCTCCAGGTATCGAACGCTCCCGTAAAGCTGCAGTTGGGAGTAAAGCTGACCAGCGGCCTGGGCGCGGGCGCAAACCCCGATGTGGGGCGTCGGGCTGCGCTCGAGGACTCCGAAAAGATCATCGAGGCCCTCGAAGGCGCGGACATGGTGTTCGTGACCGCCGGTCTTGGCGGTGGTACTGGAACGGGCGCAGCTCCCGTGATCGCAAGCCTGGCAAGCGAGATGGGTGCCCTGACCGTCGCCGTGGTAACCCGCCCCTTTGCCTTCGAAGGCAAGCGGCGCATGATGCAGGCCGAGCGCGGCATGCAGGAGCTTCTGGAGTCCGTCGATACCGTGATCGTGATTCCGAACGAAAAGCTGCTGGCGGTCGCCAAGGACGCTGGATTCTTTGAGAGCTTCCGAATCGCGGACGATGTGCTGCGCCAGGGCGTGCAGGGCATCTCGGACATCATCACGATTCCCGGCGTGATCAACCGTGACTTCGCCGACGTGAAGACCACGATGGCCGGCATGGGCTATGCGGTGATGGGAACCGGCGTCCGTTCGGGTGCGAATCGCGCTGTCGAAGCGGCGATGGCTGCCATGGCTTCGCCGTTACTCGAAGCCGGAGCCATCGATGGCGCACGCGGAATCCTGATCAACATCACTGGTTCGAGCAGCCTGAAGCTGAGCGAGGTGAACGAGGCTTCGAGCATCATTCAGAACGCCGCTCACGAAGACGCGAACATCATCTTCGGCGCCGTGCAGGACGAGTCGATGGGCGACGAAGTGAAGATTACCGTCATCGCCACCGGCTTTAAGCAGCAGGAGATGCCGCAGCGGCGGGAGAGAATGCTGGCCGAGGCAACCCTGCCGACGATGCGATATGACGTTCCGATTCAGCCCAGAGTGTCGTCGTCGCGGGTGACCGTTCCCGCGCCACGGTTTGCGAGCGAGCCTGAAGTCGAGATCCCCGTGGTTCCGGTTGTGCCTGTGGTTGAGGTGTCTGAGCAGATCCTGGTGGAGCCCAGCGCTCAGGCAGAGTTGGTGCCGGTGCCGGCGTCGGTGTTTGATGACGACTTTTTCAGAGCCCCTGGAATGCGTGGGGATGCGTTTGCTGCTGAAAATCGGGTGGAAGCAGGATTGCCGGAGCGATTCAGGGAGCCGTCTCACTTTTCCGCCCCGGCGCGCGTCCAACAGGAGGATGTCCGGGTCGTGGCGGAAGAACCGTCTGCGGCCGAATCTCTCGCTCGCGTCCCCTCGTTTGGCGGCGCTATAGTAGCAGACCACGCAGAGCCGGATGAACTGGATATCCCAGCCTTTTTGCGCCGAGGAAACTGACAGGCGCAACGTATCCGGTTGCGCGTAACACAAAAGATGCATAGCGAGTGCCGCTTTCGATGGCATTGCGTAAGTGCATTCTGAGATATCTTTGGGATCAATGGCACTTCGATTGCTATCTAATAAAAAAGAGGGCTTGCCCGTGTCGAGATTGTTGAAAATTTACGGCGCAATCCTCTTCGGCCTTGTGTTAAGTGCTGGAGCGGGTGCGGATGCAATGACGAAGTCGAGCAACATCAGGCATCACTCTGCCGGTACAGCTCATGTTGCGGCAAAGGGTAGAGCGCGTACCGGTGCCTCGAGTGCAGGTAAGACCGCCGTTGCAGCTCGAACCACTCATGCCGGATCGTCGCATGTTGTTGCAACGACGACAGTAACGCGCAGGCACGGGCGCGGAGCTCGTCCGATGCTGGCAGTCCGCAGAACCAGGTACCAGGAGCATTTTTCCGCGAGCTCGTTTGCCGACAATCTAACGCTTGGCGACGTGACCGACGGAGAAGACCCGGTGGTTCGCGCAGCCGCAATTCAGGCGCTGGGGAATATGAACGGGACAGCGGTCGCAATTGATCCATCCAACGGCCGAATTCTCGCGATGGTCAATCAGAAGCTGGCTCTGTCGAACGGAGCCGAGCCGTGCTCGACGATCAAGCTGACGGTCGCGCTGGCAGCCCTGGAAGAGGGAATTGTGCACCGCGACACGCCAGTGAACCTGGGGGGTAAATTTCACATAACCTTTATTTTGAAACACTTGGACGCATGCTTGGGTTTGAGCGCGTGAAGCACTACGCGAACGAGTTTGGCCTGGGAGAGCTGGCCGGATACCACATTCAGGGCGAGCATCTGGGGACCTATCCCGACGAAGAACTGCCGGCGGCGCTCGGCGGCGTGGGGCGGATGTGCTCGTTTGGCGAGAGCGTCTCAATGACCCCGCTGCAGCTGGGCGCGTTGGTTTCGGCGATTGCCAATGGGGGGACGCTGTACTATCTCCAGCATCCCGAGACCCCCGAGGACATCGCCACGTTTGAGCCTAAGGTGAAGAGAACGTTAAACATCGCTCCATTGATCCCGGAGATCTCTGTCGGCATGGAGGGAGCGGTGGAGTATGGGACGGCGCGCTCGCTCCGGACCAACTTCAGCCAGTTTCCCGTGATGGGGAAGACCGGAACCTGTTCGAATAACGGAACGCGGTTCGGATGGTTCGGCTCATATGCGGATACCCCGAAGGGCCGAATTGTTACGGTATTTTTCCTCGAGGGTGGCCGTCCCACATTTGGGCCGAAGGCTGCTGAACTGACAGGAGAGTTTTACCGGGCTCTGTGGGAGAAAGACTACTTCCAGAAGCCGTTGCCGGTGGCTGAAGCGACCGGCGCGGTCAGCTCCGAGTAGGTCTTTCGCCTGACTGAAACGGCACTGGGCGAGTACTGATCCTTTGGTTAGTCTGCACGAAAGCGGTCGTGGTTCAGGTTCTCCGCAAGGTGGAGCAGACAACCTGTTTTCTCCGTCCTGCCTCGTGTGGGCAACTGCGCGTGTTGCGGAATACTCCTATCTGTTGAAGGTCAACGTCTTAAAGAACCGGAGCGCTGCACCCGTTCCGTTTGGCCTGGACGGCAGAATAGAGTAGAAGGGAAAGATGAACATTCTGACGGCGGCAGAAATGGGTGCGGTGGACCGACTGACCGCTGAGCAGTTCGGAATACCACTGGATGAACTAATGGATAGAGCTGGTGCTGCGGTGGCGGCCTTCTGCGTAAGACAGTATCCAGCCGCAATGCGAATTACCGTTCTCTGCGGCAAGGGCAACAATGGTGGGGATGGGTTGGTGGCGGCAAAGGGGCTGATGTATGCCGGCAGAACCGTGCAGGTACTGCTTCTGGGCCATTCGGAGGAGTTGACGGAAGCAGCGGCGACAGCGTTGAGGCGGCTTCGTGAGGAGGCCGCTTCGGTGATTGTGCATGAGGTGGTGGATGAAGAGGCGCTGAAGAATTGCGAAGATATCGTGAGTGGTTCCGAGCTTCTGATCGATGCTTTAGTGGGAACCGGGTTCAAACCGCCGCTGCGTGGGCTTGCAGTGGCTGCGCGGGACATGGTGGAGAAACTGGACATCCCGCTCGTGGCGGTGGATCTGCCATCGGGATGGGACGCGGACTCAACGGCTGAGGCCAGCGCCGAAGCGTTTCGAGCCGATGCGGTAGTCACATTCACCGCACCCAAAACCGCGCATGTGTTCGGCCATCTGACGCGCAATGAAAAAACCGGAGGCGCGTTCGGTCCAGTGGTGGTGGCGCAGATCGGATCGCCTGCGGAGGCGGTAAAGTCCGGGAGCGGACTCACGTGGACGGGAGCCTCGAAGGCGCTGGCGGAGAAGCCTCGCGGGGTGAATTCGAATAGGGGAAAATTTGGGCATGTGCTGCTGGTGGGCGGAAGCTACGGCAAGGCAGGTGCTCCGGCGATGGCTTCGCTGGCAGCGCTGCGCACCGGCGCAGGGCTGGTGACAGCGGCGGTGCCGAAGAGCATTGTGAACACCGTCGCGCGAATTACACCGGAGCTGATGATGGTTCCGCTCGCGGAGGGGAGCAAAGGCGCGGTCTCCTTCAAGAATCTGGATGCGGCGAAGCTGGAGGCGCTGCTGCAGAAGATTACGATTCTCGCTCTGGGGCCAGGCCTGTCGACCGAGGGGGATGCCTCCGAATTTTCGCGGCACATGGTCGAGAAGACGACGCTGCCGGTGGTGATCGACGCCGACGCGTTGAATGCGTTCGCGGGAAAGACGAATCTGCTGGACGGCGCAGGCCGAACGATGGTGCTGACGCCGCATCCCGGCGAGATGGCGAGACTCGCGGGTCTGACCGTGAAGGAAGTGGAGGCCGACCGGATAGGGCTGGCGCGCAGGTTTGCCACCGAGCACAAGCTAACCCTGGTGCTGAAGGGATGGCGGACCCTGGTGGCCCACCCCGATGGCTCGGTTGCTGTGAATACGACAGGAAACCCCGCGATGGCCAAGGGCGGAAGCGGAGATATTCTTACGGGAATTGTGGCGGGGATGCTGGCGCAGTTTCCCGGCGACGTCGCACGAGCGGTGGAGACAGCGGTCTACCTGCACGGGCTGGCCGGCGACTTTGCAGCGCGGGCGATGGATGAGCATACAGTCCTCGCGACCGACACCCTCGCGCACCTTTCGGATGCCTTCCGTTATCGGGTGGCGGATGCCGATGGCCTCACGTGGATCTCTGGATTGCACGGATGATCGTAAAGGAAAAGCGGTTTAAGACGCGGTCGGAGGCAGGAACGCTGGCAATGGGCGAAAGGGTGGCGGAGATGCTGCTGCCCGTTCCGAAGCTGATCGTGCTGCGCGGAGATTTAGGCGCAGGAAAGACAACGCTGGTAAAAGGCATCGCCGCGGCGCTGGGAGCGGCAGAAGCCGCCGATGTGACGAGCCCCACATTTACTCTGGTGCACGAATTTCGTGGGGCGAAGGTGCGACTGTTCCATCTCGATCTCTACCGGCTGGAGACCGAGCGCGAGTTGTTGACCCTGGGACTCGACGAGATGGCCGACGAGTCGGATGCGCTGGTGCTGGTGGAGTGGGGAGAGAAGTTTCCGAGTGTGGTGGAGCGCGCCGATGGAGAGATCGCGATTGAACATGCTGGCGGCGACGAGCGATTATTTCTGGTGCGTTTGAAGGGCTAAGACTTTTTACTGCGGCCGGTGTAGCGGTAGATGGCGCACTCTTCATCCCCGGTCGAGCCGTACTCCTTCTGTTGCGCGATGGCCGCGAGATCGGCGACATGGTCCTCGGCGGACATCGCTACAGGGCCAAGGAAGAGACGGGTGAAGGCGGGGTGCAGGTCTAAAACTGCACGGCACTCAGCGTTGACGTAGAGGAGATCGAAGGTCCCCGGACGTTTAGAGAAGCGGGCTTCGATGCGGCGCAGAAGACGCCTGAGGACAGGTGCCTCAAAGGGGTGAAAGAGAAAGGCCACGGTGGGGGTCAGCGGAAGATCGAACGTGAGGGCATCCTGCTCGTAAAGTCGAATCGGAGCCAGCGGTGGCGCAGTGGTGTCGGCGGCGTGGGCTGCGAGCCATAGATCGAGATTCCGCTGCGCGATATCGGCCATCTCGGGGTTAAGCTCGATGCCGATGACCTTGTGAAAGGGGAGTTCACTGGCGACGAGCATGGCGCGGCCTTTACCGGCTCCGATGTCGACGAACGTATAGCTGTGGATAGGGTGCGGCGGAACGGTCTCGCGCCATAGCTCGACGAGGGTGCGGAGAATGCTGGGGGCGACACCGTAGTAGGCAGTCACAAACTCGTCGTTGGGATGGCCGGTGATGAGGTTACCCGCTGGGACGAGCCCGCTGGTGTCGACGCCGTGAGCCTCGTCAAAGGGATGGATGGGCGTCGTGGTAAGTTTCAGCAGATCCTGCGGACGCTTGCGCGGGCTCGGTTTGAGAACAAGCATTGGTTTCGGCATAGGCTAGCGGATCTGAATGAGGCTGGGGTTGCCGTCCAGACCCAGAATGCGGCGTCCGGCGGGAGTAATATTTTTCGGCGTCCAGGCGGGACTGTCGAAGATATGGACCGTGGTTTGTGAGACAGTCTCAAGACCGGCGAGGCGGTTGACGATCTGCGCGCGAAGGTGAGCTTCGGCAGCTTCATTGGGTTGAGTGGGAACGAGGTCGATGTCGACCATGTGTTTCTGCGGAACGCCGGGGATGCCGGTGCCTGGAGCGTCGCGGTCCGGAGTAATGGCAATCCTCTGAATCAGTCCGAGGTCGACGATATTGCAGGGCAACTCGGGATCGTAGCAGTCGCGGAGAGCGGTAAGGATGTCGGACTCTGTGAGCATCTGTATCGATGATAGCGAAGGCGGCCGTGCTGCGCTCGATGCCCAGATCTCAGAATCGAGAGGCAGAGCATCTGAGCTTACGGCGCGGCTAATTTTTCCGCTCGACCAGATATTGGGCCAGGGATTTCAACGGAGTAGCAGCTTCGCCGAAGGGCTCAAGCGAAGCAAACGCGTCGGCGATCAGTTCCTCCGCGTCCTTCAGCGACTGGTCGATACCGTACACGGCGGGCCACGTGGCCTTGATGCTGGCAGTGTCCTTCCCAGCGGTCTTGCCGAGTTCTTCTGAGCTTTGCGTCATGTCGAGCACGTCGTCGATGATCTGAAAAGCGAGCCCCGCTTTCTCGCCGAAGGTGCGGAGGCGGGCGATAGTGTCTGCGTGATGACCCAGGCCACTGCCTGAATCGAAGTCGGACACGGTATGCGCCTGGCCGAGACCAAGCAGGCCGCCGCTCACAATGGAGGTGGTAATAAGAGCGCCGGTCTTGGCCCGGTGGATGGATTCGACCAGCTCCGCAGTGGGTGTCTGCCCCTCGGATTCGATGTCCACAACCTGACCTCCAATCATCCCCGGAGGAAGAGAACTATGAGGACCGACTCCGGTACCCACGGCAAGAGAGATATCGCGCAGAATGGCCACAACGGTTTCGGGAGGGCACGGAAGCTGAGCGATGGTCTGGAAGGCGAGCGTCTGCAGGGCGTCGCCCGCGAGAATGGCCGTCGCTTCGCCGAAGACCACATGGCAGGTGGGCTGGCCGCGGCGAAGATCATCATTATCAAGCGCCGGAAGGTCATCGTGGATAAGCGAGTAGGTATGCAGCATCTCCAGGGCTGCCCCAAGCTCAGCCGCGCCTGCGGGGAGATTGCCGGTGCCGCTGACCATCCGTGCGGCCTCGATGCAGAGAATCGGACGCAGTCGCTTGCCACCGGCGAAGGTACTGTGGCGCATGGCGCGGTGGATGGAGTGAGGCAGGGTGTCCGGTGCGGGCAGAAGGCGTTCAAGGGCGGCATCCGTGAACTGCGCGCCGGAGAGAAGCAGAGTTTGTACCGTGAATTGCATCAGGTCTTGATGATAAATGAGTGAATGCAACTGCGGCGTTTTGGGAGAAAAGCAGATCACGATGCAGGCTGAATTTTTCTGGTACGAAGCATGAGGGAAATGAGAACGGCCAGGGATGCCAGTGTGAGAATGTCGCCGATGGTCTGGTCGCCAGGTTGGGCATAGCCAATCGACAGAGTCGAGAGACCGGCGGGAACAGGAATAGCGATCAGACCGTCATCGCGCTGCTCCCGCGTGGTGACGACCCTCTGATTCAGCATGATGCGCCACGCGGGATACTCGCGGAGGTTGAGGATCAGTGTCTGTGGCGTGGTTAAGTTAAGCGAGAGATGCGCCGGCGCAGGGCCAGTCATGGAGTTCGCAGGGGCTTTGGCATTGGGGTTGGGCGAAAGCCAAAAGCCAGGGTCGGCATGGGCGAGCGAGTCGTTGTCAGCGGTGGCAGGCGTGTACTCGTCGGTCGGATCGGTGCCCTGGCTGGAATGAAACAGGGCCACGCGTGCCTGCACAGTGTCCTCTTCGTCGCAGGCCTGACGGAAGGCGGTGTATGCGGGCCAGGTCAGGGCCACGGCTATGACCAGAGAGCAGATGATACCCAGAGCAGGCTTCAACCGCAGCGGTATGAGCGCCAGCGCGGCAGCGAGGCTGAGGACAGCGGCGAGGATGGCGAGAAAGCGCCACGGAAACTGGAGGAACGCCATCTCCGGCGCATGGTTCCAGATGAACGCCGTGCTCGGAGTCAGTAGCAGCGCGATCGCTGCAGCCAGAGTCGCGAGAGGGGCGACCAGACGGTAGCCGTGAGACGGCCCGGTTCGAGACATACGGATGATGCGGACGACAGCCAGTGCTGTGGCAGTAAAAGCAACAACAGTAAGCGTCAGCAGCAGAAGCGCCAGGTCGGAGGCCGTGTGGAGAACAACGTCGTGGGGAACATCGCCGGTATGGTGAAAGAGAAAATTATCCTGGATGCGCATGTTCGGAATGATCGCCATGGCAACCTGAACATAGCGGCGCTCATACGCTGCAGGGAGAATATAGAACGCGGCAAGTCCAAGCCCCAGAGCAGTCCCTGCCACCGTGCGAAGAGCGTCCGGCAGAATCGAATCTCCTGCGCCCCTCGCCTCGCCTCGCGTCCTTTGCGTCCGCAACTCAAGCTCATGATGAGTGATACGGAAGAGCGCAAGAAAAGCCAGCGCGTAGCACGACATAACCGCGGCAGGCGCATTGGTCAGCCACAGCAGAGCAACCGGAATGGCGACCCGTGGAATGGTGACTTTGTCGCGCAGGATAGCGTGGAGCAGCATCGGAATCCACGCCGCAGCGAGAAGCTCAGCGTAAGCGGTGCGCTCATACGCGGTGAAGAGCATGTAAGGATTCACCGTATAAAACGTCGCGGCGAGCAGTGCCGCGGTGAGCGTCGTGAAGTCACGCGCAAGACGATGCAGCGCCAGGCCGCTGGCCGTAAGGGCCAGCCACGTATAGACGATCGGCGTCCACGTCCACGGCATGACGAACCCGAGGATCGCTCCGATACTCCACGACAGCGGCGGATAAAAGACGAAGCGCGGTTCCCCGGCGTTGTACGCAGGCGTATAGGCCCAGTGCGGATGCAGATTGCCGTGGCTGAACTGACGAGCAGCCTCCATCCAGCTCAGGATGTGGAAGTCGAAGTCATGGCCGCACGAGCAGCCGTGGACGATAAGCGGAAGGACAGCGACAAGCGCGACGACGGGGATAAGGATGTAGGGAAGTCGGTCGCGCTGCATGGTATTGAGAGTATCGCAGTGTCGACGCCTCTTTCAGACGCCGATGGAACAGGATGGAAGATATACCTCACCAGGACTATCTGGGCGTAAGCGTCAGAGTATGCGTCGTGGCAGCATCCACAGCAGATTTCGTAAAGGGCAGCGTATATGTAGTGCCTTTATACCAGGCCGCCCACTGATTCATAAACCACGGACTCAGAGGATCGCCCGACTGTCCAAGCACCAGGTTCAGCGTGCTGTGGTCCAGATCGGCGAGATCGGCGGTGAAGCGCTCAGAGGGGCCAAAGGTGCGCCCCACCTGCTTGATGGTCGTCCCATCGCCGCTCTGCGGATGAGGTCCGGTGCCGGTGGGCTGCACCATCAGAACCTGCAGCAGCGGCGACTGGCTGTAGATAGGGTGCTCAATGTCGATGGGATAAGCCTCGCCATAGGTCCACTTTTTAAGATCGAGCGGCGAGTGAGCGTCGGCCAGCCCTTTGGCAACTGCGGCGGTAAGAAGATCGTCCCAGCTCGAATATTTTGCAGGCAGCCACCGCGCCGGGGTATGCATGACGAGCCACTCCTGCGCATAAGCTTTTCCGCCCCAGTTGTAGAGCTTCACCGCATCGGCAGCATGACGTCCAG
>Ga0302302_1002404_pt1 | contig 10997 bp, 7 predicted proteins | sample III_Palsa_E1_3_FD_198766 | JGI IMG/M metagenome (GOLD analysis project Ga0302302, IMG submission 198766) | Peat permafrost microbial communities from Stordalen Mire near Abisko, Sweden - III_Palsa_E1_3 | ecosystem: Environmental > Terrestrial > Soil > Palsa > Peat permafrost | place: Sweden...
CCAACTAGTTAGGGAACATAGTGTCCGCGGATACTCGCCCCAGCGGCCGGCCATTGCATCCCTCGACATTGACGTGCGAAGAGTCGCCCATGCACCGCCAAGCGAGCCGATGGTCACGTCTGGCTGATGCCGCTGAATGCCGCCTACTCGCCGATCCTGGGCGACCGCGCGGCCATCGTGGGCAAGGTGGTCGCCGTGCTGCGCCGGGTCTTGACCGGTGCCGGGCCTAACCGGAGGTGGCTGATCGCGGCTGCCCCGCCGGGAAGCCACGATGCACAAGCGGGACGCCCCACCCCGCTACCTGACCCCGGTCAGCGCGAGCTGATCGCCGCGTACGTGTCAGGGCGGAACGACTGCCGGTTCTGCACACTGTGGCATTCGGCCTTCGCCGCCGCCCAACTGCCCGGCGGGCTGGAGCTGGTCGATCAGGTCCGCGCCGATCCGGGTCAGGCGCCGATCTCCGTCAAGCTGAGGGCGCTGCTGCAGAGGCCGGCCAGGGAAGCGGGCCGCGACGTCCGGCCGAGGTTACTCGTCGTACCGCGTCGGCGGGAACTGCCGCCGGTCGGGGTGGATCAGCACCTCATCGTGGTCTTCCTCGCGCTTGATCTCGGCGCGCTCTTCTTGCCAAACCTCGGTGTCGCGGATGTTGGTGTCGAGCGGCGGGGTGTCGGTCGCCGGCGGCACCTCATCAGGGTCGAAGGGATCGACTCCCGCTTCCACCCGCTCTTCTTCTGCCTCGTGGGCCAGCCGGTCGTCGTCAAGCTTCTCCGGCATACCGCCATGCTCGTGGCGGTCCCGCCGGAACTCCTCGTCGGGCTGGTCTGGACTCTGGAATGCCATGACGCCTCCCGTACCCGGCCGATTGGGCCGTATACCTCGGCGGTTCCCCTTCCGCGCAACGATGCCACACAAGACGAAGGGCCCGCCGTTCAGGGTCGTCGGACACATCCCTGGCGGGGCAAACGATGCGAGGCTGAAGATTCCCGGGGACGGCGACTGAGCGAGGTACGCCATGCTGAAGCCGTTTGCCGATGCGCGCAGCATCTGTCACGTGATCGAGCCAGCTATGTGGGCGCCGTCGGTTTACAACAGCCAGCCATGGTCCTTCCGGATCATTGCGGACGACCGCATCGAACTGCGCGCTAACGTCAGCGACAGTGCGGGGGCGAGACGCGGCCGATGGGATCTGCTCCTCCATTCCCCCGCCCCCGGGCCGTGGGCCCGTGAATACGCGATCGGCTGCGGCGCCGCCCTGATGAACCTGCGGCTGGCTATTCGGATGCTGGGCCACGATCCGGTCATCGCCCTGGTGCCGGCCCCGGATAGCGATCCGGGGCTGCTCGCTTCGGTTGAGATCGTCGCCGGACGGACGCACGAACCGAAAAAGCTGGAGAAGGAGCTCTATGAGGCTATTCGGCAGCGTCATACCGACCGCCGGCCCTTCAGTGATGCTCCAGTCCACCCAGGGGTCCTGGTGGAAGTCGAACGCGCGGCAGCCCGTGAGGACGGCTGGCTGCGTGTGCTGCACGGACCGTACGCCCGGAGGTGGCTGAAGGCGTCCGCCGGCGCCGACGCGGCCATCGCCGTGGCCGGGCGCGGTACGGCCCCGGCTGCCGGGGACAGTTGGGGCTTGACCGGAGCGGACGGAAGGGATACCGCTGCCGACGCCATGGTCATCGCCGCCGCGGATGACGCGGCGGCCTCAGGCGGTCTTTCCTATGACGCGCTGCTTCACCAGTTCCGGGACGAACTGACCCAGTGGACGGCGCACACCGAGGACGGCTGCGGTGTGCGCCTGACGGCCTCAGGTCCCCGTCCCGCCAGGGCCAATGCCCCGGTCCGGGATTTCTCGCTCGGCGCGGCGGACTCCGGTAGTGGCTCCGACCCGGCTGACGCAGGCATTGGCTCCAGCGCGGATAGCTGGTCCGCTCGCGCTCGTCGCCATGCTTGGCACGAGCGTTTTGAACGTCACCCGCAGCTGATGATGCTGTTTACTGATCGCGACGATCCGGCTGACTGGCTCCGTGCGGGGCAGGCGCTGCAGCGGGCCCTGCTCACGGCCACCAGCCTGGGCGTATCCGCGTCGTTCCTCACCCAGCCGCTGGAACTCGCCGACCTGGCCTTCCGGTACGACCCTCGGTACGGCCTGCTGCATCATGGCCCGCTGCCCCACCACGATAACTACCAGCAGGATTCCAGGAGCGCTGTTGACCGGCGCGGCTACGTCCGCCGCCGCATCCTGGGGTCGACGCCGTGGCTGGAGGTCCCGCAGATGGTGATCCGCGTCGGCTACCCGAAGGTCAGCGCCGGCCAGCCGGACATCCGCACTCCACGCCAGGAGCCGGAGGTCATCGATGTGCGCTGCGTCCCGTCGCAGCGCGTCATCCGGCCGCCAGAGCCGGATCCGCCAGAGCCTCAACCGCCAGAGGCCGGCCAGCGGGCCCGGGCGCACTAATTATCGCCTCACCGCACATTAATCAACTTCTGTTTCTCGCGTATCGGCCCGGCATAATGGCGAGGTGCAACAGCCGGAGATCCGGGTCAGGCCCGTCGGTGATGGCGACCGCCCGATGATCGCCTGGCTCATGGTGGAGCTCTGGGGATCGGAGCTGCAGGTCGTCCACCAGTCGGTCTACCGGCCCGCTGAGTTGCCCGGGCTGATCGCCGAGCGGGCCGGCCGGGTGGTCGGCCTGCTCACTTACCAGGTGTCCGACGAGATGCTCGAAGTCGTGACGCTCAACGCGATCGAGCGCCGGACCGGCGTCGGCACGGTCCTGATGGAAGCGGTGGCGGCCAACGCCCGGCAGCTGCGCTGTCACGAGATCCGCCTGACCACGACCAACGACAACCTGGACGCGATCCGTTTCTACCAGCGGCGCGGCCTTCGGCTGGTAGCCCTGCGCCCGGGCGCCGTCGACCGGGCCCGGCTGGAGAAACCGGAAATTCCCCGGGTCGGCGACTACGGCATTCCGCTGCGCGACGAAATCGACCTGGCCCGCCGCGTATGAGCCGCGTTTGAACCATCGCGCGCCGCTAGCCGTGTACATGTCAATAAAAGCGCCGGAAGCCAGCGAAAGACTTTTCCCGCCTCCCGCATGCGCGCACGATTTTTACGGACGGCTGGCGTAAGTGATACTTGACGTGCCCGCAGCGGCGGGGTCCATCATTGGGGGAGCAGCTACCTCCCCGCCCTACCGATCCTGAAAGTACAAAATATGAATCTCACCCCCCGTATCCGGCCGTGTGCTGACCTGAACGGCGGGTGATGCGCTATACAGGGGACTAGGTGCGAGGAAGCGAGATGCTGCCAAACGACAGAGCTCAGCCCGCGGCGCCAGCCGTTCCCGGTCGGCTCGCCCGCGTTCTCGGCGCTTTCCGGCGGGCTCCGCTTCCGCTGAAGATCGGCCTGGTCGTCCTCGCCATTATTCTCTGCGGCCCAGAGATCGGCATCGTTCTTCTCGCGGCGATGGTCTACGCGGTCTACGCGGTGATCAAGGGCCGCCGCAGCCTGCTCGCCTCGCTGTCGGTCGCGGTCTGGGGCCTGGTCGCGGCCGGCGTCGCCGGTACCAGCAGCTCGTGGCTCTACCTGCTGCTCATCCTGCCCTTCGTCGTCGCCGTGGCGGCGCACGCGGGCCCGCTGGCCCGCTGGCATGTGCCCTGCCGGACGGTGGCCTGGGCGCTGCTGTGGTCGATTCCAATCGGCGTCGCGGCCCTGCGCGGCTGGCCCGCCGAGCCCTTCATCGGGATCGCCGCCGCGTGGCTGATCGCCTGCATCGTCCTCGTCTGGCGGCTCGCCAAAGGATCCCAGGAGGCCAACCTGTACGGGGCCGAAGCGGGCCGCGGGATGGGCGCGAACGGGCCGCCCGGATACTCGATGCGGCCGCCGCCCGCCGGGTATGGCGTACGCGCCCAGGCGGCCGCCGCCCCGCACGATCCGGCCGCCCGCGATCAGGCCACCGTCGAGGCGCTGCCCGACATCTCGGTGGCCGAGGCGATGGCCGAGCTGGACCGGATGATCGGGCTGGCCCCGGTGAAGGAGCAGGTCCGGTCGATCGCCGCCTCCATCGAGGCCGCGCGCCGCCGGGCCATCGCCGGGGTCGTCACCGAAAAGCCCATGCGGCATTTCGTCTTCCTCGGGCCGCCCGGTACCGGGAAGACCACGGTGGCCCGGGTCGTAGCCAAAATCTTTTATGCCTTCGGCCTGCTGGATAAACCGACGGTGATCGAAGCGCACCGCGCGGACCTGGTCGGGGAGTATCTCGGCGCCACCGCGATAAAGACCAACGAGCTGATCGACTCTGCGCTCGGCGGGGTGCTTTTCATTGACGAGGCTTACAGCCTCGTCAACGAGGGTGACGGGCAGAGCGACCGGTTCGGGATCGAGGCGGTTCAGGCCCTACTTAAACGGGCCGAGGATGACCGGGAAAACCTGATCGTCATTCTGGCGGGCTACGAAAAGCAGATGGAGAACTTCCTGGGCACGAACCCGGGGCTGGCCTCCCGTTTCGCCACCCGGATCAAGTTCTCCAGCTATGCTCCCGCCGAGCTGCTGGCCCTGGCCGAGGCGCTGCTGGAACGGCGCAGCGAGAACCTCGACGCGGATGCCCGGCCCGCGCTGTGGCGCATGCTGGAGGACGTCGGCCGCCGTCGGCTCACCGACGAGCTGGGCAACGGCCGGTTCATCCGGTCCCTGCTGGAGAAAGCCGGTCAGGCCCGTGACGTCCGGGTGATGACCGCCGGCGCCGAGCCCGGGCCGGAGGAACTGGTCACGATCGAGGCCGGCGACCTGCAGCGGGCCTTGGCCGAGCTGACGTCCCGGCTGCGCGGCTACACCGACACGCCGACCCTGGAGAGCGCGTTCGCCGAGCTGGACGAGCTGATCGGGCTGGAACCGGTCAAGCAGCAGGTCCGCGCGATCGCGGCCCAGTTGCAGGTGGCGAAGCTGCGCGGCCGCCAGGGCCTGACCAGCCAGCCGCCGACCCGGCATTTCGTGTTCACCGGGCCACCGGGCACCGGCAAGACCACGGTGGCGCGCATCCTCGGGCGCATCTTCGCCGCCCTCGGCATGCTGGTACGCCCCGAGGTGATCGAGGCCCAGCGCGCCGATCTGGTCGGTGAGCACCTCGGCGCGACCGCGATCAAGACCAACAAGCTCGTCGACTCCGCGCTCGGCGGGGTGCTGTTCATCGACGAGGCGTATTCGCTGCACAACGAGGGCTACTCCGGCGGCGACGCGTTCGGAGCCGAAGCCGTCCAGACGCTGCTCAAGCGCGCCGAAGACGACCGCGACCGGCTCGTCATCGTGCTGGCCGGCTACCCGGCCGACACGGACCGGTTCCTGCGCAGCAATCCCGGGCTGGCCTCCCGGTTCAGCACCCGGATCGAGTTCCCGAGCTACTCGCCCGTGGACCTGGCCGACATCACCGCCCTGCTCGCGGAGCAAGCCGGCGACTCGTTCGACCGCGAAGCGCTCGTCGTCCTGGACGAGATCTTCAGCCACGCCGGCGGCACGGAGCGCCGCATCAACGACCTCGGCAACGGCCGGTTCGCGCGTTCCCTGTTCGAGCGGGCCTGCGCGCACCGCGACGTCCGCGTCGTGCGCCTGGACGAGGCCGCGACCGCCGAAGACCTGACCACCGTGACCGCCGACGACCTGCGGGCCGCCTACCGTGAACTGGTCGGCTCGCACGCCACGGGTTTCAGCCCCGCGCCCACCAGCCAGCCCGGCGACGGTGATCCGGCCGGAGCGGTGCACGGACGGTCGGCGGTGAACGACGAAGCCGAGGCCTGGCTGCGGCCCCGCCCGGCCGCCGAGCAAGAGGCTGAGGCCGGCTGACCGCCGCGGCGGCCGGCGACCGTACCCGGGGGCCCGCCGCGTCCATGCGGCTTTTCTCAGTGCCTAAACGGGCCCTGGTGCAACTGGTCACCTAACCTCGCGGTTCCCTCCCTCGACGCCGCCTCGTGCCCGCCCAGGCCACGTACGCCGTGCTCCGCCCCGGACGGTGATCCGTCTCGCCGCACCCGCCCTCGCCGCTGCGCGCCCTGGATGGCCCGGCCTTGGCCGCCCTACGCGAGCGGGGACTGGACCCGCCGGAAGCGCACCGTCTCGCCCGGCCGGAGCTGGGCGGCACGCCCGATGTCGGCCGCGACAACCACCGCGACGACCGGATACCCGCCGGTCACGGGGTGATCGGTGAGGAACAGGACCGGCTGGCCGTCCGGCGGCACCTGCAGCGCCCCGGTGACCATCCCCTCGCTGGGCAGCTCGCCATCCCGGGCCCGCGGCAGGGACGGCCCGGACAGCCGCAGCCCGGAACGGTCGCTGTCGCTGGTCACCACGTATGCCGCCGAGCACAGGGCCGGCCGCGCCCCGCCGGCCCTGTGGTCGCCGGATCGTCTCAGCCGTTCCTGCGGGCCCGGCTGACCCGGGTGCACCCTGTGGGTCCCGGCTGGAGCCGGCCGGCCGTCTGGGTGCCGGTGAGCGCCGCCCAGGCCGGTGCGTGGAACAGCAGGGCGGTCCCGCCGAGGGTCAGTTCCAGGGCGGCAGCGTCCTCCGGGTTGCCGACCAGCCGGTTGGCGAGCCGGAGGCTGCCCGCGTCCGCGGCGCCGGACCGCAGGACACCCAGATGGCCGTAACCGGGCCGCCCGAGGTCGACGACCGTGGCGAGCGGGCCGGGCTGGATGACCTCGATGACCGCGTTCCCCGAATCGGGCGTCCCGGCCAGGGCCCGGGTGCCGCCCGGGGAAATGTCACCCGCCTCGCCCTGCTCGCCCGTGCCGTCCACCGGGCGGAACCGTACCCGCCGGCCCGGCCCCAGCGCCGCGGGCGGCTCTCGCGCGGGGTCCCAGTAGTCCGGGCCGGATCAGCCGCCAGATCCGCCAGATCCGCCAGATCCGTCCGGCCGGCCGAAGCCGCCCCCGCCGGGAGTTTCGACCACGAAGACGTCCCCGGCCGCGGCCTGGACCGAGTCGCAGCCGCTCATCGGCGTCACGGAACCGTCCGGGTGCGCCATCCAGTGCCGCCCGAGCGCGCCCGGCGAACCGCCTGCCATGCCGAACGCGGGGATGCGGCGATGCCCGCTGAGCGTCGTGACTGTCATCGGCTCGAGGAAGCGAAGCCGCCGCACGCCGCCGTTCCCGCCGCGCCAGCGCCCCTCCCCGCCGCTGCCGTGGCGGATCTCGTACGACTCCAGCCGCACCGGGTAACGCCATTCGAGGACTTCAGGATCGGTGAGCCGTGAGTTGGTCATCTTCGTTTGCACCACATCGGTCCCGGCGAACCCGTCGCCCGCGCCGGACCCGCTGGCGACCGTCTCGTAATACTGGTACCGCGCGTTGCCGAACGTCACGTTGTTCATCGTCCCCGATCCCTCGGCCATCGCGCCGAGCGCCGCGTACAGCGCCCCGGCGACCGCCTGCGAAGTCTCTACGTTGCCGGCCGCGACGGCGGCCGGGTACTCCGGCGACAGCATCGTGCCCGGCGGGATGATCACGTTTATCGGCTTCAGGCACCCGGAGTTCAGCGGGATCTCGTCGTCCACCAGCGTGCGGAACACGTACAGCACCGCCGCCATGGCGACCGAGGACGGAGCGTTGAAGTTGTCGCTGAGCTGGGCTGAAGTCCCCGTGAAGTCGACCTCCGCTGTCCTGGTCACGCGGTCGACGCGCACCGCAACCCGGATCACCGCGCCGTTGTCCATCTCGTAGGCGTACTCGCCGCCCGGGAGCGCCGTGATGACCCGCCGGACCGCCTCGGCCGCGTTGTCCTGGACGTGCCCCATGTAGGCAAGTACTACGTCGAGCCCGAAATGCCGGACCATGCGCTGCAGTTCCTGGATGCCCTTCTCGTTGGCGGCGATCTGGGCGCGCAGGTCGGCGATGTTGGTGACGGGATCGCGGGACGGGTACTCGGCGCTGGAAAGGAGGCGGATCGTCTCCGCCTCCCGCAGCGTCCCGTGCTCGACCAGCAGCCAGTTGTCGATCAGCACGCCCTCTTCCTCGACGCGCCGGCTGAACGCGGGCATCGATCCGGGCGAAATGCCGCCTATTTCCGCATGGTGCCCGCGTGAGGCGACGTAGAACCATATGGCAGGCGTCTTCCCCTCCGTCGCCCTCCCGCCTTCTTCGAACACGGGAGTGACAACGGTGATGTCCGGGAGATGCGTGCCGCCATGGTAGGGGTCGTTGAGCACGTAGACATCACCGGGCTTCATGCGTCCTTTATTGCGGTTTATCACCGTCCTGATGGACTCACCCATGGAGCCGAGGTGTACCGGGATGTGCGGCGCATTGGCGATCAGGCCGCCGTCGGCGTCGAAGATCGCGCAGGAGAAGTCCAGCCGCTCCTTGATGTTGACCGAATGGGCGGTGGACTGTAGCCGGACCCCCATCTGCTCAGCGACCGACATGAACAGGTTGTTGAAGATCTCCAGCATGACCGGATCGGCCCCGGTGAGGGGGGATGGCGAGGCAGTGAGGGGGGATGGGGCGGCGGCTGGCTGCGCCGTCGCCCGGGACAGCAGCAGATCCGAGCGCTCCGTAACGACCGCGCGCCAGCCAGGCTCGACGATGGTCGTGGCCAGGTTCTCCGCGATGATCGCGGGCCCGTCGACCGCCTGCCCCGGCCGCAGCCCGGCCCGCCGGAACAGTCCCGCCTGCGCCCATGCGCCCGCGGTGAACATCCGGACGTGGTTCTCCGCCCGCGCGCCCTTGCCGCCGCCGGTCCCCGCCCGGCCGGCCGGCTGCGCCCGGCTATCCGCTTGTTCCTCCGCTTGTTCCTCCGCCATTTTTCCCGGATGGGCGCTGGCATCACCTCCGCCCCCGCTCTCGTGCGTACCAATGACCTCAACGGAGACGGCTTCCGCCACGACGGTCTTGTCCGGCATGAGGAAGGAGAAGCGGCGCCGGTACGTCTGTTCGAAGGCGCTCATCATGCCGGCCAGGGGTCCGATGGGGACGGGGATGGGCGTGTCGGTGCCGTCATAGCGGAGGTGGGCGCGGCGCTCGGCGCGTATCCGGTCCGCCGGGACGCCCTCGGCGAGCAGTTCGGCGCGGGCTTCGGCCTCCAGCGGCGCAAGCGCGGCGGGCAGCCCGGCGAGCAGTTCCGCAGAGAGCGGTGCCTCCACCGCCGTCTCGCGCATCGCGATGATGTCCGCGAGCCCGAGCCCGTATGCGGCGAGCACCCCGGCGAGGGGATGGATGAGCACCCTGGTCATGCCGAGGGCATCGGCCACGGCGCAGGCGTGCTGGCCGCCCGCGCCCCCGAAGGTGGAAAGCACGTACCGGGTGATGTCGTACCCGCGCTGTACGGAGACCTTCTTGATCGCGTTGGCCATGTTCTGCACGGCGATCTCGAGGAACCCGGCGGCGACCTGCTCGGGGCCCCGCTGGCCGCCGGTCGCCTGCTCGATCTCCCGGCTCAGCGACGCGAATAGCGACCTGGTGATCTCGGTGTCGGGCGGCTGGTCGCCGATCTCGCCGAACACCCGGGGGAAATGCCCGGCCTGGATGCGGCCGAGCAGCAGGTTGGCGTCGGTGACGGTAAGCGGGCCGCCGCGCCGGTAGCACGCGGGCCCGGGGTGCGCCCCGGCCGAATCCGGCCCGACCCGGTATCTGCTGCCGTCGAAGTGCAGGATGGAGCCACCGCCGGCGGCCACGGTGTGGATGGACAGCATCGGTGCCCGCATCCGGACCCCGGCTACCTGTGTCTCGTACTGCCGCTCCAACTCCCCCGCGTAGTGCGACACGTCGGTAGACGTGCCGCCCATGTCGAATCCGATCACCCGGCCGAAGCCGGCCGCGGCGGCGGTGCGTGCCATCCCCACGATGCCGCCGGCCGGCCCCGACAGGATCGAGTCCTTGCCGCGGAAGCTGGCCGCGTCGGTGAGGCCGCCGTTGGACTGCATGAACAGCAGCCGGATACCGCCCAGCTCATCAGCCACCTCGTGCACGTAGCGGCGCAGGATCGGTGACAGGTAGGCATCCACCACCGTAGTGTCGCCACGCGACACCAGCTTCATCAGCGGGCTCGTCTCATGCGACTCGCTGACCTGGGTGAACCCGATCTCCCTGGCGAGCTGGCCGATTCTCGCCTCGTGTTCTGGGTACCGGTAGCCGTGCATGCACAGCACCGCGACGGAGCGGAACCCGTCCGCGTAGGCGGCGGACAGGTCGCGCGCTACCGCGTCCTCGTCAAGGGGCATGAGGATCTCGCCGCGGGCGCTGACCCGCTCTCCAGCCTCGATCACCCGCTCGTACAGCAGTTCGGGCAGCACGATCTGCCGGTCGAAGATGCGTGGCCGGTTCTGGTAGGCAATCCGCAACGCGTCACGGAAACCCGCGGTGATAACCAGCACGCATCGCTCGCCCGTGCGCTCCAGCAAGGCGTTCGTCGCGACCGTAGTGCCCAGCCGGACCGCGCCGATCTGGTCCGCCGGGACCGGTTCGGACGGGCCGACGCCGACCAGCTCCCGTATCCCGGCCACGGCGGCGTCCCGGTACGCGCGCGGATTCTCCGACAGTAGCTTGTGCGCGGCAAGCGTCCCGTCGGGCCGCCGCGCCACGATATCGGTGAACGTGCCGCCCCGGTCAATCCAGAACTCCCACCGGCCGTCCACCCGGTTAGGGTATCCCGGCACCCCCCACCGCCCAGCACACCGCCCTGCCGATCCGTCCAGATCAGCGTTGAGGTCGATCGCCGACGGCCCACGGTTCAGACCCCGGGGCTCCTCAGTTCCCGGACTCCGGGGTGAGATCACGCAGCGTGGCGGCCAGGGCGACGCGGTCGTCGCCGGCCGCCTCGATGACCTCCATCAGCATGTGCAGCACGTCGTGCCGGTCCTGGTCGGCGTCCAGCAGCCGCTGCGCGGCCTCCCACAGGCCGGGCGGGTCGCCGCGCCACAGCCGGTCGGCCAGGTCCAGATGCTGCTGCAGGTGGCGGTCATCGGTGCCGGCATCTTCGTGCGCGGCCTCGAGCAGGGCACGCCGGCCGCCCGGGT
>Ga0302302_1002412_pt1 | contig 10971 bp, 9 predicted proteins | sample III_Palsa_E1_3_FD_198766 | JGI IMG/M metagenome (GOLD analysis project Ga0302302, IMG submission 198766) | Peat permafrost microbial communities from Stordalen Mire near Abisko, Sweden - III_Palsa_E1_3 | ecosystem: Environmental > Terrestrial > Soil > Palsa > Peat permafrost | place: Sweden...
CCCCCTGCGGAAGGTAGGCGTGCGCAGCCAGCAAGCTCCAGCCAACCGCCTCGACCACCAGCGCTGCCGAGCGGATACGCAGGCTGCGGCGCACACGGCCGGCATCGCCATACGTGCCGGCCCAGAGCATCAACGCCATCAGCGCCGTCTGCAGCGCGCTGATCAGGGAAAGCGTTTCGATATGGAACGGCATCACGTAATCCCTTAGCGAAGTCCCGGCACCGCGTTCGAGTGCCGCCCCTTGTACCACTGTTGCCAGCCCGGCAACTTGGTAGAGACTAAAATACGACATCGGCGATTCACAAACGTGAGCGTTGACACGCCGGCGCTTTTCGCTACCTTCGACGCAGAAACCTTCTGGACACAGGATGGCCACGCTTACCCCTACCCGCAATGGCTGCCTGCCCCGCATGACCGGTGGCGAGAAGCGTCTCTCAGAACGACTGGAAAGCAAGCTCGAAGACGACTACCTGCTGTGGTACGACGTGCCGATCGGCCTGAAGCAGCGCCGCCCGGATTTTGTCGTGTTCCATCCACGCCGCGGCATGCTGGTGCTGGAGGTAAAAGACTGGAAGGCCGAAACGATCCAGCACGCCGATAGCACCCAGTTCACCCTGATCACCGATCGCGGCCTGGTGAAAGAGGCCAATCCGCTGCTCCAGGCGCGCGCCTATGCGCTGGAAATCGGCGTCGTGCTGGAGCGCGATCCGGCGCTGCGCCAACCTGCGAGCAGCCGCCATGCGGGCAAACTTGTGATGCCGTGGGCTTACGGCGTGGTCTTGGCCAACGTCAGTCGCAAGCAGTTTGTCGACGGCGGCCTGGACGCGGTGATTCCGGCCCACCTCGCTCTTTGCCGAGAGGAAATCTACGAGACGGTGGATCCTGAAGCGTTCCAGGAGCAGCTGTGGGCGATGTTCCCGCAGGTGTTTCCCACGGCGATGACGCTGCCGCAGATCGACCGCGTGCGCTGGCACCTGTTTCCCGAAATTCGTGTGGCACCCGGCGAGGGCCAGTTCGGGCTGTTCGACGATACAGGTACGATCACGCGACCGCTGGAAATACCCGACCTGGTCAAGGTGATGGACGCGCAGCAGGAGCAGCTGGCGCGCTCGCTTGGCGACGAGCACCGGGTCATCCACGGCGTTGCCGGGTCCGGCAAAACCATGATCCTGGGCTTCCGTGCGATGCAGCTGGCACGCGAACTGGGCAAGCCCATCCTCGTGCTTTGCTACAACAAGACCCTGGCGGCGCGGCTGGACCAGCTGATCGGCGAGCGCGGTCTCGGCGAGAAGGTGCAGGTCTACAATTTCCATAAGTGGTGCCACAAGATGCTCACGGCCTACCACGTGGACCTGCCCGCGCAAGGCAGCAGGGATTTTTTCGCGCAGATGGTGCAGAAGGTGATCGACGGCGTGGAGAAAGGCCAGATCCCGCGCTTCCAGTATGGCGCGGTGCTGATCGACGAAGGCCACGATTTCGAGCCGGACTGGTACAAGCTGATCGTGCAGATGATCGACCCGAACACCAACTCGCTGCTGGTGCTGTACGACGACGCGCAGAACATCAATGGCCGCGCCGACCGGCGAAAGTTCACCTGGAAAAGCCTCGGCGTGCAGGCGCAGGGCCGCACGACCGTCCTCAAACTCAACTACCGCAACACGCTGGAAATTCTCGCCGTGGCGCGCGGCTTCGCCAGCGAATTGCTCGATGCGCAGGCTGGCGAAGACGACGGCGTGCCGCTGATTGCTCCGGAGAGCGCCGGCCGACGCGGCGCCGTGCCCGAGCTGATCCGCGCCAATAGTGCCAGCGAGGAGATCGCCACGCTGATCAGCCAGCTCCGCGACGAGCAGGCGCACGGCCGGCGGCTGGACGATATCGCCGTGCTGTTCCGCCACAACAAGCAGGGCGAGCAGTGGCAAGACGCGCTGGACCGCGCCGGCATCAGCTGCCGGTTAGCCGATGACAAGGGTAAGGCCTCACTATTCCTGGTCAAGGACGCCGTGCGCATCATCAGCATGAAATCCAGCAAGGGCCTGGAGTTTCCGCTGGTGATCATCCCCGGCCTGGGCCAGATGCCGGCCGCTGGCGAGGACGAAACGCATGACGCAAGGCTGCTCTATGTGGCCATGACCCGCGCTACCGAAAGGCTCGTCTTGATTCACCATGAGGACTCGATCTTCAGCGCGCGCATTCGCGCTTCGATCAACGATGTGAGCGGGCAGTTGAGCGCCATGTAGCTGCCCGGCAAGAGGGGGAACGGCGAGCGGGGAAAGGAATCAACGTATCGCGGAACGTCCCACACTGCGATGGCCGCCTTTATTTATCCGACGATGAGGAGAATTTTTCGTATGGCATGGTTTCAGCCAAACTATGCAAAGAGCCGGGTTCTGTTTTTTCTGGTCGCCAGCATCGGCGGCGCACTCGTCGGCGGCGTCTTAGGTGTGGTTATCAGCGGCGTGATGGGTGCTCCGGGCGTTCCCACGGATCGCATCGTGCTGATATGCAAGATCCTCGGCTTTTTTGTCAGCATGCCGATCTCTTTCTTCACCTCCCGCTGGTCGGTGAGGACCTACATTGTCGACCAGCTGCCGCAACGCCTGCCGGCGCCGCCGTCGTTGTAAACGCGCGGGTTGGATCGGGCGCCGTGCATCCCAACATCATCACCTGAAGCATTGCCTCGTCATCCCCATCAGGAGTCCGCATGACCACCTTCGACCTCACTCCACCCAGCGACGCGCAGCGCAAGGACATCACTGCCGGGCTCGACCGCGACGAGAAGCGCGTGCTGCTGGAACACGGTACGGAAGCGGCCTTCTGCGGCGTCTTTCTCGATAACAAGAAAGACGGCGTCTACACCTGCCGCTTCTGCGGCCTGCCGCTGTTTCGTTCAAGCGCCAAATTCGATTCCGGCACCGGCTGGCCCAGCTTTTTCCAGCCGTACGACGATGCGCACATCGAGCTGATCCGCGATACCAGCTACGGCATGATCCGCACCGAGGAAGTATGCGCGCGCTGCGGAAGCCATCTCGGCCACGTCTTCCCCGACGGCCCCAAACCCACCGGCGATCGCCATTGCCTCAACTCCGTTTCGCTGAGCTTTACCGAGAACGGTGAGGCGTTGCCGGACGTGCTGGGCCGCGGAGCGCCAGAGGGTAAAGCAGCCTCCGCCGACGCGTGAAAAAGCTTTGGTAGGTTGGCCGCGAAAGACGGGCCGGCCTCAAGACCGATACGGCGCCAATAATCCCGCATCGTCAAACAAACCTGCAGGCAAGAGATACCGCGGATCGCGCCCTGCAGCGAGCAGCTCGCGGATATGCGTGGCGGAGATTTCCAGCGGCGTCACGGCCAGTTCGATGATCTTGCCAGCAGCAAGGTGATGCAATTCGCCTGAAGCGTTGACGCGCTGCCCCTCGATAACCTGCACCAACGCATCGGGCAAGGTGCCCTCAATGCCCGGCCGACTCAGCACACCGATGTGCGCAACCTCAAAGATCTCGCGCCAACGCTGCCAGCTTGGCAGGCCGGCAAACGCATCGGCACCGATCAGCAAGATAAGTGGCCGGTCGCCCTGCTCCATCCGCAGCTCCGTTAGCGTGTCGATCGTGTAGGACGGTCCTGTGCGCTGCAGCTCGCGGCCGTCTAATGCCAGTCGCGACTGCCCCTGCAGTGCGGCACGCAGCATGGCCATGCGCTGCTCGGGGCTCGCGGTCGGCGGCGGCCGATGCGGTGGGACGGCCGCCGGGAGAAGGTGCACCTCGGCATCGAGCAGCTCAGAGGCTTCCCACGCCACGCTGAGGTGGCCGATGTGCACGGGATCAAACGTGCCGCCAAAAATCGCCAGCGGCCGCGTCGCCATCAGACCACGCTCTGTGCCAGCGCTGACGCCGCGCGCGGCGCGGCGATCGCGGCGATGAGGCGCTCGGCCTCCTGCCAGGGGTTGCCAGCCTCGCGGCCTTTGGCCATGCGGTCGATGCGCGCAGCGCGAGCGAGGCACTGCAGCCAGTGATCGCGCGGGGCGCGGCGCAAGGCCTGGCGGAACAGCTGTTCGCGCGCCTGCCACAGCCGCTCGATCTTGGCTTGGGCGCCAAAGTCAGTCGCGTTGGCCAGGCGCAACGCCAACTGCAGTTGATTGACCAGCCAGCCCATCAGCGCGATCAGTTCATCCCCTTCGGCACGCAGGCCGGCGAGGATGCGCAACGCGCGCGCACCCTCACCCGCAAAGGCGGCATCGGTCAGCTTGAAGGCGTCATAGCGAGCGCTGTCGGCGACCAGGCTTTCCATTTCCCTGGCATCGATGCGCCCTTGTCCATGTAAAACGGCCAGCTTGTCTATTTCCTGCGCAGCGGCAAGCAGATTGCCTTCGACGCGTTCAGCCAGCAGCGCCACCGCATCGGGCGAGGCGGACAGGCCATGCCTGGCGAGCCGCGCGCTGATCCAGGCGCCCCATTCGTTCACGCGGGGGGCGTTGAACACCACCATCGTGCCGCTGGCATCCAGCTTCTTGCTCCACGCGCCATCGTGCTTGCTGCTCCACTCCATCGCCGTGATCAGCAGGGTCACGTCGGGCCGCAGATCGGCGCAGAACGCATTGATCGCCTTGGCACCCTCGGTACCCGGGCGGCCCGAAGGCAGGCGCAGGTCGATAAACAGCCGCGTCGAAAACAGCGACATACCGGCGGCAGCGCGGGCCAGATCGTCCCAGTCGAAATGCTGGCCCACCTCGAGCACTTCGCGTTCGGGATAACCCAGTTTTTTCGCCTGCGCGCGCAGCGCGTCGGCGGCTTCCAGCACCAGCAGCTCCTCACCCGCCAGCAGGTAGACGGGGGCGAGCTGGTCCGCCGTCAACGCTTTCTGCCACTGGCCGGCGCTGAGCGGCATCAGCGCGCGCTGGAAGCAGGCGCCGGTGCTGCCGCTGCGCTCGAGACGGAAGCCGGTGCAGCTATCGGATGTTTGCTGGCCGCCTGTAGGCGGAACAGGATCGCCTGCACCATGTCCTGGTTGAGACTTTGCTGAATTTCGCTTACCTCGGACGCGTTGCCGATGGTGTTGGTTGCGTCGTAGCTGTATTCACGCTGCATGCTGATGTTCTGCGGCGGGATGACCACGTTGCCAACCCCGTCGATGACGCTGAACGACACGTTGTAGCGCACGGCGTACTCGGTGATGCGAGCATAGCCGCCGGCGGTCAGCGTATCGGTGCTGAAGGCCGCCACCGGCACGCGCAGTTCGGCGATGCCGGGACCTCCTTCGTCTTTTACGTCGACGCCGGCAACTTCGAGCGCGCGCGCCAGCATGCGCTGGAAATCACCCACGCCGGTAACGATATGCACTTTCTGGATCGACGCCGGCAGCTTCACGTTTTCACGCAGATGAAATCCGCAGGCGCACAGCGAGATCGCGGATACCAGCAACAGCGCACGCTGGAGCAAATGACCGACTTTCATGGAACTCATGGATTTCATCCTGCGACGATGTTAACGATCTTGCCCGGTACCACGACGACCTTGCGTACGCTGAGGCCTTCCAGAAAATGCGCCACCTGCGGCTGCGCGCGTGCCAGCGCCTCGGCGTCTTCCTTCGAGGCGCCGGTCGGCAGCTCGATGGTAGCGCGCAATTTGCCGTTGATCTGAACCGCCAGCGTGAGCGTATCGCGAACCAGCGCCGCCGGGTCGGCTTTCGGCCAGGGCTGATCCTCCAGCACGGTCTGCGGATGACCCAAGACCTGCCACAGCGCATGGCTGATATGCGGCACCACCGGGTTCAGCAGCAGCACCATGCTTTCAAGCGCCTCGTGCCGGACCGCCCGACCCTGCTCGCTCTGGTCGGTGAATTTGTTTAGCGCGTTGAGCAGCTCCATCAGCGCCGCGATCGCCGTATTGAACGCGTGGCGGCGCCCGAAGTCGTCGCTGACCTTCTGGATGGTTTCGTGCACTTGCCGGCGCATGGCTTTCTGCCCCGCGTCCAGCGCGCCCGGCTCAACCACCGGATGATCCGGATTGGCCGCGTGCGCCGTCACCTCGCGCCAGACGCGCTTGAGGAATCGCGACATGCCCTCGACGCCGGCCTCGCTCCACTCCAGCGACTGCTCCGGCGGCGCGGCGAACATCGAGAACAGGCGTACGGTATCGGCGCCGTACTTGCCGACCATGGACTGCGGGTCGATGCCGTTGTTCTTCGACTTCGACATCTTTTCGATGCCGCCGATCTGTACCGGCTGGCCGTCGGTTTTCAAACGCGCGCCGATCACGCGCGCCTTTTCGTCGCGCTCGATCTCGACATCGGCCGGATTGATCCAGTCCTTTGAGCCGTCGCTATTGTCGCGGTAATACGTTTCGGCAATCACCATGCCCTGGCACAGCAGGTTGGTCGCCGGCTCGTCGCTGTGCACCAGACCTTCGTCGCGCAGCAGCTTGTGATAGAAGCGGAAATACAGCAGATGCAGGATCGCGTGCTCGATGCCGCCGATGTACTGGTCGACCGGCAGCCAGTAATTGGCGCGATCGTCCACCTGCGTGTTAGCGCCCGGGCTGGTGTAGCGGGCGTAGTACCAGCTCGACTCCATGAAGGTGTCGAAGGTGTCCGTTTCGCGTTCGGCCGCACCGCCGCAGGTCGGGCAGACCGTCTTGCGCCACTCGGGATCGGCCTTGATCGGCGACTGCACGGTGCCGACCTTCGAATACGCGTCGGCGACATCCTCGGGCAGGATCACCGGCAGCTGCTCTTCCGGCACCGGCACGTCGCCGCACGTCGCGCAGCGGATCACCGGAATCGGGCAGCCCCAGTAGCGCTGGCGGCTGACGCCCCAGTCGCGCAAGCGATAGTTCACGCGGCGCGAGCCCGTGCCGTCGCGCTCGAAGCGCGTTGCCAGCGCATTCAGCGCCTGGCTGAAATCCATGCCGTCGTAGTCGCCGGAATTGACCAGGATGCCGCGCGCGCCCCAGGCGGCCTCTTCGTGGATGCGTCGTTCGAATTCCTCGACGATGCGCAGCGGCGCGGAAATATCCTGCGCGTTGGCATCGCGGCCGCTCAGCGCGGCCTGCATCGGATCGACGCCGACCCCCAATGCGATGTCGTGCTGAATCTCGTTCAACGCGTCGATCACGGACTGGTCGACGACGACCATGCGAATCGGCAGGCTGTACTTCTGCGCGAATTCCCAGTCGCGCTGATCGTGCGCCGGCACCGCCATCACCGCGCCGGTGCCGTAGCCCATGAGCACGAAGTTAGCGACATAGACCGGCAGCGCTTCGCCGCTGATCGGATGGACGGCGCGCAAGCCGGTGTCCATGCCGCGCTTTTCCTGCGTCTCCAACTCGGCCTCGGAGACGCCGCCCTGGCGCAGCTCGGCAATGAAGGCGGCCAGCTGGGGATTGTTCTGCGCCGCATGCACGGCCAGCGGATGCTCGGCCGCGATGGAGACGAAAGTCACGCCCATCAAGGTGTCGGGTCGCGTGGTGAACACATCGAGCGGCGCTAAGGTCTGGCCGTCTATATCGTTCACCGCAAAACGGATCTCAAGACCCTCGCTGCGACCGATCCAGTTGCGCTGCATCGTCTTTACCGAATCCGGCCAGCCCGGCAGCGTATCCAGGCCGTCCAGCAGCTGCTGCGCGTAGTCGGTGATCTTGAGGAACCACTGCGGAATCTCGCGCTTTTCCACCAGCGCGCCGGTACGCCAGCCGCGGCCATCGATCACCTGCTCGTTGGCCAGCACGGTCTGGTCGACCGGGTCCCAGTTCACCACCGAGTTCTTGCGGTAGGCCAGGCCCTTTTTCATCAGCCGCACAAACATCCGCTGTTCGTGCACGTAGTAGTCGGGGCGGCAGGTGGCGAACTCGCGCGTCCAGTCGATCGCGTAGCCCATCGACTGCAGCTGCGCGCGCATATGCTCGATATTGGCGTAGGTCCATTTGGCCGGCGCGGTCTTGTTCTTGATCGCGGCGTTTTCCGCGGGCAAGCCGAAGGCATCCCAGCCCATCGGCTGCAGCACGTTCTTGCCCTGCATGCGCTGGTAGCGGCTGATCACGTCGCCGATGGTGTAGTTGCGCACGTGACCCATGTGCAGCGCGCCGGAGGGATACGGCAGCATCGACAAGCAGTAGAACTTGGGCTTGGAGGCATCCTCCTTGACTTCGTACGCGTGCTGCTCGCCCCAAAACTGCTGTGCCGCGCTTTCGACGGCAGCGGCGGCATAGCCCTGCTCCGGCGCTTGTCCTGGCTCGGCAACCCCCTGGGACAGGGAGTTGGGGTCTTGAATATCCTGCATGATTGCGGCGCCGTGATGCGGTGGGCCCGAGCCGGCGACAGCCGGCGGCGGTTAACGGATCAGACTAGCCCAGCGCGGCCCCGGCGCCAAGCCTTGACGCGTTGGCCGACCTGTACTGTCAAGCGCCAGGACAGGCGGGTGTCTGGCCATTGCCCAGTGACTGCGCAACCGCCGCGATCTGCGCGGCAAGCCGGCCAATCGCGCGCTGATGACCCTGCACCAGCGCATCGTAGCCCGCCCCCACGGTTTCGCTGACCCGGCTGTTGCAAGAGACCGCGCTGCCCTGACCGCTGTCGCCGTGCATCACCCGCACGCTCCAGGTGGCATCGATCAGCGCGTAGCTGCCGGGCAGTGAATCAAAGCGACGCACGTCGAGCTTGATCCGCAGCAGCGGCTTGTCGCTGCCCGGCAGCGCGCTCACGTCCTCGCTGTGCAGCTGATGCGCCAAGTCGGTCGACAGCGCGCTGCGCAACTCGTCGCCCAGCGGCGCGATCCAGCGCTCGCCGTTGAGCAAGGCCACGCCTTGACTGCCGTCGCGCACCACCAGCTGGGGCTGGTCGACCTGCGCGGGCACGGTGACCGGCAGCAGTTCAAACGGCAGCGACGCCGCGGCCGGCCTCGACGACGCGGCGTCGGAAGTCGGGTCGGTCGCCGGCGGCACCAGCGTGTAGTAGTGCAGCGGTGCCGAGGCGCAGCCGGCCAGCATCAGCGCGATGCCCAAGCCGAAAAGGCGCTTGCCGTGATGAAAAAGGCCGGCACGAATCATGGCTTGCTCCCTTGCTGCGGTGAGTGGGTTGGCGCGGGCGGTGCCGCTACGCGGTCGGGCTTGGCGTCGGCACCGCGGCCACGGATCAGCGCTTCGGGGTGATCGCCCAGATAATCGACCAGCACGCGCAGCGAGCGCGCCGCGCGCTGGACTTCCTGCAGGGTGGTACCCAGGTTCTGCTGCAGCGGCGAATCGCCGGACAGCGCATCGCCCGCCGTATTGACGGTTTTCTGCACGCCCTTCATGGTCGTGTCGAGCTCGGGCAGCGTCTTGCCGTTGACCTGTTTCAACGTCGCGCTGAGGCCGGCCAGAGTCTGGTTGAGGTTGTTGCCGATGGCCTCGAATGGGATCTTGTCGATCTTGTCGACAATCTCCGCGGCCTGCTCCTGCAGCTTGTCGAAGCTGCCGGCAGCGGTCGGAATCACCAGCGGCCGAGCGTTCATGTCGAACGCCACCTTCGGCGCGTTCTTGACGAAATCCATCGAGATATACAGCTGGCCGGTGAGCAGATTTCCGGTACGCGCCTGCGCGCGCAGGCCGTGATCAACCAGCCGACCCATCATCTGGGTCATGTCCGGATTTTCGCCGCGCGCCTTCACCAGCGCCTGCAGCTTGTCGTAAGCGCTGCCCAGACGCTGCGGGTAGACCACCGCGCCGACGATCAGCGGGAAGGTCTGCGTCTTCTCGTCGTAATCCAGTCGGACCGACACCACGTTGCCGATTTTCACGCCGAGAAACTCCACCGGCGCATTCACATCGAGCCCGCGCATGGATTTCTCGAAGCGCATGCGAATGTAGTGCGGCGTGCCGTCCGGCGGCGCCATGGCCGTGCCCTGATCGGCAAACAGCTGAAACTGGGCGTCCTGCCCCGCCGGCGTGCTGTCGTGCGGCCCCGGCGGGTCCTGAAACGCCATGCCGCCGGCCACCACGGTAGCCAGCGATTCGGTGTTGAGTTTCAGCCCATCGGCGCCGAGCGACACGTCCACTCCGCTGGCGTTCCAGAAGCGGCTGGAGGTTGTCACAAATTTATCGTTGGGGCCATCCACAAAAATCTGCAGGGACACGCCCTTGCCGTCCTGGTCCAATCGATACGACACCACACGACCGACCTGGATGCGCCGGTAATACACCGGTGAGCCGATATCGAGCGAGCCCAGATCGTCGCTGTGCAACACATAGCTGCGGCCCGGCGCGGAGTGGTTCACCGCCGGCGGCGTTTCCAGCCCCTTGAAGTTCTCTTCCGAAGTTTGCGAATCGCCGACGTCGGCACCGATGAAGGCACCGGACAGCAGCGTATCGATGCCGGAGATGCCACCGATGCCTATACGCGGACGCACCACCCAGAAGCGCGTGCCCTGGGTCGCAAAACTCTTGGCACTCTTCTCCAGCGCCACGCTTACCTTGACGTGAGAGCGGTCCTCGCTGAGCGAGATCTTGTCGACCTTGCCAATCACCACGTTCTTGTATTTTACCGGCGTCTTGCCGGCATCCAGACCCTCGGCGGTCTGAAAGGTGATGGTGATCTCCGGTCCCGCCTGCAGCACGCTGTTGATGATCAGCGAAATACCGATCACCGCCGCCAGCGCTGGCACCAGCCAGATCAGCGAGGCGCTGAAACGCCGGCGGCGCTTGACCACGGGACGCGGCAGCTCGTCACGTTCGGGCTTGTCCAGTTCGTTGCTGCGTTCGTCAGTCATCACTATCTCTGCTATCCCAAATGAGCCGGGGGTCGAAGCTCATCGACGCCAGCATGGTCAATACCACGGTCAGGCCGAAAAAAATCACACCAGGCAAGGGCTCCACCCGGCTCAGGACGCTGAAGCGCACCAGCGCGGACAGCAGCGCCACCACAAACACGTCCAGCATCGACCAGTAACCGATGAATTCGACCAGCCGGTAAAGCCTGGCGCGCTGCCCTTGTGCCCAGTCGGTACGCATG
>Ga0302302_1002419_pt1 | contig 10952 bp, 9 predicted proteins | sample III_Palsa_E1_3_FD_198766 | JGI IMG/M metagenome (GOLD analysis project Ga0302302, IMG submission 198766) | Peat permafrost microbial communities from Stordalen Mire near Abisko, Sweden - III_Palsa_E1_3 | ecosystem: Environmental > Terrestrial > Soil > Palsa > Peat permafrost | place: Sweden...
CGGTACGGGGGCTGGTGTGTCGTCTCCCGGGGGACCCGGCTCAAGATCGGCCCGGGGTCCAGGCTACTCATCCCGGACGGCTCGTTCCTGTTCCTCGGCTTCGCCCACTTCACCCCGGCCCCATGCTCGGTGCACCTGGGCCGGGGCGCCACGCTGACGGTCCGCGGCACGGTGCAGATCCACCGCGGCACCCGGGTATTCGTGCACGACGGGGCCCGCCTGGAGATCGGCAACCGGTCGTTTGTCAACGATTGCTCGACCGTGACCTGCTTCCAGCACATCACGATCGGCTCCGGCTGCGCCATCTCGTGGAACACCAACATCCTGGATACCAACGCCCATGAGCTTGCCATCGGCGGGCAGCCCCGGCCGCGCTCAGGCCCAGTCACGATTGGTGATCAGGTGTGGATCGGCACCGGCGCGACCGTCCTGGCTGGGGTGACGATCGGCGACGGTGCAGTGATCGCGGCAGGCAGCGTGGTGGCCGCCGCGGTACCCGGCCAGACCCTGGTCGCGGGCAACCCGGCGCGCGTCGTCCGGGAGGACGTGTCCTGGCATTAGCCCGGATCAGCGGGCCGTTCGCGGCCGGGCTGGCCACAGGTACCGGAGTACCGCCACGGAGGCCGCGGCGAGCAGCAGCGCCACTACCCGCACCGTGCCTTCGGCAGGCCAGGACAGCAGATGCGTGGCCTGCAGTCGCAGGGTCGCGGGATGGGTCACCTCATTGACCGACAGGTAGGTGACCAGCCCGGAGCACAGCAGCGCCGAGGTTTCCGAGGCGCTCAGCAGCAGCAGCGGGCATCGTCCGCTGAGCCTCGGCGCCCGCCTCCCTGCGGCGCCGGGCCAGCCGGCGGCCGGCCGCTGGCCGCCGGGCAGGCACTCAGCCGCCGCGCGGCGGCGCCAGCGCAGGTACTCACTGCCGCACAGGCAGAGCGCGGCCAGCACGAACCCAACGATCCCCGAGGTGTCGGACCGCAGGTGCGGAATGCCGCTCCAGTACGGGTTGCTCAGGCGGTCCGGCCGGAAACTGGCCAGCAGGCAGACGCTGGCCCAGCACAGTGCCGCGGCGTAGCCCACGCCGGCCGTCGCCGCCTCGAGCGCGAGCCAGCGTCCCGGCCAGCGCTGGATGGCCTGGCTCTCACCGGTAGATTTCGGCCCCGCCATCGTTGTAGACGAGGTTTTTGCTGGCCTGGAGGATCCCAAGGGGATAGGCATAGGCAATCAGGTTACCCTCATAGAACACGCTCGACTGGCCCGTATGTATTGTCGAGTAGCCGAGGACGACCCAGCTTGACGGGCGGATCAGCGTCGGGTATATATCGGCGATAACTTGCTGGCCGGATACCGTCCCCGGCGACGTGAAAGCGAACCGATCAGTAATGTTCTCTGCCTGAACTCCGGCCGGGAGCACGCCCGGCTGGCTGGACAGCCAATTCACTGCAGCCACTTCCTGCGGGTGCGTGTAGTACGTGTTGTAGTCTTCCCCGCTGTTGTTCAGGTTTAGCTGAGCTGGATAGCCGCCGAGTATCTGGGGCACGAAACCGATGGTCGAGGCAAACAGCGTGAGGCCTACCGCGGCGGCGGCCCGGATGGCCCGGGACTCTCCCAGCGGCCGGAGCGCCAGGCAGGAACCGGCCACCAGGACTGGGGCGACCACGAGCAGGGACTCCTGGAAGGCCCGGAGCACGTCGTAGTCAGCGGACAGGTCGGGCAGGACCGTGATCAGGGCGACCATGGCGATGCTGCCGAGGCACAGGCAGAGGTATTCCCGGCCCGGCGGCCGCCGGCCCCGCCTGACGAACAGGATCGCGGTCAGGCCGATGATGGTGAACAACTGCTCGCCTCGGGCCGCGGCCTGCCGGATCACCGCGTTCAGCCCGTCCACGGGGATGCCGGCCGCCGCCAGCAGACGGCCAGCGGCCGTGAGCGGCATCGCCTGCGTTCCGGTTACGGCCGGGGTGCGGTACCGGGCCACCAGGGCGGCCGGCAGGTAGGCAGCCGAGGCGGAGCCAGCCCGTTGCCCCATCGTCTGACGGCGGTAGCCGTTCAGCAGGGTCTGCGCGCTGGGCCCACTCCCGGGCAGCAGGCCATAGGCCACGTCGCCGGACCGGATCCCCGCCGTCTTGCCGATCAGGCTGGAAGCGACCGCACCGGCGTCGGCCACGGCACCACCCATGGTCCCGGTGGCGACGCCGCCCCAGCCGACGGCGATGACGGTGGCCGTCAGGATCGCGCCGATGCTCAGCGTCCGGGAGTCCCTTGCGGCTCCGCCGGCCATGGCCGGCTCGGCACCTACCGTCCCGCGCCAGCGCTGCGGTATCCAGCGGCTGCCGCTCTCGGCCAGCCAGGCCACCGTCAGGGCGCCGAGAAACAGGTACATCGTCGAGTAGTGCGAGAGTTCCATGCCGAGGCAGGCGGCGATCAGCGCCAGACGGCGGCGGCGCAAACCCCACTGGCGATGAGTCATCGCCAGGATCGCCGGGCAGACGAACATGAAGGCCATTTCCTGGCGGGTCAAGAACGGCATGTCGGTGAAGAAGGTGGGGAAGCCGATGAAGTAGACGACCGCCATGATGCTGATCCATTTGGGGTAATACCGCCGGGCTATCGTGTAGCCGAGCACCGGGCATACGGCGAACATCAGCTGGAAAAAGACCTTGAATACATACGGATTGAAGACGTGTGTGACCTGGGCCAGCTCGGTTGGCAGGATCGTGATGCTCAGGCAGGCGTTGTATGCGTTGCTGAAGCTGCTGATGTCCCAGTGCGCGTGCGAGTAGGTCAGCTCGAAGGCGAAATATTCGGTCTGGATGTCGTGACCGGTCACATACCAGCCGCGCAGCGAGGTCATCAGCAGCAGCGCGAGCGACAGCAAATAGATCGTGACGCAGATCATCTCGTCCTGCAGCCGGTGCCGACAGCGCAGCAGCAGGAAAGCCAGTACCAGGATGCCGCCCTGCGCGATCAGGCTGACCTGGCCGCCCGCCCCGTTGTTGAGCCGGTTTGCGCCGAGCACTGCGAGCGCGACGCAGGCACCCGCCCCGGCAGTCATGCGGCCGCCCACTGGCCCGATGCTCGCCAGGCACTGCCGCCAGCTGGGCCTGGCCGGATTGCGTCGCCGGAAGAGATACAGCGCCACGGTGATCGCGTCGGCCAGCGCGGCGACCGGGAACGGATCGAGTGGGCGGCCAACCCCCAGCGGAGGCAGCACGGTGTTGAGGCCGAGGCCGCCGAGCAGCGCTAGGAGCAACACCGCGCCGAGGCTGTAGCCCAGACGCTCGGCCCAGCCGGAGCCGTCCCACACCGACGTGGTGCAGAGCAGGTAGACAGGATGCACGACGAGGAACCAGAAGCCGAGAGCCGGGCCCAGGAACGGCACCGGGTAGCCGGTGACCGCCAGCACGTTCGCGGCGACGATCGAGGCCGCACTCGCCCAGGCCGCCCAGTCGCGATGCCAGGCCGCGGGCAGCCCGCCCGGCTGGACCGGGCCGCCCGGCTGGACCGGGCCGCCCGGGTCGCGGGCCGGGCTGATCACCGCTCAGCGCCCGGTCCGGCGGCGCCACCACCGCCTCGCTGGCCGCGCGGCAGACCGGCCAGCTCGCCGTTGGTCAGGAACGTCACCCCGTCGTGACCGGCAATGTACCGCAGCAATCCGCGCAGCCGGGCCCAGTCACCGTGCGCCTCGATCTCCCAGCTGTGCCCCCATAGGTGGTAGACACCGCTGGCCGCCCTGGCTTCCTGGAACAGCTGCCTGGCTAGCACATCCCAGTTGCGCCAGGTGGCCCACGCCGCGCCCCGGGCCCGGCTGTCCCGGAGCACCGGCCAGGCGTCGCCGAGATAGCGGGCCGCGTGCGTTGTCGTCGCCATCTGCAGCGGGTCGGCCGGGGGTGTGGTGCAGAACCGCCGGATGGTGCGGGCCACCTGGAATCCCGCCGCCCGCACCGCCGTGACATGCTCGGCGCGGTACGCCCCATACGGATAGCAGAACGAGATGACCTCGTGGCCGGTCATCTGCTGCAATTCGGCCTGGCCCTGGGTGATCTCGCGGACCGCTGCGGCCAACGGCAGCCGGGTCAGGTGCGGATGGGTCAGCGTGTGGCTGCCGATCTCGAACCGGGTGGCGATGTCGTCCAGCGCCGCCCGCGTCAGGCGTTGGGCCGACGGTATCTCCGCCGAGCGCGGGGCGATGTAGAACGTGGCAGCGAAGCCGTGGTCGTCGAGTTCCTGGGCCAGCTTCTCGTCGAGCTGATGGCCGTCGTCCCAGCTCGTCGTCACCAGGACCCTGGCAGCGGGCACGCTATTCTCCCGGCGCAGCCGGGGTGGGCAGGAAGTCGATGGTCTCCGGGTGCCCGGGCAGCGAAACCTGGATGCGGCAAGGCGAGCTGCCGCAGTGCGGGCGCACGGTGACGGAGACTGACCAACTGGACCCGGCGGGTACCAGCTTCGCCGATTCGGCCAGCAGGAGGGGCCGCCCGCCGCCGCTGCCCAGCGGGTAGGTACTGATCACGTACCGGTACCGCATGGCCCGCCCCTCGCGGTTGCCCACGGTGAAGGCGAAATTGACCGGCCGGCCAGGGGTGACCCGATCCTGAAGAACCGCCGCACGATCGAAGTAGAGCACTGTGTAGTGGGTCGGCTGACGCAGCAGTGACAGCGCCCACTGGTGTCGGCCTGCGGGGACCAGCAGGCTGATTGCGGACGCCAGCCCAGCCGCCCCGGCCAGTACCCGCCGCCAGCACCACCGGGCCCGGGCCGGCGGCGGGCAGGCTCTGGTGTACTCCGCCGCGAGGTCCGTGGTGTTGCGCTGCCAGTCGAATCGTTCCTTAGCCAGTTGCCTCGAGTACACCTGCATCCGCTGCCGGCGCTCCGGATTGCCCAGGATGTCGAGAAACTCGGCGCGCAGATCCGCTGGCTCCGGCTCGACCAGGGCGATCCCGGACGGGTCGAGGTCATAACTCGCGTAGCCGGGGTCGGCCGTGACCACCGCCGGCAGCCCACAGGCCATGGCCTCCTGCATCGCCAGCGTGAGCATCTCGCCGGTGGCGGGGAAGGCGAAGATGTCGCTGGCCTGGTACAGATCGCGCAGGTCGTCGCGGTCCACCGGGCCGAGGAAGGTCACGTGCGGCGGGACCTGGCCCGGGATCCGACCCGGCCCGGCGATCACCACCTGATATTCCGGGCCACTGGCGGCCAGCAGCTTGTCGCTTCCCTTCTTCGGTACCAGGCGGCCCGCGTGAAAGACGATCGGGATCTCGGCCGGCAGGCCGTACCGTTTTCGCGTCGCCTGCACTGACTCTGCGTCCCCCGGGCAGAACTCGCGGGTGTCAATGCCGTTGTAGGTCAGCCGGATCTTGGCCGCGGGCACGTGCCGCTCGAGCAGGAAATTTTGCACAATCGGGTTGTAGGCCGTCACCGCTGACGCCCAGCGCCAGACGAGTCGGCCCACGGTGGCATAGACGATCCGCTGGGCGAGCAGCACCGCGAGCATGCCGTGCTCGACGATGCCGGCGTGCTGGGTGACGAACAGCGGCTTGCGCAGCAAGCGGGCCAGGAAGGCGGCCAGCACTGATGAGGGATGATACGCGTCATGCACGTGGATCACGTCGGCGTCACGGCTCAGCCGGATCAGCTGCTGCAGCAGCTGCGGCGGTCTGAACACCGGGACGGCGATGCTCCAGGAGCGCTCCAGGCCGTTCCAGGCAGGTATCCGGATCACCCGGTAGCCGCCCTGGTCGATACGCGGCTGCCACGTCTGCCCGTCCGTGCCGCTCGCCTCGGCCTCGCACTGGCTGGTCAGCACGGTGACCTGATGACCAAGTGCGGCCAGGGTAGCGGCCTGCTGCGCGACGACGACCTCCACGCCGCCGAGATGCGGTGGCGCATAAGCAGAAACGATCAGAATGCGCAGCGGCGAAACCGCGAATACCGTGCTGTCCTCCATACCACCCCCGGTTTATTTCCGCATGGCTGGGGGTTACAGGAAATGGTCACAGCGATTCCGGCGCCCCCGCGCGTAACCGTAGCGCAACTCCCGGTCACTTACCCGGCCGACGCATAAACCGTTCTCTCCCAGCGCTAATCCAGACAGCGATTCGGTGTTTGTCCGTTAATGGTGTCATTTTGCTGCTCACGCAATAATTTAGGCATCGACTCAATCGTCCCCGGCTGCGCACTAAATTTGTCCGTTGAGGGTGTCATCTTCCATTTGCGAAATGCCACGCGGCAGGGCACGGCGCTGGCCGCGGTCCCGATGAGGCCGCCGGCTGGCCACGCGGCAGCAACGGCGGTGGCGCCGTGCGGCGCCAATACCCAAGCGAGCCCGCAGATCGCGATCGCCTGCACCGCGGCGCTCAGCATCAGGGCCCGGAGCCTACCCAGCAGCCGGAGCAAGGCCTGTAGCCAGTTGTTCATGGCCAGCGCGGGCGCGGCCGACGCCAGCACGATCAGCGGCAGTGTCCCGTGCTGGCGGTAGGCCACCCCGAAGGCAAGCAGAAGCCCAGGTGCGGCCAGCATGAGCAGGGCACAGGCGGGCAAGCACAAGGCCATCAGCACCTGCAGGCTGCGCCGCAGCAGCGGAGCGGACAACTTCCCGGCGACCTGCCCGCCTTCGGCCAGGAATGCCTGCTCCACTGCGTACGCCGCGGAGTACAGCACCGTGCTGACCTGGAACGCAACGAAATAGTAGGCGGCGGCCGAGGGGCCGAGCCGGTCCAGCACGATCAGCGGGAGGACCAGGGTGGGCAGCAGGTTCAGGTTGTTGGCGAGGTAACTGGCTGCGGAAAACCGCAGCAACGGCTTTATCAGGCGGACCGGCTCGCGGAACGAGGGCCGGTAGTGCAGGGCGGTGGTCAGCAGGATCACGCTGGCCAGGCTGGCCATCACGTAGCCGCCGGCGGACGCGGAAAACAGCCCGTAGCTGCCTGTTCCGGCCAGGACCACGGCGAAGACCAGCTTGCTGAGCCCGCCGATGCCCCCGTCCACGAGCGCGTTGTAGCCGGACTTGCGGGCCGCGATGAACACTGAATCGGTCAGCAGGTTCACCGCTCCCACGGAAGTCAGCAGCATGAAACCAGCCGCGAGTGCCGCGCTGGCGGAGACGAACGCAAGCGGCGGGGCCAGCACGGGAATGAACGTCACGTAGAGCAGCCCGAGTCCGGCGCCGCACACCGCGACCAGTAGCAGGCCCGCGGTAAGTAGCACATCCGGGTCTGGCGCGGTTGGCAGGTACCGGACGAAGGTACTGTTCAGGCCGAGGAGCGCCAGGTAGGCCATCAGGACCGCGGCGGAGATCAGAGCGCTGGCCCGGCCCACGTCCGACAGGCTGAACAACCGGGCAGTGACGATCCAGAACGCGAAGCCGAGCGCTGCCTGCAGTCCGGAACTGAGGATGAGGTACAGCGAGTTGCGGACCAGGTGATCTGCGGTCAGCCGGTTCCGTAGCTTGCGCGGCAGCCGACGCCAGGTTCTGCGGCCGGCCGGCACGCTCAGCCCGACGTTCCGGGAGCACTCAGGGTGACGCCTTCGTCGGTGCCGGCCGCGGGGCGTCAAATCTGGCTGCTCTGCGCGGCGGGAGTTTCCGGCTGCTTGGCTCCGGCCTGGTCGCCGGACAGCTCCGCGTCGGTGAACCCGGACGGCAGTTCCGCAACGGTGAACCCCCGGTCCCCGCCCGCCGCGCCCCGAGCATCCGCCGGATGCTCAGGAAATTGTGCCGCCTTGTGCACACAGGTCGTCACTGTTGCTGCCTCATTGAGACATGGTATGAGCACTGTAAGTTCCACTTTTCCCACCTACCGCCTTAAATCATGCCTAAATCATGCCCTTGGCCTGACCTGACACCGGGAGATAATCGGAATTTTCCAGCAACTGGTTAGACAATTTGCCGGCAACCGGTTAGAAATGGACTTAGCTACTGCAAAAGCCCCGCCCGCGAACCCCGGAGATTTCCCCGATCCACTGATGGAGAATGACCTTATCGTGCTGGCTGCAACTAAGCATTTGTAAAGCATTTTAGAAAGATTTTCCGCGCCGAGGCGTGCCCTGAACGCAAGGATGACCTGAGGTAAGAACGAGTCCTTGATGCGGTGCTGCGGAAGATGAAGGTCTTGTGGCCCTGCGGAGCCGCCCTGCGGAGGGAGGCTCCAAGCCGCCTCATGCCTGAGCCTGTCCGGGCGGGGACCACTGGGTGACGCCATCGGCCAGGACGGCTTCATCGCGGCGGCCCCCGGCGGGCTGGATGCCTGGGGAGTCCGCCGGATCTGCCGACGAATCGCCGTCGCGGTCAACGACCCATCCCGGTTCACGACCGCCTGCGCGATGGTCAAGCGCGCGGGCCTGGCACCCGGCGAGAAGTCCAGCGGCAACCACGCCGGGCAGGCCGCCATCTCCCGCCGCGGCCGGCCCGGCTGGTGCTGCGCACGCCGTCCAGCGCCGGGCGTTCGCCGTCTATCTGCGGGTACGCCGCAGCCATCGGCTCGCCGATTGGATAGCCGACAAACATGGCACACTCCGTCCGGGTGATGCGGTCGATTCACGATCAGATCCTCGGCCAGCGATCACCTCCCCCGCCGACCTTGTTCATGACTAACCCATAAAATATGGCGACCTGTGACTGGCTGCTCTCCAACAGTGGATGGCCCTCGGGCCCCTGCTGCATCCTTTGCTGGTAGCGTGCGCACACCGAAAGCTCATTCCGCTAACCGCGCAACTGTGCCGCGCCGACAGCTCCTATACAGTCGCAGGATCACTGCCAGTATGATTTAATACAGAATTACCAATATGATTACTCGGCACGGCGAATACCATGAGCGATCCTTCCGGTAGGACGCCCGCACTCAGGAGATGACATGGCGCAAAAGGTTCAAATAACGCTGCTCTGCGATCTGGACGACGGCAACGTGGAAGCGGAGGAGACGCTGCACTTCGGCCTCGCTGACACCAGCTACGAGGTCGACGTGTGCGGCAAGCACGGCCAGCAGATCCGCGACGGCCTGCAGCCCTTCGTGGCTAACGCTCGCAAGTCCAGCCCAGTGAGCAGCAGCAACCGTCGGCGGCCCGGGCGTTCAGCGGCCGGCCGCGACCAGACCGCTGGCATCCGCGCCTGGGCCAAAGACAAGGGCATCCAGGTCAACGACCGCGGCCGCATCCCCGCCTCGGTGGTGAAGGAGTACGAGGCAGCTCACTAGTAATTGACCGGCCGTCGGCGAAGCCGCAAAAGCCTAGATCGTTTCCGGCACGCCGACTCAGCCGACGCTGACGGGAGGCGCCGAGTTGGCGATGGGCGCTCAAGCCAGCGTCGTGGATACGTCACGCAACTGAGCCGGGTCGGGCAATTCGTAGCCGGACCGACTCCCCCATAGCCATGTTCCTTGGTGGAGCCATAGGTATTTGGCCCAGGCCGTGGAAAAGACCCGTTCTGTCTTGGCCCGCCGGTGGCGTCGGCGGCAAATTCCAAAGCGCTGGTGGACAGCTCAGTACCACCAGGCTTGCTTCGATGCCTGCTGGTTGAGACCCATCGTATACATTCGCCCCGCCGACGCTGAGTGATTGTGCCTACCGGCCAGGGCCAGCGTCAATAGATAGCCGGTCTTTTAGCTGCTGGCTGAGTCGGCGGGCGTTATAGAACGCGATCCGCCTGAGCTGGTCCCCGCTCACGCAGGTGATCAGCCTTCTCCGGCAGGCCAGCCGCCAGGCCACGCCGGGCGGGGCTCAGGTGTCCCTGGGAATGGGTGGCGCCCAGCGGGGTCGCCAGATTAGGCAAAAGGGGTGGCCTGCGACGGCGTATACGTCCGGGCCGTCCGGCGGGCTGGGGCGGGACGTGGCGGAATGCGCTGCCAGACGTACCGTGGAGACGTGACCAGCCAACCCGCCAACGGGAAAGCGCACGGGCAGATCCGCGAGCACCTCCTCCTCGCCGTCCCGGGCGGCGGCGCGCCCTGGCCGGTCTGCAGCAGCCTCATGTTCAGACCCATGTTGCGGTCCCGCATGGTGGACCTGCACCACAGCGACGCGGCAGGACGGTGAGGTGCCGCGCCGCGCGCCGCCCTCGCAGCGGCACCGGGCGCGGCATCGAGTCCTGGCGGCTGCGGCTCTGATCGCGGTGGCCGGGACCATCCTCTTCGTGCTCGGCCAGCGGCTGCACGCCAGCCTGTCATCTTCACCCGCCGCCGCGCTGCTGCGGCAGGGAACCCCGGATACCGCGCCCAGCTACTGGGAGCAACCCAGCGCCGCGCTGGCGGCTGCCGCCGCCGACGCGGAGGACGCCAGGTTCCGCGCGCTCGGCGCGCTGCTCGTGAAAGACGGCTTCACCGGCGCCATCATCGACCTCGGCCGGGAGATGACCGCCGGCTGGTACAACTGGAGCGAGCGGAAATGCCCGCGCGCCGAGCCGGACTGCTACATCCTGGCCTGGCGGCACGCCGTGGACGCCATGCGGTCGGTGCCGGGGCAGCACTTCCGGTTCCTGTGGACCACCTTCCCCGGCGCCGCCGCGGCCACCGACGCCTGGCCCGGCGCCTCCTACGTGGACCTGGTGGGCACCGACATCTACGACTGGTACGGCGGCCCCAACGACACTTACCCGCACACCGCCTCCGGCCAACTGGACCACGACGCGAAGTGGCGGCAGATCCTCAGCCAGCCCGGGGGCCTCGACTGGCTCGCGCAGCTGTCCCAGCTCACCGGCAAGCCCATCGCCATCCCCGAGTGGGGCCTGGACTTCCACAGCTTCGGCGGCCAGGATGACCCGGCCTTCATCGCCCGCATGCTCGCCTGGCTGCACGCCCACCACGCCATCGGCGTCTACTGGGCGGTCCAGCACGTGGTCAATGACCGGGCTGTCCCGCCCGGCCCGAAGCTGGCCGGCCTGGGCGCGGACGCGGGCAGCGTGGCCGGGGTGAACGACCTCGGCCTGCTGCTCGGCGGCCGCCTGCAGTACGCCGAGGCATTCCTGCCCG
>Ga0302302_1002429_pt1 | contig 10934 bp, 10 predicted proteins | sample III_Palsa_E1_3_FD_198766 | JGI IMG/M metagenome (GOLD analysis project Ga0302302, IMG submission 198766) | Peat permafrost microbial communities from Stordalen Mire near Abisko, Sweden - III_Palsa_E1_3 | ecosystem: Environmental > Terrestrial > Soil > Palsa > Peat permafrost | place: Sweden...
CACCCTGGAAAAGACCGGTTTCCGTACCTTTTGCCTTGGCCGCGTCCAGCGAGGTTACCCCGTCGCTTCCCGCCTCGTAGATGACGTGGATCAGGGACTGGGCATGGTCAGCCTGCTCCTGCGTCTCGGCCAGCACCAAAGCGACCGGCTGGCCATTCCAGTGAACCTGGTCGTCCTGCATGATCGGCAGGTTATCGCCGCCCGCGGCTTTCTGCTGGGTCATGAATGCCGGCATGGGCTTGAGGCGAGGCGCGTTTTTGTAAGTCATCACCAATGCGACGCCTGGCGCGGCCTCGGCAGCCGCGGTGTCCATGCTGACGATGCGACCACGCGCGATAGACGAATACTTGAGCGCCGCGTAGGTCATTCCCTCCATGGGGAATTCGGCCGCGAAGGCTGCCCGGCCGGAAACCTTCAACGGCCCGTCGATCCGGCTGACCGATGCCCCGATCAGGCCGTGCTTGTGGCGCATCAGTGGATCTGGCTTACCGCCGGGAATAAAGCTGTCAGGGGCGAGTGCAATGGCCTTTTTCATCACCGCTTGCATGGCGTCTTTAAGGATGGGCATCAGCGAATCTCCTGAAGAGCGGTCAACTTGACCAACGTGTCGGTGATGACGCGCTGCGCCAGTTCTATCTTGAAAGCGTTGTCGCGAAGACCTTGAGCGGAAACGAGCTCGGTCTGCGCCGCCGCGCGGAACGCCGCCTCAGTCGCCGGCCCGTCCTTGAGGGCCGCCTCGGCCGCGTTGGCGCGCCACGGTTTGTGGGCAACGCCGCCCAACGCGATACGGGCCTCCTTCACGACGCCGTCCTGCACGTCCAGAACCGCCGCCACCGAGATCAAGGCGAAGGCATAGGAGGCGCGGTCGCGCACCTTGCGATAAATGGAACAGCCCGTCAGGCCGGGTGGCAAGGTAATGGCGGTGATCAACTCGCCTGTCTCAAGCATCGTTTCGATGTGTGGCGTTTCGCCAGGCAGGACGTGGAAATCGACCAATGGAATGTCACGCGCGCCGTGACGGCCCTCCACCGTTACCACCGCATCCAGGGCGGCCAACGCCACGGCCATATCCGAGGGGTGGGTGGCGACGCAGGCAGTGGAGGCCCCAAGGACGGCGTGCATGCGGTTGAAACCCTCTATGGCGTCGCAGCCCGTCCCAGGCGCGCGTTTGTTGCAGTGCGCTGCGTCGTCATAAAAGTAGCCGCAGCGAGTGCGTTGCAGGAGGTTTCCGCCCACCGTCGCCATGTTGCGAATCTGGGCCGACGCACCAGCCAGGATGGCCTCAGACAGCAGCGGATAACGATCGCGCACGCGCCGGTCAGCCGCCACCGCAGTGTTCTTGACCCCGGCGCCGATCCGCAGGCCGCCGTCACCCGCTTCCTCTATCGCGCACGAGAGGCCTGTCACGTCGACCAAAACGACGGGATGCTCGATCGTCTCGCGCATCAGGTCGACGAGATTGGTGCCGCCGCCCAGGTATTTGGCGCCCGATTGAGCGCCAAGCGTCAGCGCCGCCTGCAAATCCGAAGCGCGTTCATAGGTAAAGGGGTTCATCAGGCGGCCTCGCGCTTGCTGGGCAGAGTCTTGGGCTCGGTCTCGGGCTCGGCCGTACCGAACGTGTCCTGGATCGCGTCGACGATGCCGTTGTAGGCGCCGCAGCGGCACAGATTGCCACTCATTCGTTCGCGCAGTTCCATGTCTGTAAGCTCGAAGTCCTCAGCAGCCACGTCCTCGCTGACATAGCTTGGCACGCCGCACTTCAGCTCTTGGACCATGCCGATGGCAGAACAGATCTGGCCAGGCGTACAGTAGCCGCACTGGAATCCGTCGTGCTCGACGAAGGCCGCCTGCAACGGGTGGAGCTTGCCCGGTTCGCCTAGCCCTTCAATGGTGGTGATCTCGCAGTCCTGATACTGCACGGCCAAGGCGAGGCAACTGTTGATTCGTGTCCCGTTGACCAGCACGGTGCAAGCGCCGCATGCACCCTGGTTACAGCCCTTTTTTGCGCCAAACAGGTGACGCTGCTCACGGAGCAAATCGAGGAGCGATGTCCTGGGGTCAAAGTCCAGCCCGACCTCATTGCCGTTAATGACGAAATGCATGATTACTCCCATTGGATTCGGGATTACGCCGTGGAGTTGACGCCTCCCGAGCGTCACCGCAAACGCTAACGCCTATGCTACGGATTGATTGACATACCGCGCCTGTCCCAGTGGCCAAAGGCCGGACTTTGCAGCGAACCAGCAGAGACAGGCCGCACTTCCAATTCAAGTAGACGGTACCTGAATTGGCTGATCGGTATTCGTTCCCAAGATTGCGGATGCAGCAATTCTCGGGCCGCAAGCGGGCATGACCGAACCGAGGACCTTCCTGTCCCGGTCGGTGCTAACGGAACGAGTCTCCCAGGGTGGCACCGACCCGTCCGACATAACAAATAGCGTCTAGCGTCTAAGCGTGAATCACGCGTAAAAACGGGAGCATGAAGGTCTTTCCTTAGGTTGCATCGCCAAAAACCACAGATTCGGCCCGCGTTCGTCTAATCACAATCAGCATAAATATGCATTCGCAGCGGACGAAACAGGCGCCGTGTCGGTTGGCAGTCCCCAGCAAGCGAGAAGCGGCTGCGCGCGGCAATGTCCAGAAACCAGTTCTCGTTTTCGGGAAACTAAATGCAGGAAATTGTGGAGGAGTTGCGGATACTTTGGACCGACGCCGGCCTGTGGGTTCCGCGCAAGCAGCGTCCGCGCAAGATCCACCAGCCGAGGAAGCGGCGTTCGTGCCCCGGCGATCTGATCCAGATCGACGGCAGCGATCATCGCTGGTTCGAGGAACGCGAGCCGGCGTGCAGCTTACTCGTGTTTATCGATGATGCGGCCAGCCGGCTGATGCCCCTGCACTTCATCGCGACGGAATCCCCTTCAGTTATTTCGAGGCGACGCGGCAGTACATCGATCAGGGTTGGCGTTTGCCGCGGCCACCATCGGGTTTGCCAGCCGGCTTGACAGAACCCGCAACTGGCTTGCTGGCGGGTTTGCTGCGTGGCTTTTGCGCGCTGAATGGGTTACCGCTGGAGAAGCTTGTGCCTTTATCCTCGGCCACAGCACGCTGAACCGCAGGCTTGCGAGCATGTTCGCCACTTTGCGGGCGCAGTATCTTGCTGAGCACCCGCGTGGCGCCCGGCGCAGCTGGTGGTATTTTCGGCATTTTCGGCTTCTTGGGCTTTTTGGGTTTCTTGATGATCTGTCCCGTCGCACTCGTTTGCGGCACGCGGTGTTCGGCTTCGAAACCCGCTTCTTCTTCACGGGGCAGCGTTTGCCGGATCAGCGCTTCAATCGCGGCCAGTTGGGGCGCTTCATCGGCACACACAAGCGACACCGCCACACCGCTGGCGCCCGCGCGGCCGGTACGGCCAATACGATGCACATAGTCTTGCGCCACGATCGGCAAATCAACGTTGATCACCAGCGGCAGGTCGTCGATATCCAGCCCGCGCGAAGCTACATCGGTGGCTACGAGCATGTGCACTTCGCCCGTCTTGAAGCGCTCCAGCGCACGCAGGCGCGCGGGTTGCGGTTTGTCGCCGTGGATGGTGTCGACTGCATAGCCCGCTTCATCCAGCATGGCCGCGAGGTAATCCACGCCAATGCGGGTTTTGACGAACACCAGTGCGTGCTCCCAGTTGTTCTGAGCCACAAGGTGCATGAAGAGCTCAGGCTTGTTCTTTTTATCCACCGGCACTACCCACTGCTTGATGTTGCTTGCCGTGGCATTGGGCGATCCGACACTGATGTTGACCGGGCCGCGGAGGATAGTCGCCGCCATGGCGCGGATATCATCGGTGAACGTGGCAGAGAACAGCAGGGTCTGGCGCTGAGCGGGCAAGGCAGCAAAGACGGCGTTGAGTTCGCGCGCAAAGCCCAGATCCAGCATGCGATCGGCTTCATCAAGCACGAGCGTTTGTACTTGATCAAACTGCACTGCGTTCTGGCGATTGAGATCTAGCAAACGGCCCGGCGTGGCAACGAGCACATCCACGCCTTTGCGCAACGTCATCATCTGCGGGTTGATACTCACACCGCCATAGGCGGCCAGAAATCGTAAGTCGAGGCCTTTGCCGTAATCAATAAAGCTTTGCAGCACTTGTTCGGCCAGTTCACGCGTGGGCACCAGCACCAGAACACGCGCGCGGTTGCTGGACACCGCCGTCCCGTGTTCCACCAGCCGTTGCAACAGCGGCAACGCAAAACCCGCCGTCTTGCCGGTGCCGGTCTGTGCCGCAGCCATGACGTCCCGGCCACTGAGCACAGCAGGGATCGCCTTGGCCTGCACCGGCGTAGGTGTGTGGTAATCGAGGTCCTGCAGATTACGCAGCAAGGGATCAATCAGGCCAAGCGAGGCAAAAGACATTCGCGTATTCCGGGATAAAGCATCAATTCTAGCGTTACCACCTGGTTGCGCCGCGCAGAACAATGTGCCAGGGCTTGACTCAGGCGACGACCTTCTGCTCCCCGGCAGCCTGCTCGCGCATGCGCCGGGCTTCGTCGCGCAGGAACTGCTGGTAATCGTCCAGATCGCCGTCGAAGGGCTCGACGCCACCCTTGGTGACGAGCCAGAACTCGTCACATACCGCGCGCAGCAGGGACCGGTCGTGACTGACCAGCAACACTGTGCCTTCGAATTCGTTGAGGGCCATGCCCAGCGCTTCGCGTGTGGCCAGGTCGAGGTGGTTGGTAGGCTCGTCGAGCAGCAGCAGGTTGGGACGCTGCCATACGATCATGCACAACACAAGCCGCGCCTTTTCGCCGCCGCTCATCGTGCCGACCTTCTGATGGACCATGTCACCACTGAAGTTGAAGGTGCCGAGGAAGGTGCGAAGCGATTGTTCGGTGCCACTCTGGCCGGGCGCGCGCATGTTCGCCGGCGTGTCCTTGGCAAGGCGGATCATGTGTTCCAACGGCGTGTCGAGAGGACGCAGCACGTCGAGTTCCTGCTGCGCGAAGTAGCCGATGTTCAGGCCTTTACCTTCGCTGATTTCGCCGGCAATCAGCGCCAGCTCGTGGGCCACCGTCTTCACCAGCGTGGACTTGCCTTGGCCGTTGGCACCGAGGATGCCGATGCGCTGCCCGGCCAGCACGGATCGGTCGATGCCCCGCACGATGACCGTGGGCGGCGTGCCCGGCGGTGCGTCGTCCGGCGCCGGGTAGCCGAAGCTCGCGTCCAGCATCGACAACAGCGGGTTCGGGACGTTGAGCGGCTCCTTGAACTCGAAGGTGAAGTCTGCGTCGGCAAGCACCGGTGCGATTCTCTCCATGCGCTCGAGTGCCTTGACCCGGCTCTGCGCCTGCTTCGCCTTCGAGGCCGTGGCCTTGAATCGGTCGATGAATTTCTGCAGGTGGGCGATCTTGTCCGCCTGCTTGGCCATCGATGCCTGCTGCAACAGCATCTGCTCGGCGCGCATGTCCTCGAACTTGCTGTAGTTGCCGCCATAACGCACGAGCTTGGCGTTGTCGACGTGCACCGTCACCTGCGTCACCGCGTCGAGGAATTCGCGATCGTGGCTGATCACGACCATGGTTCCCTGATAGCGCTTGAGCCAGGCTTCCAGCCAGACCAGCGCGTCGAGGTCAAGGTGATTGGTCGGTTCGTCGAGCAGCAGCAAGTCGGACGGGCACATGAGCGCGCGCGCCAGTTGCAGCCGCATGCGCCAGCCGCCGGAGAAACTGTTGACCGGTTGGCTAAGCTGCTCAGCACTGAAGCCAAGGCCCTGGATCAGCGCTTCGGCGCGTGCGGGGGCGTCGTGTGCACCAGCGTCGTGCAGCTCCATGTAGGCGTGCGCCATGCGCATGCCATCGTCGCTGACTTCAGCTGCGGCTACTTCGGCCTGCGCGGCCAGCAGCACAGTGTCACCGTCGACTACGAAGTCGGTCGCGCTCTGCTCGGTCTCCGGCATGTCCTGCGCGACCTGGCCCATCTTCCATGCAGCGGGAATGGAGAACTCGCCGCTGTCTTCGTGCAGTGTGCCGTTGAGAAGGCCGAAGAAGGACGACTTGCCGGCGCCATTGCGGCCGACAAGACCAATCTTTTCGCCGGGGGTAAAGGTGACGGACGCGCTGTCGAGTACGACATTGATGCCGCGGCGCAGGGTGACATTACGGACGGAAATCATAAGGAGCTACTTCGAAGAGGATAGGCATGATAGCCGACCGGACGTGCAGGGCTGTCTCTTTTCTGGCCGAACGAGTGAAGAGCCGCCTGCGTTTTGCGGCGCCCACCGGCGGCAAAGCGAGGCGGGTACTGGCGCACCGGGCGTTCCGGCTGCGGGGTCAGAACAGACGGTGGGTGACGGCTGCTGGCCGAACCCGGTCTGCCGCTGATTGAGCGGAGTCGGCCGCCGTTCATCGGCCTGGGTGTCGGGCAGAAGTCGACCCTAAGCCGCCTGCCGCGCTCGCAAGCGAAATGTCCGCTGAGCAACCACAAAGCGGGCGCTCGTGGACGGGCGGGAGGATTGGGCCAGGGAATACCAGAGCTCTTGTAACATCCCCGCCAGTTGTGCCGCAGATGCGTTAGCGTCCGAGGCCCGAAAAGAACGCGGCTAGATTCGCCGCGACGCTGGTGGGATTGGAGATGGGGAGCATGTGTGTTCCGCGGGGAACGGTCGCCTCCGCGGCGGCAGGGTGCCATTGTTTGATCAACTGATTCACTTCGCGGAATACGGGCATAGTGTCGGTGCCGAGCATCGAGAGTACCGGAACTCGAATGCCACCGACTTCCTGTGGCGAGAGTTGCCATTGGCGCAGAGTCTGTGCCTCAAACTGGAAAAAGGTGTCGCAATCAACAATGGCTTGCTCGAATGCACCTGGCGGTAAAACCCGGCTGATGATGTCCTGATAGTTCGGACCCATCAACCCTTCCAGCATGGTCTGCGTCACACCTGTCTTGTCGCCGCTCGTATAGACCTGCACCGCGGAATCCAGCCATGTCCAGAATCCTGGGCCGGATGGAACCCAGCTTTGCAGTGGCGGTTCAAGCAGAGCGAGGCTCCGCACTCTTTCGGGCCTATCGAGCGTCAATTGCAGCGCAATTGCTCCGCCATAGGATTGGCCAACCACATGGGCATCGGCAATCTTGAGATGCTGAAGCAAGATATCGGCATCGCGGGCCCAATCGTTCATCGTCCGCGCGGCTTGGACTCGGCTGCTCCCAGCATAGCCGCGCCGATGGTAATGGATGATCTGAAATTGGCGGGTGAGGTCTGGCTCGGTCAATAGTGGTCGGCAGCTATCCGCGAGCAGGCTGCCGTGAATCAGTAATACCGGTTCGCCATTCCCCTGGACTTCATATTCGATCTCGGCCCCATCGAGAGTCGCGCGCTTTATTGTCATCTTATTCGACCCAACCGATCGCTTTGACAAACTGGGCGGTGTCGCCAACTTGCCAGAAGGAGGCCAACTTCCCATCCTTGATGGTCCATACGTGCGTCATACGTGCGATCACTTGTCTACCGTCTTTGGTCCGACCTGCGTAATTCCCCAAGGCGATGACGCGGTCGCCTATCTCAATGTATTCGACGCTGCTCGGGTCTACTCCGAAGTTTTCGAAATGCTGAAACAGCGGGCCGAAGAAGTCCGTTAAGACGCTATCCAAGCCGTCATACTTTCCTCCGTGAGGAAATCCGACTGAGATATCGTAGTGAATATCCTTGGACATCACCTCCTGTATAACCGCAGGGTTGCCCTGGGCTTCATATAAGCGACGAACCAGCGAAACGTTCGGCGAATCTGACATGGCAAATCTCCTTGGATAGCTTGCAATTACAAGCGAGTGATTGCTAGTGCGAGGCGATCTCCTCGATTGCCGAAGACGACCGACCGATCATGGGGCTACCTTGGCGGCCGCGGCTCCGCCCCATAGCGAGCCCGGATTGGCACGGTGCCCGTGCAGCGCCATCATCCGATCGAAAAGTTCGCGCGCGGTCGTCGTCTCCTGGTTGAGGCGCATGAAGTCATGAAAATAGTTGCGCGTTTCGTCGATGATCCGTGGATGGTCGTCGAGTTCCGGGCGCTTGTGGCCGGCTACCACGGCGCGAGGTTTAAGAGTTTCGAGCTTGTCGAGAGCCGCGATCCATTGGAGCCAGCTCTGCGGATTGCCCTCCGCCATGAAAGGGTGGACACCGTTATAGGCAACGTCCCCGGCCACAACCAGGTTGATTGATGGCACGTGCAGAGCGGTGGACAGGGCCGTATCAGTGTAGCCGGTGTCGACCTGGACCAGTTCGTGCCCCTCCAGGTCAAAGGAGTTCCCTTCAAGAGATTCAGGCAGCGAGATTTGTTGAGGAAGCTGGCCGGGAAAGCGGGGAGCCCAGTAGCTCTTAAAGTGGGCCGGATCGAGCTCACGGCGCATTTGTTCTATGATATCCGGCCTTGCCACCGCCCGGGCCTGGGGGAAGCATTGCTGAAGGAGCCCGATACCGAAGAAATGATCGGCATGACCATGTGTCACGTATATCGTAGTCAGGTTTTTGCCGCTGGCCGCGACCCAATCCGCCAAGGCCTGCGAGGCTTCGACTGTGAGGAAAGTATCGACCAGTACGGCATCCCGCTCACCGTAGATGAGTGTCGAAGAATTGGGGACCCAGGCCAGGGACTCGAAGCCTGGTGGCAACTCCCGGTTGACACCCGCACGCTTGGTGACGAACACCGAATATTCCAAGGCACCGTTTGCCGCGCTCATGAGAACACTCCATGCGGTAGCAGGAAATGAACAGTTGGTTCAAACAAGAATATCAATGGCGTACCGAGAAAGCGAGCGCTTTTCGGCAGATGGGAAGCAGTCGGAAATTTGTCACCCGGCTGTCAGAAAACTCCTGCGAAATTCTGTCCGGCAATGACTAGATAGCTGCAAAAAGTGCCATTCAACGAACGACAGGTGGCCTTTCGTGAGCGGTCATTCGTGTGCTGATTTCGAATGACCGCTTGTGGCCGATCTAAGCTGTGCGGCTTTCCGCGCCGGCGACATTCCGGTCGCGCGGGCCTGCATGCGGCCAAGGGGACCTTCGCTACCGGCTTGGAACTTCAAGTATGCTTTCCACTCGCAGGCCTGAAGCATTCTCGTCGCGGGATGCGCAGACAACTACGCCGCGAGGCCGAAGCCAAGGGGCGCAAAGGTGGTAGAGCGTCACGAAGCGCAGAAGCGGCGCCTCGCGGCTCACCCCGATTTGGCCCGCGATCTGTCCCATGCGCATGGGCCAAGCCATTTCACCCGTCGAAGGCGCCCTTTATGAACCTGACCGAACGTGGGAACAGCGACACTCAAGACCAAGCTCGACGCAAGCCCCAGGTCATGATCTATGGCGTCGGCTTCTATGGCATGGAGGCAGTGCGCATCCTGGCTAAAAAAGGCTGGCCGATCGTCGCGGCCGTGAACCGAGCGGGTCCCAAGATTGGCCAGGATCTAGGACGCCTCGCTGGTCTGAACGAAGACCTAGGGGTCATTGTCCAGGATTGCGAAACTGCCGACTATGCTGCCTTTGGGGCAGACATTGCGCTCGTTGTTCAGACTGAAAGGCTGAGTCTGAACTGGATGGCCTACCAACGTCTTTTAGGGGCTGGCATCAATGTTATCTGCCACGGTTCCGAGTCCTACTTCCCACAAGGCGCTGATCCGGAGTTGGCCGAGAAGATCGACGCCATGGCGAAGCAGGGCGGCGTCACGTTCACGGGCACCGGCATCTGGGACTTCTCGCGTATCTGGCCGGGCATCCTAATAGCAGGGCCTTGCAGTGAACTTCGCTCGCTCAGTCATCACAGCCTCACAAACGCAGAGCTAGCGAATGAACGCATGATGCGAGCCTATGGCGTAGACATGACGCAAGCCGAGTTCGCGCAAAAGGTGACCAAGGTGCCTGGCCAACTAGGTGAGTTGTACAAGGGCATTCCGCACCACGTGATGCACGCGCTTGGCTTCACCATCACGAACGTGACTGAACGGCGCGAGCCCGTGCTCTCCGAGCAACCTGTGTGGTGCCGCATCCTGCATAGGTCGCTAGACCCCGGCACCTCGCTTGGCCTAAGGATCGTCGCGTCGGTCGAAACCGCCGAAGGGCCAACGGCAAGCGCGCATATCGAATTGCGCATCCTGGCAGAGGGCGAAGCCGAACACATGATGTGGATGGTTGACGGAAGACCGCCATCAAAAATCCGGGTCGACCGCGCGGACGGAGTGCACACCTCGGCCGCATGCATGGTGAACCGCATCCCTGACGTTTTAGCCGCTCCGTCGGGATTGAGATTGATCTCGCAGCTTGGTCCTTTGCGGCATTCACTCACATAGCTGCGGCCATCCGGCTCCTCGTCGTGGCGTCTGGCGCGCTACGGCGACAAGCAAAACGGCCAGTCTTCTTGCGAAGTCCGGGTGCCGTTGAACCGTTGAACAAAGCTCGGAGAGCGCCAGAAAGCCCGTTGCGAAATGAGAGCGAAGTTGCAGGCTAGATAGCAACAGTAATTGGCTCACGGCCACTCGGATAGCCCGCACGGTCCCATTGCTTTCGGATTTTGGCAGTTTTAGTGACCGCTTTCGGTGTGCTACCGACGCTCGAATGTCCAACCACGCCATCAAGTGAACGGCCCTTCCTGGCCGCACCCGGTCCAACGTTGAACAGGTGGAGTGGACCGCCATTGTTCGGTCCGCGTCGGGCAGAAGTCGACCCACTTCTGCCGTTCAGACCGGCGCTCCCGTAACGGCCGCTTCTGGGGTCCAACAGACATTCATCCCGTCGCCGTCAGGCCGGCATCGCCGGCGGTGTTGCCACCGCCGCTAAGTTGCTTGCGTTGAGCACTCCGTCAAAGAAACAGGCGCACCTCGACCGGTGCCCGACATGCTGTCGGTGAGCGGAATTAGTTGGAGCAACGTGCGGTTAGTTAGACTCGAAAGCACGG
>Ga0302302_1002433_pt1 | contig 10920 bp, 10 predicted proteins | sample III_Palsa_E1_3_FD_198766 | JGI IMG/M metagenome (GOLD analysis project Ga0302302, IMG submission 198766) | Peat permafrost microbial communities from Stordalen Mire near Abisko, Sweden - III_Palsa_E1_3 | ecosystem: Environmental > Terrestrial > Soil > Palsa > Peat permafrost | place: Sweden...
GACGCGCGAAATGGGATTGCGCATCGCGCTTGGGGCCCAGCGATCCGACGTGATGGGTTTGGTGCTGCGCCAGGCTGCATGGATGCTGTCGGCTGGACTTGCGCTTGGCTTGGGGCTGGCTTACGTGACGACGCAGGGGCTCAAAACGTTTCTCTTCGAAGTGAAGTCCAACGACCCGTGGACCATGGCCGCGGTGACAGTGCTTTTGCTCATTGGCGGGCTCGCTGCTTCGTGGTTGCCGGCGCGGCGGGCGGCGGGCGTCGATCCCATGCAGGCTTTGCGGGCGGAGTGAAAACAATTCCTATTCCGTAGGAATGCGTTGATCAAGACTCCGTATGTCAAGAACGGTTGGCACGCGGCGCGGTGCTGGATTACTGTGTTCAGATAGTTAGCCTTTGTGGAGGCAGTGTTGACGGCGATCCGGCATTCGATTCTTGGCCTTTGTCTCGCCTGTCTCGTTACCGTAGCTGCGACTTCTTTATTCGGACAATCTCCGCAGTCCTTAACGGCACCTGCTCAGTCAACCCCACCTGCCCCAGCGGCTACGGACACGCCGAAGCCGCATCCTGGCGATCTCTACAAGCAAGCGATGCAGCCTCTGGATGTAGTTCGCAGCTCGCTCGATAACTGGTCGGATGCGGAACTGGGCGCGCTGGCGGAAGGCATTCGTCAGGCAAGGCAAGAATGCGGACAGTCAAAGCCTGAGGACTATGGCGGCGACGATCTCTACGATCTGGCGCGGCTTTGCGCGCTGGGACAGGATTGGAACACGACACTCACCATCGCGCAAAAGTATTTAGCCAGCGGAGAACAGGGGCATCGAGCACGCGCGTATGCGATGACGGTGAATGCGCTCATTCAAACACGCGATCTGGCGCAGGCTGTCGACGTCACCAAAGAGATGTTACAAAAGCTGCCCTTCGATGCCGTGGTCGCGGAGTCCGCTGGCTATCTCACAACGTATCTCGAACACAGCCTCGATCCTGCGGCGGTGGAACTGGCGTCAGAGCAGCATTCTCTGTTGATGGAGGCTTTGGGCAAAGGTGCTCCGTTGCCGGAGATGAATGGTAACGACGCGGTGAGCGTTGGAGAACTCTATGAGCAGGGGATGCAGTTCGCGTTTCTACAGCGCTATGCAGGCCAGGATGATGCTGCTGTTGCTACTGTTTCGGATGTGAAGTCGGCGTTGGCCAAGTCAGCAGCCGTGAGCGCCGAAGATCAGAGGTTGATTCAGGCAGTCGATACACGCTACGGGCTGCTTGGCGCGCAAATGCCGACGATTGAGGTGTCCAAGTTTCTGGTCGCGACAACGATGAAGGCAAAGATCGTTCATGACGATGGATTGGCAACCGTCTATGTACTATTTCCGCAATGGTGCCCGCAATGCCGGAAGATGATGAAGCAGATGACGACGCTCGCGCATCCTCCGGCAGGCCCGAAGTTTCTTGCATACGGATTGATGATGCAGGGGACGCGCTCGCCGGGTGAAGTGGTCCCGGCAGAGGATACCTTCAAGGACATGCAGGGTACCTCGACGATGCTTGTTCCGCAGACGACGGCCGCGGCCTTTGGTGCGATCGAGTATCCCCTTGGCGTGGTCGCGGACAGGAGCGGGAAGACTCGCTACATTGGCACGATCACCACCAATGCGTTTGATCCGCGGGGGTTTATCGAGCAGGTGGTCAACCGGTCGTCGGGGCCAAAGATTCTGCTCGTGACGCGATTAACTCCTATCCACTAGGGTTCGCTGTTTGACGGCGCTATCGTTCTGAATGCCGAGGTGCGGCGCGAGAAATTCAACGATGGCTGCGGCGACCAGTGTGGGCGCTTCGCGATGCGGAAAATGACCGACACCATCCAGTCCGAGGCGCCTGTATTCTCCTAAAAAAAACGGTGCACTGTCCTCGAATGGCTTCAGACCTACGCAGTTGTCCGACTTGCCATGAATCATTGGCGTAGGTGTGGATAGCTTCTCAATCTCTGCGAGTTTTTGCCGCAATGGTGCGTAGCGCGGATCGGCTTTTTCGTCAGGCATCCATCGCGAGCGGTAGGAATTCAACGTGATCTCAGCCCAATCAGGGTCGTTGAAATAGCGGCTGGTGGCTGCGAACTCGGCTTCGTCGAACCAGCCCGACGGGCTCCAGGTATCCCACTGAATGCGCGCGAACGCGACGGGATTTCTGCGCAAGGCATCCGCGCCGCCATTGGTGCACAGGAACCACTGGTACCAATACCTCCGCGATTGTTCCAAATCCGGCACGGAAAACTTGCCGGCGGGTTGATAGGCAGTGGACAATCCGGCAATGGCCGAGATTCGGTCCGGGAAGAGCGCTGCCAGGGTATACGCGGTGCGCGCGCCCCAATCGTGGCCGACTACGGCGAATCGGTTCAAACTCAAGGAGTCGGCAAGATCGATCGCATCCTGGGTGAGGGCGACGTAGGACCCATCGCGGGGAGTCTGGTCTGAGAGAAAGCGAGTCAGGGAAAATCCGCGCAAATAAGGGATTATTGTTCGCCAACCCTGCGATTGCAGAGTTTGCGCAACGGGAGTCCAGCCACGGGGCGCATCAGGCCAGCCATGAAGCAGCACGACTGCGGGCCCGGAAGCGGGGCCGTCTTCTTCGTAACAAATATCGAAAGTTGAAGTGCGAACGGTTTTCACGGGTTTTCTTTCAGACTGACGGGGGCCTGCCCTTCGCTTAAACCTAGCGTTTTGAACGATGTGGCGGCGTCAGACATTGGCGAGCATCCCTTCGAAGGCCCTGCATTCAAGTTGAAGGGCGTTGATCTCCTGCTGGGCATCTCCGAGCCTATCCTCAAAGCAATCATCGCGTCCAACTCCTCACATTTTTGCCAGGTGATAAACCTCTGAGGACTTGGCTTGTTCATCTTTCCCTTCCGTACTCTTTGTACTGTAAGTGACCGCCTGCAGGTGGTTGTCCTCCTTTACGCTCTCCGTCGCGCGCTCGATGACGAAGGCCGACGGGCTCTTGCCCTGATAGATGAGCAGAGGGCGATGGGCTCCTACCCGCACCACTTCGACGTCACCATTGATATAGATTGTCTTGTTTGCCATTGCGTCTATGCTTGTTGGACTTGTTATGCATAGACGGATCCCACACTTAGGTCAATAGGAAAGAGGCAGGTGAAACCTGAGAGTCTATGGTGTTGCGGCTGTCTTATGTTGAGGTCGTTGTCTGGCTGACCTCGAGGCTGGGAGAGCTTTGCAATCCGTTTGACAGGGGCAAACACACGCGGGCACAGAAGGTTTTGGAGTGTCAGGCGGAGTAGCAGGATCTAGCTTGTTACCAAGACTCATATGGAGAATGATCGACCAAATTATCGTGAGAACAAGCGGAATAGCGATTGGCGGCGCGGCACCCATCCACCAAGCCATACGACTGCCCGCTCCAGCTATCCCTGGGAGGACTGGCAACGGGGATTCATATTTCGGTTCTACCTGTGATTTCCATTCTCCCCAAAGCTTCCATATCGCGAAGTTGGCCGCCGCTACTCCGAAGAGGGCGACCGCTCCAACGACCAAGCCGGTCAGCGAGATGTAAAGGGCAAGTGCGTGGTGCACCTCAGGAATGGCTTCAACAGCGTTGTCGGCAGGCCTATGGATCACAAGACCGAGAGCGCCCAGCAGAAACCCTTGCACTACCAAATGCCATGTAGTGCGATGATTAAGCAGGTCATCCTCATGTTTCATGTAATCACGGAAAATGTCGTATTGGGTCTTCAAATGCTCGAAGCTGCCGCATTTCGCATCTGGTGAATGAAGGGGGTCGCACATAGGAAGGAAGTCTAGCTGGTTTGATCTGCAGCGGCCGGCAAATATTTTCACCGATAGGGCGACCGGCGGCTGCCCCAATCTGACCAGAAAGCGATTGCGGCGCTCTTGCTCAGGCCAACAGCTGCCCGGATGTGGCAACCTAGATGTTTGGAGGGTTTCGAAGTCATGAGCGTTGCTTCAAATACTGCCAGTGCTGCTGGGGATTCTGTGGTGGAAATTACAACTGCGATTCATGCGTGGGAGGCTGGGTCGTCTTCCGCCGGGGAATTGACCGCCGGGGAATTGATGGATTGGGTCTCCGGCCGGCTTGCGGCGCACGAGGCGGCGATTGCGGGTCTGTTGGCTGTCGCCGGCAAGCGCACGCCGGAAAACTCGCTGCGCCTGTACGACGTTGCGATCGAGCAGCTGAGTCTGGCCGGAGCGCAGGCGGGCGTGCTGAACTCCGTTGCAGCGGACAAGGCAGTTCGCGATCAGGCGCAGGCTGAGGCGCAGCGCATAGCGCAGGCCGGCACGACTCTGAGCCTGAACCGCGATGTGTATCTCGCGCTTTCGGCAATTGACCTTTCTGGCGCTAGCGAGTCCACCAAGCATTACGTCGAACGCACGCTGCTCAGCTATCGGCTGGCCGGCGTGGATCAGGACGACGCCACGCGCGCGCATCTGCACCAACTGCATGAGAAGGCTACGAAGCTGTCGCTTGACTTCAGCCGCAACATTCAGGAGGGAGCGAAGACGGTCGTCGTTCACAGCGCCGACGATCTGGACGGCCTACCGGCGGATTATCTGGCCCGCCACACGCCCAATTGCGATGGGCATTTTGTGCTCTCGACAGATCAGCCGGATATGCAGCCGGTGATGACCTTTGCCAAGAGCGACAAATTGCGCGAGCGGATGTTCCTGGCCTACAACACGCGGGCGTATCCAGAGAACCAGCAGATACTGCTCGACCTGCTCGCGACGCGGCAGAAGATCGCGACACTGCTTGGTTTTTCGAGCTGGGCCAACCTTGCGACGGCGGACCAGATGATGGGTTCGGCGGCGAATGTGCGCAGCTTTATCGCCAAGCTGGAAGCCTCCAGCCGCACCGGCGCGGAACGCGAATACGGTATGGTGTTGAGCTTTGCGCAGAAGCAGCAGCCCGATCTCAAGGTGATGAACGCAGCTAGCCGTGGCTACTGGTATGAGCAGTATCGACGCGAGGCGTTTGCTTTCGATTCGCAATCGGTGCGGCCATATTTCCCTTACTCGCAGGTGGAGCAGGGCGTGCTGGATACGGCTTCCAAACTCTTCGGTGTCCAGTTCAGAAAATCGACTGCGCCGGGATGGGATCCGGATGTTTCGGTCTTCGATGTGCTCGACGTCGATGGCGAGACGGCCGTTGGCCGCTTCTATCTGGATATGCATCCGCGCGAAGGCAAGGACAAGTGGTTCTCGGCGACGCCAGTGGTGACTGGCGTGCGCGGTCGCTATCTGCCCGAGGCTGGGTTGATCTGCAATTTCCCGCGGCCCGAGGTGAATGAGGCCGGTGAGGTTACGGATGCGGGCCTGATGCAGTACTCCGATGTGGTGACTTACTTCCACGAGTTCGGCCATCTCATGCATGCAATCCTGGGCGGGCAGACGGAATGGGCTGGACTCTCCGGCTTCGCGACTGAAGGCGACTTTATTGAAGTGCCATCGCAGATGCTGGAGGAGTTTTTCCGCGACGTGGCGTTGCTGCAGAGCTTTGCGCGTCATCACGAGACCGGCGAGGTGCTGCCTGCGGAGTTGATTCAGAAGATGAAGCTGGCCGGAGCATTCGGGCGCGCAGATTGGGTTCGTTCGCAGCTTTATTACACGACGCTGTCGCTCGACCTGCACGATCAGGACCCGGCAGGCATCGATCTCGATCGTGTGACGAAGTCGCTCTACGAGAGCCTGCAGCCGTGGCAGTGGATTGAAGGCAATCGCATGTATGCGAGCTTTGGCCACCTGATGGGCTACTCGTCGAACTACTACACCTACGCCTTCGATAAAGTGATTGCGCTGGATTTCTTTGCGCAATTCGATCCGTCCAACCTGCTCGGCTGCGCGGCGGCGGCGAAGTATCGCAAGTCCGTGATTGAGCAGGGCGGTTCGCGGCCCGGGCGGCAGATGGTGCGAGATTTCCTAGGCAGGGATGAGGAGTTTTCGGCGTTCACCAACTGGCTGAATGAGGAGTTTGAAGCGGAGCTGGCGGCAATCGGAGTATAGCTCTTTATTTGCCGCGGCAAGGAGGCGGGAATGAGCGAGTTTCATATTGCCCAGGTCAACATCGGCCGCATTCGGGCCGAACTGGATGATCCCATCATGGCCGGGTTTGTGAGCCGGCTCGAAGAGATCAATGCGCTTGCCGATGGCAGTCCTGGATTTGTCTGGCGGCTGCAGGAACCGGCGGGGAACGCGACCTATCTTCGTCCCTATGACGATCAGCGGACGCTGATGAATATGTCGGTGTGGGAATCGATCGAGTCGTTGCGGCATTACGTTTTCAAGACGGCGCATGTTGAACTGCTTCGACGACGGCAGGCGTGGTTTGAGAAGTTTTCCGGTGCATATACGGCGCTTTGGTGGGTCCCGGCGGGTCACATTCCCGGCCTTGATGAGGCCAAGAAGCGGCTGGCCCGTATCGAGTCTCACGGGCCGACGCAGTTTGCGTTTACCTTTGCGCAGACCTTCGCGCCGGATGAGGAGTTTCAGCGCGGGATTGATTGGGCTTCGTTTGCGCCTTGTCCGGCAATGTGAGGCGGGCGCGGCTCGGACGCAGGCCGCAATCTTTCGCACTCCGGATTTCGACCGTGAGCAACCGCGGCATGTTTGCATCGGGGCTCTGTTCGCTATGATCGGCGCATGGCGAGTCTCAAGGATTTCAATGGCAAATGGGCTCTTGTAACGGGGGCGAGCGCAGGCATCGGCGTGGCGCTGGCCCGTGAGTTGGCGCGGAGTGGGGCGAAGCTGATTCTTACCGCCCGCCGCAAGGACAGGCTGGAGGCGTTGGCTGCCGAACTGGCTGCGCACGGGACCGAGGTTCGAATCGTCCCGGTGGATCTCACGCAACCTGAGGCGCCGCAGGCCATCTACGAGGCGACGGTTGGTGCTGGATTAGCCGTGGAGATCCTGATCAACAATGCCGGACTGGGGCAGTTCGGCGAGTTTGCCTCCAACGGTCTTGAGCAGGAGTTGAGCCAGATTCGCGTAAACTGCGAAGCGGTTGTTCACCTGTCGCGGCTCTTTGTGCCGCCGATGGTCGAGCGGCGACGGGGGTGGGTCATGGTCGTGGCTTCCACGGCGAGCTTCCAGCCGGTGCCATATCTCTCGACCTACGCGGCGACCAAGGCATTCGACCGATTCTTCGCGCTCGGATTGGCCGAGGAAGTCGCGTCATTCGGCGTGCAGGTAACGGCGCTGTGTCCTGGGCCGACGGAGAGCGAGTTCTTTGTGGTGGCGCGTACGCACAGATTCCCTGGCGAAGCCAAGATGCGCCGCAGTTCGCAATCTGCGGAAGAGGTCGCCCGCCGGGGTTTGGAGGCGCTGGCCAGCGGCAAGCGCACCATCATTCCTTATTTCGGAGGGCGGGCGACTGCGATGATGGTCCGGTTCTTGCCGGTCGGACTGATTACCTATTATGTGGCCAAGATGGCTCGGCCCAAGTGACCAGTTACCTGGCCGTTTTCAGCGAAACACGGAAGCCTTGCCGCTATTGGGTCGCCGCTGGGAGGGTCTCTGGAATCTGTGTATTGCTGGAGATTGTGAAGGAATTGAAGAAGCGGATCACTTCCTCCTCGTGGCGGCCCGCCGATGAGGGCGAGGTTGCGATCAGCATGTAGAGGCGTGTGCCAGTATATACGAAGCGAGTGTCCAGAATTCCTCCGCCGACATTGTGGGCGACGACATCGCGTCCGGGGAATCCCTGAGTGCTGTTGCGCACTTCGCTTACGAGCGAAGTAGAGGTCCGGGCGAGGGCTCCGTCGCGGGCTTCGTCCAGCGTTTTATCGGGAACAAGATCGTTCATACGGGCGACTGGCGGTTTGTCGGCCCAGGCAATAGCGTAGCTCCTGTCTGGTTCCGGCTTGGCAATGAGCATGCTGATTGGCTCTGCGGAGCCGGTCTCATTGGTTGCCTGCACGACGACGTGCTGGGGGTCGCTAGGCATCTCGACCTTGAATCCCTGGGAGGTTTCGTCTACGGCGCGCCACTCCAGTGGCTGGCCGCGGGATGTTTGAATGACTCCGTCCGCAGTCCTGGAGGGCAGAAGATCGCGGAGGAAACCGTAGTCCCGGCGGTGTCCCCAAACGTAAAACGCCACAATCAAAACCAGAACCGCGGCGATCGCTTGGTACACTCTTTTCATATACTTGAGCTTGCCGTTTGGCTGCTTCTGGCGCAAGGCGGGAATTGGCTAATTAGTAACGAGGGTGCCGATTTTGATAACAAGTAACCGGGCTGCGGATCGCTCCATCCCACATTGCAAAAAAAGTTGAGAACTTAATACAACTAATTCGCGATAGCGGGCGTCATATCAGTAATTAGCAGAGGCAACCGCTGTAGCACTCCCCACCAAAGCGCTTCTATCTCCGTTGTTGGTCCGGAAACGGACTCCCCTCAATTGATCTTCAGAAACTCCCATCTACATTTGCCTCTCGAGTGGGCCCGCCGGAAGGCGGGCCCAACGCTCGTTTGGGGTGGAGATGCCTACAATCGGAAGCAGAATGGCTACTACGCAAAAACTGGCCGCTTCGCCCGTTCGCTCTCAAAATGGAGTGGGTTTGCTGCAAATTCCGGGCTGGAAGGGTTTTGACTGGCTCTGGCACGGATTCAGCACGCGTCGCGGAGGCGTCAGTCGCGCCTACTTGCCAGAAGGACTGCGCGGCGAGGCATGCGAGGGCCAGCTCAACCTAGGGTTTACCGCGTCCGACTCGCCGGAAAGTGTAAGAGAAAACCGTCTGCGGCTGACGGAGGCCGTCACGGGAAGCCGTGAGACTCCATTGGTGACGGTGCGCCAGATCCATTCGCACCGGATCGTTGTCGTGCCGACGGATTGGACCGGTGATCAAGCCGACCACGTTGGCGAGATCCCGGAAGCGGATGGGATCATGACCAACCAGCCTGGCATGCTGCTCGGCATCCTGACGGCTGATTGCATTCCTATACTGGTGGCAGACCCGGTGCAGCGTGCCGTGGCAGCTTTTCACGCCGGATGGCGTGGCACGGTGGCACGCATTGTCGAGCTTGGCGTCGCGCGGATGCAGCAGGAATTCGGCTCCAACCCGGCAAACCTGATAGCAGCCATCGGGCCAGGGATCGGCGCCTGTTGCTATGCCGTGGGCGATGAGGTCAGAGAAAAAGTTGAGGCTAATTTCGCTTATGCCGATGACCTTCTATTTCGATCCGGAGAGCATCTACGACTGGATCTGGTCGAAGCAAACTGCCGGCAGCTGCTCGGCGCAGGTCTGCCAGCCAGTTCGATCACGGTCGTCTGCGGATGCACGAGTTGCCGGCCCGAGTTGTTTTTTTCGCATCGCGCGTCTGGAGGGAAGGCAGGGCGCATGATGGCTGTGATCGGGATTCGCTAGAGCAGAAGCAGGGTTCGTGTCCCGTGTCGAGTATCAGGTCTTCAGGGTTTTTCTTAACCAAAGAGCTTGGCGGGATTTGCGGTTCGCCTTATGTTGACCCTGCTTTAGGTCCTAGTTTGCGTTTTTTCCAGCCGGCAGCACACGCTCCGCACCGCATTCCGGATGGACGCACTTCCAAAGATTGTTGTCTTTCGTAGGCCAGTCCACGGCGGAGATCATCCAGGCATGGGTGTGGTTTTCGAGCGGCAGCCGCGCCTGCACGAATCCAGTCAGCATCTGGGAAAATCGCTTCGGTTCGTCCCAGATAGGGTTGAACGCTCCCTCGAAAACGGTGAACTGGTGCCTGGGTGCCCAGGCCATGGAGGGCTCGAGGAGGGCGATGTACCGGCTCAGTGGGTATTCCAAGCTGTCGTGCAAAAGGGCAAAGAGAGCCGGGATGGTAAGAGACTCCAGTGCCGATCGCAGAGTGGCGCTGGATTGCTCAAGGGATTTTCTGGCTACAGCGACTGCCGATCGCATGATTGGCTTCAGAATTTCAATGCGCAGCGCCTGACGTTTCGCAGCGAGCGTAAGCTGGCTTCCGGCTTTGCCTGGCGCGTATTTTTCGATCCGGCGCAGCATGGTCCGCAAACCGCGATTGCCTTGCCTCGAAGACCCGGACGAGTTCGAGGCCACCAGCCCGGAAGGTTGACAGAGTACCAATCCCAGCGCCTGATGGGGAAAGTCGGCGGCGAATCGAATCGCGGCGGCAGCGCCGAAGCCGCTGCCTAGCAGGATCGGCTGCTCGATTTCGAGTTGCCCGATCAACCTCTGCAGCATCGTCGCCCCATATTCTACCGTCAATTTCTGCCCGGAGCCCTCGGGAAACCCGTCCGACCGCCCGTGGCCGGGCCAATCGACAAAGATCAGACGGCTGCCGATCATACGGTGATTCAGGAGGGGGTGAAACTCACGGCTGCCGCTGCCGGCCGCGTGTAGGCATAGGATCGGTTGCGTTCTTCGCTCATGCCCGCCAACCTCTTGCCAGGCGATCTGGCAGCCATCGATCTCGCACCAGCCGTTTGGGGAGCGAATCCCAATGGCGGCGCGCAGCCCTTTCCGGTCAGAGGCGTCCCTGCGCGGCTTCGAGATCGTTTCCAAATGATGGCTCCTGGCTCGTCAAACGCGACTCACCTTCCGTGGACAGGCAGGCCCGCGCCGATAAAAGACGGCAAACCGTGATACCACCAGGGAGCACACAATAGGAGAATCAGAGGCTCAAATCCGAAGTTTTCCGGACCGCAGGGGCCAGCAAAGGGCGAAGTGACGCGGTGCAACCATGGTATCTGAGTTAGGGCCAGGATTGGGCGTCTATTATCAGCAGCTATTTGGCCGGGTTCAGGTCAGGTGAAGCTCTATCCAAGAGTCTAGAGGCGAATGCAGATCATTTCCTCTCGTAAGACGGCAGGCCAGCGGCTCCAAGAGCAGCCGCTGGCGCCGGATCTCGCGAGCCAGCTTGACCCCGGGAGGTTCCGCTTGCTGCGTTCGTGGGGG
>Ga0302302_1002447_pt1 | contig 10889 bp, 10 predicted proteins | sample III_Palsa_E1_3_FD_198766 | JGI IMG/M metagenome (GOLD analysis project Ga0302302, IMG submission 198766) | Peat permafrost microbial communities from Stordalen Mire near Abisko, Sweden - III_Palsa_E1_3 | ecosystem: Environmental > Terrestrial > Soil > Palsa > Peat permafrost | place: Sweden...
TGCCTGAGGGACGGCTCGAGGCGCGCCCGGAGGCGTCCCGCTGCGTCGCCTGCCAGGCCAGGCACGACCGGCTCCGCCGCTAGGCTCCCTGGGGCGCCCGCTTACGGGCCGAGATGACCAGCTGCACGCCGACGGACTCGTCCGGCTGCATGGCGAGCTCGGCCTCGACCAGCCGCGGCAGGCCGTTGGGGTCTCGGCGGAGCACGTGCGCGACCGTGGACGCGGACAACACCGTACGCGGCCGGATCCACATCACGGTCAGCCCGGCGTCCTCGAACAGCTCCCGCAGCTGCTCGCTGCCGAAGCAGCGGGTGATCGTGCCGTCCGGCCACGGCACGAGGACGACCTCGGCGTGCGGAAGGTCGGTGAGCTCGGCCCAGTGACGCTGCTCGGCCAGCACGGCCATGCCCAGGACAAGTGAGTCGACGCACGCCAGGACGTGGCCGCCCGGCCGCAGGACGCGGGCGATGTCGGTGATCAGGTCCTCGGCCGCGAGCTGCCGGGACAGGGTCCGGTCCTCGGCGATGACCCCGTCCGTGCACCCGTCGCGCAGGACTGACAGGCTCGCCGGGTCCGACGTCAGCCGGGCCACGTGGCCAGCGCCGGCCCGGCTGACGGGGGGCGGCAGGAGGGACAGCAACGTGTCGCCGGTTGGGCCAGCCGGCGCGGCCGGGCCGGCGACCCGCAGCACGGTATGACCGGCCGCAGCCGCTATGTCGGCGGAGCGCGCCCGCGGTCCCGAGATGTCGACGAGCAGGCGGCTCTCGCGCGGTAGCCAGGATGCGAGCTGTGCCTCGGCTACCGCCTGGTGAAAGCGCCAGTACGGCGACAGCGACTCGGGATCGCCGACGGCCGTAGCGCTGGCCGAAGGCCTCACCGTGACTCCTGCCGTGGCTGCGGCGCCCTTCGCCGCGCGGATTTACTTTGTATGTTCCCCCATCGGGGCCGTTCCTCACCTGCCGCGCCGAAACCATAGGGGAAAGGCTTCCCCGGAGGAATGATCAACCCTGGGGGAGTGTTCTACGGCACATGCCAGTAGCTTGCGGCTCGCGCCCGGTCGGCCGCACCGGCCTCAGTACCGGTCAGTTGATCTCCCGCGACGACGGGACGAGGGCCCTGGACGAAGTCCCGGGGTACCCCGGCCATGTATCCTCCCGGCCATACGGTCTTCACGGACCGGCCATGCTTTTTCCCGAGGAGGTGGGTCCCGTCCCGGAGACACTTGAGCAGCGGGACGAACGGTTCGAGCAGGATGTTCTGCCGTACCTGGATCAGCTGTACTCCGCCGGGCTCCGCATGACCCGAAACCCGGCGGACGCCGAGGACCTGGTGCAGGAGACATTCGCCAAGGCGTACGCCTCGTTCCACCAGTTCCAGCCAGGCACCAACCTGAAGGCGTGGCTGTTCCGCATCCTGACCAACACCTTCATCAACACGTACCGGAAGAGGCAGCGCGAGCCGCAGCGGTCCGGTGCCGAGGAGGTGGAGGACTGGCAGCTCGCCCGGGCGGCCTCGCACACCTCCGGTGGCCTGAAGTCGGCCGAGGCGGAGGCGCTCGAACGGCTGCCCGACTCCGACATCAAGCGGGCGCTGCAGGCCCTGCCCGAGGAATTCCGCATCGCGGTCTACCTGGCCGACGTGGAAGGTTTCGCGTATAAGGAGATCGCCGACATCATGGGTACGCCAATTGGCACGGTGATGTCCCGGCTGCACCGGGGGCGCAGGCAGCTGCGCGACATGCTCGAGGATTACGCCGCCGAACGCGGCCTGGTCCGGTCGGCGTCCGGACCTGGCTCCGCGGATTCCGCGGCCAGCGAGCCCGGGGAGGAAGGCTGATGAGCTGCGGCAGGCCGCACGAGGTGCCCTGTACCGAGGTCCTGGACCGCATCTACGCCTACCTGGACGGCGAGCTGGATGACTCCGATTGCTCGAAGGTGCGCCAGCACCTCGACGAGTGCGGGCCGTGCCTGCGCGAGTACGGGCTCGAGGATGCGGTGAAACGGCTGGTCCGCAAGCACTGCGGCCGCGATCCGGCGCCAACCGAGCTGCGCGCGAAGGTCCTCGTCCGGATTCAGGAAGTGCGCGCGCACATCGAGTACTGACCGGCCTGATACCACCTGGCCACTACCGTCCGCGATTGCCATCAATTGCGCACAGCGATTTAGTGTTCACGGTATGCTCAACAGAGCATTGGGCCTACGCGGGTACGTGCCGCCGGGTTACTCTGGGTTCCTTGGTGCCGTGCCGCGCTCTGCGCTGCCCACGTGCACCTCAGGATGACAGTCCCTGATCCAGAGTCCGCCCGGCCCGGCCGGGCGGTCCTGAGTCCCGGAGGAGGCACGGCCATGCTGCGACGAGGAATTACCTGGGGCTTACCGGCCCTGCCTTGCTGGCAGCGTGGCACGCCCACGGTGAGGGGGGGATTTGGGCAGGCTCTCGCGGGCAACATGGCTCTACATAGGTACTGTGATAGCCGCCGCCGCGGTCGTCCTCGCCGTTAGCCCGTACCAGGGTATCTCGTGGAGCCATCTGGCGGTCCTCGCGGTCCTCTTTCTCGTCTGCGAGTCCCTGCCGACGGCGATCATGCCGCGCCGGGTCGCGTGGTCACCTGGTTACGCCGCCACGCTGGCCTCCGTCGTTCTGGTCGGGCCGGCCGGCGCGGCCCTGGTCGGTGCGGTCAGTGCGTTCGCCCTGCGCCGCGGTCCCAGCGTGCCGCAACGCATGTTCAACGGCGCGATGTACGCGCTCAGCGCCTACTGCGCCGGGCAGGTCTTCCTGGCGCTCGGCGGACACGTCGGCGTCCCGGCCGGCAATTCCTTTGCCCAGCTGATCGGGCCGTTCATGGGCGCGGCGGCGGCCCACGTCATCGCGAACTACGGGCTCGTAGCCGGTGTCCTGTGGCTCACCAATGGCCCCAGCCCTTCTGCGCCGGGCGGCCGCAGTGTGCTTGACCTGCGCCTTCCACTGCCGGACCTCGGGTATGCCGTCTTCGGCCTGCTGATCGCCGCGCTGTGGCGCGTCGTCGGGCCGTTCGCGGCGATCCTGGTGCTGATCCCGCTGTTCGTGGCGCGCTGGGCCATTGCCCAGTTCGCCGACCAGCAGCGTGCCTACGAGGCCACCCTGCGGGTGCTCTGCCAGGCGGTGGAGACCAAGGACTTCTATACCCGGGGCCACAGCGAGCGCGTATCGCGGGGATCGGTCATGATCGCCCGCGCGATCGGGATGCATCCCGAGCGGGTCGAGGCCATCCGGTACGCGGGCATGCTGCATGACGTGGGCAAGCTGGGGGTGCCCACCAAGGTGCTGCAGAAGACCGGGAAGCTGACCGAAGAGGAGTACGCCGCCATCCAACTGCACCCGATGCGCGGGCTCGAAATCATCCGGGAGATCGGCTTCCTGGACGAGGCGCTGGCCGGCATCATGCACCACCACGAGCGCATCGACGGCCGGGGTTACCCCATGGGCCTGGCGGGGGACGAGATCCCCGAGTTCGCCAGGGTGCTGGCGGTGGCCGACGCCTTCGACTGCATGACCTCGACCCGCTCCTACCGGGGGGCCCGCTCGGTCGCCGAGGCCATCGCCGAGCTGCACCGGTGCTCCGGGGCCCAGTTTGATCCCGCCTTCGTCGACGCCCTGGTGGCCGCGGTCGAGCGGGAGGGCTGGCAGACCCCGGAGGCCCCGGTGCGGCCCGCGGGGGAGCCGGTCGAGGCGGCCGCACACGATCACGACGACCCCACGGTGCCGCTGCGCGTCATCGGCACCCGCTGACGGGCGAGACCTTCATGAAAGGTAATCAGGACCGGCACGCTCGCCCGGCCCATACCCGCCGCCCGGACGGCCCCGGCCTGCGCCTGCTCGCCGTGGCCGTCGGCATCCTGGTGGTGGCCTCCCTCGTACAGACGATAGTGGCCGGGGTGGTGGCGATCCGCTTCGCGGTCGCCTTTTCCGCCCTGATCGCGCTGGGCGAGCTGCTCCGGCTCAACCTCCCGGGGGACCGCGAGGCCGCGCCGATCGGGACCGCCTGTGCGCTCGCCTACGCGCTGCTCATCCGGGTCGGCCCGGTGCCGGCCCGGCATTCCGCGTTCCAGGTCGTCGCGGTGACCGGTCTCGGCATGATCCTCGGCGCGCTGCCGCACCTGGCCGTGGGCCGCCCGGCCCGGCTGGCGGGCATGTCGTCGAGGCTGCTCGCGGTGGCCTGCGTCGCTTTAATCTTCCGCCCGCTGGCCGGAATGAGCGGTCTGGTCCGGCACTGGTGGGTCGCGCTGGCCGCGATGGCCCTGCTGGTCACGGTGGCCTGGCTGGTGGACGTGTTCCTCTCCGCCTGCATCAGGGTCGCCAGCCTGCGCGCCAGGTTCTGGGTCACGTTCACCGATGAGCTGCACGTGCAGGGCCCGCTGGGGGTGGCCGTCGGCGCCTCGGCCATGCTCATCGTGTTCGCCGCCGAGGCCATGGGCCTGCTCGCGGTGGCGGTGTTCATCGCCCCGCTGCTCGTCACCCAGGTGGCCTTCCGCCGGTACGCCGGGATCCGCGCCACCTACCTGCAGACGGTGCGGGCGCTGGCCCGGGTGACCGAGATCGGCGGCTACGTCGAGGCCGGGCACGCCGACCGGGTCAGCCGGCTCGCGGTGGCGGTCGGCCGGGAGCTCGGCGTGGCCGAGCCCGAGCTGCTGGAGCTGCAGTATGCCGCGCTGATCCACGACATCGGCCAGCTGTCGCTGCATGACCCGATCCCGGGGGGCGCCACCGTCCTGGTCTCCCTGGAGGACCAGCGGCGGATCGCGGCGCTGGGCGCCGAGGTCATCCAGCAGGCCGACATTCAGGATAGCGTGGCGGAGATCGTCCGCCGGCAAAGCGATTCGTACGGCGGCCCGGCCGGCTCCCGTGGGCAGCAGCCGGGCCCGCCGCTGAGCAGCCGCATCATCCGGGCGGTCAACGCCTTCGACGACCTGGTCGGCAGTTCCGCCGACGCGGGCCGGGCCGCCGAGGTGATCGACCGGCTCCGGCTGGATGCCAGCGCGGAGTACGATCCGGATGTGGTCGGCGCCCTGGGCCGGATCGTCGCCCGCCGGTCGACGTTGCCTGCCTGACCCGGCCTGCTGACCGCCCGGTGTCCCGGCTGCCTGACCCGGCCCGCTGGCCGCCCGGCGTCCTGGCCGGCCCTATGCTGCTCTGGTGTCTGGCCGGCCGCGGGGGCCGGCGGCGGCCGGCCGGCGAAGGGAGCAGCGGTGGCGGAGGTCCGAGCGGAGATGGTGGCGAACGTCTGGAAGGTGGTCGCCGCGGAGGGCCAGCAGATCGGCGCCGGTGACACCCTGGTGATCCTGGAATCCATGAAGATGGAGATCCCGGTGCTGGCCGAGGAGCCGGGCACGCTGTCCCGGCTGCACGTCACCGAGGGTGACGTCGTGCAGGAGGGTGACCTGATCGCGGTGCTGGACTGAGCCCGTGCCCGATTCAGCAGCGCCTGGCTGAGCGGTGCCGGTCTAGCGGGGCCCGATTGAGCGGCTCACACGCCGGTTGTCGCACGCGGGTAGGCGATCTCCGGGTCGGTGACCACGTTGACCAGGTAGGGCACGCCCGCGTCAAAGGCCCGCCGCAGCGCCGGGCCGATCTGGCCTGGCTCGGTGACCAGCTCGCCGGCCCCGCCCAGCGCCCGCACCACCTCGTCATAGCGGCAGGCCGGCTGCAGATCGGCGGCGACGTCGTACCCGTACAGGGCGCGCATCGGATGCCTTTCCAGCCCCCAGCCGCCGTTGTTGCCGCACACCATCACGACCGGCAGGTTGTGCCGGACGAGCGTGTCGGCGTCCATCAGGGAGAAGCCGGCGGCCCCGTCGCCGAGCAGCAGCACCACCTGGGCCGACGGCCGGGCCAGCCGGGCCGCGATCGCGTAGCCGAGGCCGGTGCCCAGGCAGCCGAACGGCCCCGGATCGAGCCAGTGCCCCGGCTGGGCCGGTTCGGCGTACTTGCCGGCGAACGAGACGAAATCCCCGCCGTCGCCGATCACCACTGCGTCGTCGGCCAGCAGCCTGGTCAGCTCTCCGTAGATGCGCATGGGGTGGATGGGACGGGCGTCGCTGGCGAGCAGTTCCGCGTCCGCGGCGATCGCGGCCCGGCTGGCGTCCTGCAGCCGGGTCAGCCACTCCTGCCGGGCGCGGGCGGCCCGGTCCCGCGCCGGGCCGCCTGCGATGGGCCCGGCCACGGCGGTGGGCCCGGCCAGCTCGGTGCCCAGCCCGGCGAAGAACGCGGCGAACCCGCCGGCCGCTGACCCGGCGAGCGGGCAGTGCGTGGCGAGCTGGCCGGGGGAGTCGGCGACGTGCACCACCTGGGCGGCGTGGCCGGCGGCGCCGAACTGGCCGTAGCCGAGGCGGAAGTCCAGCGGCGCGCCCGCCACCAGGACCAGATCGGCCTCGCGGAAGGCGGCCGCCCGGGCCCGGGTGACCAGCAGCGGATGACCGGCCGGGACGATGCCGCGGCCCTGCCCGTTGGCGATCACCGGCAGCTGCAGCTGCTCCGCGGTGGCCCGGGCGGCCGCTTCCGCGCCGTCCATCCAGACGTCCGACCCGAGCACCAGCACCGGCCGCTCCGCCGCGGCCAGCAGCCCGGCGATCTGGCGGACGGCGGCCGGGTCCGGGCCGGTCCGCGGTGGGGCCGCGGCGGCCGGCAGCCGGGCCTCGGCCTTGTCGTACAGCGCCTCCAGGGATACGTCGAGGAAGACGGGCCCGCGGTGCGGGGCGGCCGCCAGCCGGAACGCCTCGTCCACCGACCCGGCCAGCTGCGCGGTGGTGTGCTCGGTCCAGGCGCGCTTGGTCACCGGGGCCAGAATCGGTGGCTGGTCGATCTCTTGCAGGCTGCCCGCACCCCACCGGTAGTCCGGGGCGCGGCCGCCGAGCACGACGACCGGGGCGCCGTTGAAGCGCGCCGTCGTGATCGCGCTGACGCTGTTGGTCACGCCGGGCCCGGCGGTCACGACGGCGAGGCCGGTGGTCCGGGTCAGCCGGGCCGTGGCCTCCGCCGCGAACACGGCGGTCTGCTCATGCCGGACGTCGATCAGCCGGACCGGCGGCCCGGGCGGCCCCGCGTGCACCGCCGCGTCGTACAGCGGGAACACGTGACCGCCGGACAGCGTGAACATGGCCGTGACGCCGTACCGCCGTGCCGCCGCGAGCGCCAGCGTCCCGCCGTGCCCGGACAGGCCCGCTGAGCCCGCTGAGCCCGCTGAGGCCGCTGGGCCGGCTGAGTCCACTGGGCCCGGCGGGCGGAGCCGGCCGGAGGCGTCGTCGCTCACGGGCGCGATGTTACCAGCCGGTTACCTCTGCCGGCCGGGCGGTGCGTCCGGCCCGCCCTTCTAGCCGCCGTCCGGCCGGAAGGTCCCGCCGAAAGCGGGGGACAGCCCCTGCCGCGCGATGTCCAGGAAAGTGGCCGGGTCCATCCGGCCGGCGCCCGCCGGCAGGATCCCGGCCAGCGGCCGGCCCGCCACCGCGGCCAGGTCGCTCAGGTTGGATTGCTCGGCCAGGCCGGGCCGGGCGGGCCAACTGCCGATGACGATCCCCGCGCAGGCCAGTTTCCGCGCGGCCAGCGCCTCCAGGGTCAGCGCCGTGTGGTTCAGGGTGCCGAGCGCGGGCGGCGCCACCACCAGCACCGGCGCGTCCAGCATCGCGGCCAGGTCGGCGATCGTCGTCCCGGCCGGGTCATACCGCACCAGCAGCCCCCCGGCCCCCTCGACGATGACCTGGTCACGTTCCTCGGCCAGCGCCGCGATGGAGCTCGCCGCCGCCCGCAGGTCCAGCGGCGGCCGGCCGGCCCGCCGCGCGGCCGCCTCGGGGGACAGCGGATCGGGGTACCGGGCGAACTCATGCAGGTCAGCAACGCCGGACAGGGCCGCCACGGTGCCCAGGTCGCCTGGGGCGCCGGGTGGCTCACCGGTCTGCACGGGCTTGACCACGGCCACGCGTTCCCCGCGGGCCCGGGCCAGCGCGGCCAGGGCAGCGGTGGCGACGGTCTTGCCGACGCCTGTTCCCGTGCCGCTGACGATGATCAGGCTCAATCCGGTAACCGCCGCAGCCGGGTGACGAACTTGTACCGGTCACCGCGGTACCAGGACTGGGCCCACTCGACCGGCTTCCCGGTGACGTCCACCGCGTGCCGGGACAGCAGCAGCAGGGGCATACCAATATCCACCGCCAGCAGGTCGGCGCTGTGCGGATCGGCCAGCACGGTCTCGATCGTCTCCTCGGCTTCGGTCAGCCGGACGCCGTAGGCGGAGCTGAGGGCCTCATACAGCGAGCTGTGCCGGTTGAGCTGCTTGCGCAGGCCGGGGAACCGGCGGGCCGGCAGGTGCGAGGTGTCGATGGACATCGGCTCGCCGTCGGCCAGCCTGAGCCGGTGGATGCGCAGCGCGCGGCCCCCCGGGCGGATACCGAGCAGCAGGGCCAGGTCCTCATCGGCCGCGATGTAGCCGATCTCCAGGATTTTCGTCTGCGGGTGCAGGCCGTGCGCCCGCATGCCTTCGGTATAGCTGGCCAGCTCCAGGGCCTGAGCCACCTTGGGCTTGGCCACGAACGTGCCCTTGCCCTGCCGCCGCAGCAGGCGTCCCTCGACCACGAGCTCGGCCAGTGCCTGCCGGACGGTGGTCCGCGACGTACCGTAATCGCGGGCCAGCTCGCGTTCCGGCGGGACCGGGCTGCCTGGTGCCATCGTGACGATGAGCTCGAGCAGCTGGTGCTTGACCGTGTAGTACTTGGGCAGCCTCAGCAGCGGGCTGGCCAGCACCTGGCCCGGCCCGTTCTCGCTGGCCCTGCCCTCGCCGGCTGGGGCCGCCGCCGGCCTGGCCGCCACGCTCCGCCGGCCGCCGGGCACGCTGCTCTTATCCGGCGGGTCCGCGGATACGGGGACGGGGGAGACGGTCATGGCCACTTCCTTCCCGCTGAAGCGGTTATCCGGACATGATCTCTCACCGCACCCAGTGCGCGGAATGCCGTAGCGAGGTCAACTTCTGTGAGGTTGGCCCGGGCGGTCAGCCGCAGGCACGCTTCGCCGGGCCGGACCGAGGGCGGCCGGAAGCACCCGGCCCGGACGCCGTAGGCGGCGCAGATCCGCTGCGCCGCCAGCGCCGCGTCCGCCGTGCCGAGCGTGATCCGGACGACCGCCGCGGCCGGGGGCGGCACCGTGAACCCCAGGTCGGTGGCCATGCCCGCCAGCCGCCGCGCGTTGTCCCGGGCCCGCCGCCCGAGCCCCGGATCCTCGCGGAGGATGGCCAGCGCCGCCCGGGCGGCCGCCACGCTCGGCGGGGCCAGCCCGGTGTCGAAGATGAACGGCCGCCCCACGTCGATGAGCGTGCTGATCACCTCGGGCGCCGCGGCGACGGCGCCGCCCTGGCCGGCCAGCGACTTGGACAGCGTGAGCGTCCGGATGACCTGCGGGTCGTGTTCCAGTCCGGCGGCGGCGGCCACGCCCCGGCCGCCCGGGCCGAGGACGCCGAAGGCGTGCGCCTCGTCCAGCACCAGGAGGGCGTGGTGGGCGCGGGCCAGGCGGTGCAGTTCGGCCACGGGGGCCTGATCGCCGGTGACCGAGAACACCGTGTCGCTGACCACAATGGCCGCGGGCTCGGTCCGGCGGGCCAGCAGCCGCCCCACCGCACCGGCGTCAGCGTGCGGCGTTACCTCGACGCGGATACTGCGGGCCCGCGCGAGCCGGCACGCGTCGATCAGTGAGGCGTGGTTGGCAGCGTCGGAGACGACCAGCACGCCCGGAGTCTCCGGAATCTCCGGGCCCGGAGTCTCCGGAGTTCCCGGAGTCTCGGCCCCGAGGACCTGTACCAGCGCCGTGATCACCGCCACATTGGCCAGGTAGCCGGAGGAGAAGACGAGCGCGGCGGCGGCCCCGGTGAACGCGGCCAGCTCGCGCTCCAGCTCGGTGTGCAGCTCGGTGGTCCCGGTGACCAGGCGTGATCCGGTGGCACCGGTACCCCAGGTCCGGGCGGCGCAGGCGGCCGCCTCGGCCAGCCGTTCGTCTTCCCCGAGACCGAGGTAGTCGTTCGAGGCCAGGTCGACCAGCCGGCCCGGCCGGGCCTGTCCCGCCGGGTCGCTGGCGACTCCGGGCGCGGCCGGGTCGCCGGCGACTCCGGAGATGCCGGCGACTCCGGGCGGCCGGGGCTGCAGTTGCCGGCCCAGTCCCGCGGCGCGGCGCGCCTCGGCCGCCTGGCGGAGCTTCGCCAGCGGGGGCGGGGCGGCGGTTGCCGCCGGTGACGGCGGTGATGGCTGCGTCTTCATGGGTCCTGATAGGTTTCCCCAGCATGCGGTCCCCGTCAAGCGGGGGGCCGGGGGCCGCACCGGTCCGGCGGATCGGAGCGACCCCCGCCCGGCCGGAGCGGGGAAGGTGGCTGGCGGCGGAATCAGCCGCCGCTGGGTGCAATTATGGGTGTGTGCCCACGCTCACCGATCTGGCCAGCCGCCACACAAATCTGACCAGCGCAGACCTGGAGTGCCTGCATGCGCTGGTATCGGACTGGCAGCTGCTGGCTGACCTGTCGTTCGCCGACCTCATCCTCTGGGCGCCGGTACGGGACGGCGGCGGCTGGGTGGCGCTGGCCCAGATGCGGCCCACCACCGGGCCGACCTCGTTCCAGGATGACGCGGTCGGGACGATGGCCAAGCCGGGGGACAGCGTGCTGCTGGACACCGCCCGGGACGAGCGCCGGATCTGGCGGGAGAGCGACCCGGACTGGACCTCTGGAGTGCCGGTGCGCGCCGAGACCATCCCGGTCACCCGGGAGGGCCGGGTGATCGCCGTGATCGAGCGCAACACCAACCTGAATTCCGCCCGCACCCCGAGCCGGCTGGAGCTGACCTACCTGCAGGGCGCGGACGACCTGGCCCGGATGGTGGCCGAGG
>Ga0302302_1002461_pt1 | contig 10864 bp, 10 predicted proteins | sample III_Palsa_E1_3_FD_198766 | JGI IMG/M metagenome (GOLD analysis project Ga0302302, IMG submission 198766) | Peat permafrost microbial communities from Stordalen Mire near Abisko, Sweden - III_Palsa_E1_3 | ecosystem: Environmental > Terrestrial > Soil > Palsa > Peat permafrost | place: Sweden...
GTACCCGCCAACGGTGCCCAGATCGCCATTCTCCTCGACGACGGCCTTCGCACCAGCCTTGGCCGCGAACTCGATAACCTGCGCGCCTTCGTCCAGGGCCTGCCCCAGGGAACCGAAGTCTTCGTCGGATACATGCGCAACGGCATCGTCGCCCCCGGTTACGAGGGCGAGACCGGCTTCACCACCGACCTCGCCGCCGCCGCAGCAGCCTTCCGCATTCCCTCCGGCGTGCCCGGATCCAGTGCCAGCCCATACTTCTGCCTCTCCGACTTCGTCAAAAACTGGCCCGGTTCCGCCGAGTCGCAGGCCGGTCCGGTTCAGGGGCCCGCTCATAAGGCCCGCTTCGTCCTCATGATCACCAACGGCGTCGACCCCTACAACGGCAGCACCAGCATCATGAACCAGGACAGCCCCTACGTTCAGTCCGCCATCAACGACGCCCAGCGCGCCGGCGTTCCCGTCTACTCCGTCTACTTCGGCGATGCCGGTTTTGGCCGCCGCCGCGGCGGCACCGTCAGCGGCCAGAACTACCTGGCCCAGATGGCCGACAGCACCGGCGGCGTCTCCTACTACCTGGGCATGGGCAACCCCGTCTCCCTCGCCCCGTACCTCAAACAGTTTCAGACTGATGTCGCCGAGACCTACGTCGCGACCTTCCCGGTCCCTGGCGGCAAGAATCTCGTCAACCTGAAACTCTCCACCAGCCTGCCAAAGACCAAAGTCCGCGCCCCCCAACAGGTCCGCGCCGGAACCGTCATCTTCCAGCCCTAATCTGAAACCGGTCCGGGCGCAAACAATCGCCCACCCGGACCGGTCGCATCCGTTTGTTTTACGCCGTTGTTTTATGCGTTGTTTGTTTTACGGAATTGCTTGTCTTACGCCTTATCCTGAGCGCAGCGAAGGACTCCGGCATTTCGCCGTTGCCTTTGCCTGTTCTTAAATCCGTCTCATCCGTGCCAATCCGCGGTAAGCCTTCCCTTATTCGGCAAACGAAACTTCCGCAGCCTCAATCGTCGGATAGCTCTTCAGCAGCTCACTCACCTTGGTCATCTCCAGCAGGGCATTGAGCCGCTGATTCGTCCCCACCAGCGCCATCTGCCGCCCATGCCTCTGGGCCGACACGTAGTAGTTGATCAGCACGCCAATCCCGGCCGAATCCATATACTCCACCTGGCTCAGATCGAAGATCAGCACCAACGGCGGATCGACCGCAAGGTCCTTCTGCAACTCGAAGATGTTCTGCAGCGTCAGCGGTCCCACCAGCGTCATCACCACGACACCGTCCCGCCCACCCTTTCTGCTGCTATAGCTGAGAACTCCGTCACGCATGCGGATCAGCCTACCTGATTTCTGATGAAAATAAAGTGAATTTCAGGCCACTCCACTCCCAAACCCCACCCGGCTAAAAATAAAGTTCAAAATTGTGGCGTACTTTCCGCCTCCGAAAAGTGTCCGTCAACGCACCACGTTTACCACGCATTCCACCACAAAATCACCACAAAAATACCACTCGCTGCACCCTGTTTTCCCCCAACCCCCCTCAAAAACACCAGCAAAAAAGCAAAACCCCGGATCTCTCCGGGGCTCCACTTTTTTTCCTGTAATGCAGACTTCTTAGTACATGCCGTCCATGCCGCCGCCGTGGTTATGACCGCCGCCCGCAGCTTCCTTCTTCTCAGGAATCTCCGAGATCATGGCTTCGGTGGTCAACATCAGGCCTGCGATGGAAGCCGCGTTCTGCAGAGCAGTGCGCGTAACCTTCGTAGGATCAATGACTCCGGCCTTCACCAGGTCCTCGTAGGCGCCCGTTCCGGCGTTGTAGCCGAAGTTGGACTCCTTCGATTCGTGGATCTTGCCGATCACAACCGCACCCTCTTCACCGGCGTTCGAGACGATCATGCGCAAAGGCTCTTCAATCGCGCGACGGATGATCGAGGCACCGATCTTCTCATCGCCTTCGAGTGTCTTGATAACAGCCTCAACCGCCGAGGTGCAGCGAACCAGAGCGACGCCGCCGCCCGGGACGATACCTTCCTCAACAGCCGCGCGGGTTGCATGCATCGCATCCTCAACACGAGCCTTCTTTTCCTTCATCTCGGTCTCGGTCGCCGCGCCAACCTTGATCACTGCAACGCCGCCAACCAGCTTGGCCAGACGCTCCTGCAGCTTCTCACGGTCGTAGTCGGAGGTGGTCTTCTCGACCTGGGCGCGAATCTCCTTCACGCGTCCCTCGATCTTCGAATCCTCGCCGCCGCCATCGACGATGGTGGTGTTGTCCTTGTCGATCGTCACGCGCTTGGCCGTCCCGAGGTCCTCGATCTTGACGCCCTCGAGCTTGATGCCGAGGTCTTCCGTGATCGCCTTGCCGCCCGTCAGGGTTGCAATGTCCTCAAGCATCGCCTTGCGGCGGTCGCCGAAGCCGGGCGCCTTGACTGCAGCGACGTTGAGCGTGCCGCGCAGCTTGTTGACGACCAGGGTGGCGAGGGCTTCGCCGTCCACGTCCTCTGCGATGATGACGAGCGGCTTCGCCGTGCGGGCGATCTGCTCGAGCAGGGGAAGCAGGTCCTTCATCGACGAGATCTTCTTCTCGTAGATCAGGATGTAGGGGTTCTCAAGCGCGACTTCCATGCGCTCGGCATCGGTCACGAAGTAAGGCGACAGGTAGCCGCGGTCGAACTGCATACCCTCGACCACATCCAGCTGCGTCTCCATCGTGCGCGACTCTTCGACGGTGATAACGCCGTCCTTGCCGACCTTGTTCATCGCCTCGGCGATGATCGTGCCGATCTGCGAGTCAGAGTTCGCCGAGATCGTTCCGACCTGGGCGATCATGTCACCGGAAACCGGCTTCGACAGCTTGCTGAGCGCTCCGCCAACCGGAACGCCGTTCTCATCGCGCTTGCCGATGATGGCCTCGACAGCCTTGTCGATCCCGCGCTTCAGCGCCATCGGGTTCGCACCGGCGGCAACCGTCTTCACGCCTTCGCGATAGATCGCCTGGGCAAGAACGGTAGCCGTGGTGGTACCGTCACCGGCGACGTCGGAGGTCTTCGAAGCAACTTCGCGGACCATCTGTGCGCCCATGTTCTCAAGCGCATTGCTGAGCTCGATCTCCTTGGCGACGGTTACGCCGTCCTTGGTGATCGTCGGGGAACCGAACTTCTTCTCGATAACGACGTTGCGGCCCTTGGGACCGAGCGTCACCTTCACTGCGTCAGCCAGAATGTTGACGCCACGCAGGATTGCCTGACGTGAATCTTCTCCATGCAGAATCTGTTTTGCCATTGTGTTGCTCCTGTTACCGGCCTGCGCCGATCAAAAGTTGAAATGTAATGCGCCCGAAGCGCCGAATCTGCCGCGAAGCGGCCTGTCGCCGCGACGCGAAGTCGCTACTTTTTGAGGATTCCGAGGACTTCCTCTTCACGCATGATCAGCAGCTCTTCGCCGTCGATCTTGATCTCGGTGCCCGAATACTTGCCAAACAGAATGCTGTCGCCAGCCTTCACGTCGAGCGGAAATACTTTGCCCTCGTCGTTCGACTTGCCCTTGCCGACGGAGATAACCTCACCCTGCTGCGGCTTCTCTTTTGCCGAATCCGGGATGATGATCCCGCCACGAATGCTTTCGCCCTCTTCAACGCGCCGAACCAGAATCCGGTCGTGCAGCGGTGTAAATGATGTTGTCGCCATTGCTCTACATCTCCTTGGTGCGATATTGGCGAACGGAGACCGTCCGCAGTTGCAGTACGCAGCCAGCTACGGCTATCTCACCGCAACCAGCCACAAATTGATGGAATTGCAAGAGCCGAAGCAGGGGAAAACCCCTGAAAACTCAAAGCTCACAACTCAAAGCTCAACGCCGATTAGCACTCAAGCCCTTCGATTGCTAACGATAGTCAGCCCCGCTCCCGCTGTCAACTGTCTCTTGTGAAATGTGAGTGAAAGTCGCGCAGACCTGAGGGCCGTAATCACCTGGCTGCCAGGTATCACATACTCCGTCTGAAAGTCGTAGAATGGTTCCATGCAGTCACGTCGCGCCATCTGGTCTCAACTCGCTCTTGTTCTATGCCTTGTTCTGGTGGCTTCTGTCTCAGCCTTTGGTCAGGACGACTCATCCGCCGCCCACCGTGGGCGCAAGTACAAGGCTCCGCCGTCTACCTCGCACATCGAGGTCACTGTCACGAAGAAGTTCAACGGCAAGCCCATCATGAACGCCGCCGTCGTCTTCAACTCCAGCCTTAACGGCCGAGAAGAGGGCAATCTCGAGGTCAAGACCGACCCGGACGGCAAAGCAATTATCGACGTCATTCCGACCGGAAGCACGGTCCGGGTTCAGGTCATTGCCACCGGCTTTGCAACCTACGCGGAGGAGTACGTGGTAGCCGAGCCCAGCAGGGAGATCGCCGTCTCGATGCTCCGGCCTCAGGAGCAGATCTCCTCCTACATGGATAACGACGGCAAGGCCGCGACCATGAAGCCAGGTGTGCAGGAGCCGATCAGACCGAAGACGCCGCCACCCGCTCCCGCCGCACCGCCTGCCCCTGCGACCACCACACCGCCGGACTCCACCTCTTCCAACGCTGCACCGAAGCAGTAAGATCGTCTCTTCATGAATAGATCCAGGCATCTGACAGGGAAGACCGCGCTTGTCACCGGAGCGGCGAAGCGGATCGGTCGTTCCATCGCTCTCGCACTGGCTGCAAACGGAGCGAACGTAGCCATCACCTACCTCGGCTCGCAATCCGAATCGGAGGAGACGACTCGCGACCTCGCTGCCTTTGACGTCGACGCTCTGGCCGTTCGCTGCGATCTCCGCGATCCTGAAAGCATTCAGCAGACAGTCGCCGCTGTCGCCGAAGAGTTTGGCCGGATCGATCTGCTCGTGAACAACGCCGGCATCTTCGAGTCCGAAGCACTGGAGAACATCTCGGTCGAGCAGTGGGATGCGATGTTCACCACCAACACCCGCGCTCCTTTTTTGATGGCCAAAGCCGCGCACCCGCATCTCCGCGATGCCAGGGGACGCATCATCAACATCGGCTCACTCGGCGGCCTGCATCCGTGGGCCACGCATGCCCACTACTGCACCTCGAAGGCCGCGCTGCACATGCTCTCCCAGACCATGGCGAAGGCCTGGGCTCCTGAGATCAGCGTGAACTGCATCGCTCCCGGCATGATCGTCCAGGGCGAGGTCGACGAGGCCTACGAGCATTTCGCTCGCAAAACCCCCATGCAGCGCAACGGCACTCCAGAGGACGTTGCGGCAGCGGCCATCTTCTTCGCGACCGCGCCCCACTTCATCACGGGGCAACTCCTCGCCGTCGACGGCGGTCTCGGCCTCTGACGCAAAGCCCACAGCGGTAAAGCTACCGTCCCGTCAACTTCTGCCACCAACTCTTCGCCTTCATGTCTTCGTACAGATTCAGCGGCTCAATCTGCGGCGGCATCGGCTTCCCCATAAACGCCGCCAGCGGGTTCGAGACGCACAACAGGCGCGCATAGTCCGGCCCGTATTTCTTCGCCACAACCTCAAAGGCCTCGCGCATCTTTGGCGGACGCGACGTCGTATTGTGCGCGTCGGTCGCCAGAAAATGCACCCAGCGGTTGGCGAGAAGCTCATGCGCCATCTTCTCGGCCTGTTTGCCCATGCGGCCCATCACAGAGCCGGCGGTCACCTGGATCAGCACCCCGCCGCGCAGCCAGTCAACGATCCTCGGCTGGTCGTTCTGCAGCGTGGGGTTTCGCTCCGGATGCGTCAAAATCGGAGTCAATCCCGCCAGTTGCAACTGATAGAAGATATCCGTCAGCCCGCGCGGCAGCCCATAGTCAGGAATCTCGACCAGCAGATACCCATGCCCGTTGATGCTGAATCGCGACGGATCGAGCTTCGCCTCCTGGATATTCTCGTACGACATGTGAAAGTCGCACCCTTTACCCAGTTTGAGAGCGATTTTTTCGCTATCGAGAAGGCGTTGCAGCTCACTGATCTTTTCCGCGATGATGTGGGATTCATAGGCATACTGCCCGTTCGCATGAGGAGAGCAGACAATGTGCGAGATTCCATCCGCAGCGGCGATCCTCGCCATCTCCAGCGAGGTATCGACATTCTTCGCACCATCGTCCAGGCCCCACAGAAGGTGATGGTGAATATCAATCATCGCGTAGTCAGGTTACCACCGAGAAGGAAGATTTCTCTCCCTACTGTGCTGCAGCTAAAGACTCCGCCATCGACTGGAACAGCAACAGGCCATCCGCCGACCCCAGCAGCGTCTCGCTCGACCGGTCAGGGTGCGGCATCATTCCCAGAACATTGCGCCCTTCACTCAGCACACCGGCAATATTTTCCAGCGATCCGTTCGGATTCGCCGCAGCCGTTACCGCGCCCTCAGCCGTGGCATAACGGAACGCAACGCGATCCTCCGCCTTCAGCGCGGCCAGTGTGGTCTCATCGCAGAAGTAGTTGCCTTCCATATGTCCGATCGGCATCTGCAGCACCTGGCCTTTGCTCAGCCCACGCGCAAAGGGAGAATCCACCGTCTCCGTCCGCAGATACGTCTGTTTGCAGATGTAGTTCTGGCTCGCATTCCGCATCAGTGCGCCTGGCAGCAGACCGGCCTCGCACAGAATCTGAAAGCCGTTGCAGATCCCCAGCACCAGCCCACCGCTCTTTGCGAACCGCGCAACCGACTGCATCACCGGCGCAAACTTCGCAATCGCACCTGTCCGCAGGTAGTCGCCATAGGCAAACCCGCCGGGAACAAGAATCGCATCGCACCCCTGCAGGTCTTCGGACGCGTGCCACAGATACGTCACCGGCTGGTGCGCAATCGCGTCGATTACATGGTGAGTATCATGGTCGCAGTTGGACCCCGGAAAGACCAGAACGCCAAACTTCATAGTCTTAAGAATAACATTCGAAAAACGGAAGCAGTGCCGATAGAAATCATGCCTGCGCGACTTCTGCTTCAGGCAGGAGCGTAGATGGCAAAACCCCGCGGCGGAGCAGGGAACTCGGCGTTTCCATCTCCATCTGTCGTGCGTTCATTCGGAAGAGCCGTATCGTGGCCATCCCACGCGATCGGCACAAACTTCTGGTTGGCCCACTTCGTCTTCACCGACGTTCCCGACCACTTATCCCCCAGGTTATTGAGCACATACACCAACCCCGGCTGATCCACACTGTCGTCCTTGTACCCAACCCGCTGCATGATGTACAGGTCCGGATCGGCATGAAGAATCTGCGAATCGCCGCCGGCATATTGACGGTGCGCGCCAATCAAAGCGTCGATCCCGTTCGGCGTACCCGGCCGCGCCAGTCCATTATTGTAGTAGTCGAACCAGAAGATGCTGGGATACCCCTCATGCACCATGATGAACGAGTAGGCCATCATCTTGTCGTTCACAATGGCGTTATCGCCCATATCGTGATTGTCGACAAAAGTAGCCGCGTGCAGCGGACGCTTCATCACCACCGCTCCGTCGTCGGTCAGGTTGCGAAGATCATAACTCGGCGTATCGCAGACATCCTTCAGCTTGTATCGCAGCGGAAAATCAAAGGCGGCGATCTGCGTATCCGTTAGCCTGTTGACCTTATCCAGCCACTGCTCGATATCTTCGCCCCCGGACCAGTACTCCCCGACAACAAAGGGCGTGAACTCCTTGCCGTCTTTCACATACCTGTACTTTGCCAGCAGACCGATAATCCACGCGCCAAAGCCCTTGACGAAGTCGAATCGAAATCCATCGAACCCCAGCTCTTCGATCAGAAAGCGCGCATACTCAAACATCGCGGCATAGACCAGAGGATTGCGATGACACAGATGAGGGAACCCGGCAAAGTTTTCGCCCTCCATCATCACCTGTTCGTATCGGCTCGGATGAAAGCAGTTCCAGTCACGGGGAAACTTTCCGCTCTTCGGGTTGAACTTCGTCCAGCGCTTCTGCCCATCCAGAGGATTGACCTCCTCCTCATCGCCACCGGAGTTATGGTTGATGACCATATCGGCGTACAGTCCGATGCCATGCTCATGCGCCTTCGCGATCAGCGCCTCCAGCTCCGCGCGATTGCCATACAGCGTCTTGACCCCACCCTTCTGGTCGATGTCGCCGAGATCGAAGTAGTCATACGGGTCGTAGCCCATCGACATGTGATCCGACGCTTTGGATACAGGAGGCAGCCACAAAGCATTAAATCCTGCCTTCGCCAGCTCATCCACTTTTTCGGCGACGAAGTTCCACCAGTTATGCTCCTGTTTATCCAGCGTAGGCGAGTCCCAGTAAAAAGCCTGCATCATCACAGCCATCAGTTGTTCTCCATCCCTGTGCTGTTCGCGCAGCGCATCCACCCGGAGATATCGGTGTTCGCATCGAATAAGCAGCTTTGGGTTATAGTTCTGTCTTCAGCAGGTCTGATGCGCTCAGGGACAGTCAGGTTGGTATGGACATCAGAAACAACCCCACCACGGCCTCTCTCAAAACAGCGGGCGGAGCGCTGCTCAACTGGTGGCGAGCCGCCACACTCGATGCGCTCATCGTCGGTGTTTTGTGGCTTATCGGGCTGGAGCTGATCCATGTGCCCTTCGCTCCGTTCTGGGCGATCCTCGGCGGCCTGCTCCAGATCATCCCTACCTTCGGAGGCATGATCGCGCTTATCGGCCCGGTTCTCGCGGTCGCCTTTAGCGGACACGACGAGTGGCGCCTCGGCCTTGTTCTCGGCCTCTATGGCCTGATCGTCATCCTCGAAGGCCTCGTTATCGGTCCTTACGTGCTGCATCGCACAACGAAGGTCCCCTGGTGGGCAGCCTTCCTCGGTCCTATCGTTCTGGGCATCCTCATCCCGTTCTGGGGAGTCCTGCTCGCGCCGCCACTGCTGGCCGTGGTCTTCGCCTTCCGCAAGCCGCCAACAGCCAACCGTCTCTGACGCCGGGATCATTCCCCCTCCGAGCAACGCTCGGACCAAAGAAGATCACATGGCCCCGACCGGTATACGCGTCACGAAGTGACCGCCCTCCGCGTAGGAGGCCCGTCCGGCAGGACAGAGTCTTTACCCCGCCAGGTTGTAGCGCGTCTCTGCCAGCCGATAGAGCGGCCGCCACACCAGCCGATTGATCGTCACCACCATCAGCGCCATCACGATCGTCGCCAGCAGCAGAATCTGAAACTGGCCCTGGTCGCTCGCCGCGCTGATCTCCGCGCCCAGACCCAGAGTCTGCATGGTCTGGCCCCTCAGGCGAAAATACTCCGCGATGATGCTGGCGTTCCATGCTCCGCCCGACGCTGTCACCAGCCCTGTCACCAGATACGGAAAGATGCCCGGCAGGATCAGCGTCTTCCAGCGCTGCCACTGCGTAAAGCGGAAGAGCGTCGCAACCTCCCGCAGGTCCGATGGAATGGCCATAGCCCCAGCGATGACGTTGAACAGGATGTACCATTGCGTCCCCAGCAGCATCAGCACGATGGAGCCTATGCCGAGCCCGCCGCCCAGCCGGATCAGCCCGAGAATAATAATCGGAAACAGAATCGGAGCAGGGAACGAGGCGGCCACCTGCACAATCGGCTGAACGATCCGGGCCAGCTTCGGATTAAAACCAATGGCCACCCCGGCAGGAATCGTCCATGCCGAAGCCAGCAGCAGCGAAAGATTGACCCGGAGAAAGGTCGAGCCCGCGCCTTTAAGTATCAGCAGAAACTGCGCGCCATGCACCTCACGTAGTTTAAGCAGCGCACTCACCGCAGCATAGAGAACGATAGCCGACCCCGCGACCAGAACCGTACCGCGGACCCACCCCGGAGCCGCCTTCTCGATCCCTTCCGCCTGACGTCTGCGCTGCTGCACCTGACGTTCCGCGAGCGAAGAGTAGATCCGTTCGCTGATCGGGGTCAGTGTGTGTTTCCTGATGGTCAGCAGCGCATTGGAGTTCTGGATCAGGTGCAGAATCGGCGAATTGATCCTGTCTGAGCTGGCCGACTGCTCCATCTTGAACTTATCGCTCCACGCAATCACCGGCCTCCAGATCAACTGGTCCGTAGCGACGATGATCAAAACGACGGTGCAGATGCCATATACCATCGCCGGCACATTATCCGCGCTGGCCGCCGTCTGCAGATACGAGCCGAGCCCAGGCAGACGAAAGTCCCGATCACCCAGCACGAACATCTCGCAGGCCATCAGAAAGAACCATCCACCCGCCACCGAAATCATCGAGTTCCACACCAAGCCGATCGTTCCATACGGAAGCTCAAGCTGCCAGAACCGCTGCCACGTCGAAAATCCATAGATCTTCGAGGCCTCGCCCAGCTCGCGTGGCAGGCTCTTCAGAGAGCTGTAGAAGCTGAACGCCATATTCCACACCTGCCCGGTAAAGATCAGCAGGATAGCTCCCAGCTCAACCCCAAGCTGACGAGTGGGAATCAGCGCGACCATAGCCAGCATCACGCCCGGCAAAAAACTAAGCACGGGGATCGACTGCAAAATATCGAGCGCGGCGATCATCAGCGACTCAGCGCGCTTGTTGTACGCAGCAATGTAGCCGTAGCCAACCGCAAACACCAGGCTCAGCAGATAAGCCAGTCCGATCCGCACAACCGAGTAAAACGCATACAGCGGCAGGCTGGATGGAGCCAGCGACACAACGAACTGCGGCTGCGCTTTGCTGAACCAGAACCTCGCGATGTACAGCACGCCATAGAAAGCCGCAAGGCAGATAGCGGCCACCATGAGGTCAAGAAAAAATGGCCAGCTCCGCTTGATTACCTGGGATCGTGCCAGCACATGCGGGCGTCGTGGAGAGAATCCGCCGGGCAACTGGATCATGCATCGATCTCCGTTTCGCTGGTTTCGACGTCATTGTGCAGCTTCTCCGGGC
>Ga0302302_1002470_pt1 | contig 10835 bp, 6 predicted proteins | sample III_Palsa_E1_3_FD_198766 | JGI IMG/M metagenome (GOLD analysis project Ga0302302, IMG submission 198766) | Peat permafrost microbial communities from Stordalen Mire near Abisko, Sweden - III_Palsa_E1_3 | ecosystem: Environmental > Terrestrial > Soil > Palsa > Peat permafrost | place: Sweden...
AAGAACTTCAGGACTGCGAAGTCCCAGTTCTGGAGGCCTGGACCGTAGTACTTATCGCGTGACTCGTCTCCGATCTGACCAGGAACAGTGCTCGCAATAAAGCAGGATTTATTGAAGGCCGCAGTATGATTGCGATTATTCTGCGAGATTCCATTCGCACAAGCGGGACTGATATTCGGACGAGCATTGCTCTGGCTTGCGTTGCCAATGTCAAACTGGTTGAAGCCGTTGGTGTCCGCTCCACCCTGCTCTACGGTAAAGGGATTACCGGTCTGCAGAGTTGTGATTCCCGACACCTGCCAGCCACCGAGTGCCTCGCGATTGATCCTGTTATCCCAGCCAAGGAATTTATGTCCGGGGCCGATTGGCAGATCGAGAATATAGACTCCAACAAAATGGTGACGCAGATCATAGGCAGATGGTCCATACTCTGCCGCCAGGTTATTGCTGTTGGCTGGATTTCCGGCTTCTCCCAGTGAACCGTTGGAGCCATAGAGAGAAGAATTGGTATCGAGAGATTTGCTGTAGGTGTAGGTTCCCTGAAGGAATATTCCGTGGGGCCCCTGATACTTCGCTGTGGAGACCATGCCATTAAAGTTAGCGTTGCTTATCGAACGGACCTGCTCGATCTTGCCAAAGTCGGGATAGGGAAAGACCTGCTGGTTAGGCGCGACTTTGAAGGACTTTGTGGGATCATTCACGACGACAGTTGGCTGGTTGAGATCGAGAAAGACCGGGAGACGGTGGCTCGAGCTACCCTGGTAATCGATCTCCAGGGAGAGCGATTTTCCCAGTTGACGCTGAATACCAAAGTTGTACTGGTACACATAGGCGCTCAGGAGATGAGGGTCCACGGCGGTCAGAGCGATGGCACCAGTGGTCGGAGTTCCCGGGCCCTGCTTGCCGTAGTTGGAGACCAGCGGAACATTCTGGTTGAAGGCAACAGCGTACGAGAATGTGGAGGGTTGCGTTACGTTTGCAGTCTGCGTTGTGGGAAGCGTAAACGGAGGGCTCAGGGCCATGTTCGACGGCGCATTGTTGAAGAGATCGTCATACGCCATGCGGAAGCCGCCACGAATGACGGTTGCGTTATCGCCAAAGAGACGACCTTTGTTCCTGGGGGTATAGGCGAAACCGACCATGGGGGCGAGCTCTTTTCTGTCGTCGTAAACGCCGCTCTTCGGCAGAGTATAGGGTGCAAGCCCGAGGGTTACCGCAGAAGGACCTGGCACCGTTGGACTGATCTGAACCAGGCTGTTCGTGCCGACGATCACCGGACCGATGCCCGGCAGGAAGTTTACCGCGCGATCGTACCTCTCCGCCAAAGTAGATGGAAAGTCATAGCGAACACCGTAGTTAATTGTCAGATTGTCGCTTAGCTTGAACTGGTCCTGAAAGAAGAAATCGAACGGGTAGCGATCCCAGTAGGCCAGCGTGCTGCCGCTGCGCGTCGATGACGTTTGGATCTCGCCGGCCGCGAACTGTGCAAAGTTGTTAAAGGTGAGTGAGCCGCGAGAGTTGCTGTCGGCGTAACGCCTCAGATCTTCGCGGCGTTGATGATAGCCCCAACGGAAGGTGTGCTTCGACACGATCTTTGTCATGTTGTCGTAGAGCTCTTCCGTGTTCGTAATGCGGCCCTGCGGATAGCTGGAGGTCGTGCCAAGTGGTGCAAAACCACCGTTCACGGTTATGGTCGGCAGGCCTGCATTGAGCGGATCCTCCGTGGAGTTAACAACGCCCGGAAGAGAATTGCCGTTCGCGTCTGTAAAGATGGTCGCGGCGTTTACATAGGCATCCTGCACGGTGCGCGCAGTCTTGTTCCGCGAATAGCCGAGACGAAGCTCATTGAGAAAGCTCGGCGCAAAGGTATGGGTCTCATTCACGAGGACAGAACGCTGTACGGGTGTGTCCTCATTGCCTCCTGTATTCGGCAGCGTCCCTGCGTAGACGAGGCTGCCACGAAACTCAATCCAACGGAACGTGAGGTGATCGGATTTGGTCAGGTTGTGGTCAACCTTGATGAGTCCAGTGTGGTCGTAGTCGCTCGTCGGGACGTTAGCGATATAGTTCTGCGTGGCAGAGAGGGACGTATTTGGCATCGGGAAGAACTGAAGAAGTTTCTGCGAGATGGGATCGGTTACCGTGGCGCGTTGCGCTGCAGTGGGAACGAGAGTCGTGCTTACCGTCGGCGCAGACTGGAGGAACCCTTCATAGGAAGCAAAGAAGAAGGTCCTGTCCCGGAAGATCGGTCCACCGAATGTGCCACCGAACTGGTTGCGATGAAGGGGAGCTTTTTGGGCACCGGCAAGGTTGGTGAAGTAGTCGTCGGCATTGAGCGCGGTATTTCGAATGTACTCAAATGCCGAGCCATGAAACTGGTTCGTGCCGCTCTTTGTGACGATATTCACCTGAGCACCGGTGCTTCGTCCAAACTCAGGCAGAGCGCCGGAGGTCTGCACACTGAATTCCTGAATCGCATCCGTAATGCGAAAATTTGCTAATGGCTGGTTGGTTTGGGTGTCGGTGTTGCTGACGCCATCCAGAAGATAGACGTTCGACTGCGATCGGGCGCCGACAGCGTCGAAGCCGCCACCCTGAACTCCCTCACCCGCGAGGGACACGCCTGGCGTAATCAACGCAAGATCGAGAAACTGCCTGGCATTCAACGGCATGGAAGCAACCGTCTGACTGTCTACGACGCCGCCCATTGTGCTCTTATCCGTCTCGAGCAGAGGACTCGCGGAAGATACCTCCACGGATTCACTTACCTGGCCGATTTCAAGAGACAGATTGACACGCGTGATCTGGTCAACCTGCACGGTCACCTGCTCGACTTCTGCTTTCTTGAAGCCAGTCAGTATGGCTATAAGCGAATACTGGCCGGGCGTAAGCTGGGCAAATTCAAAACTTCCATCTTTGTCGGATAGAACTCTCATCCGGGCGTTCGTCGCCAGATTGGTCAGCGTCACCTCCGCTCCTGGCACCGATGCTCCCGTCGAGTCCTTTAGAAATCCGCTGACACTGCCCACGGACGATGCGAAACATGGGAGAGAGAAAATACAGACCATCACAATGAGTGTGAGAATTCGAGAGCGCGAACGCATACGCGAAGTTCCTCCGGTTTTGCTTTTTGAGCGGATGTAGCTTTCGTGCGAATGTAAGGAAAGCAAGATGAACACAGCATTAACGGTGTGACGAAGATCGTTCATTTACCGTTCAGCTACGTTGTGCTACCTTCCACTTCTTTAGGGAAGTTGATACTTCCAGGGCAGGTTAAATGAAGGCAATACGCTCCTTAATGGCTAAGGATTCGCGAATACTCGCGCTGTGCATCACGCTGCTGTCGTGCTTAACCGTGCAGTCGCAGCAACCGGCTGCCTACACAGAGGCGGTTCGCCAGGCTGATGTGATGATGCGGGCGCGGGACGGCGTTCTTCTGGCAACAGATATCTATCGGCCGGCCGTTGGCGGCGTCCCGGTTGCCGATCGTCTCCCTGTGCTGATGCATCGAACGCCCTATGACAAGGCTGCACCGGCGACGATCGCGATTGCGGAGAACTTCGCAAAGCACGGCTATGTTGTTGTGGTGCAGGACACACGTGGCCGCTATCACTCGCACGGCGTCTTCGAAAAATACTACAAGTACGATGCGTATGACGGCTTCGACGCCATTGAATGGGCTTCGAAGCTTCCATACTGCAATGGCAAGGTGGGCATGTGGGGCACCTCCTATGCGGCGCACACACAGGCGGACGCCTCAAAGCTGAACCCGCCGAATTTGAGCACGATGGTGCTCAATATGGGCGGCATGTCGAATGCATGGGACCACTCCGTCCGCTATGACGGCGCCTTTGAGATGGGACGTCAGCTCACCTGGGCATGGGAACAGGCGCTGCAGGATGCAAAGGACCCGGTCACCAAAGCGATGCTCTCCAAAGAGAACGTCCTCGACTGGTATACCGCTCTGCCGATCAGGAAAGGTCTCAGTCCTCTATCCGTCGCCCCAAATTATGAAGGCTATTACCTCGAGGAAGCGACGCAGTCGGACTATGGCGAGTACTGGCAACGAATTGGAATGAACTGGGAAGACTTCTACGCCCAGACAGCCGATGTGCCAATGCTTCACATCGGTGGCTGGTACGACATTTATCTTCGCGGAACAATAGAAAACTGGCAAAGGCTGTCTCAGCTCAAGAAGTCGCCGATGCATCTTCTGATCGGACCGTGGACGCATCACGGCGATATGTTCTCCTATGCAGGCGATGTGGACTTTGGGCCGGATGCGGCAATTACTGACTTCGATACTGATTTTCATCTGCGTTGGTTCGATTTCTATCTGAAGGGATTGCCTACTGCGGATGCCACCCTGGCACCTGTCCGGTTCTTCGTGATGGGTACCGGAGATGGTCATAAGGATAAAGACGGTCGTCTGTATCACGGTGGTCATTGGAGCGAGGCACAGCAGTGGCCGCCGGCTGAGGCCCGTTCCACTCGCTTTTATCTTCATGCCGATGGAAGCCTGAACAATCAGGCTCCGAGCAGCACTGAGATTAGCTCAACGACCTATCGATTCGATCCGGCGCATCCCGTCCCAACGATTGGCGGAGGAGTCTCAAAACGCCTTCACGATGGCGCCTATGACCAACGGGAACGGCCTGACATGCCTGGATCACGGCCTCCTTATCTACCGCTTCGTTCCAGAAACGATGTTTTGGTGTTCGAGACCGAGCCACTTACGGAGGATGTGACAGTTGAGGGTCCGGTGCAGGTTACACTTTCCGCCTCATCCAATGCGACCGATACCGACTTTACGGCAAAGCTGCTCGACGTCTATCCGCCGAGCGAAAGCTTTCCGCAGGGCTTCGATATGAACCTGACTGACGGCATCCTCCGAGCACGTTATCGCGACAATGCGAAGACGCAGAAGCTGATGCAGCCTGGGGAGATCTACACCCTGACCATCAAGCCGTTCGACACGGCAAATGTTTTCAAGAAAGGCCATCGTATCCGGCTCGATATCTCCAGCAGCAATTTTCCCCGATTTGATATCAATCCAAACACCGGAGAGCCCCTGGGCAGGAATCGGCGTATGGCCATAGCCGACAACACCATTTACTACGATCCGACACACCCGTCGTCCCTGTTGCTTTTCATCGCTCCGGCTCACTAGCGGCTTAAAACCAACCCGCGTATACCGCGGCCGATGACGACGCTATGCAAACCGTGCACAGTTGCCCTGCTTCAGCACATCGTCTCTGGAATTCTCAAAGGAACTACTGTGGCAATAGGACATCCAGCTCCTCGCTCGTCTATCTCGTCTGTACTTCGCGTTACGAGTGGGAACTTCCTCGAGATGTACGACTTCATGATTTTTGCCTACTATGCTCCTGCAATCGCCAAAACCTTCTTTCCACTGCAGAGTGAGTTTGCTTCTCTCATGCTGTCGCTTGCAACCTTCGGAGCGGGCTTCCTGATGCGTCCCATTGGAGCAATTGTGCTTGGCGGGTATTCAGACCGTAATGGCCGGCGTGCCGGACTGCTTCTCACATTGGCGCTGATGGCCTTTGGCACTCTCTCCATTGCCTGCACGCCTGGTTACAGGACGATTGGCATTCTGGCGCCGTGCCTGGTAGTCGCAGGGCGCCTGCTGCAAGGCCTGTCTGCTGGAGCGGAACTCGGCGGTGTATCGGTTTATCTGTCGGAGATCGCGCCTCCGAACCGGAAGGGATTCTACGTGAGCTGGCAGTCCGCCAGTCAGCAAATGGCGGTCATCTTCGCCGCAATCATCAGCATTGTTTTGATCTCGAAGCTATCGCCAGCGGATATGGCAGCGTGGGGCTGGCGCATTCCCTTATGGTTCGGATGTTTGCTCATTCCAGTTCTTTTTCTGATCAGAAGCTCTCTGGCAGAGACAGAACAATTCCTCGCACGGCGGCAACATCCCAACATGAGGCAGATCCTGCGGTCGCTCATGACACATTGGAATATTATTGCGATCGGCACGATGCTCACGGCCCTGACCACGACAGCGTTCTATATGATCACTGCCTACACCCCGACCTACGGTTCGACCACCCTCCATCTGGCACGTAGCAGCAATCTTGTTGTGACCCTCTGCGTCGGGGTCTCGAACTTCGTCATGCTGCCCCTGATGGGAGCGCTCTCGGATCGTATCGGACGCCGCCCTCTTCTGTGGGTCTGTACGATTTCTGTCCTGCTCACGGCCTACCCTGCCCTCTATTGGCTGATCCAAAGCCCATCCTTCGCCAGGCTGCTTATCGTTGAACTCTGGCTGTCCCTTCTCTACGCGAGTTACAACGGAGCGATGGTCGTGTACCTCACTGAGATCATGCCCATCGACGTTAGAAGCACCGGATTTTCGCTGGCCTATAGTCTGGCGACCGCGCTGTTCGGGGGCTTCACTCCGGCGATCTGTACCTTCTTCATCCACGCCACAGGAAACAGAGCTATGCCAGGAGCATGGCTCTCTGTGGCCGCGGCCTGTGCGCTCGCAGCAGTCGCTCTCACCCACTCGATACCGTCGTTAAAGAAAGAACAACCCAGCGTAATACAGAGCTAATGCCCTGGCAGGATCATCGTCTGACGGACCGCATGACAAAACTCATGTCATAGAAATTTGAGGGGTCCAAATGCTGGTCAGCAGTAATCGACCCAAATGTGATCAACGACTGCACGTTGTTCGCCACCGATTGCGGTGTCACCAGAGAACTGCGTGAGAACGCCGGCCGTGAGTGCTCTAAACTCTTCACATAGACGTAACGGTCCCCTACGATATCCGCAGGCAGCACTGCCGAGATCTCCGCCGCGCTATGGGTCGCGATGTAGAGATTCGTTCTGACCATCACATCCACCATCTTCTGCACCAATGCAGAATGCTGCACGATCATGTCTCTCCGTGTCAGCAGTCCTGTGAACTGATACCCGCCTGTAAACACGCGCTGGGTCTCTTCATACGTCACCATATCCAGCAGCAGCGATGCGTCTCCACCCAGTAAAAGCTGGATCGTCGTCGGGTCCGTCGTAATCGCGGCGTCGATGCGCTTCTGCTTCATCGCAAGGATCAGCGACTTCCCCGCTCCCACCTCAAGAATTGTCACATCTTTGAGGGAGTATCCCGCAGCTTTCAGGATCGAAGCAGCCAGAACATGGGTTCCGGAATCGATGCTGGTTACTCCAATCCGCTTTCCCTTTAAGTCCCTGATCGACCGGATTTGAGACCGTAAATCTCTGCGCACCATCAGCGTCACCGTCGGAAGGTCGGTAAAGGAAGCGACCATCTTGAGGCTGCCACCGGAAGCACCTAACGCGATGACGTGGTCGATTGAATTCGCCGAAAAATCTACGCGACCTTCCAGCAACGCCTGCGCCGCATCTGCGCCTTTCTCGAAAGGCCTGACCCTGACGTCAAGCCCGGCGTCCTCGAAGTAATGCAGCGCCTTTGCCAAATCCAACTGGAGATAAACGATGTTCCCGGCCATGGACCCAACGGCGAGGTGGACCACTGGTTTCGCCGTTCCACCTGCCGCGTCAGCTACCGTCGGCATCAGAATCATTACCAATATCATCATCCGTCGAAGGAACAATCCAGAGTTTTGCTTCATAATTAGACCTGCTGCATCAAGGCCGAAGCCAATAGAGTCATCGTTTCATCGCATCGAGGGAACAATGCGAATTCTACAGGTAGAAGACGAGCCCGCCGCTGCAAGAATGCTGGCAAAAGGTCTCCGCGAACAAGGCTACGCCGTGGATACCGCTCATGATGGCGCGGAGGCGACCTACAAAGTCGCCATCAATCAATACGATCTCATCATCCTCGACATCGTCCTTCGCGGCCAGGATGGCTTCAGTATCTGCCGCGATCTGCGCTCCACTGGCTTCTCTTCCCCAATCCTCATGCTTACCGCCCGCGACGCCGTCGACGATCGAGTTCGCGGTCTTGACGTTGGCGCCGACGACTATCTTACGAAACCCTTCGACTACCTCGAACTACTCGCCCGCGTCCGCGCTCTCCTTCGCCGCCGGCCCTCCCCCTATGTTGATGTCATTGAGGTAGGGGACCTCCGCGTCGACATTAAAGCCCGCACGGTGACCCGCTGCAATCGCAACATCGATCTCACGGCCAAGGAATATACCATTCTCGAATATCTGGCCTCCCGCAAGGGCCAGTTGGTGTCACGTGAAGATCTCTCCGAGCATGCCTGGGACGAAAACTTCGACCCTTTCTCCAATCTCATTGAGGTCTATATCCTGCGCCTCCGCAAGAAGATCGACGTCACTCACACCATCAAGCTACTCCGCACCCGCCGCGGTGAAGGGTACATGCTCACCGCAGAACCCCATGCTCCGGCCTTTGATGATTAAGTCCGCTCGTGTCCGCCTGACCATGTGGCATGTTGGCATCGTTGCTCTTCTTTTAATTACGTTTTGTCTCGGACTCTACGTGGTCCTGCGCAAGAATTTTTACGCTCGTGCGGACAACGTGCTGACCTCCGTCGACGCTGCCACCGTTGCGATGCTTGGCGACCAACTGAGCGAAAGCGGTCTTGACGAACTCGCAGCACGAGACGCCGTCAAAACCCTCAATTTTCCCGAATACACCCTTGCAATCTTTGACTCCCAGGGCGATCTCCTGGCAGAGAAGCCGGTCGGCAGCAGCGAACGTGTCCCTCTCCCCGATGCCCCTCATCTTCGGAGCGACCAGGTCTACCTTTACACGATCAAAGCCAACGGCAGCTCAAGCGACCTTCGCCGTGCCGCTGCCCTTCGCGTAACGTTAGAGCCATCTGGCAGAAGCTATGTCGTCATCGCAAGCCGGTCTCTCACGCCCCTCCTGGGCGAGCTCGCAACCGATCGGCGCATCCTGTCGCTTGCAGTGCCCGGAGGCTTGTTTCTAGCCGGCCTGGCCGCATGGTTTCTCGTCCGCCTGACCCTCCTTCCGGTTGCGGCCATGTCTGAACAGGCAAGGCGGATCAGCGCAGAAAATCTGGACCAGCGCCTGCCCGTCGCGAAAGTAAACGATGAATTCAGCCAGCTGGCGGGGACCCTCAACGACCTGTTGTCCCGACTCAGCGCCTCCTTCAATCTCCAGCGCCAGTTCGTCGCCGACGCGTCGCACGAACTACGGACTCCCCTTTCTGTGATTCGCACGGCTTCCGCGGTCACTCTACAGAAAGCAGAGCGTTGTGAGCAGGACTACCGCGATGCCCTCATTGTTATCGACGAGCAGGCACGACGTCTCACGCATATGGTCGATGACATGTTTCGCCTTGCCCGCGCCGACGCCGGCGGCATGGTCCTCGAGTTCAGCACGTTCTACCTCGAAGAGCTTCTGCAGGAAGCCGTCCGCGCCGTCTACGTTTTAGCGCACTCAAAACAGATCTCGATCGAAACCGACCTCGCCGAGGAGAGCCTCTGCCACGGAGACGCTGACCTCCTCCGTCAGATGTTCATCAACCTCCTCGACAATGCGGTGAAATACACGCCGCATGGTGGGAAGATCATAGCCAGGTTAGCTCGGGAGACGACTCGCTACGTCGTCACGATCGAAGACACAGGAATAGGCATCGCGCGTGAAAATCACACGAAAGTATTCGAACGTTTTTTTCGTGTTGACCCAGGTCACCTGAGACCGGATGCAACCCCGCGCACCAGCGGTGCTGGCCTGGGCCTTTCCATCTCACGCACCATCGCCGAGGCCCACAGCGGAAGCCTCATTCTTGCCGAATCCACGGTCAGGGGCAGCATCTTTGTCGCCTCCCTGGCAACGCACAGCCAGAGACAAGGCGGGTAGTCTCCAGCCTACTTTTTGTCCTGCTTCAACAAAAACGCCGTAACCTGGTCATTGAACTCCTGCGGCCGCTCCATCATTAGAAAATGTCCCGCCCCCTCGTACATTACATACTCAAAGTCAGGAAACATTGTGCGCAGTGCCTGGACCGCCGCGGGCGCAAGCGGCGTGCGATATAGTCCCAATGTTGGTATTGATGTTGGGCTCTTTGACCACGTAACCGGTGTGAGCAGACCCTTCATTGCGTTCGCCGCTACGTACATTGGCGAGGACAGCATCTTCTCCATGATTTCTTTTTGGAGTGCGGGAGGTGTTTGCGCGGTAAACATTCTCAGAATGTCCTTTCGTTCTGCCTCCTTCGCATCCGGCCCGTAGAACTCGTCGACAAGAGCCTCCCGTTCTGACAAAGGCCGCCCGAGTCCCTCCCCTTGCAGCAAACTTCGTGAATCCACAATTACCAGCGCCGCGACCTTCTCCGGATGGTCCTGAGCATACTGTCGAACAACTGACCCTCCCATGCTGTGCCCGACCACATAGGCACGCGTCACATGTGCATCCACCATCATCGCGTCCAGGCCCTGCGCAAAATAAGATGGCGTGTAATCGACATGCGGCTTATCACTCTCCCCGAAACCCGGCAGATCCACCGCAACGACGCGCCAGTGCTTCGTCAAGGCAGGAATTTGCTCCCGCCAAAACCCTGAGTCGCAGGCCCATCCATGAACCAGTACCACGGCCGTGGAACCGGTGCCGTAGGTGACGTAGTGCAGCCTTCCACCATTGAATTTGGCGAAGTGGTCCGTTTGCGCGAAAAGCCGCCCGGAACAGACAACGAGAAAGTAAGACAGGAAGATTTTGAGAAGCTGCTGATGTCGAGGGCGAATGCTTATAGTCTTCATATCCGCACAGTCTCCAACTTATCCGATGAGGCACAAGCATCCATACCGAGTAGTCCGAACTTCAAATCTCTTATTCAGGCACGCTACAGTTTAGCTTGTTTCGGTAAATGATCAGCGTTAACGCGATT
>Ga0302302_1002472_pt1 | contig 10832 bp, 8 predicted proteins | sample III_Palsa_E1_3_FD_198766 | JGI IMG/M metagenome (GOLD analysis project Ga0302302, IMG submission 198766) | Peat permafrost microbial communities from Stordalen Mire near Abisko, Sweden - III_Palsa_E1_3 | ecosystem: Environmental > Terrestrial > Soil > Palsa > Peat permafrost | place: Sweden...
AACGCGAGAGGGTGAATCTGCTGCGCCGCGTTCGTACGGTCGATCAGGCCGACGGACCCTGGCTGGACATCAGCGGCAAGCGTCTGCTCTCGTTCTGCAGCAACGATTATCTCGGGCTGGCGCAGCATCCGCAGCTGGTCGCGGCGCTGCGCCGCGCCGCGTCGGAATGCGGAGTAGGCAGCACCTCGGCGCATCTTATCTGCGGCCACCGCACCGAACATGCCGAGCTCGAAGAGGCGCTGGCGGCCTGGACCGGGCGCGAGCGCGCCGTGCTGTTTTCCACCGGCTACATGGCCAACCTCGGTGTGATGCAGGCGCTGCTGGCGCGCGGCGACGTCTGCGTGCAGGACAAGCTTAACCACGCCTGCCTGATCGATGGTGCGTGGCTGAGCGGCGCCGAGTTGAAACGCTATCCGCATGTCGACGTCGACGCTGCCACCCGCCAGCTCGCCAGCAACGACAGTGCCGCCGCTCTGCTCGCTACCGACGGTGTCTTCAGCATGGACGGCGACGTGGCGCCCCTGCGTGAGCTGGCGACGCTTTGCACGCGTGAGCGCGCGACCCTGATGGTCGACGATGCGCACGGCTTTGGCGTGCTCGGCCACAGCGGCGGCGGCAGCCTCGAAGCGGCCGCGCTGCACCCGTACGAGGTGCCGGTACTGATGGCCACGCTGGGCAAGGCACTCGGCTGCGCCGGGGCCTTCGTCGCCGGCTCGCATGCGCTGATTCAGGGGCTGATGCAGTTTGCGCGGCCGTATATCTACACCACCGCCATGCCGCCAGCGCTCGCCGCGGCGGCGCTGGTCGCCACGCAGCTGGCGCAGGCCGAAACCTGGCGCCGTGAAAAACTCAGCGCGCTGATCGCTCGCTTTCGGCAGGGGGCGAGCCAGCTCGGGCTCACGCTGTCATCGTCGACCACCGCGATCCAGCCGATCGTGCTTGGCGACGCACAGGCTGCGCTGGACGCAGCCAATACGCTCGAATGGCGCGGCCTGCTGGTTACAGCCATCCGGCCGCCGACGGTGCCGGCCGGCAGTGCCCGCCTGCGTATCACGCTGTCGGCAGCACACGAGGAAGCACACGTCGACAAGCTGCTCGACGCGCTGCAAGCGCTGCGGCTGCCACCGGCGACAAGCTGACGCGAGAGCGCCACCCACACGCCTCGTATAATCACACGCTGCCTCGACCCTGACCGCGCATGTCCACCGTCAATATCTCCGCCTACAAATTCATCAGCCTGGACGACCTACCCGCGCTGCGCGAGCACGTGCTGGAACGCTGCAACGCGTTGGCGCTCAAAGGCACCGTGCTGCTGGCGCCGGAGGGCATCAACCTGTTCCTGGCCGGCACGCGCGAAGCGATCGATGAATTCATGGCTTGGCTGCATGCCGATCATCGCTTCGCCGATATTGTCCCAAAAGAATCGCTGTCCGAAGCGCCGCCGTTCGGGCGCATGCGCGTGCGGCTGAAAAAGGAAATCATCACCATGCGGCTGCCAACCATACGCCCGGAAGGCGGGCGCGCGCCGGCGGTGGACGCGCCCACGCTGCAGCGCTGGCTGGCGCAGGGTCACGACGACAACGGCCGCGAACTGCTGATGCTCGACACGCGCAACGACTACGAAACCGCCGTCGGCGCCTTCGACGGCGCCGTGGATTACGCACTGGCAAGCTTCACCGGCTTTCCCGCCGCCATCGCCGCCGACCGCGAACGCTTCGACGGCAAAACCGTGGTGTCGTACTGCACCGGCGGCATCCGCTGCGAAAAGGCCGCACTGCATATGCAGGATCTGGGCATACCGCATGTCTACCAGCTCGAGGGTGGCATCCTGAAATATCTCGAACAGACCGACGGCGCACACTGGCACGGCGACTGTTTCGTGTTCGACGAGCGCGGTGCGGTTGACAAGTCGCTGCAACCCGCGCCTCTTCTTCCCGTTGCGGAGAAGGGGATTTCGGCATGACCGGGCTTTATGTGGACGTCGTCGGCAACGGCCCGATTCCCCTAGTCATCCTCCATGGCTGGGCCATGCACGGCGGCGTGATGTCGCCGCTGGTCGATGCGCTGAAGGAGCGCTGCACCGTTTACGTCGTCGATCTGCCCGGGCACGGCTACTCGCGCGAGTGCGCAATTCCGCTTGAACCGCGCGCCAGCGCCGCCGCCATCGCCGCAGTCACGCCGCCGGCGATGTGGCTGGGCTGGTCGATGGGTGGTTTGATCGCGCTCACGGCTGCGCTGGAGCGGCCGCAGCAGGTGCTCAGCCTGGCGATGCTTTGCGCGACGCCGAAATTCGTGCGCGACGACAGCTGGCCCTACGGCAGCGACGCCAAGCAGGTGCGTCATCTGGCCACCGATCTGGAAACCGATTACCACGCCACGCTGGAGCGCTTCATGGCGCTGGAGACGATGGGCAGCGCCGATCCGCGCGCCGAGCTGCGGCGCCTGCGCACGCTGGCGTTTGACCGTGGCAAGCCGGACCTGCGCGTGCTGCAGGAAGGTATTCGCATCCTCGAAGAGGGCGACCGCCGCGCCGACCTGCCTGATCTCAGCATGCCAAGTGCATGGATTGCCGGCCGCCGCGACCGGCTGATTCCGCCGCGCGCCATGCAGTGGTCGGCCGATCAGTGCGGCGGAAGCTTTGCGGAAATCGCGCATGCCGGCCACGCGCCGTTTTTCGGCCACGTCGACGCGCTGGTGCAGGCGCTCGAGCCGTTACTGCAACAGACACTAGAGCGAGTTTCATGAGCGATTTTCATCTCGACAAGCAGCGGGTGCGGCAGAACTTCGGCCGCGCCGCCACCAGCTATGAAAAGCACGACGTGCTGCAGCAGGAAGTGCAGTCCGCGCTGCTCGAACGTCTGGATTTCTATACGGCCGATCCGGGCCGCATCGTGGACGTGGGCGCCGGTACGGGCCGCGGAACCGCGCTGCTGAAAAAGCGCTATGCCAAGGCCGAGGTCATCGCGATCGACCTGGCGCTACCGATGTTGCGCGCCGCCAAGCAGCACGCGAGCTGGCGGAAGCCGTTCCAGCGCGTCTGCGCCGAGGCCACGGCGCTGCCGCTGGCCGATCACAGCGCCGATGTGCTGCACTCCAACCTCTGCTTTCAATGGATCGACGATCTGCAGGCGCTGTTCGGCGAGTGCGTGCGCGTGCTGAAACCCGGCGGCTTGCTCGCCTTCTCCAGCTTCGGGCCGGACACGCTGAAAGAGCTGCGCGCGTCGTGGGCCGAGGCGGATCAGCAGCCACACGTCAGCCGCTTTCTCGACATGCACGACGTCGGGGATGCGATGCTCGCCGCCGGCCTGCGCGATCCGGTACTCGACGTGCATCGCTACACGCTGACCTACAGCGAGCCGCGCAAGCTGCTGGAGGAACTGCAGGGGCTGGGCGCCACCAATGCCGACCAGACCCGCGACCGCGGCCTGACCGGCAAGGCGCGATACAAGCGCATGCTCGCCGCGTACGAAACCATGCGGCTCGACGGGCGCATTCCTGCTACCTGGGAAGTGGTTACCGCCCACGCATGGGGCCCACCGCCGGGACAAGGCCGCCGCGGCGCCGACGGCGGCGAGATCGCCAGCTTTTCCGTCGACAGCCTACGCGGCAGCCGACGTTAGCGCCGGTGCCCGCCGAGTACGACCCGCGGACCGTCACCTCTACCGGCGCGCCGGGCGTGCCGCGCATGGCCAGATTGGGCGCTGCCCGATCGAAAGCAAATCGCAAGATTGCTTCAGCAAGATAAAGGGTCGAATCATTCGAGATTCGGCTACCTGGACCACGCTGATGCGTCGCTCGTGCTTTATACCGCGCCATCCGTATGTTCGGCCTGTCGCGCACGGCGACTCGCTGCCGGCGAGCGCCGACCGTCGGTTGGTCGTTGGCCACGTTCAACACGTCAGTCGCTGACCGGGCCCATAACCGTTGCGGCCGCTGCTCGCCAAACCCTACGCGATGACTTTCGCTTCTGTCCTCCAACAGACGTCTACGCGCGTTATGCGTAAGGGACGCACGGCGATACGCCGCGGTGCCGAAGGGCATTCCAGAGACTCGATCCCGTGACCGCGCCACTCCAGCACCACCGCCATGACGATACACAATCACCACCGGGACGCAGCGAAAGCAAGCTGTTCGCCATCCTGCTCGCGCTGTATTTACTGATTCTGTACCCAATCCTGCGGGCCAATCGTTACTACAACGATGATTTGAAGCGCGCGCTCATCGGCCACACCGGCTGGGATTCCAACGGTCGGCCACTGACCACCCTGCTGATGCGGCTGCTGCAGTGCTACGACAGCGCGCTGGTGGACGTCTCGCCGCTGACGCAGATTGGCGCAGTCGCGGTGCTGGCCTGGGTCGGCGTACTGATCGCCCGGCGCTACACGTTGCGTTCGCCGTGGCTGGCGGCATTGATCGTCTTCCCGCTCGGCGCGCAGCCGTTCTATCTGGAAAACCTGTCGTACAAATTCGACGCGTTGAGCATGAGCGTGGCGATATGGCTGGCACTGCTGCCTCTGCTCAGCATCGGGCAGAGCCGCCGCGGATGGTGGCTCGGCGTACTGGCGCTGTTCGGCAGCCTAGGTTTCTATCAGCCGGCGATCAACCTGTATCTGATCTTCATGCTGCTGGATGTGGCTCTGGCGCAGCTGCAGGACGAGCCGCTTCGTCCATGGCTGAAGGCATTCTTTCTGCGCGTTCTGCAGATCGGCGTGGCTGTACTCGCGTATCAGCTGATTATCGGCATCCATATCCACGGCTGGGTCGGCCGCGAGAGCCAGAAGATCCACAGTCTGAGCCAGTTGCCGCTGGTGGCGACCAATATTGCCGGCTTCTATCGGTTCATCGAAAGCTGCTTCGACCGGCAGTGGTGGAATTATTTTCTGCCGCTGCTGCTCGTGCTGGCGGCGTTTCCCATCATCGTCGGTATTCGCTACGCGCTGGGGCAACGCTTGCGACAGCCACGCTGGATGACGACGGCCTTGATACTCGCAGGCGTTCTGTTGCCGCTACTCGCCGTGCTGTGCGTGGCCGGACCCATGCTCATCCTGCTCACTCCCGAGCTTGAGCCGCGAGTGATGATGGGCGTCGGCGCGCTGCTTGTGGCCGGCTTGATCCTGATGCGGGCTGCCTTGACGCAGTGGCGTTACTCACCGCGCTGGACGCTTGTTGCTGCGTGCATGCTCGCTTTGGGCATGTGCGTACTGGCGAGCGCCTACGGCAATGCATTGGGCGAGCAAAAAGCCTACGAGGACCATATCGCCTCCAGCTTGGCCGACGACCTGCTCGAACTGAAGGCGAGTCATGGCGTTCGCCACTTTTTGCTCGACGGCGCGATCGGCTTCTCGCCGATCACCCAGCATGTGGCCGACGAGTTTCCCATGATCAAGCTCTTGATATCGCCGTATATCGAATCCGGGGATCGGTTCCACACCACCGATTTCCTGATGTATTACGTCGATGGCGTCGACAACCTGGGCCGGCACACCGATCCGGCCAGTTTGCGGATTCAGTCGGGCATTATCGCTAGGGCCAGCCACACATCATTCGTCCGCACGACCAGCGGCTACAGCCTGCGCATCGTCGACGACGTGGCTGTGGTGACGCTTCATTCCGCACCCGCGCAGGCCTATGCCGCGGCCAACCGTCCGGCTGTTCGACGGGACGAATCTTCCAAATAAGCTTGCGCTGGCCGTGGGCGAAAGCCGCCGGCCCACTTCATAGCAACGCGGCTTCTAGTCGATGACTGGCCTGCGGCATGCTTCGTAGCCGGAACGATTCTCGGTAGAGAGCGACCGCTCGTTTCGCCGCTTGCTGCGGGCTCATGCCTTGCGTGGCCACATGCGCGTTGTGCGATCCATAGGGTCCGTAGATCTTCGCATCGGTAACCGAGAACATACCAATCGTCGGCGTTCCGGACGCTACCGCCAGATGCATCACGCCGCAGTCTGCGCTGATCATCATGTCGACGCCGGCCATCGCCGACGCCATCCGACGAATGCTGGTGGAGTAGTAGCCGGGCCATTTTGAATCCAGCATCGAGCGGCCATGCGCGGGAATGATTTCAACCAGGCTGCATTCCGGAATCGCCAGCCGAACGGCCGAGACAAAATCGTTCCACCACGCCTGACAATAGCGCTTTTTACCCGTCGCCTCGGCAAACAGTCCGATCACGCCACCCTCGCAGGGTTGGTCCGACGCCACGACGAGGCGGCGGATCAGCTGCTCACCGTGCTGTTTCTCCGCCGCGGTCAGGCGCAGGTCCAGCGCGGGAAAATCTTCGGCCTCGTTAATCTGGTGCGATGCATACCAGCGCACCAGCATCACCGAACGTTTTGCCATGTGATGCGGCGCCATCGAGGCTGGTACGAGATGCGTCATGCCGCGGCTACGGCGCGCCCCGTCGTCAAAGCCAAGCTTGCGGCGCCCCTTAAATAATCGTGCCAGCAGGCGGCTGAAACCGGAACCCAGGCAAGGATCGATAATCAAATCGTAATCCGTTCTGCGAATTCTCAGTATTTTCGAGAGAAAAACGAAGGGATGCTTAAAGCCTCGGCGCGACAAACAATAAATATGTCGAACGCTGGAGAATGTCTGAAAAACGTCGACTGCCGCGTTTCCCTCGGCGACGATGTCGATTTCGGCGCCCTGGTAAAGCCGTTCCAGCTCGGCGATCAGCGGCGTCACCAAAATCATATTGCCGAGCCGATGATTCGGGCGGCAAACCAGGATGCGATAGATCTCGTTGCCAGGTATGGCATCTGCCCTGGGACGGGGAAGAAGTCGTTTCACGCGTTACCCCGAGGCGGCCATGTCGCAAAGGCCATGCGAACCATCAAAGGGCGAGCTTGACTGGTTTGGACATTCTGTATGTTGTCAAAGCATTCGATGGGACGAATCGTCCCCCCGCCGTTCACCTTCAGAATCGCAAAGCTCGCCGGGCGCGGCCAAGCTTTCCTGCCACTAGCTCGCGCGACCGCCGGACTCTCTCGCAGGAGGCTATCTGCGGGGCGCGCGATGAACCGAAGGATTTCGTTGCAGAGTGGGAGCCTTCGAGCGGCATCCGAAAACGCTTTCGAGCGCAACTAATTACGATATTTCCCCGATTGGAAATGCGTACTAGCTAATAATTTGTAAAGAAAGAAAATCAATTTCGTAACATAATACGTTTTGGCGCATTGATAATACCTCGCACCTGGCGCTCCAGTTGAGCGGATGCCGCCTAACCTGATTGTTTTTGATAATGATTCGCATCATCATATTTGCTCAGCCAGCCACTCATGACTGTCTCGGTTCATGACGCCACGCGCCCAACCATCTGAGCAAAGGGTCATTATGAAAAGGGAAATGAATCGCCACCGAAAATCTCGGCGCGGTTTTTGTGGAGTGTCTGCTGCTGCGCTGACAGTCGGCCTGGCCTTGCTCGCCGCTCCTGCGGAAGAAGCCACCGCGCAGCGCATCGCGGTGCCCGTCAGCCAGCAATCTGCCGATGGCCAGCCTGCCGATCAGGCCACGTTTCTGACCAATCTCCGGCGCAGCAATTACTTGTTGGGTGACATGTTTGGCCTGCGTACGTTTCTGAGCAAGTACGGCATCACGCTGGTCGCGCAGGAAACCAGCGAGGTGCTGGGCAACCCGAAGGGTGGTACGCAAAAAGGCGCGCAGTACGACGGGCTCACGCAGGTCATCATGCAGCTCAATACGCAGCGTGCCTTCGGTCTCTACGGCGGCCTGTTCAACATCAGCGCGCTGCAAATCCATGGCCAGAATTTCAGCGCCGACAACCTGTCGACCATCCAGACCTCCAGCGGCATCGAGGCCGACCGCGGAACGCGTCTATGGGAGCTCTGGTACGACCAGAAATTTCTGGACGAAGATCGGCTGGACATCAAGGTCGGCCAGCAGAGCGTCGACCAGGAATTCATGGTCAGCACCAACGCCGCCTACTTCGTCAACAATGTTTGGCTGGCCGGCGCTGCCTTCTTACGACATGCCCGGCGGTGGCCCGGCGTATCCCCTGTCGGCGGTGGGCGTCCGCCTGCGCTATCGGCCGGTCGATTCGATCAATCTGCTGCTCGGCGTTTTCAACGGCAGCCCCGCCAGCAGCAATGAAGGTGATCCTCAGCGAAGCGACCACAACGGCACTGACTTTCCGCTCGGCGGCGGCCGGCTGATCATGGCCGAGTTGCAGTATGCGTATCCCTCGCTGGGCAGCATGGTCTATCCCGGCGAATCGGCACCACTATCACGCACCTATAAACTGGGCGCCTGGTACGACACCGAAAGTTTTGCCGACCAGCGCTACGACAGCAACGGCCTGTCGCTGGCCAACCCGGCAAGCAACGGCGTACCGGCTAATCATCGCGGCGACTTCTCGCTATACGCGGTGGCCGACCAGATGCTCTGGCGCAACAAGGACGACCCGAACAACTCGCTCAGCGGCTTTGTGCGTGTGATGGGTACGCCGCAAAACGACCGCAACTTTATCCGCTTCAGCGCCAACGCGGGCTTCGTCTACCACGAGCCGTTCGTCAATCGGGCGGATGACACGTTTGGCGTCGGCATGGGCTACGTCAAGGTCGGCAGCAACGTGTCGGGGCTCGATCGCGATACCGCGAGCTTTGCCGCGATTGTCGACCCGGGCAGTCTCAACATCGTGCGCCACACCGAAACGTATGTAGAGACCACGTATCAGTATCAGCTGCGCCCGTGGTGGCAGCTGCAACCTGACCTGCAATACGTTTTCAATCCCGGCGGCGGCATCGTCAATCCGAACCAGCCCAACCGACGCGTGGGCAACGAGCTCGTGCTCGGCCTGCGCACCAATATCCTTTTCTGATAGTGATCGACATGAGCCACGCCATGAATAAGATCCACCGCCTGACCGCCCACGCGCTTGTTGCTACCGTTGCTGTTCTCAATGTGAGCAATGCCCTCGCCGACAAGGCGCCAATCGGCTTCCTCGAAACCGTGCATCGCCACGTGACGCTGGCCTCCACCGTCACCGACAACGGCGACCTCAACCCCTACGCCATCGTCGTGGCGCCGGTATCGACGGGCAAAATCGCCAAAGACGACGTGCTGGTCGACAACTTCAACAACCTGTCCAACCTGCAGGGCACCGGCACTACGATCGTCGACTACCGGCCTTCGACCAAGCAGACCACCCTGTTCGCCAAGCTGCCACAAAATCTGCCGCAGTGTCCGGGTGGCGTGGGCCTGACCACGGCCATGACCATGCTGAAATCCGGCTGGATCATTGTCGGCAGCACGCCAAGCACCGACGGCACGACGGCCACCAAGGGCGACGGCTGCGTGATCGTGCTGGACCCCAACGGCCAAGTCGCGGCCACGTGGTCCGGCCCAAACATCAACGACCCGTGGGGCAATATGGCGGTGGTCGACAACGGCGACACTGCGACACTGTTTATCAGCATGGCTGGGTTCGGCCTGCAGAGCCCGGACGTGATCGACCCGGCGACCAAGTTTCCGGTACGGATCAAGAAAGCCACCGTGCTGCGCTTGGAGCTGCAGATTCCGCAGGGTAAGCCGCCAGTGCTGGTCAGCCAGACGGTCGTGGGCGACGGGTTCTCGCAGCGCGCCGACCGCGACAACTTTTTGCTCGGACCCACCGGTCTCGCACTGGGGCCCGACCACACCCTGTACGTCACCGATGGCCTGGACAACATCATCACCGCGATACCCGACGCGCTTAACCGCACATCCAGCGCAGGCACCGGCAAGGTCGTCACTCAGGGCGGCCTGCTCAACTGGCCGCTGGCGATGGTTTACACCCCGGCCGGGCACCTGCTGGCCTGCAACGGCAAAGACGGCCAAGTGGTCGAGGTTGATACAAGCACCGGGAAGCAGATTTACAGCCAATGGATCGACTCCGACCAGGCACAGTCGCCACCGGGCAATGGCGATCTTTTCGGCATCGCGATGACGCCGGATGGTGCCGGTTTTTATTACGTCGAAGATGATATGAACACCTTGATGCGAGCAGGAAAATGAGCGAATCAGACGATCCCAAGCTGCGCAGTCGACGCCGTTTTCTGGCGTCGGCGGCGACAGCGGCGGCGGTGGCCGCCACGGCGCCGGTTACGGCGGCGGCGCACGGGCGCGCTGCAACATCGTCAAGCTCAAGCGAGAGCGGCGGCGACAGTGAGCCGTTCTTCGGCCTGCACCAAGCGGGCGTGGCGACGATGCCACAAGCCAACGTGTATTTCGCTGCATTCGATCTGACAACCGAAAAACGCGAGGACGTGGTCGCCCTGCTGCGCGCGTGGACCGCCGCCTCGGCGCGCCTGACGCAGGGCCTGAGCGCGGTCGCGCTGACCGACGATTCCGCCTCGGCCGAGCCCGATTCGTACGACGCCGCTGGATTGAATACCGATCGGCTTACGCTCACCTTCGGCTTCGGACCAGGCATGTTCACCAAGGATGGTAAAGATCGTTACGGGCTAGACAAACATCGGCCCGAGGCGCTGGCCGACCTGCCGCGCTTCAACGGTGATCAGCTGGTGCCCGAGCGCACTGGCGGCGAATTGTGCATCCAGGCCTGCGCCGACAATCCGCAGGTGGCTTTTCATGCCGTGCGTCAGCTGTCGCGCCTCGCCTACGGCACGGCGACTATCCGCTGGGCGCAGAGCGGCTTCATGGCCGCACCCAAAGACAAGGGCACGCCGCGCAATCTCATGGGCTTCAAGGACGGCAGCATGAATGTGCCGATCCGTGACGAGGCCTCGATGAACCGCTATGTGTGGGCCGGCGACGAAGGCGGCTGGATGCAGCACGGCACGTACATGGTCGCGCGCCCAATCCGCATTGCGCTC
>Ga0302302_1002481_pt1 | contig 10815 bp, 9 predicted proteins | sample III_Palsa_E1_3_FD_198766 | JGI IMG/M metagenome (GOLD analysis project Ga0302302, IMG submission 198766) | Peat permafrost microbial communities from Stordalen Mire near Abisko, Sweden - III_Palsa_E1_3 | ecosystem: Environmental > Terrestrial > Soil > Palsa > Peat permafrost | place: Sweden...
GGGCGAGCAGCAGCGGCACGGCTTTGAGAACGAGCGCGGTGCCGCCCGGACGCAGCGGCGCGAGCCACCACTCCCAGACAACCGAGAGCACGATCAGCGCGATCAGCGCCGCGGCTGCGCCGAGCGCGGCGCCGCGTCGTCGTGGGGGCGACGAAACCGAATCGGGCGTGCTCACGGACGTTCGCTCATGGCGGCAGCCGTGCGTGCGACGCGTGCGCCGAGCGCGACGGCAAGTGTCTTCTCATCTGCGGAAATACCCTGTTCCGCAGAATCGGCCCGCGCGAAATGCGATGCTCCGTAAGGCGTGCCGCCTGTCAGCGTGGTAGTCAGCGTGGTCTCGGTGTACGGGATGCCGACGATCAGCATGCCGTGATGCAGGAGCGGCAGCATCATCGACAGCAGCGTGGATTCCTGGCCGCCGTGCAGGCTGCCGGTGGACGTGAACACGCAAGCCGGCTTGCCGGCGAGCGCGCCGGACAGCCACTGCGGCGTGGTGCCGTCGAGAAAGTATTTGAGCGCAGCGGCCATGTTGCCGAAGCGGGTCGGCGAACCGAGCGCCAGGCCCACGCATTCTTCCAGATCGCGCAGCTCGACGTAGGGCGGTCCTTCCGCCGGAATATCGGGCTGGGTCGCCTCGCAGACGGTCGAGACGGGCGGCACGGTGCGCACACGCGCCTGCATGCCGGGGACGCTGTCGACACCGTGCGCGATCGCCAGCGCGAGCTCCCGCGTGGCGCCGTAACGGCTGTAGTAGAGCACGAGAATGTCTTTCATAGGCCTGATCGAGTGAGCAGGTATTATAGGGGTTGGGTCCGCAGCATAGGCGGCTCGCGGGCAACTGGCGCGAGCCCTACACGGTTCATGAAGCAAGGAGGCAGGGTTTGTTGTCCAGGGTGCGTTTCGACCTCGATACGCTTAAACGTCTCGCGCAATTCGCCGCGAAGCGCAGCAGCGAAGATCGCATTCCCCAGGTGGCCGGCAGTCTGACGTTCACCACCATGCTCTCGCTCGTGCCGCTTGCGACGGTGGCGTTCGCCTTGTTCACCGCGTTCCCGATCTTCGGTTCGTTCCAGATGTCGCTACAGGGTTTTCTGGCCGACCATCTGATGCCGTCGCAGATCAACGACCAGATTTTCAAATACCTGAACGAGTTCGCGGCCAAGGCCAAAGGCCTGACGACGATGGGCATGATCGTCCTGTTCGTCACCTCGGTGATGACGATGATGACCGTCGAATCTGCGTTCAATGTGATCTGGCGGGTGCGCAAGCCGCGACCCTTCGCGCAGCGCGTGCTGGTCTATTGGGCCATCATCACGCTGGGACCGATTCTGATCGGCGTTAGCCTGTCGATTTCTTCGTATCTGTTCACACGCTCGATGGCGTTCAGCGCCGCGCAGCACATCACGCCGGTGATCGATTGGGCGCTGACCGGCGCGGCGCTGCCGCTCACGGCGCTCGCTTTCACAATGCTCTACGTGTATCTGCCGAATTGCCGGGTGGAGTGGCGCGATGCGGTAGTGGGCGGCGTGGGCGCGGCCATTGCGTTCGAACTGGCGAAACGCGGCTTCGGCTATTACATCCGGCGCATTCCGACTTATACGGCAGTGTACGGCGCGTTTGCGGCGGTGCCGATGTTCCTGCTGTGGATGTACTTGAGCTGGTTTATCACGCTGGCGGGCGCGATGGTGGCTTCGGCGTTGCCAGCGATCCGCATAGGGCAGTTTCACCGGCCGCGCTTTGCGGGCAGCAATCTGTTCGATGCACTCGAAATGCTCGCGCGCCTCTCCGAGGCACGCGAAGCGGGCAAGCCCGGGTACACGCTGCAGGATCTCGCGCGCATGTTGCGCCGGGATATGGATACGACCACTCACTTGCTTGATACGCTCGAGGAGATCGAGTGGATCGCGCGTCTGCAGGAAGACGGCTCGCGCCCGCGTTTCCTGCTGCTGGCCAATCCTGCCCAGGTGACGGTGGAGCGGCTCTTCGACCTGTTCGTGATCGACCGCGCGGAGCTCGAATATCAGCTCAATCTGGAGTCCACCCGGGTCGACGGCGCGACGTTGCTGGCGGCGCTCGAGAACGACAAGCTGAGTGTCTCGCTCGCGTCGCTGCTCGCCCTGCGGGCGTCGGCGCGTGCCATGCGGGCGGCGGCCGAAGCCGAGGGACGCAGTTCGGCAATGCCGCCTCAGACGGCGTGAGCGGCGTGCCTTCGCGCTAGAGGGAAATCTTCCCGACGCAGATATCCTTGAACATCACCCAGTCACCCATCAAGCTATAGACGGGGTGCCGGAATGTGGCGGGGCGGTTCTTCTCGAAGAAGAAATGCCCGATCCACGCACACCCATAGCCACTGACAAGCGCAGCCGGCAGCCACAGCCAGTCGCCGGTGGCGAGCGCCATGGCCAGACAGCCAATCACGCCCAGCGAGCCGACAAAGTGCAGCCGCCGCGACACAACGTTGCGATGCTCTTCGAGGTAAAACGGATAAAACTCCGCGAAACTCGCGAAGCGTTCGGTATGAGCGGGTTGAGACATCTTGGCCTCCGTTTCGCAGCTCTCTTGTGGTCCATCCCCCGCCATGCCCATTTGTGCGGCATGGCGAACCCGGTCAGGGACAAGTGCTTCTATCAGTGTCTGAAACCGGATGGGCCTGAACCATTGTGCGGCCATCGGCGGATGCGCGCAACCTGGCCATTCGGCCGATGGTGCGCGCCGCCGGGCGGCGCTATTGTTGAGCTTACAGAAGCGATTGCGCGGACTGCGCGACTTATGCGGATTGAGCGCCAAGACCCGACGCAAAACTGAACAGTGCGTCCAGCGTGGCATCCGGTTGCTCGGTCATCAGCGCGTGGCCGGCGTCGAGCATCACCGTGTCGACTGTTGCGCCGGCTTGTGCGAACGCTTGGGCGAGCGCTTTCGTGGCGCGCGGCGGCGTCATGGCGTCACGCCGTCCCACGATCAGCCGGACAGGGCAGCGCACCTGGGCTGCGCGGGCAAGCCCATCGGCGTAGGCGTTGCAGGCCGTGAAGTCGGTGTGGAAGAGGCCCGGTTCACCTTTGGCCGAGACCCGCTCCATCAGCCGCTGGTTCATGCCATGCAGCCAGAAGCCCGGGCCGGGGCACGATGGTTTCGCGGCCAGCGTCGAATGCGACCATTGATTGACCATACCGATCGCCTCCGGCTCGCGGTTGAGCGCGGCGTCGAGCAGGGCGTCGGAGACGGCCATCGGCACGGCAGTGGCGACCAGCGCGACGCCGCTCGCACGCTCCGGGTAGCGCGCGGCAAACTCAAGCGCGACAAGCGAGCCCATGCTGTGGCCAATCACGCAAGCGCGCGCCACGCCAGTAGCGTCCAGCAGCGCGGCCAGCCAGTCGGCCATGGAGGCGATGTCGGTGAGCGCTGGACCGGCGCTCCGATGATGGCCGGGTAAGTCGACGGCCAGCACGCTGAAGCCGTGATGCGCGAAGTAGCGGGTTTGCAACGCCCAGACGCTGTGGTCGTGCTCGGCGCCATGGATGAACGCGGCGCAAGGCAGGCTGGGGTCAAACGGTTTGCCGCCGGTGTAAGCGTAGGCTGCCTTGTTCTGGGCCTCGAGGATCATGCGGACTCCTTGGGTGCGCTGCCGCTGGGGTTGCCCGAGCCCTCGGGAGTGTCCTTCGGTTTGGCGGCGCTCCCGCCGGCCGGCTTCTGCGCGGCCTTGAGCGCGCGTTTGAGGTCGTCGATCAGATCGTCCGGATCCTCGAGACCGATCGACAGGCGGATGGTGCCCTCGGCAATGCCCGCCGCGGCGAGTGCGGCGGCGTCCATGCGGAAATGGGTGGTCGAGGCGGGATGGATCACCAGCGAACGGGCGTCGCCGACGTTCGCCAGATGCGAGAACAGCGAGAGTGCCTCGATGAAGCGCCGTCCGGCGGCACGGTCGCCGCGCAGGTTGAAGCTGAACACGGCCCCGGCGCCGCGCGGCAGCAGGCGCATGGCGAGCGCGTGATCCGGGTGCGAGTCCAGTTCGGGATACGCGACAGACTCAACCGCGGCGTGGGCAGCGAGAAACTCGACTACCTTGCGGGTGTTCGAAACGTGCCGGTCCATGCGCAGCGGCAGGGTTTCGATCCCCTGCAGCAGTTGCCACGCGGCTTGCGGATGAAGGCACGCGCCAAAGTCGCGCAGTCCCTCGCGGCGGGCGCGCAGCAGGAAGGGTGCAACGGTGCTTTCCTCGGCGAACACCATGCCGTGAAAACCCTCATACGGCTCGGTGAACTCGGGAAAGCGCCCGGACGCGACGAAGTCGAAGGTCCCGCCGTCGACCAGCACGCCGCCGATGGTGGTGCCGTGACCGCCGAGGAACTTGGTCGCCGAGTGGTAGACGAAATCCGCGCCATGCTCGAAGGGCCTGAGCAGGTACGGCGTCGTGAAGGTCGAATCGACCAGCAGCGGTACGCGGTGGCTATGCGCGATTCCGGCGACCGCAGCAATATCCAGCACGTCGAGCCCGGGATTGCCGAGCGTTTCGCCGAACAGCAGGCGGGTGTTCGGGCGCAGCGCAGCGCGCCAGGCGTCGAGATCGCCGGGTTTGACGAAGGTCGTCTCAATGCCGAAGCGGCGCAGCGTGTAATTCAGCAGATTGTGCGAGCCGCCATACAGGGCGCCAGACGCGACGATATGGGAGCCGGCCCCCATCAGCGTGGCGATCGCCAGATGCAGCGCGGCCTGGCCGCTGGCCGTGCCGATCGCGCCGGCGCCGTTCTCCAGCGCGGCGACGCGCTCTTCGAAGACGGCCACGGTCGGGTTCGAAATCCGCGAATACACGTGGCCGGCGCGTTCCATGTTGAACAGGGCGGCGGCGTGGTCGGTGTCGCGAAACGAGAAAGAGGTGGTCTGGTAGATCGGCGTGGCGCGCGCGCCGGTCGTGGGATCGGGGGCTGCGCCGGCATGCAGCGCGAGCGTATCGAAACGGTTGGCGGACATCCTGGGCGGCGGAGCCACGGGCAGCTCCGCGAAGGGTGAAGGTGGAGGCATCGTATCATCGGGACTATCGGCTTCAAGTCCGGTTTTCCCGGTGTCGGGCGCTGCCACGCCCGTCCCGCCTTGGTGCGGCGCCCGCTTTCCTTTTACAGGCCTTTCCGCTAGGATCGAAATCAGTCATGTATTAACGGCTTCACCAGATTCTGCAATCACCATGCATGGGACCGCGAGTCGGCGCCACAGCGCGAACCCCGGTCGACAAAGGAGACAATCATGCGAGTCAGCGACATTCTCAAGGTCAAGGGCAATACCCTGTTTACCGTCACGCCGGACACGCCGCTGCTCGACGCAGTCAATGCGATGGCCGAGCACGACATCGGCTCGCTGGTTGTCATGGAATATGGCGATCTGGTCGGCATGCTGACGTTCCGGGAAATCATCCTGACGCTCAGCAAACATCACGGCAGCGTGGGTACGGCAACCATCCGTAAGGTCATGGACGACCACCCGCTCACGTGCACGCCGGAAACGGACGTGAACGAAGTGCGCCGCATGATGCTCGAGCACCACGTGCGCTATCTGCCGGTCATGGAGAGCCGCACGCTGATGGGCGTGATCTCGTTCTACGACGTGGCAAAGGCCGTGGTCGAGGAGCAGGGCTTCGAAAACCGCATGCTCAAGGCCTATATCCGCGACTGGCCGGAAGAGCGGGAGCAGCAAACGGGCTAATTGTCCGGCGATGCCCATGTTGGCCGGGTCGGACTGCAGCGGCCATCAAGTTGCCACAAGCCTGAGGTATTGATCCAGGGGCGTGCGCGAAAGCGTGCGCCTTTTTTGTATCCGCGCGGTCCTTTCTCCTATTTCCCAACTACATGAGCGATCGTCCGATACCCGCCGCGCGCCGCGCACGTCGCACTAGCGACGCGCACGAATCCCAGTTTCGCCTGCTCAGCGAGCGCCGTTTTGCACCGTTTTTCTGGACCCAGTTCCTGGGCGCCATGAACGACAACGTGTTCAAGATCGGCTTTACGTCGCTCGTGACGTATCAGACCGCGCGTTTCTCCGGCGTCGATGCGAAGACCGCGGCGTTCCTGATCTCGGCAATCTTCATCCTGCCGTTCGTGCTGCTCTCGGCTACCTCCGGCCAGATTGCGGACAAATACGACAAGGCGATGCTGACGCGCTTTGTGAAGACCTTCGAAATCGCCGTCATGCTGATCGGCGGCACGGGCTTCTGGCTGCACAGCGCGCCGCTTCTGTATCTGTGCACCTTTCTGATGGGTGTCCATTCCACCGTGTTCGGCCCGGTCAAGTATTCGTACCTGCCCCAGCATCTGGCGAAAACCGAGCTGGTCGGCGGCAACGGCATGGTCGAAATGGGCACCTTCGTCGCGATCCTGATCGGCACGATTATCGGCGGGGAAGCAGCGGGTTTCGTCGAACACGGCGCCGTGGTGCTGGCCTGCGCCTGCGTCGGGATAGCACTGGTGGGGCGCGCCGTGTCCGTGTTCGTGCCCGCTACGCCGGCGCCGCAGCCCGATCTGCAGATCAACTGGAATCCGGTCAGCGAAACGTGGCGCAATCTGAAGATCGCGCACGAAAACCGTACGGTGTTTCTGAGCCTGCTCGGGATTTCATGGCTGTGGTTTGTCGGCGCGACGTTTCTGTCGTCGTTTTTCAACTTTGCGAAGGACGTGCTGTCGGCGAATCCCGATGTCGTGACCGTGCTGCTCGGCACGTTTTCGATCGGCATTGGATTCGGTTCGCTGATGTGCGAACGGCTTTCGAAGCGACGCATTGAAATCGGGCTGGTACCGCTCGGGTCGATTGGTATGAGCGTGTTCGCCATCGACCTGTTCTTCGCGAGTCACGCGCTGCCGCCTGCGGGGCATTTGCTGAGCGTCGGCGAATTCCTCACGATGCCGGCCAACTGGCGCGTGCTCGCCGATCTGTTCCTGCTCGCCATGTTTGGCGGCCTGTATAGCGTGCCGCTTTATGCGCTGATCCAGAGTCGCAGCCAGCCGAGCCACCGCGCACGCATCATCGCGGCAAACAATATCCTCAATTCGCTGTTCATGATCGTCTCGGCGCTGATGGCGATCGCCTTGACCTCCGCGGGCGTCAGCATTCCGGGTCTATTCCTCGTGACCGCGCTGCTCAACATCGTAGTCGCCACCTACATTTACTCGCTGGTGCCGGAATTCCTGCTGCGCTTTATCGCATGGATGCTGGTGCACACGTTCTACCGGATCCGGCTCGTGCATGCCGAGCGCATTCCGGAAGAGGGCGCGGCGGTGCTCGTCTGCAATCACGTGAGCTACGTGGATGCGATCGTCATCATGGCCGAAAGCCCGCGTCCGATCCGTTTCGTGATGGATCACCACATCTTCAAGTCGCCGTTCGCCGGGTGGGTGTTCCGTCACGCGAAGGCGATTCCGATCGCACCGTCGCACGAGAACCCCGAAATGCTGACGCGGGCCTATGAAACCTGTGCGCGAGCGCTCGCTGAGGGCGACCTGGTGTGCATTTTTCCGGAAGGCAAGCTGACCAAAACCGGTGATCTGAACCCGTTCCGTCACGGCGTGACCGAGATCATTCGCCGTACGCCGGCGCCGGTGGTGCCGATGGCCCTGCGCGGGCTGTGGGGCAGTGTCTTTTCACGTGCCGGCGAGACGCGCTGGCCGCGACCGGTGCAAAAAGGTGTGATGAGCCGGCTGACGCTGGCGGTTGGCGAGCCGCTCGATCCGTCACAGGCGACGCCAGAAGGGCTGCAGCAGATCGTGACGGAGTTGCGCGGGGCGCGGAAGTAGCGGGGTTGCCGCTCGCTGTACCTCGCCTCGCTAGCGCGCGGCGACCTGCGAGGGCCAACGCGACTTGTCCGTTCGGCCAACGCCTGTCGGGCGTGGCCCTCGCCGTGAGGCGGGCTGGCATAATAGCGGCTTCCCCGCATCTCTATGGACGACGCTCATGTCCGGCAATACGCTTGGTACGCTTTTCACTGTCACGACCTTCGGCGAATCTCATGGTCCCGCTATCGGTTGTGTGATCGACGGTTGCCCGCCGGGAATGACGCTCGTTGAAGACGATATCCAGCTTGAACTGGACCGTCGCAAGCCGGGCACCTCGCGCCACGTGACGCAGCGCAAGGAAGAGGACAAGGTCGAGATCCTGTCGGGCGTGTTCGAAGGCGTGACGACCGGCGCGCCGATTGCGCTCCTGATCCGCAACACGGACCAGCGCAGCAAGGATTACGGCAACATCGCGGATACGTTCCGTCCGGGCCATGCCGATTACACTTACTGGCAGAAATTCGGCATTCGCGACTATCGCGGCGGCGGCCGTTCGTCGGCGCGTCTGACGGCGCCTACCGTCGCCGCTGGCGCGGTAGCCAAGAAGTGGCTGCGCGAGCACTTCGGCACCGAGATTCGCGGCTATATGGCGACGCTGGGTGAGATCGAGGTGCCGTTCGTCGACTGGTCGCACGTGCGCGAAAACCCGTTCTTCGCGGCGAATGTCGAAGTGGTGCCGCAGCTCGAAGAGTACATGGACGCGCTGCGCAAGGATGGCGATTCGATCGGCGCGCGTATCAATGTGGTCGCCTCGGGCGTGCCGGTCGGGCTTGGCGAGCCCCTGTTCGACCGTCTCGATGCCGATATTGCGCATGCCATGATGGGCATCAATGCGGTGAAGGGCGTCGAGATCGGCGCGGGCTTTGCCAGCGTCGCCCAGCGCGGCTCTGTGCATGGCGACGAGCTGACGCCGGAAGGCTTTGTCGGCAATCACGCGGGCGGCGTGCTCGGAGGGATTTCGACGGGGCAGGACATTGCGGTGTCGATCGCCATTAAGCCGACCTCGAGCATACGCACACCGCGGCGCTCCATCGACAAGGCTGGGCAACCGGCCATCGTCGAGACCTTTGGGCGCCACGATCCGTGCGTCGGCATTCGTGCCACGCCGATCGCTGAGTCGATGCTGGCGCTAGTGCTGATCGATCATGCGCTGCGCCATCGCGCGCAGTGCGGCGATGTGGTTGTCACTACGCCGAAGATTGCGGCGAGCGCGCCGTAAGTCGCGTTCCGCGCAGCTTGCCGCCTCTGTCTGAATCCCCCGATGATCGACCCGAATCTCCCGGCAGCTGACGGCGCGGACGCGCTGTCGCCATTACGCGCGCAAGTCGCCACGCCGCAGGCCCACGCCACGGACTGGCTCGCGTTCGGCCAGGCCTTGCTGCAGATGGCGGGGCGTAACCGGGACCAGCAGCGCGAAGCCCTTGCCGCACTGGTGCAGGCCTATCAACTCGATCCCGCTTGCGATCCGACGCTGCTTCACACCATTGCTCAAACCGGATTTATGGTGCGCGACTGGCCTCTGGTCGACTCGGCCACGTCGTTGCTGCTTGCGCGCAACGCCGAAGATGCCAACGCGCTCGTCTGGCGCGCCGCCGCCATCCAGCAACGCGACGATTTCGATGAAGCCGAGCGTCTGTTGCGCGAGGCCGTGCGGGTGGTGCCGGGCAATCCGGTCGCGCTGCACAAGCTCGCGTTGTGCATCAAGGAACAGGCTCGCTTTGCCGAAGCCGAAGCCCTGTTGCGGCGTGTGCTTGAGCTGTCGCCGAACAACGCACATGCGACGTTCGATCTGTCGGAGCTGGAAATACGCTCCAGCCGCTATGCCGATGGTTGGGCGAATTACGAATCGCGCGTCGCATTTGGTGACGACCTGAACGACGCCCACCTGGCGCTCGCCGAGGTCAGCCGCTACTGGCAGGGTGAGTCGCTCGCCGGCAAGACGTTGGTCGTCTACGGCGAGCAAGGCAACGGCGATTGCCTCTGGGCCGTGCGCTTTTTGCCGCTGCTCGCTGAGCGGGCGCGACGCGAGGGCGGCCGGGTGATCTTCGGTCACGACGGGCCGCTGCGGCATCTGTTCGAACGGATGCTGCCCGCCGACGTGGCGCTCGAAACCAGCCTTGTCACCCAGCCCGATTTCCACTGTGGGCTGATGAGCGTGCCGTTGCGGCTCGGTGTCTTCGATCCGTCAGGATGGGGCCGCCCCTATCTGAATGCCGATCCGGCGCGCGCCCAGCTGTGGCGCACGCGCATCGCACAGACGGCGGTGAATAGTGGGCCAAAAGTCGGGTTGGTGTGGAACGGCAATCCGCAGCACATTCGTGACGCCCGGCGCTCCGTGCCGGTCGACCAACTGGAGCCGCTTCTGACGGTACCAGGCATCACCTGGTTCGCGCTGTCGCCGGGGCGTTCTGCTACGGTCGAGCAATGGCGCGCGCAGGGCATCCAGATGGTCGATCCCACGGCGCATTTCGAGGCCGGTTTCGACGACGTCGCTGCGCTGCTTGCCAATCTGGATCTCGTCGTGACTATCGACAGCGGCCCCGCTCATCTAGCCGGCGCGCTTGGTGTGCCGACGTGTCTGATGATCGATCATGTGTCGGCGTGGTTCTGGGGCGATCAAACCCAGCGCACACCTTGGTATGACTCGGTCGAGCTGTTTCGTCAGCCGGCGATCGGTGCGTGGGCGCCTGTGCTGGCGAGCGTGCGCGAGAGACTGGCGGGGCTGGCAGGGCGTTGAGCCAATGCGGCAACGTCGCGGCGTTTCAGCAAAACCCAATCCCGACAGACGAAAAAAAGCGCCGCTCATCCATCATGGAGAGCGGCGCTTTCGCGTCCTGTGACCCTGCGCTAATGTGCTAACACCCGGCGCGACCACCCAGCGCCAACACCCCGCGTCACATATTCGGATAGTTCGGCCCACCGCCACCTTCCGGCGTGACCCACACGATATTCTGCGTCGGGTCCTTGATATCGCAGGTCTTGCAGTGCACGCAGTTCTGCGCAT
>Ga0302302_1002488_pt1 | contig 10809 bp, 6 predicted proteins | sample III_Palsa_E1_3_FD_198766 | JGI IMG/M metagenome (GOLD analysis project Ga0302302, IMG submission 198766) | Peat permafrost microbial communities from Stordalen Mire near Abisko, Sweden - III_Palsa_E1_3 | ecosystem: Environmental > Terrestrial > Soil > Palsa > Peat permafrost | place: Sweden...
GAGAGCGGAACCCGTGTTGGTGCCGTTGACCGCGTACAGGTACGGGAAGTTGAAGGCTGCCAGCCCGTAGGAGCTGGGTGAGATGGCCTCAGTGAGGTCGTTGATGGGGGCTGCGCCGAAACTGGGACTGCCGTTGAAGGTCGTCGTCCCGTTGAAGACGGCTGTGGCGTTCGTGTCGATAGTGAGCTTCGAACCGGAACGGTAGTGGGTCGAACCGTCCTTCCACTCATCCGCCAGACTGAGTGTCGTACCGTACGGGGCGAGGGTGCCGAAGTCTGATCCGCCCACGGGCATGAAGGTCTCCTAGGTGTACGAAGAGTGCGGATCAGACGTTGGCATTGACCGTGGCGAGAGCGGCCTCGGTCGTGGTGGTGCCGGACGACGTGATGCCGTAAATGTCGTTCGTGGTCGTACCGGTGGTGGCCACGTAGCCGTTGTAGGTGAGCTGAGCACCGGACGGCAGGGCGAGACCAGTTGCGGCGGTCACACTGGAGGTGCCCAGGTAGACCGTGACCGAACCCGTGTTGATGATGGTCACGTCATGGACCGTAATGGCGGGGCTGAGCGCCGCCAGAGCGGTGGAATTGGCCGTCCACACGAGGTGGGCGGAAGAGGTGACCGTGTTGGTCTGGAGTGCGATCCCGGTACCGAAGATAGCCACGGGAGCTCCTTTCAGGGCGTGAGAAAGCCCCGCCACTGATGTGGCGGGGCTTTCGAGTTCTGTGAGTCCAGGCTAGACAGCGGGGGCCTCTGCGCGCTTGACCCGGGACTCTTCCGTCCAGCCTTTGCGCGCACTTTCGCTTGTACCCATCGCAGGTCCCCCTTCTGATCCCAGGAATATTCGGGATCAGAAGGGGGACCTGACACAAAGCAGTGTCAATGACCTACGAAAATGGCGTGGTGTCCGATACCTGGAGGCCCTGGAGCAGGCCCGAGTAGAACGGCGCGTGGGAGACAAGCGCTCCGTATGCGAAGATGCTGTAGCGGAACGTGGCGTCGATCACGGGCCACGCGATGCTCATGTAGTCCTGGACCATCGTCATTTCCCAGGCGTTGGCCACATTGGTCCACGTCTGGGGGAGCTGGTAGGTCATGAGCGCGGCAGTGCCCTGGGTGAGCCACGGGTGGACCACCAGTTTGAGGACGGACCGGGTGATCGGGTTCTGGAACTCACTCACCGCGCCGCCGACACGCATGCCGGAGACGTCACTCTGATCCATGAACAGCCGGTAGTTCGTGGCCGCGCCCTGGCTGATGACGTCGTTGGACAGGCGCATGATGTCGCCACCGTCGCCAACGAGTTCCGCAGGGTCGGCCTTGAACGCGCCGGGGTTGTTGGAGCTGTTGTTCTCCCACAGGGCGTCCAGCGCCGTGTAGATGACGTTGTAGCTCAGGTGGGTGCCCACGGCCCCGTTGTAGTAGCCGCCCTGCCAGTTGGCCGGGTACACGCCGGAGGTGGCCGACTTGCCCGCGAGGGTGGGTATGATCCCCTCCATGCGGGTGCTGGCACCGGTGCCGGTGTCGGTGGCGGGCGGTGTGACTGCGGTCGGCAGGGTGCTGAAACCCTGCAGGGTGTACTTCGAACCGCCGACACCCGTGGCAAGCAGGTAGTAGCTGGAACCGCTGGTGAAGCCGTAGATGTTGTACGTCATCGCGCCCGCAACAGTCGGGATGGTGACGTCCACGACCTGGCCCGAGGACACGGCGAACGTGCTCGACGCGACGGACACAGGCGTGCTGCCGTAGTAGTTCACGGCTGAGACCTTGACCGCCGTGAAGGCGGTGTTCAGCGCGGTCTCGTTGGACCCAGCGGTGCGGACCGTGGCGGTCGGAGTACCCGGGGTGGCGAGGTTCGTACTCGTGCCCGCGAGCATCTGGTATTCCTCACCGAGCATCATTTCCTGAAGCAGGATGAGGTTGGCGAGGGCCGAAACATCTTCGAATCCTTGGCCTGCGAACTGTGCAAGCCACGAAAGCGACTCGGTGAGTCCGAAGAAGCGATACGGGACATTCAGGGTGACTTCGGTCTGCGAACCCGACTGCGGCAGGTTGAGCGGCCACGAAGTACCGGCAAGCGTACCCGCGCTCTCGACAAGCTCGGGAATCGAGATGTCGAGGACGCCCTGACCACCGGTCTGGGAGCCGGAGATGCCGGTGAACACCTTCTCCATGCGGCTCGTACCCTGACCGGCAGGTCGGGGCAGCTTGTTACGGAAGCGATCTGTTACCTCTCGCTACTGCCATCACCGTCGATCGGTGTGGGAGCGAGCGGATCGGTCATTTCTGCCGACCTCTGCATGTCCTCACGTGGTCCATGCAGACCGGACTGTATCATAATCTGTCGTTCTTGCTCTCTTCGCTTGCGTTGACCGGCTCGTAGGTTGGCTACCCAGTTAGCTCGCCATTCTGGGTCATCACGGAGATTGTTCATCCGCTCACCGAAGGCTTGCTTGTCACTGCGCTCAGAAAATGTCGGAGCTGATTCTGGGGTAAGACCAACCTCTGCGATCAATCGCCGCACGCACTCATCCGGATCAGCATCAATGTCTCGGTAATCGAACCTGAACACCTCATAGCCAGCGGCAGTGAGATCATCCGTACGTTGGGCGTCATACGCTTTCGCACTGTTGAGATAGTGGCTGCTGCCATCTGCCTCGATGATAATCTGCTTTTGACTGATGAGGATGTCCACGACGTATCGACCATCGAGAAGCACCGCGTTTGCCTTGAAGGAGATGTGCGCCTTGCGAAGAGCTTTGTGCAAGAACCTCTCAGGAGGTGAGATGCCACCCGTACCACGAATGGTTGGCAGCCGCTCAAGCCATTTGCGTCGCTGTTCTTGTCGCCAAACCGGATCATCCCAGTTCTTGGCACTTGCCTCTCGCCAAGAATCTGTCTTTTTCTGACCTTTGAGATGACCACGCGGTCGTAGTTGAATACCACGGCGGTTTAGCTCACTGTAGGTGATCTTTTCGGTGGTGTGGAGCCGTCTGGCGACAGCTGGAACAGACTGAAGTTCTTGGTAGAGTTCAACGAGTCCAGACCAGTCGACATCACCGACGCGGGTGTGCTTGATGATGCCCTGGCGTTTCATCTCCATGGACATCTCAGGTGCACTGACACCGTAGCTCTTAGCCAGATCACGTACACTGTGAACAGTTTTGCAGACCTCCACAAGATCACTCATGTTGACAGACTCACCCCGTGCAGTCTCTACGGAGTCCCCAGGCTTTGGGGTTCCCTCGGTATTGCCCTCGTCCATAGGGATATTATCCCATATGTTGTGAAGGGGATCCACCGATACAGGGGTGTTTTCACCCACTCATCGCTGAGTGAGGCCGCCCATGTTAGTTGACGGTGTACATCGGGTAAATCAGGCGGGAAGGTGCAAGAAGGTCAAAAGGGACAAGTCCACTGACGGTACCAATCATTGTTGTTACTCACCGCCGGGGCGGTGGGCCAGGTCATTTCTGCCTGGCTCCTGCATTCTCATACAGGATCGGACTCTACCTTAGTCTGGTCTCTCGATGCGTTAGACCAGACTCCACGTACCGAGTCTCTGAACCTTCCCCCTGGTCTTGCAACTGTAGGGGCTCGGCTGCTGATTACCTCTACCCTCAAACTTTTTGGACCATCACGCTCGCTTTTTCAGGCCACGTTGTGGTGTTGAGGTCTAGCAAGGCTTTCCAGCAATTCTCGTGGTTTTCACTGACGAATCACTCCGTCAGGCGGCGTTGTTACTCACCGAGGTTACCGGCAGTGAAGCTACGGGTCAGATCAGCACCAGCAACCCCACCCAGGACCTGCTGCAGCTGCTCACCGATGCTGGGCATCGTGAGTGCCGTCTTGAGGTACCCGAACTGGTTCAGGAAGCCGTCGTTGAGGCCCTTCACGACCTCAGCGCGGTTGTGGTATCCCTGCTGGGTCGCTACGCGCAGGTCCATGGTGGCCTGGTGCGCCTTGGTCGCGATCTGGACGGGGTCGGAAAGGGCAGCATTGCCCTCCACATAACCCGCACCCTTGACCATGTAGGGCATGCGCGCCTTGAGCATGTCGCCCGTGCGGTCGTGGCGTGAAGCTTCCTTGCCTGCCTCACGAGTGACCTGTCCGGGCGTCGGGGAGTCCAGGGTGTTGAGAATGTCAGCCATGGATGCCCCTCCTTTCACTGAAAGTACGGAACGTTTGCGAACTACTTACCACCGAAGCCACTCAACTCCATGTACGACTTCCAGTAGCGTTCCCGGCTGGCCGGATCCGTCTCACTGCGCCAGTCGTCGTACATGACCTGCGCGGCCATCTGTCGCTGCGTCCGCTCCGCGTTCTCAGCAACACTCTTGGCTCCCTCCGGGAGCCCTACGCCCTTGTTCGCCTGCTGTGCCACGCCCTTGAACGGGGCTGTGGCGGGGTCGGGAAGATTCCCGAGTGCGTCAATCTCCTCCTGCAGCTGATCAGCGCGCTTGGTCTGCGCCTTCAGGCTCTTGGTGATCTCGGCAAGCTTGGTGTCGTACTGCGCGAACAGCTCCGCGACCTTGTCCACCTGGGGCACTCCGGCCGTTGCCGCCTTGGCGACCTCGGACGGCTCCACCGTCTTCGCCACCTCGGTGTCGATCGAGTCCAGTCCGAGCTCCGCCCGGACCGCGTTGATCGACTTGTTCAGCTTGGCCAACCGCTTCGCGGCCTTCTTGGTATCCACGGACTTGGCAGCCGACACGGTGTCGTCACCCTTGCCCATCCCCTGGGGGAGCGGCACGGGGCGCTGTCCGATGGGCGGCTCTCCGCCCATGCCGGGACCGGTCATGGAGCAGATGTCCGGGAACGTGGACGCGATGTGGTCATGCATGGCCTGCATGGCGGTGCGGGCCGATTCGCGCTGGACGTTGGTGTAGTGGGTGCGTCCCATGCCCGGAGGCACCGGGGCTGCCATGATGGCCGGGGCTACACCCTTGTTGCCTGGACTGTCGGCCTCGTGACCTGCGGTGAGCGGGCCACGAGTGAACTGGTCGCCCGCGATGTGGCCAGACGGGACAGGCCCCGTGTTGGGCGCGCCGTAGCTGGTGGACGGGGCCGCATGCCCGGGACGGAGGTAAGGACGCCGGAACTGCTGCGCGGACAGCTCTGTGGGCGTGGGGAAGTTCGCCGGGCCAGGGTTGGCGTCAGTGAACGACTTGTGGGCCTCGTACCGCAGGTCGGTGACGACCTCGGGATCCGTGGACTTGAGCGTGGTCGCTGCCGTCCACAGCTCCGCCGACTTCGCGGCCTCCGCGAGGGGCGCGCTTGCCGCCGCGTCCAGCGCCTTGCCCATCCAATACGAGACGTCCAGTGTGGCGAGGCCCTCGTTCGGGTAGCACTTGTCCGCCATGGCCGGGTGGAATGCGGGGCACAGGACATCGTGCAGAGCACCGAGGGAGACCGGCGCGCCCACCGACTTGAGCCGGGTGCGGGCCTTCATCTCGGTCTCGTACGGGCCGTCCGGCACCGTGGGGAGCCCCGCGTCGTGCTCGAACGCCTCGAAGTACGGGCCGTCCGGCTCACGGTGGCCCGGGACAGCCTCGGTGGCAGCCGCTCCGGCCCCCACGACGCCTTCCCCCACGGTGGGCTTGGACGACTTCTCCGCGTCCGCTGACAACGCCTTCTTGCCGCAGCCGGAGCAGAACGCGTCACCGTCGCCCATGGACTTGTCGCAGCCGGAGCAGCACATGCCGCCACTCTTGGTGGCGGTCTCCGTGTCGTCGCCCTTGTTGGCCACGGGGAGCTTGTCGCCGCAGTTCTCGCAGTTCTTCATCTTGGAGTCCGCGTGGTACTCCTTGCCGCAGCCCTTGCAGTCCTTCATGCCCTTGGTGGTGTCGGGCTTGGCCTCGGCGTCCGTGTCGTCCACGTCCTTACCGTCCCCATCCGAGTCCTTGCCGTCGGCGTCCTCGGCACCGAACGGCTCCTTGGCCCCGGGGAACGGCTTCTTCTTGGCCTTCCCCTTCTTGGCCTTGAGGACTGCCGCAGTGATCTGCTCCACCAGCTGCGCCATGCTCTCGTCGGTCATGACCGTGCTGCCCTTGAGGTCGAGGTCCACGGTCATCCCCTTCTCACTACCGCTCATCTCGTCCTTCCAGGACTCGGGAAGTTCAGCCACGAATGCGGCACCCTTGCGCTTGGCAATGCGGATGATGTTGGCCTTGAGCTGGTCGGACGTGTAGTTGTCGTCACCTGCGCGGCCGATCGAGGACGCCGCGTCAGAGACGTCGCCCGGGGTGACGATGGGGAAGGAGCGGTCCTTGCCCGCGAAATCCTCTGCGGGGACCGTGTCCCGGTCCGTACCGCCTCCGACGTCGGGGTCCATCTGCCGCTTCTCGGCGATCCGGCGATGTTCCAGCAGCTTGGCGAGGTCGCCCGGGGAAAAGGTAGACGAGCCCTTCGTCAGAAGGGATCCACCGAACACCTTGCCGCTGAACTCCATCCGGCCGTCAGCAGCGCTCTTGACCAGCTGGATCCCGCAGTTCTTGTTGGCAGGGCGATCCACCAGGCTGATCTCCACCAGCTCCCCGCCGACGATCCGGCCCCCGCGCGCCACGGCATCCCGAATGATCTTGGGTCGTGCGATCCCCACGGAGTAGGCGCGCAGTGCTCCGCCCTTGACCAGGCGCTTTGCCTCGGACTCGATCACCCGGGACTTGACGTAGGTCTCACCATCGGGACCGGTCTCCATGGACAGGCCGACACCGGCGGGGTCGCGCTGCGGGTTGTGCTGGACCCGGACGTTGGGGCCTGTGTCCAGCCAGTCCTGCACGGCCTTGGCAGCCCAGTCGGGGTCCACGATCTGCTCATCAGAGTCCACGGATCCATCGGTGGCCTTGCCGTAGACCAGCAGGTTCCCATCCGCGTCTTCCTCGGTCTTGAGGATGGGGAAGCTGAAGTAGGAGGTGGTCAGCTCACCATCAGTGGTCAGAGTGGCAGCCACATTCAGCTCCCTGGGGTCGTGAGGAAAGTGGGATAAGCGCAGGTCAAAGGGTGTGGACACGGATGTCCACGGGATACTACTCTTTTCTCACCAGCAGGAAGCGACCTACCCGGCGTACAAGAGGGCCCAGCTCTCCTGATCAGCTGTGGGCCGAGTCATTGATCTTCAACTTCGCGGCCCACACGCCGTCCGGGCCCTGCATTACGTACCCATGGTCCGTGAGGACCGCGCGGTACTGCAGGGAGAGATTCACATCCATGTCCCGCAGCTGATTGAGATCAGCTGCGATACGTGAGAGGAGTACTGTTGGAGACGTCCTAGTGTCCGACACAGTCGTCACCCTCCGTCCCCGGAGGGATCTTTCCGCCGTCCGTGTTCAGCTTATTTTCGTTCATGGTCTTGCCCCACGGTCCCGTAGCGGTCGTTACCGTGCCGATCCACGCCCGGATGGAGGTCTGCTTGGCCTTCTCGAACGCCAGCGTGCGATGCCACCCATCCGCGATCTCGTACTTTCCGTTGCCCGGGGTGTCCACCAGGACCACCGGGTGGGTGGGTGGCGTACCATCCTCGATGGAGCGCACCATGGCGTCCACCTCCGGCATGTCCCGTGCCCCTCCGGGACGCCTGGCCATGTCGATGCCGGACAACGGGACTTCGGTCGGGCCGTGCCAGTGGGCCTCCTTGACCCATTCCAGCACGTCCTGCGGGTAGTTCTTCAGCAAATACGCGTACACGTCCGCAGCGGTACCCCCGCCATGTCCGTGCTCGTTCTTGAGCGTGGCCTGGTCATCGGGTGTCGGGATGCCGTTGGCGTCGTGGGGGTACAGGGTGGGACCACCCCCGCCTGCCGGGATGTACGGCAGTGACGTGGCCTGGGGACTGGTGTCCCACATGATCTGACCGCTGATGTCCACGATCCGGCGTCCCCGGAGCTGCGCCACGGCCTCTTCCGGTGTGGCCCTCCCCTTAATGGACAGGGCGACCTCCACCAGCTCCATACTGGTGAGGTGGCGCGGGGACCAGGTGGCCAGGTCGCGCCCCTTGTTGAGGTGGCGCGCCAGGGCCTCCAGCTCTGCCAGCACGGCGCGTGTCTTGCTCGCCCCGTGCAGCATGGCCTCTTCCAACTGGTCCGCCGTGATGTCCCCGGGCTCCACCGAGATGCCCTGGTACCCGCCACCGGCACGGATCCGCGCGTTGAGCAGGTCGGCAAGCTGCTGCCGCATGGCATCACGCGCCGCTGCACGTGCTGCCGCATCGGTCGGCATGGTCGCCAGGTCGTCCGCACGAAACTGCTGGATGTCCTCGCGCTGCTGACTGATGTCCGCCAACTGCTGCTGATAGTAGGGAATCGACTGGCCGCGCCCCGGGTTGGTCCCGGTGGCGACGTCCTCACCCTCCTGGACATACGTCAATGAACACGCGCAATTCGGACCGCCCGCGCAGATGTCCCCGAACCCTCCGTCCCCAGGGTAGCCCGGGAGGGTGTGGAACGTGAACAGCTTGCCCGCGCGGTCCAGGCACGGCCTGCAGTGGTCCGCCGCGCCCAGCTCCCACCTGATCTGGTAGTCCTGGCCGCCCTCCGTGCGCACCGTGGTGCCGTACGCCGCGTTGTACGCCGCGTTGACGGTGTTGCCGTACATGGCAAGCCTGTTGGCCAGGTCGGCAAGCATGCCGACCGTGAGCACGGTGGACAACAGCCCGATGAGGAAGCCGCGCTGGTTCTCCGCCCGGGTGGCCGCGTCAGCGGTGACGGAATCGTCGTCTGACGGGTCCTCGTTCCCGTCGTCCTCGGACAGGCTGTCGTCCGAGGCACGGAACCCGTGGTCGGCCCTGGCGTCCTTGGCCGCATGGGTCATCGCCGTGCGGTAGCCGGACGCAAGGAGCGCCACAGCCGTGTCGGTCGCCTGCGGGACCGTGGTGCGGCCGTCCTTGAGCGAGGCGCAGACGTCGGTGAGCCGCGCGGTGACGTGGTCCACGGTGGCCTGCACACGACTGTCCCGCCGCGCCTGGTGCGCAGCCCCTTCCGGGCTGCGTTTGTCCGCCTTGCCCGTCGCCGGAGCGGCAGGCTTCTTGGCGGAAGTCGCCAGGGACGAGGATCCTCCGGGCTTGGAGGCGGTGGCATTAGCGCCCTCGGCCGCGTCGTGCCCCGGGGACTGCCCTGCGTTGCCCGTGACGGGCTTGGCAGGCTTCGCCGGTCCCGGAGTGCCACCGGACGCCGGAGCGGCTCCAGGAGCCCCGCCAGGGGGGATTGCGGCCTGCTGCTGGGCAGGGGTGACGCCGGGGGGCAGTTCGAGCAGCGGCCCGTTGACGAGGTTGGTAGCCCGTGCCTGGGACGCCTCCGTGAGGGGGACCCAGCCACCGGCCACGGTCGCCCACCCGGGATCCGAGGTCTCCGGCAATCCCCACGGCTGCAGGCCCAGTTCGTCCCGCGCCTCATCAATGGAGCGGAAGGCCGCGCCCACCTGCCCGATCAGCATGGTGGTCTTGGTGGCCTCGTCCTCCTGCTCTTCGAGGCCCTCGAACACGAACCGCATGTCGTCCTGGCCGCACACGTCCTGCAGGACGGCCGTCATGATGTCGGCAATGAACGTCAGCATCGGCTTCGTCGCCTTGCGCTGCTGCACGCTCTGCGACGCCTTGGCCATTTGATTGGACGCGCCGGGACTGACCGTGGTGGAGACCTTGGGCGAGATGCCCAGTTCCATCGGTTGAATATCGAATGCCATGCAATTCATTTGTGCACCACCCGTTGTGAAGTACGAGTGGTCCTCCTGCACATTCAGGTTCCAGACAACCTGATCCGTGTAGTCGGAGGCTTCGTTCGCCTGCACGGCGCTGGTGAGGTAGCCATCCTCCAGCTTGTAGCTGTTCGGCTTCTGGGAATCCGTCACCCACTGCACAACATAGATGAATCCCTGACCACCCATTTTGCGGCCACCGAAGGACGTCTCCGGCTGCTTCTGCGTACGGATGCCCGCAGCGTGCCCGCACATGGCCGCAACGAGGCGCATCTGCCAAGCGAGGCTCTTACTGGCGGTGTAGCCCCTGAATCCGTTCGACGTCGTACAGCCGTCGCCGTTGATCCAGCCTTCGAGCAGCCCTTCGAAGAACTCCCTCGAACCGTCCCAGGCCCATTCTGGCAGCACTTTATCGACCGCAGTACCACACGAGAACAGGTCTCCCAATGCCGTGCTGTACGCCTCTACATACACAACTTCGGTACCCGCTTGGGCTCGACGGACTGTGTCTATCCCAAAGATGTCGGATACAGCCTTGGATACCACGTCGTGGTAGTCGGCCTCCTTTTTGTGGAAGGACCAGACAATACGCCCCCGACTGTACGACCCCTCAGCCATGTAATACCCTAGCAGCAGGCCGAGCTGTCGATCCATGCAGATGTACGTTGGAAGAGACTTGGCCTTGGGGGAATAACTGCGTGGCAGCCATTCGGAAACGTCCAGCTTGGCGTCATTGGACCCGAGCTCTGGAATGGGCATAGTGACGCTGTCGAAATCACCACGAGATTTTTTAGCTTTGATCTCCTCGGCCGGAACCCAGGAAACCTCCTTGAGGAAACTCTTGTGGCTGGCAGTCTGCCCCTTGCGGGCTGACCAGAACTTGTGGTTGTCGGTCACCTCGATCGTGTCGAAGCCCCGAGCGGACACCTTGCGTACCGGGCGATCGCCCCGCTCGTTCTTGAACTTGGCCAGGACAGGACGCCAGCGGTTCCGGTGCGTCAGAACCTGGTCGCCCACCTCGATATTCTCGACAGCGACCAGACCGCGCTTCGTCAGGATCTCGGTGCCGGGGACGACGCACACCTGATTCATGACGATCTCATCGAATTGGTCTGCGATCTG
>Ga0302302_1002496_pt1 | contig 10791 bp, 6 predicted proteins | sample III_Palsa_E1_3_FD_198766 | JGI IMG/M metagenome (GOLD analysis project Ga0302302, IMG submission 198766) | Peat permafrost microbial communities from Stordalen Mire near Abisko, Sweden - III_Palsa_E1_3 | ecosystem: Environmental > Terrestrial > Soil > Palsa > Peat permafrost | place: Sweden...
CAGGACGGCGAGGGCAGGCCAAATGCTGCGCAGAAAGACTGAGCTCAGCAGACCCACAAAGCAAAGGCCGATGAGGGTAAGAGCGCGGTTGCGGTTGCGGCGAACTTCATCGGCCCAGAAGCTTTGACCAGAGGCGTCGAGGCGCTGGGAGACTTCGGCATAGGCATGGCCGGCGCGGGTAGAGCGCTTCCAGTACTGGCGCCAGCGGGTGATGGCCAGATCGTGGCCGGTCATTGGGTGGTCGATGTGGAGGATCTTGAAGCCGAGCGCGGCGATGCGGCGGCAGAGTTCGGGCTCTTCGCCGGCGATGAGGGTTTCATCAAACCCGCCACTTGCCGCGAGGACGGATTGACGGAAGAGAGCGTCGCCGCCGCAGTAAAGGGTAAAGCCGGGGGCGTAGATCCAGTCGAGATCGAGGACGCGGATGTAGATGGATTTCTCCGGGCAAAGCTCGCGGCGATGGCCCCAGACTACGGCCACTTCGGGGTCGCCGAGGTGCAGGAGTGCGGCGGAGACGAAGTCGGGGTTGAGAATGGTGTCGCCGTCGAGAAAGAGGATGGTGTCGCCGAGGGCAGCACGCCAGCCGGCATTGCGGCCGAGGGCGGCAGAGGGGCGTTCGGGGTGCAGCGCGATGACGGTTGCGCCGAGTTCCTTGGCGAGGGCGATGCTGTCGTCTGTGGAGCCGGAATCTACGTAGAGGATCTCGAAGTCGAACGTGGGGTGGTTCATCTGCGCGACGGATTCGAGGCAGCGGCGCAGGCGTTCGCCTTCGTTGCGCCCGATGACGACGACGGAGACGAGGTTGGCCGTCATGGCTGGCCTGCCGGGGGTTCCGGGCGGCGCGGCAGGATGCGGGCTGGAATGCCGACGGCGAGGGAGTTCGCGGGTACATCGGTGAGAACGACTGCGTTGGCTCCGATGGCTACGTCGTTGCCAATGTGAATAGGGCCGATGAGCTTGGCGCCGGCGCCGATGTCCACGCGGTCGCCCAGGTGGGGTGCGCCGCGGACGCCTTTGTTGCGGAGGCCAACGGTGACGCCATTGCGGAGGGTGCAGTCGTCGCCGAAGACGGCGTCGCCACTGATGACGATGCCGCCGATGTGCTCGATGACGGTACGGCGCCCGAGGACGACTTCGCAGGGGAGCTCGGTGCCGAGCCAGGAGATGGAGAGAAATTTGAGGAGCTCGTAGAGGAAAGAAAACGGCATCCGGACGATGCGAGGGCGGATGGTGTAGCGCCAGCGGCCGAAGCGATAGATGAGGAGAACGTAGAAGCCGTGGCGGGTCCAGAGGCTTTCGTGTGCACGCCAGTCCTCACGGATGTTTTCGAACACGTTGGCTTCCTTTTGAGCTTAATTCCCGAGAAGGGCAGCGACTGTGACTACGTTTACGAGTGGGGCGAGCTGCTGGAGAGTATAGGAGGCGGCGTTGAAGCCGCTCTCGGGTACGTACAGGATATCGCCGGACTGGAAGGCTATCTCGGAGTCGTTACGGTGTTGCAGCAGTGACTTGTAGGGAATGGCCTGGACCTTTGCGGGGGTGGTGGCGGTGGCCGGATGGATGATCTGGATTGAGGGATTGTGGCCGGCTTTTTCCGAGGGGCCACCGGCCTGGGCGAGCAGATCGGCGAGTGTAGTTGAGTTTTCGAGACGAAGATTGCCGGGATGGATTACCTGCCCAAGGACCGAGATGTACTTATCGCGGCCGGTGACGTAGACGATGTCGCCGCGTTTGAGGCGCATGTTGGCTAGAGGGCTGCCGTCGTTGACGAGCTCCTGAAGGTGCACGGTGGCCATGGTGTCGTTACCGCGATAGATGATGATTTCTTCAGGGATTCCGGAGGGCTTGGCGCCTGCCGCGCTTTGGCCGACGACGTTGCTGCCGGTGGTGGAGTAGCCGGCGCGGGAGATGACGTCGAGAAGGGTCGGGGTCTTGTCGAAGTTCATGATGCCGGGGTGTTCGACGGCGCCGAGGAGGGTGATCTGGTTGGAGGTATAGTGGTCGACGCCGATGGAGATAGTGATGTCGGTGAAGTAAGGGCTGAGAGCCTGCTCAATGGCTGCGGCGGCCTGATCGCGGGTAAGGTCGGTGATGCTGATGGCGCCGGCGATAGGCATGGTGATCTTTCCGTCAGGGCCGATGACGTGTTTCCCCGTGAGTTCGGGCCGGCCGATGGCTTCGACGGTGATCTCGTCGCCGCGACCGAGTTCATAGGGTGCGTCGGCGGGCGGCTCGAAGGCGAGAAGGGCAGCGGTGGGGTTTGGCTTGAGTGTGGGGGCGTCCATTTGCTGGGCCAGGCAGGGCGAGACCAGGAGGATGGGAGCCGCCAGCCACGAGAGCCTTATCGTAAACTTCGACGTCTTTGATCTCATTGCCCGATATACCACTCCAGTTTTAAAGAGTAGCCCTAATTTGAGGGCAGAGGTAAGTAGCTATTGGGATTCGCGTGTTCAGTTTGGAAGGGAAGCTTGACACGTTCTGCTATTCTTCGGTCGTGCGAACACTTTTTCGTGTTGCGAGCGCGATCCCGAAGGCTATGCTGAAACCTGATGAATTGATGGCCAGCTAATTATGCGCGCACGCGTACGACCTTTCGCTGAGAGCCGGGGACACAATCTGCGAACGAGCTGCGCGGCGATGGTGCTGATGGCAGCGCAGCTGGTGTCCGGCTGCAAAGCCGGGGATGCGCAGGCAGATAAAAGCACAGGTAACACTGGTGGTAGTGGCGTTACCGATATTGCTGTTACCAATGTGGTCCTTCATGCGGGGATGAAACGCCTGGGAATAAATATCGGCGGCGAGGACTTTTACGACTCGGGCCAGATGTTGCGAAACCTGGTTTTTATTAATCCCGGGTTCGAGGGTGAGACGTGGGAGTCGATTCTGCGGTGTGAGGGTCTTTCGCCGGCGACCTGCAGCGATCCGAACCAATGGAACCAGTGGCCCGCTAATTTTTTGAAGGGTGCGCAGTTTGAGGTACTCTCCGGAGCGTCTGCGGGAGTCAGGGGAACGGTGCTCTCGAGTGACGCGGCGGACTCGAAGCAGAAAGACCAGGGAGTGACGATCCACTATGCCGCGCTGAGCAAGCCGCTGGAACTGGACGACTTTGTGCTGGTAAAGCAGACGATTCCCGGTAATGCGCAGGCGGGCTGGTGGACGAATGCTTATGGCGGAGCCGGTTTTGAGACGGAGACTACAGACCTTGCTCTTGATAGCCCGGGGAAGCAGGCGCTGAAGATACTGGCAGCGGGACCGGGACAGGCAAGCGTAGCTTCTTACTTCGATAGTGTCCCCGGTCACTCGTTCCTGCAACTTAGAGGGAAGCTTCACCTATCTTTTCGGGCGAAGGGGCTGGGAGGAAATCGCGAGATTAAGGTAAGCCTGCGACGCGTAGAAGCCCAAAGAGACGAGATATTTTTTTCCAAAGTGGTTACGCTCTCCGATAAATGGAGTAACTACAACTTTGATTTTCCGGCTAACGAGAGCGGTAAGGATATTGGAACGGTCGGACTTACTTTTGATGTGGCCGGCGCAGATGTTCTGTTGGATGATGTGAATCTTAGCGGGCCGGAGAATGCGAGCAATGCTACGGCTTTTCGAGATGAAGTTGTAGAGACGTTGCGGGAGCTTCATCCGGGGATTCTACGGTATCAGGATGGGGACCACCTGGGGAGCTCAATCGACAACCTGATCGCCGCGCCGTATGCGCGGGTCCGTGCCGGATTTAGCGAAGGAGCTCATCAGGCAAATGCGATTCCGTTGGGGTTGGAGGAGTTTCTGGAGCTATGCCAGGCGGTCCATGCCGAACCTTGGTTTAATACGCCGGCTGGGATCTCTCCGGTAGAGATGAAGAACCTGGTGGAGTATCTTTCCGGGCCGGCGTCGAGTGTCTATGGCGCCAAGCGGGCGGCGCGTGGCCAGATTGCGCCATGGACTTCGTTGTTTCCGATGATCCATCTTGAGTTGGGCAACGAAGAGTGGAACAACGTGACGTTTGCGGGGTCAGCGATGCCCGATCCGGTGGCCTACGGGCAGAGGGCGAAGAAGATATTTGAGGCGGCGCGGAGTTCTCCGTACTATGTGTCGAATAAATTCGACCTGGTGATTGGAAGCTTTGCTCCGGTGCCGGACTGGACGCGGAAAGAGCTGGCGAACAGCGGCGGATATGACAGTGCGGCGGTTGCCCCATATCTGTTCAACCGGCTGGACGACGTGAGCACGGATGAGGCTGTGTTTGGGCCGATGCTGGCTGAGCCGGAGATGGTGGACAGCGTGGCTACGGGGTATATGGCCGAGCAGGCGAAGGTCGCGCGCGAGGCTTCGCGGCCTGCGGCGCTTAGCGTGTACGAGGTGAATTTGAGCACGACCAGCGGGTCGGCGCCGCAGCGCGGCTTCGATGAGGCGGCTTCGATGGGCGCGGGGCTCGCGTTGATCGATCACATGCTGCTGATGATGAGGGACCTTGGCATCAAGACACAGAATGTGTGGGAGTTGCCGGGATATGAGAATCAGCTTCAGAATGCGGTGGACCATAAGCAAGAGGAGACTCCCCTGTTTGGGGTCGTGGTGGATATGGGCGGGGCGACGAACCTGCGACGGCCGCAGTATCTGGCAGAGGAGTTGGCCAATGCGGCAATTCTGCCGACTATGCTACAAACGCGGCTGGCCGGGGCAAACCCAACGTGGGATCAGAGGCAAAATGCGAATGGGAATATCCAACTGAACAAGGCGCACGATCTGCAGACGTTTGCTTTTGCGAGCGGTTCGCAACGGAGTCTTATTGTTTTGAACCTCAGCCGTACAGAGTCTTTGCCAGTTACCTTCTCCGGTGATAGCGCACCGAGCGGAGATGTGACTGTAAGCCGGCTGTGTGCGGACAGAATTACGGATTCCAATGAAGTGGTGAGCAAGGTGGCGATTGCGGAGAGCACGATTGCCAACTTCAATAAGAAGATGCCCTATCAGGCGCCGGCGTTTTCGATGACTGTATTTCGATGGACGATCGCGCGGTAAAGACTATTGTGTGTAGCTTTCACGACGGCGGCTTTGCAGCGCGTGGACGCCGGTGATGAATTCGTCGTCGGCGTGATGCAGGCTAAGTTGGTTGAGCACCGCGGCTGCACCGGGGACGCGCAGGCGCCTGACCAGCGAGAAGGAACTCTTGAGTTCGGCGCGAGTTGTCTTCGCGGACTCAGCTACGAGGATGACAACGTCGGAGAGTCGTGCGGCAAATTCAGCTTCAGAAGAGGTAAGGAGCGGAAGAGCGTCGATGAAGAGGAAGTCCGCGTCCTTCTTGATGGCTTCCATCTTCTGCACGACGAAGTTTTCGTGGGGCGTTCTTGCGGGTGGCATGACGGCTGGATCGGAGTCGCTGGCTTTGAAGAAGCCGGAAGAAAGTTCGCGGTTCTCGATCAGTTCAGAGGCCTGGAGGGTCGCTACGCGGTAGCCCAGGCGCCCCATCTTGCGAGCTAGAGAGGCAACGAGATCGGTGACCTCGGAGGTTGAGGTCGCGGCGGTGAAGACAAATGTCTGTGCTCCGCTGGCGCGATGGATCTGATCGATTCCCGCAAGAAGACGCAGGTTAAATTCGTCCCTTGCGTGCCTATCTACTTCGGCGGAGTGGGGAAGAGTGGCCATCGGATAGAAGTTGAGAAGCTTCGCGACGTCCTTCGCAATGTAGATTTTGGGATCGACTTTGGACATCACCACCGCAGCGAAGACAGCCATAAAGAGAGCCAGCGGCAGAGCGGCGGCGAGGATCAGACGTTTGACGCTGGTTTTGGGCGAGAGCGGTGGGATGGCGGGGACAAGGACGTGAACCAGACCTGCGGTATCCTTCTGTAGCTCAATCGAGTTGATGGCGCTGTTGACCTCGGTGTAACGCGCCTGGAGACGGGTGATGTCTGCCGCAAGGTCAGCGGCACGTTGCAGTTCGGGTGTTGCGCCAGTGGCGACAGCGGTCTTCTGTTGAAGTTGCTGCGAGATCCGGGCTTCGATATCGGCAGTACGTTCGGCTTCGAGGTTGAGCTTCTGCTGCAGGTCGTGGGATGCTTTGACGCGCACCTCGTTCTCCATGGCAGCCTGGGTGAGGTCGAGCCGCCTGAGTTCTTCCATGTCCTGCTGATAGAGCGGGTTCTTGGGAGTGAGTCCGGCCATCTGGCTGGCGATGGCGCTGCGCCGCGTGCCGATGGTTTGCTTGAGGGCGGCAAGGCCGGGATCTGATGCGGTGATGTCGTTCGCTGCGCTGCGAAGGCTTTGACTGGCGCCGTTCTGATCACCGCTGATGGAGGAGGCTTCCGCGGCCGCGACATCGTGGGCGGCGATGGCCTTAGCGAGCTGGGAGCGGAGTTCGGCCAGTTGTACGTCGTAGGGGTTGCCGGTATCGCCTGTGGTGTCCGCAACGCCGAGGGAGACGCTGAGCCGGGCCTGCTGGTGACGATCGCTGGCGAGGTCGTCGCTCACGCGCTGGAGCTCGTCCTGCAGGATGCTTAGCTGTTGGTTGCTCTGCGCCATCTCGTCATCGTGCTCGCCTTTGATGTAGGCGTTGTTGACGGCGTTGACGACATCGGCGATGGCGACAGGATCGTTTCCGCTGAGGTTCACAGAGAGCTCATAGCTCTGCTCAACACGATTTACTTTGAGGCTTTGCTGGAGTCGAGTGATCGCTGCCCGATCGGATTCGCCGCGGAATCGCCAGGCGCGAGTTGCCGGCTTGCTCAGGGCTTCGGCAAGAATGTCGCTACGGACGATGGTCTGGAGCTGCTGCTGGAGGAAGGTCTCGTAGCGGGAGGGATCGTAGGTGGCCTGGGAGGTATCCGTGATGACCTTGGTTTGCATCGGTTGGACATAGATGAGCGCTTCGGTGTTGTAGTACGGATGACGGCTTAGACCGAAGGAGAAGATGCCAACGAAGACCACAATAAAGACAACGATTGCGAGCGTGCGGTGCATCCGTAGGCTGCGGACGATATCAAGATCGAGATCTTTGCTGGACGATCCCGTAGCGGCGCTAGAGGGCTGATCGGATTCAAACGGCGATTGTGTGGAGGCCGGGCTCATCAGATTCCTTACCTTCGCCTAATGTCCTGGCTTACGATTCAACCGTTAATCGCCTGTCAACGACCCGCAATTGCCTCCAGGAGCGTATTGCAGAAGAAGACAGCGGAGCGCAGAAACGTTCTCGAATGAGTGAGATGAATTATCGCAGTCTTCGTGGTCAATCTACCACTCTGACAGGGGCATATCAAGGTCAATGTAAAGTTGAGGAACCACGTATGGAACGTTTGGAAGAAGAATTCCAGCAGCGGCACTGGGCTGCGTTATCGGTGGGATAGAGTCGCGTTAGTGCTGTTCCATTACTCTCCATGCGGCCTATATACTTGCAGCACCGAATAGAGACAAGCCAACGATGGAACTGATCACTCTTATTCCGGGCATAGCTTGCATCTACGTGATATTCCGGCGGGGAACCACTGGTGCGTTTCTTTATGTGTTTCTTCCAGTGCTGTTGCTGATGCCAACGTACTTCTGGCTTGCGGTGCGGCCGTTTCCCTCCATAGATTTTGTCGATGCTGCGCTGCTTCCGCTGGGTGCGGGGATGGTGCTGTTCGATATCACGCGGTGGAAGGTTACTCGGACAGATTTGTGGATGCTGGTGTTTCTGTTCACCTCGGGATACGCGGAATATCGCATGGGCTTGACCACCAACTCTGCTTTTTCTTATTTTTCTGCCATTGTGACGGGGCTGATTCCTTATATGGCGGGAAAGCTGCTGATTGAGCAGACAGGCAGCCGCGTCAAGGTGTTCAATATCTATATCTGGTGCGTGGCGGCGGGATCCTTCGTCTCTTCTTATGAGTACTTTTTCAAGAGAAATCCGTATGGAACGTTCTGGAACCATTTTTATCCTTCGCAGTGGTCGACGTGGGTGACGCAGGTTCGCTGGGGCTTCGGGCGAGTGGCTGGGCCGTACTCTCAATCGGAAAATGCGGGGATGATTGTGCTTACGGCGTGGCTGATGTCGCTTTGGGTGGGACGCAATAACTATCAGGAAAACGAGGCGCGGACGCCGCCGCCGCCGTTGCTAAAACATGGGCGCAGGTATATCTGGATACTGTTTGTCGCGCTTTTTATGACGCAGGCCAGGGGGCCATGGATTGGAGCGTTGCTGGGCTTGTCCGTGGCGGCGATTGGGCGGGCCAGAAAGCCGGTGAGGAGGGCTATTGTTGTGGCCTCGCTGGTTTTTCTGATTGGGGCTCCGCTGTATGTTTTTGGCAAGGATTACCTGAGTGGGCCGAGAAAGAATTATGGCAGCGAAAAAGAGACGGCACAGTATCGCGCGGAGCTGCTGGACAATTACATCCCAGTGGCGCAGAAGGGTGGCCTGTGGGGTTGGGGGCTGGGATTTCCGAAGATTGGGGGACAAGATTCGATTGACAATGAGTACCTTCTGGTCTGGATTGTTCAAGGGTCTGTGGGAGCTATCGCGCTCATTCTGCTACTGTTAGAGACGGTGGGCCGGCTTCTTGCGGAGACGGCGCGGGCTAGGACTGTGCGTGATCGCCACTTTGTTTTGACTTTGCTGGGTATTGTGGTGGCGATGGCGTTCACTCTGAGTACGGTGTTTCTAGGGAGCCAGAGTTATGAGGTGCTGTTCTTTTTGATTGGTTGGACGCAGGTGTTGAAAGTGCGGGATGGAATGGAGCCGGTTCGGGAGGAGAGGCTCAGTGAGGCGGCTAGCGAGGCTGGTTTGATGCGGGTTTATAGTTAGCGTAAGCCCATGTTATGCAATGGTTTAGATTGGTGACCCGATGAGCACTCGAACCGCGCCGAAGTATGTCGCTGTGTATATGCACACGCTGTATAACGGCGGGGTTGAGCGTGTGATGTTCAACCTGATACAGGGGTTTCTGGACCGGGGGATTCGAGTCGATCTGGTGCTGGATTTTCTGGACTATTCGCCGTTTGAGAGCTTGTTGCCGGTGGGCGCGAGGGTGGTACGGCTGGGCGCAAGTAGCACATTGCAAAGGCTTCCAAAGCTTGTGGGGTATCTGCGCCGGGAGAAGCCTGACGCAGTTTTGTCGGCTACGCATTTTGCCAATGAGACTGCGTGTGTGGCAAAGGTTTTGGCGGGGTCTAAGACGCGGTTGGTGCTTACGGAACATACGAATCTTTCGGCGGATATTGTTGATTCCATGGGGAAAATCAGGCCTCGGTTGCTGCCGATCACGACGCGTTGGCTCTATCCGCTGGCGGATGAGGTGATTGCTGTGTCGGATGGGGTTGCGGAGGATATGTGCCGGGTGAGTGGGTTGGCGCGGGAGCGGGTGACTACGGTTTATAACCCAATTGATTTCAGGAACTTAGCGGCGATGGCGAAGGAGCCTTTGGATCAGTCCTGGTTTGGGGAGGGGGAGCCGCCTGTGATTCTGGCGATTGGGAGGTTGGAGGTTCAGAAGAATTTCCCCAATCTTTTGAGGGCTTTTGCGTTGGTGAAGGCGAAAAGGGCGGCGAAGTTGATCATTCTGGGGGAGGGGTCGCTGCGTAACTCGTTGACTGCATTGGTGAAAGAGATGGGGTTGGAGGGGGACGTTTCGTTGCCGGGGTTTGTGGGGAATCCGGCGGGGTATATGGCGAAGGCGGCGGTGTTTGCTATGTCGTCTTCCTGGGAGGGGATGCCGGTGGCTTTGATTGAGGCGCTGGCGCTTGGAACTCCTGTGGTTTCAACGAATTGCCCTAGTGGGCCAGCTGAGATTCTGGATGGGGGAAAGTATGGGGAACTGGTGCCTATGGATGACAGTGAGGCGCTGGCTGGGGCTATTTTGAGGGTATTTGCGGGGGAAAAGAGGGTTGTGGCGGGGGAGTGGCTGGCACGGTTCGATTCGAACACGATTACGGAACGGTATCTGGAGCTGATGAGTCAATAAAGACGGGTGTTTTGACGGTGAGGAGCACGGTGGGGCGTGACTTTTTTACGGTGCCGCGAGTGATTTTTACGGTGGTTTTTCACCGTATGGTGATCCGTGGAAGGTTGTTAGCTACTAGTTTATTAGTTTTAGCGAAAGGAGACGCCAGGAAGTTCGTGGCACCTCAAAACGTACCCAGCGGCTAAAGCCGGATTCGGGGTGGATTCTAATGCCTGGGCTGAAGCCCAGGCCTATCTCAGAAACAAGAGCAAAAGCAAAAGCAAAAGCAAAAGCAAAAACAAAAACAAAAACCAATACAGTGGTCCATTCGCTGCGCTCAGGATGACGAGTGTATGAGGGATGCTTGCTTCTGCAAAAAACAGCCAGAGCAAGAGCAACAGCCAGAGCAACAGCAACAGCAACAGCCAGAGCAACAGCAACAGCAAGAGCAGCGGCGGCGGCGAGAGCAGTTGTTTAAAAGTGCAGGTTGCTTAGGGAGTGTTTTAGGAAGTAGAGGGCGGCGATCATGGCGAGGATGATTAGGGTCATGAGGAGGTCCTGGCGGAGGGGGCGGATGCCTTCACGGGTGGCTCCGAACTGGATGACAGCGTAGAGGGGAAGGTCGCCGGCGGCGATGGCGATGACGGCGCCGTGCATTCCGTAGAAGGCGTAGGCGACGTTGATGGCGGCGATGATGAAGAAGCAGTAGCAGGCGTTGCCGATGGCGCTGTACTTGGGTTTGCCGAGGGAGAGGAGAACGGGGTGGGTGGTCTGGTAGAGGAGCGTGTCCCAGAGGCCGAGGGAGAGGATGGGGACCATCCAGGCGCCTTCGTGGTAGCGATGGTCGTAGAGCTTGAGGATGAGGAGATTGCCCCAGGTGAACATG
>Ga0302302_1002509_pt1 | contig 10737 bp, 1 predicted proteins | sample III_Palsa_E1_3_FD_198766 | JGI IMG/M metagenome (GOLD analysis project Ga0302302, IMG submission 198766) | Peat permafrost microbial communities from Stordalen Mire near Abisko, Sweden - III_Palsa_E1_3 | ecosystem: Environmental > Terrestrial > Soil > Palsa > Peat permafrost | place: Sweden...
GCGATAGAGGCTCGGCGCCGATGGCTCGCTTGCGTCCCTTCCCGGTGTAGCCGGCCTGGAGCAGCAGGCTCCAGGTGGTGGGTGTGGCGTGGACGATGGTTGCGTCGTGGGTGTTGAGCAGCGAGGCAAGCTCTTCGCCATTGGATGCCATGTGCCGATCGCACAAAAGAACTCTTCCGCCAGTTGCGAGCGCGAGATAGAGCTCTGGGATGCACATGTCGAAGGCGAAGGATGCAAGCGCGGGGAATACATCGCGGGGGCCCATGCGGAGCTCGCGCGCCATGAAGTGCATGAGGTTGACGACGGCGCCGTGAGGGACTTGTACGCCCTTGGGCCGACCGGTGGAGCCGGAGGTGAACATGACGTAGATGAGGTTGCCGGAGGCGACGGTCGTGCGAGGATTTTCGACGCTGTGAGCTGCGATCATCGGCCAGTCGCGGTCGAGGCAGATCGCTTGTGCGTTGGACTTCGGCAACGCGTCGAGCAGCGGCTCATGCGTGAGAAGCAATGCGATCTCCGCTTCTTCGAGGGCAACGGCAACGCGCTCCGCGGGGTAGCTGGGATCGAGCGGGACGTATGCGGCACCGGACTTCTGGATGCCGAGCAGGCCGACCATCAGGTCGAGCGAGCGCTCGACGAAGATGCCTACGCGATCGCCGACATTGATGCCGCGGCCGATGAGCGTGTGAGCGACTTGATTAGCGCGCTGGTTGAGTTGCCGATAGGTGAGGTGATCGTCGGCGAAGACGCAGGCGATGGCGTCGGGCGTGCGTGCGGCCTGCTGCTCGATGAGTTGGTGCAGGCAGAGATCGCGGGCGTAGTCTTGGTAGGTCGCGTTCCAGTCGACCATGATCTTCTGCGACTCGGCTGGGCTGAGCATGCGAAGCTGCGAGACAGGCATCGCAGGATCGACGACGGCTGATTCCAGCAGCTGCCGATAGTGGTTGAGCATGCGCTCGATGGTCGCGGCATCGTAGAGGTCGGTGTTGTACTCAAGCCGGCCGCGCAGTGCGCCGTTGCGTTCGGCGAGCGAGAAGAAGAGATCGCCCTTGGCGGTTTTGGTGTCGGTCTCGATGTGATCGAGGTTCAGCCCTTGAAGGCTCTGACCTTCGAGCGGCGCGTTTTGCAAGATGAAGTGGACCTGCACGAGCGGGTCGTAGCTTAGGCTGCGCTCGGGGCGTAGCTCTTCGACGAGACGCTCGAGAGGGATGTCTTGATTGGCGTAGGCCTTGAGGGCGATGTCCTTGGTTCTTACGAGGACTTCCTTGAAGCTGGGATCGCCCGATAGATTGGTGCGCAGCGGCAGCGTGTTGGCGAAGAGGCCGATCAGGCCCTCGATCTCAGTTTGGCTGCGGCTGGCGATGGGCATGCCGATGACGAAGTCTTCGAGGCCGCTATAGCGAGCGAGGAGGACTTCGAAGCCGGCGAGCAGCGTCATGTAGAGCGTGGCGCCGTTGGCGAGGCTGAGGGCGTGGAGCTTTGCTGTAAGTTCGGGCGACAGTGCGATTTTGGCCGTCTCGCCGGAGACGGACATGAAGGCGGGGCGTGGCCGGTCGGTAGGCAGCTCGATGACGGGCGGTGCATCTTTGAGTTGGCCTGTCCAGTAGGCGAGTTGCCGCTCGAAGAGTTCGCCCTCGGCGGAGCTGCGCTGCCACGCGGCGAAGTCGGCGTATTGGACTGGGAGCGATGGCAGCGGAGAGGGCTTCCCGAGGCTGAATGCGCCGTACAGGAGTGACAGCTCGTTGAGGAGGATCGTGATCGACCAGCGGTCGCTGATGATGTGGTGAATCGAAAGGAAGAGGATGCTTGAGTTGTCGGCGAGTTGGATAACGAGAGCGCGGAGCAGGGGATCGCGGGCGAGATCGAAGGGTGTGCGGGCCGCCGCATTGACGAGTGCCTGGGCTTGCGCTTCGCGTTCGTCGGTGGGGAGGTGGCGGAGGTCTTTGACCTCGATGGGGATCGGGCGGGTGGGGTGGATGATTTGGGCCGGAAGGCCGTCGGTTGCTGCGAAGTTGGTGCGCAGCGTCTCGTGTCTCTCGACCAGAGCGTTGATGGTGCGCGTGAGAATCTCGATATCGATTGCGGAATCTACACGCGAGGCGCAGGGGATGTTGAACTGCGCGTTCCCGGGATCGAGCTGGTCGGAGAACCACATGCGCTGTTGCGCGAATGAGAGCGGCAATGGGGTATTCCGAGGTGCCAGCGGAATTGTGGACGCGGATTGCTCTTTGGTTCCCGACTTTTCGTCGACTTTGAGCGCGAGCTGGGAGATGGTTGGGAATTCGAATAGAGTGCGTAGCGGCAGCTCGACGCCGGTGGTCTGACGGATGCGCGAGATGACTTGCGTGGCGAGCAGCGAGTGGCCGCCGAGTGAGAAGAAGCTGTCGGTCGCGCTGATGCGGTCGAGCTTAAGCACGGCCATCCAGATGGAGGCGATTGCCACCTGGGTTGGCGTGTGTGGGGTGACGAATTCGGCGGTGTCGTCGCGGGTGAATTCGGGAGCTGGAAGCGCAGAGCGGTTGATTTTTCCGTTAGGTGTCAGCGGCATCGCATCGAGCACAACGACTGCGGATGGGACCATGTAGTCGGGTAGCGTTTGCCGGGCGTGGGCGCGGAGTTCGTCCGAGGTGACCTCTGTTGATTCGCGGCGGACAGCGTACGCGACGAGGCGCTTCGTGCCGGCTTCATCCTCGCGCACGAGTGCGACGCTTTGAGCGACGGCTGGGTGCTTCTCCAGCGTGGCTTCAATTTCGCCGAGTTCGATGCGGAAGCCGCGCAGCTTGACCTGGTGGTCCATGCGGCCGAGATACTGGATGTTGCCGTTCGGCAGCCAGCGGCAGTTGTCGCCGGTGCGATACATGCGTGGGCTGGATTCGTTGCCGAAGGGGTTGGGCAGGAATCGCTCGGCGGTGAGCTCGGGGCGGCGATGGTAGCCGCGCGCGACACCATCGCCAGCGATGAAGAGCTCGCCCGGAATCCCAATGGGCGATGGGTTGCGCTGGCTGTCGAGGATGTAGCACTGGGTGTTGAAGAGCGGCTTGCCGATGGTGACTGCGTGTCCGCGAAGGACGGGCGTGAAGGTGGCGTATGAGGTCTCGGTGGGGCCGTAGAGGTTGAAGACCTTGCGCGCCGCGGTGTGGGTGTAGATCTGCTCGACGAGCGCGTCTGACAGTGCCTCGCCGGCGAGATTGACGGTGCTGACCGAGGTGGGGAAGTTGCCGGCACGGACCAGTTCGGTCATGACCGAGGGCACGACGTTGATCAGCGTGACTTCATCGCGTGCGGGTAGCGTGGGGAGGTCGAGCGCGTTCGCAGCGACGATTACCTTGCCGCCAGCAGCGAGGGTGACGAACATCTCGAACATCGAGACGTCGAAGCATACGGACGTTGAGAACAAGACGCCGGAGAGGTCTTGCGCGGAGAAGATCGTGTGGGCCCACTGGATGAACGTGACGGGCGTGCGGTGTTCGAGTGCTACGCCCTTAGGACGGCCGGTTGATCCCGAAGTGAAGAGGATGTAGGCGAGGTGATGCGATTGCACTGCGGTGACGGGGTCAGTGGTGGGTTGGGATGCGATGGTCTCGCGGTCCTCGTCGAGGCAGACGATTCTGCCTTCGAACGGTGGCAGCTTGTGGCGCAACGAGCTTTGCGTGAGGACGACGGGCGGTGCGGCGTCCTCGAGGATGTAGGCGATTCTCTCGCTTGGATACTCGGGATCGATCGGGGCATACGGGCTGCCGGATTTGAGGATTCCGAGGATTCCGATGACGAGTTCAGCGGTGCGCTCGGTGAAGATGCCGATGGGGATATCAGGGCCAGCGCCCTGGCTGATGAGGAGGTGCGCGAGTTGGTTGGCGCGGGCGTTTAGCTCAGCGTAGGTAAGATGTGTTGCGCCGTCGATGAGGGCCGTGGCATGGGGCTGGCGAGCTACCTGCTGCGCGACGAGGTCGTGGATGCAGACGCGGGGATACTCGGCGGCGGAGTCGTTGAAGTCGACCAGCAGGTGATGCCGTTCGGTCGGAGACAGCAGCGAAATCTCGGCGATGTGTTGTTCCGGATGAGCGACGATTCCGTGCAGCAGAGTTTCGAGGTGTTGCATCGCTCGCTGGATGGTTGCAGCGTCGAAGAGATCGGTGTTGTACTCGACGCGAAGCTCCATGCCAGCCGCGACGCTGGTTGCAAACCATGACATGTCGAACGTCGACGTGCCTTGATGCAAGGGCAGACGTTGCAGGTGCAGCCCTGCGAGTTCGAGCGAACGTTGGGGCGCATTCTGGAGTGCGAAGAGGACCTGGAAGATGGGTTGATAGCTGAGGCTGCGTTCGGGCTGCAACTCCTCGACGAGCTTCTCGAAGGGGATGTCCTGGTGGGCGTAGGCATCGAGCGTGGACTGTTTGACGCGGCTAAGGAGATCGCGGAAAGTTGGGTTGCCGGAGAGGTCGGTGCGGAGGGCGAGCGTGTTGACGAAGAAGCCTATGAGGTGCTCGACCTCGGTAGTGTTGCGGCCCGCGATGGGCGAGCCGACGACGATGTCGTCCTGTCCGGAGTAGCGGCTCATCAGGGTTTGAAGCGCCGCGAGCATGGTCATGAAGAGCGTGACGCCTTCTGTCTGGCTTAGCGCTGTCAGCTTGTCGACGAGATCTTTCGAGAGGAGCGCGGTGTTTGTCGCACCCTTGTGACTTAGCACGGCAGGGCGCGGATGGTCGGTGGGGAATTCGAGGAGTGCGGGTGCGCCGGCAAGTTGCCGCTTCCAGTAGGCGGCTTGCTTATCGAGCGCCGCACCCTGCAGCCAGCTGCGTTGCCAGATGCTGAAGTCGGCGTACTGGATGGTGGGGTCTGGAAGCGGGCTGGGTTGGCCGAGGACGAAGGCTGCGTAGAGCGCTTCCATCTCTTCGGCGAGGATGCCGGCGGACCAGCGATCGCCGATAATGTGGTGCAGGACGATGAGCAGAATGTGATCTTCGGGCGAACTGCGCAGGAGTTGTGCGCGGAAGACCGGGCCGGTCGCGAGGTTGAACGGTCGTACCGCTTCCTCAAGTGCGAGGCGCTGAATCTCGCGCTCTTCGCTTGGGAGATGCGTGAGGTCGGTGACGGGGAGCGGGATTTGCTTCTCGGGGTTGATGATCTGCAGGGGCTGGCCGTCGGTGGCGACGAAGGTGGTGCGCAGTGCCTCGTGGCGGCGGACGATTTCGGTGAGTGCACGTTGCAGGGCGTCGACGTTGAGCGGGCCACGCAGATGGGTCATCTGCGGGATGTTGTAGATGGGGTTGTCGGGCTCGAGTTGGTCGAGGAACCAGAGGCGCTGCTGAGCGAAGGATGCTGGCGCGGAGTCGGTGCGGGGTGCCTTGACGAGCGGAGGTGTGACGGTGCCTGTCTGGATGCGGCGTGTGACTTCGATGCGCTGCGCGAATCCAGCGAGCGTGGGCTCTTCGAACATCGCTCGGAGCGGCATCTCGACGCCGAGTGCTTGCCGGACGCGGGAGATCACCTGCACGGCGAGCAGTGAGTTGCCGCCGAGGCGGAAGAAGTCGTCGTGGATGCCGGGCGGCGGGATGTGGAGGAGCAATGCCCAGATATCGCCGACGATCTCTTCGACTGCGGTGCGGGGCTTGATGGCGCCGGTCTCGACCGAGGTGTTGCGCGTGACGAGGCGGATGGCCCGGGCGATGGATTTTACGTCGCTAAGGTCTGTGGCGATGCGGGCTAGATCGGCGCGTGGGGCTTGCTTCGTGGGTGTTGGCGTGGGCTGCTGCGTGGTCTCTATTGTGGCAGCTTGCAGGTCTGGCGCGGCTATAGCCTGGGCTGCAGTGAAGCTATAGACGCTGGAAGATGGTGTGGCTTCGAGGCTTTCGAGGAAGTCGAGGGCGGGGCGGTTCTTCGCGGTGGGGGCGAAGTGGATGTCTAAGTGGGCGAGCCCGCGAGATTGTGCGATGCGGCCGAGGTGCGCGAGGATGTTGTGCTCGACCTTGCGGCCGAGGGCGCGGCAGCTCATGAGGAGCGTGTCGACTGCGAGCGCATCGGGCTGTGTACTGAAGATCGTTACGCCGACCAGGCCGTAGTCGCCGAAGCGGTCGCGGACGTTGACGATTAGGCATTCGGAGCCGGTCTCGAGGAGCGCGGCGATCTCGGTTTCGGAGCGGCGAATGGTGGTGGTGTTGAACTGGTTGGTGCGCTGTGTGAGTTGCGCGATGCGGGCGAGGTCGTCCGGCTGCATGGGGCGGATGTCGATGACGAGTTCGAGGCTGCGCAGGAAGTCGTCGAGGGTGCCGGTGGCGGTGCGGGCTTGCTCGCGCTGCTGTTCCTGCCGGTAGAGTTCAGTGCGCTGGCGGTCTTCGTGCGTGACGGACCAGTGGTCGAAGGCCCACAGGTGATGGAGGGCGTCGGGAATTTTGGTGGCGTCGGCGGGCAGCTCGAGGACGAGCGCGCCGGGGCAGTTGGCGCGGACTTCAGCGCATTCGAGCGGGTTGTCGTCGACGAAGATGATGCTGTCGACGCCGAGGTTGAGCTGTCGCGCGAGATCGTGCAGGTTCTCGGATTTGGACTGCCAGTTGATGCGGGAGGCGATGATGTGCTCGGGCTTGAGCAGCATGCCGGGGTTGGTTGCGAAGACTGCGGCTACGTCGGCTTCGACGTTCTTGCTGTTGAGGCAGAGCAGCATGCCGGCTTCGCGTTGGGCGAGCATGAACTCCTGGAGCGCACGCCGTGGTGCGTCGACTTCAACGCCGAGCGGGCCTTCTTCGCCGCAGACTCCGCGCCATAGGGTGTTGTCGCAGTCGAGCGCGATGACTTTGTACGGTGTGCTGCGCAGGCCGTAGATTCGGCGTGCCACGATGGATGCGAGAGCTACGAAAAAGTCTGACGTGTAGGGGATTGCGCCGAGGGCTTCGGCGTACTCGTCGCGATAATTTTCGACCGGATAGAGCGAGTGGATTTCGTGCGGATAGACGACGTGGACACCGGTTTGTCCGGAGAGCTGGTCGGCAAGGAGTTGCTCTTCTGCGGATGACTCTGGCGGGCAGATGCAGACGATGATCGGCGCGCCGCCACGGGCTGCGGCAGACTTGAGAGCAGCGGCGAGTTCGCGTGCCTGGGCTCCGGGGGCGTGGCCTTCGCGCCATTGGATTGCGAGGATGTTGAATCCGTCGGTGTTGCGTGCGACGAGGCTTGTGGGGTCGAGCAGCTGTTGGTAGACCTGGTCGAAGGGCGCGAGCTCGATCTGCGATGGGATGCGGAGTTCGTCCATCCAGAAGGCGAGCGGTTCGGCGACGGGATCGGCGGTGAAGTTGGCCGCGATGAGGATGGTTTGGCGGTGGCGAGCGCGGCGGTGTGCGGCGGCGCGGTTGGCGAGGTCGTCGGGCAGAGTGATCTCGGCGACGGCCATTTCTGGCGTTGCGGCGATCTGCATGAGGACGTCGGTGTAGGCAGAGAGCAGCTTGTCGATGGTGGCGATTTCGAAGACTGCGGAGCGGAATTCGCAGTCGAGCTGGAGGCCGGCTTTAGTTTCGAAGGCTATGAAGCGAAGGTCGATAAGGCCGATTTCGGCGTCGAAGTTGGCATCGTCGGCGGACCAGTGGCGGCCTTGCACGCCGATGGCCGGGTAGCTCTGGTAGAGCAACGCTACGTTGAAGAGCGGGTTGTCGCTGCCGGAGCGTTCGGGGTTGACGGCTTCGACGATTTTCGCGAATGGGCAGTCCTGATGTGCGAACGCGTTCATCACGGCGTTCTTCTCGCGGCTGATTAGCTCGCGGACGTTCTCGCCTTCTTCGATGGGGTTGCGCAGGGGGAGCGAGTTGACGAAGCAGCCTACCATGCGCTCGGTGCGGGCTCGGCTGCGGTTGCTGGAGATGGTGCCAATGAGGAAGTCGGACTGGCCTGAGAAGCGATAGAGGAGGGCGCGGAAGGCTGCGTTGAGGACCGTGAAGAGGGTTGTGCTATTGGCTTGAGCAAGGGCTTGTAGCTTTTGCAGTGAGGCAGCTGGCAGGGTAACGGATCGGAGATGGCCTTCGCGATCGGTGGCGGATGGGTTGTCGTGGTCGGCGGGCAGATCGACTGAGGTGGGTGCCCCTTCGAGGGCGGGGCGCCAGTAGTCGAGGTCTTCTTCGATGCGTGCGCTCGTTAGAGTCTCGCGCTCGAATGCGGCGAAGTCGGTGAAGTGGACTTCGACCGGGGGCAATGGGCTGGGGCGGCCTTCGGCGAAGGCGTCGTAGAGGCTGCTTAGCTCGTCTAGCAGGATGCTGCCGGTGTAGCCGTCGCTTACGACGTGGTGGATCGCGATGGCGAGGATGGACTCGTCGGCGGCGGTGCGGATGAGGCGTGCGCGGAGAGGTGGGCCGGCCTCGAGGTCGAGTGGATCGCGCACAGCGGCGAGTGTGGCCTGTTGGGCGGCGCGGTCTCTATCGAGCTGTGCGAGCGGAGATACGTCGATGAAGTCTAGTTGCAGCGGCGGGCCTGGGTCTACGATCTGCATTGGGCCATCGTGGCCGAGTACAAATCGGACCTGGAATATCTCGTGGCGATTTCGGACTTCGTTCAGAGCGCGTTCGAGGATTGCGGCGTCGACGTAGCCGTGCAGGTAGAAGACACGTGCAGTGTTGTAGAGTCCGGAGTTATTGTTTTGCTGTTCGAGCAGCCAGAAGACCTGCTGTGAGTAGGAGAGCGGGAACGAGGTGCGGCCGGCGACTCGCGCGATGGTTGGCGCGGTGGGAGTGGCTTCGGCGATGAGTTCATTGACCACGTTGGCGAGGTGCGCGATGGTCGGGTCTTCGAAGAACGACATCAGCAGCAACTCGACGTTGAGTACGTCGTTGACCTGCGCGATGACCTCCATGGCTTTCATGGAATCACCGCCAATATCGAAGAAGTTGGCGGTGGTCTCGACGCTTGGTAAGCGCAGAACCTCGAGCCAGATGCGACTGAGGGCTTCTTCGGATGCGCTGCGTTGGGGCGTTAGCTCGTCGACGACTTCGGCGAGGTGCTTGATGGTTGGGTCTTCGAAGAACGACATCAGCGGTAGCTCGATGCCGAGATCCTGACTGATGCGGGCGATGACTTCCATGGCCTTCATGGAGTCGCCGCCGATATCGAAGAAGTTGGCATCGGCTTCGACGGTGGGCGAGCGCAGGACTTCCGCCCAGACCTTGGCAACTGCGTGCTCCGTCGCGGTGCCTGCACCGGACAGGGCCTTCATGCCCTGCGAATTCGTGTTGACGTCTGCTATTGCCATCTTCTCCATCATCGCGTTACGACTGGCGCTTCCTGCTGCACCATCTGGTTCAAAGCCTGGTAGTTGAGTTTGCCATTTGTGGTGCGCGGAAGCTCGGTGACCGCGATCACGGTTACTGCGTTCCGGGGCAGGTCGAACAGCTTGCAGACCATCTCGCGGACGCCATCGGTTGCGTCGACGCCCTCGATCGCAATTTGTAGTAGATCGTCGCTGCCGAAGCATGCTGCCGGGGATGCGATGTGGCGCGACAGGATGTTTTCTATGTCATCGAGGTTGAATCGCTTGCCGAAGAGCTTGAGGAATCGCTTGAGTCGGCCGGTGATGTAGGCGTAGCCGTCTGTGTCGATGCGGGCGATGTCGCCGGTGCGGAGGGTGCCGTGGAGTTCGTCACCTTTGGCGAGGTCTTCACGGCACTCGGCGTAACCCATCATGACGTTGGGTCCGGAGTAGATGAGCTCGTTGGTGTGCTCGTCGGTGGTGAGCGAGCCGTTGGGGATCGCGATGCCTACTGAACCGGCTTTTTCGCTGAGACGCCCCGTAGGGACATACGAGATGCGCGCCGTGGCTTCGGTCTGGCCGTACATCACGAAGAAGCGCCAACCGCGGATGTCGGAGAGAGCGAGCATCTTGCGGATGCTGGCTTCGTCGAGGCGGCCGCCGGCCTGGGTGAGGGTCTTCAGGGATGCGCCGCGCTTGATTAGCAAGCCGGCCTGGAGCAGAAGTTGGTAGGTGTACGGGACCCCGGCGAAGGACGTGCACGCGTAGCGGTCGATTGCGTCCCAGAACTCACGGCGGAGGACGCTGTCGTCGGAGAGGACGATGGTTGCTCCGGCTTGCAGATGACTGTTGATGATGGAGAGCCCATAGGAGTAAGGCATGGGCAGGGAGGTGATCGGCCGGTCGTCAGATGTGAGCTGCAGGTACTCTGCGATGGAGGTCGCGTTGGCTGCGAGATTTGCCAATGTCAGACGGACGAGCTTCGGGCTGCCTGTCGAGCCGGAGGTGTTTAGGAGAAGTGCGAGGTCGGGGTGGAGGTCGAGGTCTTGTGTCTGCTGGGCGACAAAGAGGCCGGGTTCTTGTGACGCGCTGGGCCGATATCCGCTGAAATCAGGGTTGGGTTGAAGCGTGAATATCCAGTCGGGCTTGTAGGCGTGAAGAAACTCGTGGAGCAGCTCGGGATTCAGTGTCGCGTCGAGCAGGATGAGGGCGCTGCCCGAGTTGAGAGCAGCCACGTAAGCGGCGAGGCATTCGTAGCGATTTTGGGCCAGCAGCAGGCCGAGCGACTTGCGACCGAGGCTGGGCAGAGCCGCCTGGATGCGGGCGGCGTCGGCGCGCAAAGTCGCGTAGCTCCACTGCATGCCGGAGCGCGCGTCGATTGCAACCGTTGCTTGATCCGGTTGGCTGAGGCTCCAGAATGTCATCGTAGGCGAGTCCATTTTGGGTTTATGCTCTGGCACAACGATTGCTCCCAAAGCAGGTTGTGGGAATAGCACTTCCGTCTACCCGGCCTGGGA
>Ga0302302_1002512_pt1 | contig 10730 bp, 8 predicted proteins | sample III_Palsa_E1_3_FD_198766 | JGI IMG/M metagenome (GOLD analysis project Ga0302302, IMG submission 198766) | Peat permafrost microbial communities from Stordalen Mire near Abisko, Sweden - III_Palsa_E1_3 | ecosystem: Environmental > Terrestrial > Soil > Palsa > Peat permafrost | place: Sweden...
GACCAACTGGCAGCGCTTCTGGAAGCTCGAAGTGCCGTTTTCGATGCCCGGCCTCATCTGGAACATGATGATGTCGATGTCGGGCGGCTGGTTCTTCGTGGTCGCCTCCGAAGCAATCGTGGTCGGTAACCGCACCATCGTATTGCCGGGTATCGGCGCGTATCTGGCAACCGCCATTGGCGAGCGCAATCTCGGCGCGATCGGCTGGGTGATCCTGGCAATGACGGTGGTGATCCTGGCCTACGACCAGCTCTTGTTCCGTCCGCTGGTTGCCTGGGCCGACAAATTTCGCATGGAAAACACGAGTTCGGGCAACGTGCCGGAGTCGTGGCTGCTCGACCTGATTCGCCGCACGCGTTTGATTCACCAGCTGCTCGTGCCGGCGGGCTGGATCATCGGCAAGATGGCGCGGGTGCCGTTGAAGCTGCCATCGCTGCAGGGCCGCCTGCCGAAATTCCCGATAGGCGCATTGGCCGGGTCGACGCCCAGGGCACGCAGCAAGTCCCGCAATCCGTCCCGTGCCGGCGATATCGCGTGGGCGATCATCGTTCTTGCGCTGACGGTGTTCCTGGTGTGGAAAGTGACGGTTTTCGTGAGCACCGGCGTCACGTGGGGCGAAGTCTGGCACGTCTTCTGGCTGGGCTTGATCACGCTGTTTCGCGTGATGCTGCTGATCGCGCTTGCTTCAGTGATCTGGGTTCCGGTCGGTGTGTTGATCGGGCTGCGACCCGCGTTGGCCAGCAAGATCCAGCCGCTCGCGCAGTTCCTGGCCGCGTTCCCGGCGAATTTGCTGTTTCCGGTGTTTGTCGTAGTGATCGTAAAGTTCAACCTGAACCCGGATATCTGGCTCTCGCCGCTGATCGTGCTCGGCACCCAGTGGTATATCCTTTTCAACGTGATAGCCGGAGCGACGTCGTATCCGAACGACTACCGTGAAGCGGCCACCAACTTCCAGATCAAAGGCTGGCAGTGGTGGCGCCAGGCCATCCTGCCGGGCATTTTCCCGTACTACGTGACCGGGGCGATTACCGCATCGGGCGGGGCCTGGAATGCGAGCATCGTGGCGGAAGCGGTGTCGTGGGGGAATACGAAAATCGTGGCGCACGGGCTTGGCGCGTATATAGCGGAAAGCACGGCGAACGGTGATTATCCGAAAATCATTCTCGGTATTGCGGTGATGTCGCTGTTCGTCACACTCTTTAACCGGCTCTTGTGGCGGCCATTGTTCGCTTACTCTGAAGCGCGCCTGAGGCTGGACTGAGTCCGACGCCGGCAGTCCGACCGGCGATCTGCTGCACACCGACCGAACGGCCGCCGCCAGCGGCCAGCCCATTCAATTCTTGTCATCAGCAACGCGCGAGCGACCATGTCAACGCAGACGAATACGACTAACCAAACGCCGCCGATCCCGCCGCGCCTCGGCCAGGAGATCCTGAACGTCGAGAACGTCAGTCGCGGCTTCAACAAGACGCAGGGCGAGCTGCTCGTGCTCGAAGGCGTGAACTTGACGCTCAACGAGGGCGAGATCGTCGGGTTGCTGGGCCGTTCGGGTTCCGGCAAGTCGACGCTGCTGCGGATCATCGCCGGACTGATCGAGCCAACCGGCGGCCAGGTCACCTATCTGAACGAGCCGTTGCACGGTCCGGCGAAAGGCGTGGCCATGGTCTTCCAGACCTTCGCGCTGTTTCCGTGGCTGACGGTGCTGCAGAACGTGGAAGCGGGGCTGGAGGCGCAGGGCGTGCCAGCAAAGATACGGCGCGAGCGGGCGCTGGCGGCGATCGATCTGATTGGTCTCGACGGTTTCGAAAACGCGTATCCGCGTGAGTTGTCGGGCGGCATGCGCCAGCGCGTGGGCTTTGCGCGCGCTCTGGTAGTCGACCCGACGTTGTTACTCATGGACGAGCCGTTCTCCGCGCTCGACGTGCTGACCGCCGAAAACTTGCGTACCGATCTGCTCGACCTCTGGACGCAGGGCAAGATGCCGATCAAGTCGGTGTTGATCGTGACGCATAACATCGAGGAAGCGGTGTTCATGTGCGACCGGATCCTGGTGTTGTCCTCGAATCCGGGGCGCGTCATGGCCGAAATCCGCGTGCCGTTCAAACATCCGCGCAATCGTCTCGACCCTGCGTTCCGCCGTCTGGTCGACGATATCTACGCCAAGATGACCGCGCGCCAACTCGGCGAAGAGAAGAAGAAGGGTCTGGAACTCAGCAGCTGGCTGCCGCAGGTCTCGACCAACCTGATGGCCGGTCTGATCGAAACGCTGGCCGCCGATCCGTACCACGGCCGTGCCGACATGCCGGAGATCGCGCGTTCGCTGCATCTGGAAGTGGACGATCTGTTCCCGGTGGCCGAAGTGCTGCAGCATCTGGGTTTCGCCGATGTGCGTGAGGGCGACATTTTCCTGACTCCGCCGGCGCGCGTATTCGCCGAGTTCGGGACGCAGGAACGCAAGATGATGTTCGCAGAGCATTTGCTGCGGCACGTGCCGCTCGCCGCGCGGATCAAGAAGGTGCTCAATGAGCGGCCGGGGCATCGTGCGCCGCGCGTGCGCTTCGAGCAGGAGCTGGAGGATTTTCTCTCCGATAAAGCCGCCGAGGAAACGCTGGACGCGGTGATCAACTGGGGCCGTTACGGCGAGATCTTTTCGTACAACGACCAGACCGAGATTTTCAGCCTGGAAGACGTCGAGTCCTGATGCCCGGAGAGTAAAGAAACCTTGCAGTGCGCTGACCGGCGCAAAGAAAACGCGGCTGATCCGGAAACGGACGCCGCGTTTTTTGCGTTATACGGGCCGTGTTTTAGTCATCAACAGGTCGCTCGGTTTTACTTATCGAGCGGTTTCGGAGTGGAACGAGCCCGATTGCCGACGACCTTGAAAACGCCGGACACGATTATTTCAGGTTAGGCTGAAAGCGCCGCCTATTAAGGCTCTCAGCGATTCAATGAGTCCTTGTTGGAACGTTTTCCGCAAGATTGCTTCAGCGTAAATCGTGCATTACCCTTCGAGTCCCCCGCCTCGCCACTCGCGTGCAGGTAATCCTGCATGCGGAAAGCGCGACCGGGCAAACGCTTCAGTCACCCTGAAACGTGGAGACAAGAAGATGCGCCGAACGCGCCTGTCGTTGCCGTCCCTGCTGGCGTCCCGAACGAGTGTGCTGTCTCGTCTATCGATTGGCATGGCGTGCCTGTTGCGCGCCCCGTCCGCGCTCGCCCTTTGTGACAACGTCGCGCCCGCGAGTGGACAAACCGCCACGTGCAATGCCAATGCGCCGAATCCCTCCACGCTGCCCGTCGTGGCCGTGGCGGGCAGTACCGGTGTCACCGTCATGGTGCTTCCAGGCGCGGGCATCAGCGTGAACAACAGCAGCGGCATCGCTATTCAGGATTCGAGCACGGTACAGAACTTCGGCACGATTCAAAACACCGCCAATTCATTCGATGGCATCACCTCCGAGGGAATCCCATCCGGCATCGGGCATAACTCCGTCACGAATGGCGGCTCGATTCATACGTCCGGCGTGGAATCGGAAGGTATCTACAACGGCTCGGCGGCCGTCACGATGGTAAATACGTCGAGCGGCGTGATCGGCACGAGCGGGACAGGGTCGGCGGCCATGCTGGACTTGTCGGCCGCCGGCGGCGGCACGCTAACCAACCATGGCACGCTTACCACGTCCGGCGATGACTCTTACGGCATGGCCGCCGAAACCTCCGGCGATGCGCTCGTCAACAGCGGCACGATTACGACCACAGGCGCTCGATCGTACGGCCTGCTCGCGAACGGGGGGAGTGGACCGGGCAACACGACGCTGACAAATAACGGGTCCATCGATGTCTCCGGATCGAACGCGCACGGGATCGTGTCCCTCGATGCTTCGGCAGGGCTCGTCACGAACACCGGCTCGATCGTCGCGCACGGAGCGGGCGGACTCGGCGCGTTTTTCGCGCAAGGGGTCACCTTGACTAACACCGCCAACGCCCGGATTGCGAGCGATCAGGGCAACGGCATCGACGCGAACGGCGGCGGCAGATTCAACAACGCCGGGACCATAACGGGCGGCGGCGTGGGGTTATCGTCGGTCGGTGGCGACGCGGTGATCGTGAACAGCGGGGTGATCGAAGGCGGGTCGAATGCCGCGATTTTGACCAGCGGTCCGTTCGCCGTCACCATCACGAACACAGGCCAGATTACAGGGGGCGCCGGCGTGGCCGTGTCGACCGATACCGGCGTGAACACCTTCAACATGAACGGCGGCACGGTCAGTGGACTGATCAGTCAAGGCACGGGCATCAACACCTTTGTGATGCAGGCAGGGCAGGTCGATTCCGTGGACCAAGGGGGCGCCCAGCCACATTTCACGCTGAACGGCGGGCTTGTCACGGGTGGCCTGACGAACGGTGGCGCCGTCACGATCACGGGCGGGCGCATTGGCAGCGTGGCGATGACAGCCGCCCAGAACACCTTCGCCATGTCAGGCGGACAACTCGACACGAACGTGACGGCCGGCTCCGGCAACACGAGTTTCACTTTGTCGGCCGGGACGATAGGCGGTGCGGTCACGCTTGGCAACGGGGCGAACACGATCAAGGTGACGGGCGGATCGATCGCGCAGGGCTTCGCATCGGGCGATGGGGCCACGACCTTCGGATGGCTGGGAGGCGGGGTAATCGGCGGGACGGTGTCGTTCGGAGCGGGCGGGGTGGTCGCCACGTTGTCGAATTTGAACGACGCCAACCTCGCCGGGATATCGGCATTCGATGGCGGCACCGGGCAGAACGCCCTGACATTCGACCATACGCAAACCAGCGGACTTAGCCGTTTCACGAGTTGGGACAGCATCGCGTTGACGAACGGCAGCCAGCTCTCGCTCGATGGTCTCGGCGTGACATTGGGCAATGCCGCGGTGCAAACGGGCGTGTTCGATATCGATTCGACCAGCACGCTTGTCTGGAACGGCGGCGGTCAATCTGCCATCACGACGACCGTGCCGGGCGGGCTCGTGACCTTGAATAATGCGGGCACGATCGATCTGACCGGCGGCGCGGGCTCGCACAGCACGCTGCTGGTCAGCGGCAACTATGTCGGCCATGGCGGGCAATTGCTGCTGCAGAGCGTGCTCGGATCGGATAACTCGCCGAGCGGAAAACTGGTGATTTCGCAAGGTTCGGCCACGGGCAATACCGCGATCGGAGTCACGAACGCCGGTGGCGCAGGCGCGCTGACGGTGAGTGACGGGATCATGGTCGTGCAGGCAATTCAGGGCGGGACGACGGCGACGACCGCGTTTTCATTGGCGAGTCCGGTCAAGGCGGGGGCGTATACGTACTTCCTGTTCCGAGGCGGAGTTGTGGCAGGGACGGGAGACAACTGGTATCTGCGGTCGAGCATCACGCCACCGCCACCGCCACCGCCACCGCCACCGCCACCGCCACCGCCACCGCCACCGCCACCGCCACCGCCACCGCCACCGCCACCGCCACCGCCACCGCCACCGCCACCGCCACCGCCTGTGACGCCGCCGCCCGTGACACCGCCGCCCGTGATGCCGCCGCCTGTGTCGCCACCGCCTGTGTCGCCACCACCCGTGTCGCCGCCGCTTCAGGCCGATCCGACGCCGCTCTATCGAATCGAGGTGCCAATCTATGCAGAGATTTCGTCGCTTACACGCGAACTCGGCATACAACAGATCGGCACTTTCCACGACCGCGCGGGAGAGCAATCACAGTTGAATGAGACCGGCGCGCTGCCGGCGGCGTGGAGCCGTGTCTGGGGCAACCGGACGATCACAAGCAGTGACACGGGCGTCGATTCGCATTTCAACGGCGCGATCGGGGGTATGCAAGTCGGTCAGGATCTCTACGCTGATACCGCCGCCGACGGGCATCGGGACCACTATGGATTTCTGCTCGGCATGGCGCGTGCATCGGGCGATGTGAGCGGTTTCGCGCTTGGCATGCCGGCCGTTCAGGCGGGCAGCCTGAGTATCGATGCCGGGAGCATCGGCGCTTACTGGACGCATATTGGCGCGGGCGGGTGGTACACCGATACGGTCGTGATCGGCAGCACATTGACGATTAAGCCGTCGTCGAACGATGGCATCAGCCCGACCACTCACGGCCGGTCGATAGCGGGATCCATCGAGGCCGGTTTGCCGTTGCCCCTGGCGGACGGCTTGAGCATCGAACCGCAGGCGCAAGTGATCTGGCAACACGTGGGCATCGATGATCTCAACGACGGCATCTCGAATGTCGCCTTCTCTAACCCCAACACGGTCGCCGGCCGCCTCGGCGTGCGGCTGACGGGGCGGATGCAAGCACTGGGCGTGACGATGCAACCGTACGCAGGCGTGAATCTCTGGCGCTATTTCAGTGCCACGAGCCACGTGACGTTCGACGGTACGACCGACATCCCGGCGCAATCATCGTCGACGATTGCCGACATGGCGGCCGGGGTCGCCGTGAACCTGAGTGCACGCGGCAGCGTCTTCGTGAGCGCGCATTATGGGATGAACGTGAACGGCGCACGCCGCGAGACCTTAGGCGGGAACGCGGCAGTACGCTGGCGCTGGTGAAGCGCGTTTGAGCGTCGTCGATTCACGACTACGCGCATCGAATAGCAAACCCGACGGCGGCTACTGCAGATTGCCCCAGCGTTCCACAGCCGGTTCCGCCGATGCCCACTTCCAGCCGCCGCTATTGTCATTGCCCTTGCAGGCCTGTGCGAGGAACCAGTCCTGATGCGCGTCCGGCTTGTCGCCGTCCGCGACCGAGAACGCGAACTCCCGGCAGGTCGCCAGCGCGCTGCTGAATTCGCGCAGAACACGCACGTCGCCGTGGCCGTTCTCCACCGGCAGCGTATGTTTTACCCGCCACGGTTTTGTATCGCCGATCGGCAGATCCCCGGCGGTCGTCGCAATGGCGATTTGCTGGTCGCTGTGCAGGCGTTTCATCAGTCGATTGACGGCCTCGTCTGTAGCAGCCTGGACCGCGATACCCACGCCGAAACCGATGGCCGGGTTAGTCGTCACCACGCCCGTGGATATGCCCGCCGCCGCGCCGGCCGCAGCACCAATCGACGAACAGCCGCTAACCAGAACGCAGCTCGCCGCCACGCCCGCCGCGAGCATCAGGCTGAACCCGGGCCTCATTGCAGTGCACCCCAGCGCGGCGTGGCGGGTTCCGCCGACGCCCACTTCCAGACTTGGCCGTCACGGCAGATGGACGCAACATAGAAACCGCTGTCCGCCGGTTGATCCTTGGTGGCATCGGTATCGACGGAGAATACGATCTCCTTGCAGTCGAGCGTGCCTGTGCTGATGGTCCGGCTCACAGTCACGCGGCCTTTCTCGTCCGGCTCGATGGGCACGCTATGCACCGCGAACCACGGCGCCACCGCGCCGACGGCAAGCGGGCCGGCAGCTCCGGCGATCCTGTCTTGCGTATAGGTGTGCATCACGCGCTCGCTGTACTGCACGCCGGCTTTGGCGGCAGCAACGGCGCCGAGGCCGATGCCGGTTGCCACCGCGGCATTGCGGGTCACGCTGCCCGCGATCGCGGCGCCGGCAACACCGGCGCCTGCCACGGCGCCTTCGCTATAGAGCGAGCTACAACCTGAAAGCGCGGAGCATGCAAGCGCTCCGAGCAGGAGCGTTGCCAGTGCGACGGCGCTGGGGGGACGCCGGTGAATCGTTTTCTGCATGGTGCTGTACCTTCCTCGCCTTTCTTTATTCTTTCGATAACGGCCACCGGCTTGCTTGTGCGGGCATTGAAGGAACACTAAGCAATCGGAGCGCCCGCGCATTTTGAAGGACGCAGCGAAATGAAGGGCAAAGAAATTTGCAAGAAATTGCAAATGCGGGGAACGTGGTGCGGAAAATGAAAACTACCCGTGACAATCTACCGGTCGGATGAGGCGATGAGTCGCATCAGAACTCATCGCCTCATCGATTTTATGAGTAGCGGCCGGTTTAGTTATCCGCGCCTGTCGGCGTTGACGAGTCCCCGTCGCCGCCTTCGTTCTCGTAAGTGCCGAGGCGGTTATACAGCGTCTTGAGGCTCACGCCGAGCGCCTTGGCGGCGCGGCGCTTGTCTCCCCCGCAATGCTTAAGGGTGCCGAGGATAATTTGTTTCTGCGCATCGGCGAGCGGCGTGCCGACCCACACGTTCATCGCATCGCCCTGCGTGACCGGCTTTTTAACCCGCGATGCCAGGTGCGGATGCGCGATCTCCACGGTCTTCTCAGCCAAAATGAACGCGCGATACACCGTGTTCTTTAACTCGCGCACATTGCCCGGCCACGAGTATGTGCGCAGCATGTCGAGCGCGCGTTTGCTGAAGGACTTGTTCGTCCCTTCTTGCGCGTTCATCTCGGAGAGGAAATGCTGCGCGAGAAATTCACGGTCGGTATCGCGTTCACGCAGAGGCGGCGCGCGCAGCGGAAACACGGCGAGCCGATACATCAGGTCCTCTCGCAAGCCGTTCTCCCTCACTGCCACGATAGGGTCGCGATTGGTCGCCGCGATCACGCGGACATCGGAGTGAATCAGGTCATTGCCGCCCACGCGAAAGAACGTGCCTGTCTCCAGCGCACGCAGCAACTTGACTTGTCGAACCGGCGACATCTCGGTCACTTCATCGAGGAACAGCGTGCCGCCGTTTGCATGCTCGAAGTAGCCGAGGCGTCCCTGCACGGCGCCTGTGAAGCTGCCTTTCTCGTGGCCGAAGAGTTCGGGTTCGATGAGGTTATCGGGGATCGCGCCGCAATTCACGGCGACGAACGGGGCTTCGCGGCGGGCGCTCTGATCGTGGATCGTGCGGGCAATCAGTTCCTTGCCCGTCCCCGATTCGCCGATGATCAACGCGGTGGCATCGGTTGCGGCCACGCGTTCGATCTGCGAGTACAACTCCATCATCACGGGCGATGAACCGTACAGAAGTCCGTACGATTTCAGTCCGGCAATTTCACCTGCGTTGCGTTTCTTTTGCGATGGCGTGTCGCCGGAGGCGACGGCCGGCGAGTCCAGATCGATTGACGCCATGAGTCTTTTGTCCTGCAAATGTTATTCGGGCGACAGCTCAGCCGCTTAGGGGAAGACGGGACGCCGCCCCAAGGGCCGAGGCGATCACCGCCAGTCGGATGGCAGGCCCGTTGTGACTGCCGCTCGGGTGGGCGAAGCATCGTTCGACGAGCACCAGTTCCTCATTTCGGAACCAGCGCTTGCATGCGGCTTATCTCATAAACCGTATTTAACCATCCGTAACGACTTAGCGCCAATGTGCTTTGCATGGGCTTTGTCCTTTCGTTGTCCTTTGTCGTTGTCCTTGCCGCGCAATCAAATGCCCGAATCTCCACACGAATGGGAAACGCTGGCCGCGAGCCGGAAAGCTTCACCGATATCGCCAGAAAATTACCTGTGCCGGGCGTAATTGTTACGCGTTTGTCGTGGCCCCCAGCCGCTTCGCCTGACACACAATCGACGGTCATCGCCATGACGGCAACCACTTTGACCGAGATGGCACGAAACCTGCGACTGGGGTGGCATCTGCAATGAAAGGCCGGTTTCCGGCACGAAACCATGGAAGATTCCCTTCACTTCGAGATTCCCGTGCAATCGCGTGTGCGCCCCGTCCGTCGGGCTCGCGCATCGCAGCGCACGGTCGAGCGTCCGGAACTACTGACGACCGAACCGATCAATCTTTATCACTGGGCCGCCGTGGCGCTGGTGACTGCGTTGATGTGCGTGGTCATGGCTTGCGCTGCCGGCACACCGACGCTCGCGCGGGCAGCGAGCGTTACCAGTGTTGTGTTTGCCGCACTCGGTAGTGTGCTTGTGCTGGGCGCCATGCTACGTGCGATGCGACTACGGCGTTCGGAAGACCCGGCGCCACTCAACACGTGGACGTCGTGATCCGGTCGCAGAAGTCGCCACGTTCGGCGGCGCATTTATCAAACGTATCAGACGTTAATGGCAAGGGGTTTCATAACATGAGTCAAACCACCGTCCAGATGTCCCTGGGCAAGCAAAAGATCATTGAAGACATCAAGGTATTGCTGAACGATTCGGAAGAACTCGTGCGGCTGAGCGCGTCGTTGCCCGCCGAAGGCGTGGATGCGTTGCGAACGCGTTTGCGGGACCACGTCGATGCAGCGCGTAATGCGCTTGAAACAGCACAGTCCAACGCGCAGGAGCGGTATCGCGCGAGTCTGGACGGCACGGTGCAATACACGCGCGATAACCCGTGGCAGGCGCTTGGCATTGCGGCAGGGATCGGCTTTCTGGCGGGCATCCTGGTTTCGCGATAACCGGTCACCTACAACAGCTATAACCGCGACAAACGGAGGAATCACAATGGCACGACCCAAACTCGGCCTGTTCGGTGCGCTGTTCGCGATAGGCAGTGTGCTTGCCTGGAGATGGGCGCAAACACAGCGCGATGCTTCAAAACGCGCTGCGCGCGAATTGAACCGCTGGGAGGACGAGGGCGGCAAGGTCGTCACGCCGGCAAGCGCCTCGGCTGCTACGCCCGCGGCGCCGGTCAAGCCGTCGAACAGCCTGGGCAACGGCGCGCTCGGCGGCACGCCGGACGCGTGGCACTTTCCGCATAGCTGATGTAGAGCGGGTTTCGCCGGGTCCATGGTCCGTTCGGCAGTCTCAACACGCGATCGGAACACCAGGACGCTGCGTCCAAGCGGACTATTCGAAACGCACGCCCAGGCGTGCGTT
>Ga0302302_1002521_pt1 | contig 10711 bp, 7 predicted proteins | sample III_Palsa_E1_3_FD_198766 | JGI IMG/M metagenome (GOLD analysis project Ga0302302, IMG submission 198766) | Peat permafrost microbial communities from Stordalen Mire near Abisko, Sweden - III_Palsa_E1_3 | ecosystem: Environmental > Terrestrial > Soil > Palsa > Peat permafrost | place: Sweden...
GGGTTTGTGACGCGTTCTGACTACAACGAGGCTGTCGGCGACACCGAAGGCGGAAGGCTGGATGCGGCCCTGACGGCGGCGAACGCGGCGATCGACCGCAACATGGCTGATCCTGAGGCACATCTGCTGGCGGCGCGGGCGCTGGAGAAGATGGGTCGCTGGAGCGAAGCGGAGAGAGAGCGCGCGATTGAAGAGGCGCTCGTGAAGTCGATCTTTGATTCGGGAGATGGAAAGTCCGCGGCGACGGCATTTTTTGTTGTGAATGCGGCCGAAGAGAATTTTTTTATCAAGACTGCTCTTGGGGAGCAGCCAACGTCTCATACGCCGACGAGCCAGAACGGGCAGACGTTGGATAAGGTCACGGCTGTGGATTGGGCAAAGATGAACCACGACACGTGGTTCATCCGGCCGGCCGGTACTGCGCCGGGCCCGGACGATAAAAAAGACTAACGAGTGGCGTTACTTTTTGCCGAAGACCTCGCCCATGCGGCGGATCTGGGCGCCTACGCCGCGCAGCTTTTCCTCCATGCGCTCGTAGCCGCGGTCCATGTGGTAGACGCGGTCGAGGATGCTTTCGCCATCGGCAACCAATGCTGCTAAAACGAGTGCGGCAGAGGCGCGCAGGTCGGAGCACATGACGGCGGCGGACTGAAGGGGAGTTCCGCCGCGGACGGTGGCTGTACGGCCCTGTACGGTGATGTTTGCGCCCATGCGGTTGAGTTCGCCGACGTGCATGAAGCGGTTTTCGAAGATATTTTCGGTGACGTTCGAGGTGCCTTCACATTGTGTGAGTAGGGCCATGAATTGGGCCTGCATGTCGGTGGGGAAGCCGGGGTACTCTTCGGTGGTGATGTCGGCTGCTTTCAGGCTGGCTGCGCCTTCGGAGCGGACTCGGATGTTGTCGGTGCCGACTTCCAGCTTTACACCGCACTCCTGCAGTTTGCTGAGGAGTGAGCCGAGGTGTTCGGGGTTGAGGCAGTCTACGTTGAGGTCGCCGCCGGTGATGGCGCCGGCGATGAGGAAGGTGCCGGCTTCGATACGGTCGGGGTTGATGCGGTGGCGGGCGCCGTGGAGTTTGGAGACGCCTTTGATTTTGATGGTGCTGGTGCCGGCGCCTTCGATCTGAGCTCCCATGGCGTTGAGCAGGGCGGCGAGGTCGGTGACCTCGGGCTCGCGGGCACAGTTTTCGAAGAGGGATTCGCCGTCGGCGAGGGCGGCGGCCATGAGGAGGTCTTCGGTTCCGGTGACAGTGATCTTGTCGAAGACGATATGGGTGCCTTTGAGTTGGGACTTGCCGTCGTTAGGGCTGCGGGCTTCGAGGTAGCCGTGGTCGTAGGTGATGGTGGCGCCCATGGACTCGAGGCCCTTGATATGGAGGTCGATGGGGCGACCGCCGATGTTGCAGCCGCCGGGCATGGCAACGCGGGCCATGCCGGTGCGGGCGATTAGCGGACCGAGGACGAGCGAGCTGGCGCGCATGGTCTTGACGATCTCGTACTTGGCGACAGGGTCGGAGAGCACGGCGCACTTGATGCTGGTGCGGTGCTGGGCGCGGCCGTAGCCGAGTTCAACCTGTGCGCCCATGCTTTCGAGAAGCTTGCGCTCCGTTTCGATGTCGCGGACCTGGGGGATGTTTTCGAGGATGACTTCATCCTCGGTGAGGATGGCGGCGGCCATGCAGGGGAGCGCGGAGTTTTTGGCTCCGGAGATCTTGATCGTGCCTAGAAGAGGGTTACCGCCGCGAATTACAAACTTGTCCATCTGATTAGTTTACGGGTGTGGGCTGAGGATACGGGTAACGAGGTTGGTGCGGAGGCTAGTGAGGCGGGTTTGCGGTGATGCGGTAAATATAGATGAACTCGTCGCCGAGTAAACCGCGGTCGAACTGGCCGATGAGCTGCTGGTTGAGGCCTCCGGCGGCGAGTTGGCGCTGATCGACGACGGAGAGCTTGCGGTTGTCGAGGAAGAGGCCGGTGGGGACGTGGAGCGTCTGGAAGCCATGAATGAGGCTGGCGGGGGTGTCCTTAGAGCGGTCAAAGTTGTCGCGGCGATTGGAGAAGGTGAGAACGCGGTCCTCACAGGCACACTCGAGCTGATAGATGGGCCGGTTGAGGCGCTCGGGGACGCCGATGACGTTGCTGTCGGGTGTGCCGAAGAGGGGAAGGTTTTCAAGGTGTTGCTGGACGATCCAGTCGGTCGCGGCCTGGCTGTCGGAGTAGGGCCTGGACCATTGGTCGATCTCGGCGATGATACCTGGAGTGACTGGTAGCAGGAGCAGGAGGTAGACGAGCGGCGAGACGCGGGTGGGCTGCGAGCGGAGCATCCAGAGAGCGACCAGGAAGCCGATATAGACGATGCCAGTGTGGCGTGCGGCGGCGACCCCGGTAATGTGGCTGAAGACAGTGCCGACAATGATGATGGCGACCAAGATGATCCCGGGGCGCCAATGATCTCGGAAGATGATGTACAGGACGAAGAGTATGGCGGGCGACAGAAAGAAGTAGAACCAGCCGCTCGTCAACCACTGATCGAGCAAATTGATAGGTGGGGGCACCCACGGTACGGCGACCCACTTGAGGACGGACTGAACGAAGTGGCCGACGTCCCAGAACTGCGAGAACATTTTGCCGGTGGCGCTCCAACCGATATCTTTTGCAGGCCAGAGGGTTTCCAGAGAGATGGCCATCGACGCGGTGAAGATGGCAAGAGAAGTTGCGATGTCGCGGAGCCTGAGTTTTGCGGGGACATTCGATTGGGTGAGGCGGCTGATGCCGTATTCCAGCAGGAGTGCGCCGGCGAGGATGGCTCCCGTGATGTCGACGTTAGCGATGAGGCCAAGCCAAAGAGTGCTGCGGATGACCCAGTCGGGCCTGCGGGTTCTGAACCACGCGTAGGCCATAGCGAACAGGAGTTCGAGGCTATACATGCGGCACATGACGGTGTATTCGAAGAAGAAGTAGTAGCTACAGAGGATGAGCAGCAGCTCTATGCGTCGAAACGGAGAAGCCCACGCGATCAGGGCGTAGATTGCGGTGCCGATGGAGGCTTCGACGAGCTTGAGCATCCACAGCGAGTGCGACATCCGGCTGGCAGTGAAGAGGATCAGGTACCAAAGGGCAGGATGGGCTTCGTAGTGTACGCGGTGGAAAAGTTCGGTGAGATTGGGGCTTATGAAGGAGATCGCCCATGCATTGATTTCGTCACGCCAGATTTGATGATTCGCGAGCTGCGCGAGAAAGAGGAGATAAAAGGGCAGGGTGATGAGCAGCCGGTCTGTTCGGGCGGAGCGAGGTGATCGCAAGAAGTTTGTCGGCTTATCGCTAGGCAGGGGAGAACTCCTCCGTGGTTTTGCGCGTTACGCGATGAGACGGGGCTTCATACTGTCGTTCGACAGGCGAGCCGCCGGAACGTCGTTGAAGATTTCTGGCTGCGCCACTCCCATTCTGTTGAGGCGATATTGCATGGCGGTTTTCAGCACGCCGACGCCGTAGGTAACGCTCCGCTTGAAGTTGATCGACGAGGCTTCGGGGAAGTACTTGGTAGGGCAGGAGACTTCGCCGATGCGGAAACCGAAGTGCACGGACTGCGCAATCATTTGATTGTCGAAGACGAAGTCATTGGAGCAGTTGTGCAAAGGAAGGCGTTCGAGGACGGCGCGGCTCCAGGCGCGGAAGCCGGTGTGGTATTCGGATAGCTTCTGGCCGAGCAGGATGTTTTCAGAGAATGTGAGGAAGCGGTTGGAGACGTACTTGTACAGCGGCATTCCCCCCACCAAGGCTCCCTTACCGAGGATTCGAGACGCAAGGACACAGTCGAATTCGTCGTAGGCGATCATGGAAGCCATCGCGGGAACGAGCTTGGGGGTGTACTGGTAGTCGGGGTGCAACATGACCACGACATCCGCGCCACGGTTGAGGGCGGCTGTGTAGCAGGTCTTCTGGTTGCCGCCATAGCCGTGATTGACGGCGTGCTGGACGGTGTAGATGCCCAGACGGCGAGCTAACTCCGGCGTGTTATCGCGGCTGGCATCGTCGGTAAGGATGATGTCGTCGACGAATGCCTGCGGGATTTCCCGGTACGTACGCTCCAGCGTTTGTTCTGCGTTGTAAGCCGGAAGTACGACTGCGATGCGTTGACCGTTGATCATTTCTATTCTTTCTAGTATCCAGTTTCTCGAGCCGGCTGTTGTTTTGACAGGCAGCTTCGGGCATTGGTTGGTTCAACGCCAAGGTTATGAGCGATCGCCGAGGGGATCGATCCTGCTAACTTGCCCCAGCTGGGATGACGACGTACTGGCTTCCGTCAAGGGTATACGCCATTGGAGTGCAATAGCGAAGACCAGTGAAGGAGACGAAGTGCCATGTACTGAGTGTAGAGACGCCGAAGCCGCAGTTATGAATTACTGCTTCTGCTTTTCCTTTGGGAAATAGTGGCGACGCCCTGAAATAATAGAAGTTTAACTTGCAAGTTAAGCTGGTTATCTTCTAAGATGGTTCTATGTCACAGACGCCCTCTGAGGTTTCGGTTATTGAGTTTGCGCGGGCGGTGGGGCGGCTGGTGCGGCGGGCGCGGGCGGCAGGGGCGTCGAGTGGGCTTTCGTGGACGGAGAGTGCGGTGCTGTCGTGGCTGGCAAAGAGTGGGCCGATGACGACGGCGGAGTTGGCGCGGGGTGAGGGGATGAGGCCGCAATCGATGGGGACGGTGGCGGCTGGGTTAGAGAAGATGGGGTTGATTGCGCGTGAGGCCCATGCGACTGATGGCCGCCGGGTGAACCTGGTGCTGACGGAAAAGGGTGCGGCGTTGCAGAAGAATACGAGTGACACGAAGCGGGCGTGGATTGCACGGCGATTTGCGGAGTTGAGTGAGGAGGAGCAGCAGGCGCTGTTTGCGGCGGGAAAGCTGATGGCGCGGTTGACGGAGGATTCGGAGTGAAGGGGCCAGCTTCGATCTCTCATGCGTGGCGGGCGCTGCGTCACCGGAACTTTCAACTGTTCTTTGCAGGGCAGAGCATCTCGGTGATCGGAACGTGGATGACGCGGCTGGCTACGAGCTGGCTTGTGTATAGGATGACGCACTCGGCGTTGCTGTTGGGGGTGGTGAGCTTTTCGGGGCAGATTGTTTCGTTTCTGCTGGGGCCATTTGCGGGGGTCTGGGTGGAGCGGTGGGAGCGGCGGAAGATGCTGGTGTGGACTCAGTTTGGCGGGGCGGTGCAATCGCTGGGGCTGGCGGTGTTGACGCTGATGCACAGGATCACCTTGTGGGAGGTGATTGCGCTGACGGCCATGCAGGGCGTGATTAATGCGTTCGATATGCCGGGGCGGCAGTCGTTTCTGGTACAGATGGTGGATGACAAGGCGGACCTGGGGAATGCGATTGCGCTGAACTCGTCGATGGCGAATGGAGCGCGGCTGGTGGGGCCGGCGATTGCCGGGTTGATTGTGGCGAAGTGGGGCGAGGGGTGGTGCTTTCTGGTGGACGGCGTGAGCTACTTTGCGGTGATTGCGTCGCTCCGGATGATGCGGATACGGCCGCTCGATGCCAAGCGCGTGAAGGCTAGCATGCTGGTGCAGATGCGTGAGGGGTGGGACTATGTGCGCGGCTTCGTGCCGGTGAGAACGACTTTGCTATTGTTCGCGATGGTGAGTTTGATGGGGTATTCGTGGAGCGTGTTGATGCCGGTGTTTGCGGGCGGCGTGCTGCACGGTGGGGCGCATACACTGGGGTGGTTGAATGCGGCGGCGGGTGTAGGAGCTGTGATTTCCGCGGCGACACTGGCGGTGCGAAGGTCGGCGCGTGGGTTGCCGCTGGCGGTGCAGGTTTCGGTGACGATACTGGGCGTGGCGCTGATCTGCTTTGGGCTGTCGCGGGTGTTGTGGCTATCACTGTTGCTAATGGTGTTTGTCGGGTTTGGCATGCTGCAGACGGCCAGTGCGAGCAACACGATTATCCAATCGCTGGTGACAGAGGATAAACGGGCACGGGCGATGAGTTATTACACGATGGCGTTTTTTGGCATGGCGCCGTTTGGAAGCTTGCTGGCAGGCGTGCTGGCGCATTTGTTTGGAGCGCCGCGGACGATGATGTTTACGGGATCGTGTTGCGTGGCGGGGGCTGTCTGGTACTCGACGAAGTTGCCGGCGATGAAGGCTGCGGTCGTTGCAGAGAAGGTTGCGGTTGCGTAAGTGAGACTGAAAAGGAGAGTGGCATGAACGTTGGACACTATGTTGGTGCGTTGTTTGCAGGTGCGTTCCTGGTGAATGTGGTGCCGCACTTTGTGAAGGGGATTTGTGGGGATAAGTTTCCTACGCCGTTTTCGAAGCCGCCGGGGAAGGGATTGTCATCTGCGCCAGTGAATATGGTTTGGGCGCTGTTCAATCTGGCGGCGGGGTTGTTGCTTTGGCATGTGTCGAATCCCTGCTCGGCGTATGGGTTGATGGCGGCGTTTGCAGTGGGGTTTGCAGGGTTGGGATTGCAGATGTCCGCGCATTTCCAGCATAAGGACAGTGAGTAGACAGTTAGACAGTAGACAGTGAAAGACAGATGGAGGAGATTGGGATGGCGTTGACACAGGTTGATGAGAAGTGTGCGTTGGTTGTGGTTGATTTGCAGAAGGGGATTGTTGGGTTGCCGGTTGAGGGGATTGGCGATGTGGTGTCGCAGTCGGTGAGGCTGGTGAAGGCGTTTCGGGAGGCGTCGCAGACTGTTGTGCTGGTGAATGTGGCCGGACGTGCACCGGGGCGCGTGGATGCGGGGTTTAATCGTCCGTTGCCGCCGGATTTTGCGGAGTTGATTCCGGAGTTGGAGCAGTCGCCGAGTGATGTGTTGGTGACGAAGCATCGCGTGGGTGCGTTTCTGGGGACTGCGTTGGATGAGGAGTTGAAGAAGCGGGGCGTGACGCAGGTGGTGTTGTGTGGCGTGGCTACGGGGAGTGGCGTGGAATCGACTGCTCGGAGCGCGTATGACCTGGGATACAACGTGGTGTTTGTAGCGGATGCTATGACGGATATGAATCCGGAGATCCATCGGAATTGTATTGAGCGGAGCTTTCCAAAGTTGGGGGAAGTAGAGACTACAGAAGGTGTTTTGGGGATGTTGCAGGGGTGATTTTTACGGACCGTGCGGTACGGTGAATTTTTTGGGGGAGTGGGGATTGGAGGGGTGGGGAGTTAGGGTTGGGAGGGTGAAACGGGTGGTTTTTGGCGGAAGAACCGTGGAACGGTCAATTGTTCCACGTGGAACAATTTGAAAAAGGCCGGAATGACGGGGTTTTTCGGTGCTTTTTTTACGGTTTTGAGCGTGATTCTGACGGTTCCGGCCACGGTGGCGGGAGTGTTTTTTACGGTGGAATTTTCACCGTACGGTGGTTGGCGGGGGACATTTTGCCGAGTTTTGGGCGGCATTTGCCGGGGGCAAAAACAGCTCAGCAGATTCCTGCGGAATGACAAAAGTTAGCTGGTGGAGTTTTCAGTGGACTTGGACATCTTGCCGGTGCGTTCGAGCTTGTCCCAGGCGAAGGGCTTGCCGTCGATGGCGCGCTTCATGGTTTTTAGAAGGACCCAGGAGAAGAGCTGGCGGTAGGTGAAGCGCTGAACCCAGATGTGGAAAAGCAGCCAGGCGTCGCCGCGGCTGGCGGGGTGCTTGCGTTCGAGGAGGAACGCGAGGCCGCTGGCGGCGAAGTCGATGAGCAGGAAGGTGAGGAAGAAGATGAGGAGTTTGTAGAAGTCGGCAGTGTTGGTGGTGTCGGGGTGGAAGTGCTTGTCGATGAAGTAATGGATGACGCCGGCTACGAACATGAGGTCGATGAGCGGGGAGACGAGCGGCAGCAGGATCTGGAAGATGACGATGTTGGGCAGGGCGAAGAGGCCCATGGCGCGGCGGTTGCGGATGGCGGCTTTGTGCTTGTAGACGGCCTGCAGGATGCCGAAGGACCAGCGGAAGCGCTGGCGGGCGAGGCCGCTGGCGTTGATGGGGGCTTCGGTGAAGGCGAGGGCCTGGTCTTCGTAGATGACCTCGTAGCCCTGCTCGAGGAGGTTCATGGTGAGGTCGGCGTCTTCGGCGACGGTGTCTGGGTGGTAGGCGCCGCCGGCTTTGACGGCGGAGGTGCGCCAGGCGCCGATGGCTCCGGGGACGACCATGACTACGTCGAATAGGTCGAGGGCGCGGCGCTCGAAGTTCTGGCTGGTGATGTATTCGAGGGCCTGCCAACGGGTCCAGAGATTGACGCGGTTGCCGACCTTGGCGTTTCCGGCTACAGCGCCGATGGCGGGATTGGCGAAGTGGCAGACGAGGCGGCCGATGGCGTCGTGCGCGATGACGCCGTCAGCGTCGATGCCGACGTAGATCTCTTCTTCGGTGATCTCGAGGGCGTAGTTGAGGGCTTCGGCCTTGCCGCCGTTGGGCTTGGTGAGGACGGTGAGGCGGCCGTCAGCGATGTCTTTGGCGTAGGTTTCGGTGGCGATCTTGAAGGTGTTGTCGCTGGAGCCGTCGTCGATGACGATGATGTGGATGTTCTTGTAGTTCGACATCATGACGGAGCGGATGGTGCGGGCGATGACCTTCTCTTCGTTGTAGGCGGGGATGAGGACGGCTACGCGGGGTTTGTAGTCCGGTGTGGAGAAGTCCTTGCGCTTGCGGAAGCGGTCGATGACGGCGCAGATGCCGATGATGATGAGGCGGGAGCTCATGAGGATGTCGCCGACGAAGAAGACGCCGATGACGAAGTTGTTGAAGAAGCCGATGAAGAAGAAAGCAATGGAGTCGAAGATGGCGTAGTAGCGCTGGCGGCGGGTTAGCGGCACCATGACCTGGTCGCGGGTCTGTCCGATGAGCTCGTAGATGGGAACGATCTGATAGCCGTGGGCGCGGAGGGCTTCGATGAGTTTGGGCAGTGCGGCTACGGTGGCGGAGCGGTCGCCGCCGCCGTCGTGCATGAGGATGATAGAGCCGCGGGTCCAGGGCTTGGTATCGAACTCGGCGATCTGGGCAAAGACGCTGTCGATGATCTGTTGTGGATTTTTGCGGGGATGCTCGTTCCAGTCGTCGGTGTCGATCTTATCGCCGGCGATGACGTAGCCGAGCTTGTGCTGGATGCGATCGACTGGAGCGGCCTGGTCGTTGGTATCGGGCTCCTGGTCGATGGAGTAGGGCGGACGGAAGTAGATGGGACGTACGCCGAGTTTGGAGGCGAAGAGCTTTTCGGTGAGGGTGAGCTGCAGGTCTATCTGGCGGTCGGAGATTTCGCTGATATCCGGATGCGTGTAGGTGTGATTGCCGATCTCATGGCCTTCGCGGTAGACACGCTGCATGACGCCGACGTTATCCTGGGCGACCTCGCCGATCATGAAGAAGGCGCCCTTGACGTCGTACTTTTTGAGGATGTCGAGGATCTTGGGAGTCCAGTCTGGGTCGGGGCCGTCGTCGAAGGAGATTGCGACTTTTTTAGGGTGATAGCCGTACTGGGTGAGGGTGTAAGGGAGCGGGTAGGAGTCCATGGACTCGGCGATGACGCTGAGGTAGGTGGAGGGGATGGTGGAGTCCTCATCCATGGTGATGGTGCGATGGCCGTCCTGTGGCCGGCCGGTGACTTTGAGGATGTCGCCGTCGCCTTCGGTGTCGACGTCCTGGCCGGGTGAGACGGCGGCCAGATCTTTGGTGGGATCGGCGTGCAGGGGGTTATCCCAGATCTTCCAGAGTGAGTCGTCTTCCGAGCCGAGTCGCCAGAGGGCGAAGGTTTGCAGGCCGAGAGCGCGGGCGACGCGCATCTGGTTGAGGACGGTGACGGCATCAAGGAACCAGACCTGGTGGCGAACCTGGGCATCCTCGTCGTCGTAGGCGAAGTGAGGATTGAGCGAGGTGTCGTCGAGATCGATCTTAGCCTGGGAGTCAGCGGCCTGCTGCCAGACTTCCTGTGTGGAGAGGTAGGCAGTGGAGAGCTCGGGGGGTGGCGGCTTCTTTTTGGAGTGACTGCCTTTGACCGGTGGAGGCGGCAGGTCGCTGGTCCAGTCATAGCCGTAGTTGCCGATGGAGATGATGAGTTTTTCGCGGGGGACGATCTGCATGGCGGCGCGGAGGTTGTTGGCGAACCAGTCCTGTCCGGCTACGGGACCGGGGGCGGTGCCGCTCTGGTGCTCGTCGTAGTCCATGAGGATGATGCCGTCGGAGTTTGACGAGAGAAACTTCAGGTTGAAGTCGGCGTCCTCTACGGGAACCGAGATGTAGAGACGGAGGTTGCGGGGATGGAAGTCGTTGTAGAGGGTTTGAACGAGTTGCTGGAAGCCGGGCTGCGAGGCAGCGGGGATGTTCTGGAAGTTGAGCGTGAGGCCGCGGTAGAGGGTGTTGGCGGCGAGGAAGAGATCGATCTGGTGGACGAAGTTTGCCCGGGCTGCCGGGTTCATGAACATCTGGCCGATGTTGTCTTCGTAGACGCCGTCGGCGGCGCTGTAGTTATTGACCAGCGGGAAGATTTCAGTGTCTATGTGGGCTGCCTGGATGACGCGGGCGACCTTGTTTTCACGATCGACGCCATGGACGACGGAGCCTTCGACGACGGCGAAGGGGACGTTGGCGGAGTTGATGGCGGTGAGATTGCCGTCGGGTTTGACGACGTGGAGCCACTCGGGGAAGAGAAGGTCGATCTGCTTCACGTGCTGCTTGAAGGAGGCGTAGCTGGCGGGATCGATATCGGTATAGAAGGCCGCGCGAAGGCCTTCGC
>Ga0302302_1002529_pt1 | contig 10693 bp, 8 predicted proteins | sample III_Palsa_E1_3_FD_198766 | JGI IMG/M metagenome (GOLD analysis project Ga0302302, IMG submission 198766) | Peat permafrost microbial communities from Stordalen Mire near Abisko, Sweden - III_Palsa_E1_3 | ecosystem: Environmental > Terrestrial > Soil > Palsa > Peat permafrost | place: Sweden...
ATGTAGGTTAGTTTGTCCGCTGCATACTGCCATATGCCGTTCTGTTCACCGAACCACAGGACGCCGTCACGATCGCAGAACAGGCTTGTGATCCAACGGTTATAGCCGTGTGGAACTGTAACGCCGTTGTGGATGGAGATCAGCGGAGAGTCGCGGCTTGCCACCCAGAGATCGCCGTTCGGGCAGCTCGTCAGCAAGGCGTTCCCAGTAAACGGAGTATCGAGGTAGCGGACCAACGCAGGTCTCTTGAAGCGGTCCAAACCTTTGCTGGTGCCGACCCAGATGCTTCCCTCTTGATCGCGGAACAGCGAGGTGATGCTGTCGGCTGACAGACCGTCGACATAGTTATAGGACTCTGCACGAGCATCGGGGTTTTCCCGCACCCCAGGCCATTTTCCGGGAGCGAAGCGCTTCAAACCATGATCGTTTGTAAGCCAAAGTGACCCGTCGCCATCAATGAGCGAAGTCTGGTCTCCGACCGAGATGGTGCCGCGCTGAGCACCGCCATAGCTTCCGGTCAGCTGTTGCACCTTGATGGGAGGAGTAGCGAGATGTTCCGTCAACATCGCCCAGAGGGAACCGTCCGGAGCTTCGGCCAGACCGTTGCCCTCCGGCGATCCTGTCGCGCGCAACGCAAATGGCTCCGCTGCATTGGGGCGCGAATAGATGAGTCCCCCAGCCGCAATCCACTGCACACCGGAACGATCGAAGAAGACTTGATCGATCGCATCGATTTTGGGCTGATGACTCCAGGCCTCTTCATGCCAGCGGTCCTGGTCAAGCCGAAACAGATGGCCGCGCACCGCGGCCCACTCCGTCCCATCAGGCGACTGAACGATGCCGCCTTGCGGGATCCCGCCCGAGGCTGGGAAGCCTTCGTTCGGGCCGTACACCGTCACGTGACCGCCGCGGATCGCTGCGATTCCACCTTGCAAACCACCCACCCAGACGGTTCCATCTTTTCCGATGCCGATCGCAGACACGACGACGAATGGGAGCTCCGGATCTCCGGGCGGAGGCCTGAAAGCGGTGAAGTGAACTCCGTCGAACTGGTAAAGACCACTTTGCGAACCGAGCCAGAGCTTTCCATCTGGCGCCTGGGCCATGGCAAAGACGGCAACAGGAGCACCGTCTTTGTTGGTCCACGCCGTGTGATCGAGTTGCTTCAGGCTAAGCTGTGCCGCATTAGAGACGTCCGCAGCAAATACAAAGAGGCAAAGGAGTCCCGCAGCTCTTAGCGCTGCGCTTAATAGCCGCCTTAGGGTCTTGAAACAATCGCGGCAAAGACCGCGGCATGATGAGGAAGCACCTACGAAAGGGATTGGAGTCGCTTCATTGCTCGTGTATTCGCTCGGCAATGGCTGACTCCTCCGCTGAATGTTCTCTCAAGCATCCTAACCACGGTTTGGCTACCCACCAGCAGTGGGCAGCGTGAGAGGCCCTGCGATGTTGGCAGCCAGCATTTTGCTTCGGAACCTTGGCAGAGAGTGATAACGGGCACCTCGAAGTGGTTTCAACAACGTCACCATCAAGGTTCGGGGTCACGATTGTTCCAACTGAGTTGGCTTGTATGAAGTTCATGCTTGGTTCCCTGATTACCTGCAACCAGGAACCCGAAATGGATGCGCCTAATGGCGATAATAATAACAGCCCAATCGACTCATCGACCTCGTTTGCGGCCACGGTGGCTAAGTAACGAGAAACGCTCTTCTGTTTACTGACACTCACTGAGCACCGGTCATCGGTGCGGAATCGAAGCTCCTGCAAAGTCAGGTTTTCGGCAACTTCGCCGATTGCGCCGGTCTGTAGCAGGCGAAGCTTCCCATAACGCCGTTTTGCGGGAACGGCCCACGAACCTGTCTGGGTCGCGATTTTCGCCAATCGTTAGAGCTTGCCTGACTCCAAGAGATTTTCGGCCTTTTCGAGGGCTTTGAGCACCTTCTGACGTTTTGGCTCTTCGAGCAAATACATCGGCAACCGCTCGAACCATCGTTCGACTTCCCATCCTCGCAGCTCCCTCCAATCCTCTCCCAATTCGGCTGCAAGTTCCTTGGCGGGAATACGACTAGTGGGACGAGTCTTCGTCTTGTAGTAGGCAATGCACTTCTGTAGCTGAGAGACATCAGCAAATCGAAAAGTGAAGGAAACTACTTCAACCACGATCACAGAGCGTGGGATGAGGTTTTGCTTACCATCCTCACTCTTGATCGGCTCCCTTGATATACGCGCCATCTAACCCCTCACCATCCTCGCCGTTCTAACCAAATCGTATAGTACAAGGCTCCTAAATCGAGAGCAGGTGTAGCACCTCCCTGAAAGTCGGGTTTTGAGCAACTACGGCTCGCCCACTCGTCCAAGTGGGTCGAACTTGCATGAAACCCGGTTCTCAAGCACTCGCCGCCCGCTATCGCGGACAATTTGGAGGAACGTAATTGCCGCTATCGTCGGCGGGGACTAAAGTTGTGCCACCATAACCGTCGTGTTGAACAGTTTCGTGATTTTCATCGCTCAACATGATGCCGTCGATCGATCGAACGTTGTAGGAGCGCTCTTTCCCAAAATCGCTGAATACGTTGTATTGCACTTGGACTTCATTTGCGTGTAAAGCGGCGAGTTTCGCCATCAGTGGCTCGTAGAAAACGGCGTCGTAGCAATAGCCTTGGCCTTTCTTAACGAAGACTACGACTGGTGGCTTGCCCTGAGCATCGCGTTGCGTGTCGTCCGCCCATGGTGTCTTTCCATCCAACGAATAGCTCATTTGCAAGGTTCGAATTTGCACCTTGTCTGTAAAGAGTCTGTCGGTTGCGAAGCTAAGGGCGATCAGCACGAAAGAGAGTGTGCTCCAAAAGACGGCGAGCCCGGTCGCGCGGATCACGCTGATACACATACTGAGCGCGACGAGCAAGGCGAGGGCCATCAAGATGGCTGTCCAGCGTTGAGAACCACGGTTCTACCAAATGTCAGACGTGGCTCGGAGCAGTACCAAGTGATGAAATCTTCTATGGCCGCTCCGTACGTTCGCTTGGACGCGGCTGAGCCAAGGGTTTGGAGGACAGACGACTTGGAATGATCGAGATCCGGCAAGCGCAGGATTGACTGGGTCGACCGCTGTTTGTTCTTTCGCTTCTGGACCATGGGCGCGGTCTCCCGTACCGCGCATCCATGATCAAACTCACCGTAGTTTTGAGCGAAGTTGCCGAAAACCCGACTTTTCGGGAGCGAACGGGCATCGCTCAACAGAACAGCGTTTATGGGTACCGATCAGCTAGACGCCGTCAGTTTCATTTTGCGCGTCCCCGAGGCTGGCTGCGGCTTTGTGATTCCGAGCAGCTTTGCTAGTTGGGCGTCGACCATCCTCGTAGGAAGAAGTCTGGGCAGCGTCCAGTTCTTGAATCGTTGCGGAACGACCGCGTAGCGTGCCTTCGGTTTCGCCGCGCTTAGTGCCAGATAGACGGCTTCGCCCAGACGCTCAGGGGGTAAGCCGTTAGTACGGGCTTCGTTAACGATGAATTTCTGGAAGTTCTCCACCGCCTCCCAATACTCGGTCGGCTGGAACTCACTCAGATCTTCTTTTTCGCCCTTGTCATACAGCGCCGTGTTCACGGTGCCCGGTTCAATGATCACGACGTCAATGCCAAATAACATCAGTTCTTGACGCAGAGCGTCCGACATTCCTTCAAGACCAGCTTTGGAGGAGCTATAACCACCGATAAGCGGGATAGCGACTTTTGCGCCGGTAGAGCTGATGTTCACGATGCGGCCAGCGGGGCCCTGCCTCTTCTTATCTGTTCCCAAAAGAGGAGCGAAGGCTTGGATTACGACAAGCGGAGAGATCATGTTGACTTCCAGCTGCCGCCTGTACTCACTGGGCCTTAGATAAAGCAGCGGCCCGCTCACCACAATTCCTGCATTGTTCACCAAGCCAATCAGATTCCTGTCATCTATCAACGCGCTAACGTGCTTAGAAGCCTGATGTACAGCGTCGGCGTCCGTAATGTCCATCAAGAGAGGCACGCAGCTGGAACCGAACTCTTTTTGCAAACGTTCGGCGTCAGCCTGCTTGCGTACAGAACCGAACACGCGAAATCCCTTTGAAACAAGCACCTTTGTGGTTGCCCAACCGATTCCGGTGGAAACTCCGGTGACCACGACATCTTTGCTGTTCACCATCGCATTTCTCCTAAGATGAACACTGACCATCTTCAGTGCGCACAGCGTATATCTTCACCAATGCCTCTGGATGTTCACTATTGAGCAGGGTGCAACGGATTTAGAACTCCAGACGGAGAGAGAACTGAGCGACGCGCGCGTCGTCAACACCTGCGGCAGTGACGACAGTACTGGCGTTGGTCCCTGTAATCTGACCAAAGATCGAGGCGTAATTAACGATACCCTGAGCCATTTATCGAGGGCGATAGGAGACTCTTCGAAGATGGTTCCCGTCTTCACAGAGAGCATGCGGGACTCTGAGGAGATGGAGTGGGAGTTCTTGGGGTGACGTAGCCCCGTTTTAGGTTGCAAGTCGGCAGCGTCAGCTGGGTTTTCGATGCATGAGGCAAGAAAAGTGGCGCCCCGAAGGGCGCCCTTTTTGTGTTGGGGGTTTCAGTCCAGCATCTAGAAGAGGATCTTGCCGCTGAACTCCATATTACGTACACCGGTACCTGTGCCGATATTGCTTCCGAACGCTTGGTTCTGGATGTTGCTGTTGAAGAAGGCTGGACTACCGGTATAGTCGACCTCCGCGCTACCAGGGGTAGTGAACTCGGCACGGTTGAGCACGTTGTAAGCATCGACTTCAAGACGGAAAGTCACACGTTCTGTGATCTTCGTGTTCTTGAAGACGCTGAAGTCAACGTTGTTGTAGGTGCCCCCGCGAAGGATGTTACGACCGGAGCCGGGGTAGGGAGTTCCATAGATGTTTGCCGCCAATTCATTGTTCGTGATAAAGCGCACCTGCGATTGACTGATGGGTGCTCCTGTTGCGTAGTCCACGAGCATAGGAGCGGAGAGCGGTACACCGTTCCCACCTGTGGTGGTATAGATTCCCAGTGTCTTGGCGGATGCCTTCGGGTTGGAGAGGATGGGACGAGCAACATCAAGACCTACAAACGCCGCGTTGAAGAATGGATCGCTGTAAGAGTTGAAGGTTCTTGGATCATTTGGGTTAATCTGAGGCGAGGCGCTCGTCTCAAATTCATAGTCATTATAGGGTTGGCCGCTGTTATAGACCCAGATCGTATTGGCTTGCCAGCCATTGACCAGCTTGTCCGTGAGATTGTGCCCAGAGTGGACGTTGGGAAACTGGTAGGTCATGCTGATGCTGGCCGTGTTGGGAAAGTCGATTGCGCTGGTTCCACGCTCCCCGCGGTCGGTATTGAGTGGGTTCTGCGCAAATGGAATATTGTTTCCGCCGCCTCCGGTAGAGAAGATTTCACTGACGTTATCGACAAGGTTGCTATGGGTATAGGCGAAGGTCGCGGTAACACCGTGGTAATTGCGCGTGGTAAGGTCTGTCTGGAGAGAGTTGTATTTGGAGAATGCGGTATTGCCTGTTGTCTCTACAGCGGTACGGCCGCAGGTGAGATGACCGATATCAGCCCCATCGGGAAGCGTGCTATCGGACGCAGAGCAGAGACTTGCGGGATTGACTACATTGGGGAAGACTGCCGCAACCTGTGCCAGATAGGGATCGCCGTTGAGCGCCTGGAACTGTTTGCTGCCGTGATTGCCGACGTAGCGAACCTCAAAGACAGCCGCGTTCCGAACCTGGTATTGCACACCCAGGGTATACGTCTGGCCATTGGGGTTACGGAAGTTGGGGCCTACATTCGTTTGGGATTGGTCGCCGGGATTGCCGCCCGTTGGAAGAAGTTTGGTTGTTTGCGCCTGTACTGTGGCAAATGTCGCTCCACCGGTGGGGAGACAGTTGGTCACGGCGCCGCTGCATTGAACGGTACCGTCGGTAATGAGCGGCGCGGAGGTGGCCACGTTCAGGTTGATGTTATAGAAGGCAGGGTCGACATTGATCGCATAGCCGCCGCGGACAACGAGGCGTTTATTGAATGCAGGATTCCATGCGAACCCAAGGCGAGGCTCGAAGTTCTTGTAGTAACTGGGGACTGCCGGGAGGGTGGTTTGAGAGAGCGGCAGGGTGGTCGTCCAGAGAGGGTTGGGGCCAGTCTGGTTGGCGATGCTTTCGCGGGTCAACAGATTGAGGGCCTGCTGGAAGAACTCCCAACGCAGACCGAGGTTCAAGGTAAGGCTCGGCGCCACCTTCCAGTCGTCCTGAAGGTACAGAGCGACGTCTTTTTCCTTGAAGGGAATGACCGGGTTGCCGAGGGCCACGGTAGCGCTGCAATTAGTACCGACGGCGCAAGATCCCGTAATAAAGTCATCCAGATTGTCAAAGTTAAAAGAGCCTGCTGAGGTGGGAAGGAAGGTGTTGGGGGAGTTAGAGTAGTCGAACTCACCACCGAAGAGAATGGTCTGTCCACGGAAGGTCCAGGTTGCATTGTCCTGCAGCTGGCCGTTCTTCACGATGCGACCCTGAGGGATATTGGTTTGGACGCCCAAAGTCGTAAAGGGTGTGCCGCTTACATTTGTAATGGCGACACTTGAAGGGCAGCCCTGAAAGTCGGTGATGGTGCAGTTCGCGAAGCCTATATCGTTGAAGGCCAACACGGTTTGCTGGAAGCTGTAGCGGAGCTGATCGAGCCAATGGGGGCCGAAGGTGTGGGTCCAGTCGGCACCGACCGAGTGGGCTGTGCCATCGGTCGCGTAGGTGCCGCCAGATGCCACGACAAAATCTGGGGTGTCGGGGTTGTGTTGATAGAAGTAGCGAAGGAACAGACGATCCTTGGGCGTGGCTTGCCAATCGAGACGGCCTAGATCTTCCTGGTCAGTATCGAGCGTAGGAACCTGGCGGCCAAACTGGGCAAATGGGACAGGGCCAACACCGGCGACGTTTTCAGTAACCTGGGTGCCTGTGATTTGGCGAGGATTACCCAAGGCAACATTATACGGGCTGAGCTGTTGGAGGATGGCGACGCCGTTGCTATTCGGAAAGGCAGATGCTATTTGCGAGAGGCCCGCCGTCGTTGGGAAGAGTGAACCCTGGCTGGTCTGGAGAGCGCCGAATTCGGTAAAGTGTTGGAAATAGGTTGAGCCAAAAGCCCAGAGCTTGTCTTTGATAATCGGGGCACCGAGCGTTGCGCCCCACCAGTTGCTCACGAAGCGGGGCACAACCGGAGTCGTGCAACCATTCGCTGCGGGGGTCTGTCCAGGACCGCAGAAGCCTGCCAACTCACCCTTCGAGATGTTTTGCGCGAGCGAACTAGTGAAGTTGCCGGCGAATTTATAGATGGCCGAGCCGTGGATAGCGTTGGTACCGGATTTGGTGATGTAGTTAACCACCGAGCCGGCATTGCGGCCGTACTGGGCGGCGAAGCTGTTGGTGATGATCTGGACCTGCGCGATAGCTTCCTCGTTCCCGAAGAATACCTGAGGGCCACCGACAGAGTTATCGTTGTTGGACTGGCCGTCGAGCTCGAAGTTGTTGGCGCGACCGCGCTGGCCATTGACCGAGAATCCGACACCATTGGTGTTAGAGAAGTTGTCGGCATGCGTGTTGACAACGCCAGGAATCAGCAACGCCAACTCATCGAAGCCTCCAGCCACAGGAAGATTGGAGACCGCCTGAGAGTCGAAGGTCGTGGTGACCTGCGCCTGAGAGGTCTCAAGGAGGTTCTGCGCAGCGGTGACCTCGACAACCTCTGCGGCACTGCCATTGTTCAACTTCTCAATACCCAACCCCTGCTCTCTTGCCGAATCCACCTGGACATTATTGAGCGTCAGACCCGCAAAGCCTTTGGCGTTGATAACAATCGTGTACTTGCCGATCGGCACATCCCTGAACACAAAGTCGCCGTTCGTCCCAGAGGTCCTTGTGGTTGTGACGTTGGTGTCTATGGCGGTAGCCGTAATCGTAGCACCGGGAATCAATGCACCGGTCGCGTCGGCCACAGTTCCAGAGATGCTTCCAGTTGTAATGCCCTGGGCCTTAAGAGCCGTCGGAGCAAAGAGTATTCCTGCAAGGAATGCGAGAAGCATTGCGACGTGGAGCCTGGTAAAGCGAAAAGAACACATCAAACTTCCTCCAATTCGGACCTGAGAAAAACGAGAATTAAACCGATAGAAACCCTGGGTACTGGCTTAGTGGCTCGGAACATGATCCGGTGCATGGTCACCTCCTATGCTTCAGTGATCTAACCTTCTTTTTGGTCCGAGTTGGAAGCATCGGCGTTAGCACGACCGCGAACCAAAGTAATGATGTGTAAAAGGTGCTGTTGTCACTGCATTGTCATTTGATTGTTAGTCGCTCACAAACAGCATGTCGAAGGGGTATCCGAGGACGGCGGGCATTCGAACGATGAAGAGTAAAGAGAGCGCCGCAGCGCAGGAGTCAAGGTTGCGAACCTCACGCTAGAGGGCCAGCGAAGATTGCAGTGAACCGCTCGCCGGTGGCACCGACCCTGTCTGTGTTGACCTCGGAGTAGGTGGAGACTCTTTGATCTGCCACGCTGTTGGGACAGTCTGGCTGTCGGCACATTTGCATCGCCAGCTCACATGCAAGAGGCACGCATGATGCTCGGAACAAGCGAGTGGACCGCCGGATATGCCGCGCAGAGTGCGAGCCTTGCGCGCGTTGAGGCGATACCCTGAAAACGGCGTTTTCGGCATCTACGGAAAGTTGGGTAGTGTCTCAGTGAGATTTTCGGAGTCGCCGGATAGCTATAGCGGTAACAAGCAAAAGGCAGAAAACCAAATCGATTCCTGCAATCCAACCCGCCCAGCTTTGCATTCTGATCGCATAACAATAGAGGCTTGGCGGAAATCTCCAAGATGCCGCGCATAATCCGCCGCATAGTCATATGTGTGAACGCGAATGATGTTCAAGCCTAACCAGATGGCGGCAAGTATCGGCAATAGCAGAAGCGAAGTCCACAGTAGAGATTGCCGCCTGGCTTTGGGAGCGCGAGGTTGATCCGGCACCATCGCTCTCGTTTGCCAGAGAAGCGATGTCCTCGTAGCTCCAGACGTGATCTGCGATGCCAGCAGCCATTGCAGGAGTGATGCTGAGTGTCTCGTGGATGCGGGCGAAGTCGTAGTGGATGAAGTGCAGGGCAACCGCTGCTGCGTGGTTCTCAACCTTTTTGGAGAACGCATTGGTCAGGCGGGTGAAGCGGCGCATGGACAGGACAGCGTTTTCACATGCGCTATCCAATCATGGCCGTAGTCGGAGAAAATGGCGTCGGAAAGCCGTTGTGACGAACGGGAACTAGCAAAACTATAACTTCAGGCTCTTTATACCGGCATATAGAGGCAGCGTGACCCTGATTCACGCATTGAACAATCGAAGCCGCGTGATGAATCATTCTCTCTAGGACATCTCTACATGAGGTGTCATTTCCATTTTAACGGTCTGCCGGTCCTCTAGACATCCTCTTGCTCAAGCCATATACCGGGATACTCCACTTGGACTTGAAGATCGCTCTCATGCGCTGCACACCACACGACTGTTGACTTGCTGATGATTATAGGGATTCGATCTGGTGCTGTACCGAAGTCGTGGTGCTCAAATCCGCCGATTGCCCGTTGCTTACACTCAGGAAAGTTGCACTGCGCCATAAGTGACCTCGCAGCGATGATACCCACCCTTCGATTCGAGGTTGTCACGCAGACATCTTTGCTACGGCCGCCAATGAGCCGCCCTATTGGAACCCCTCCAGGGAGGATGCGAGGAAACTGACCACGATGTCTGTGATTGGCTAGGTGACAACCTCGAATTGCGGCAATCGTCTACCGTAGGCGCATTATCGCCGACGCATACTTACAGGTTGGAGTAGTCCTCAGAAGTCGGCTTCTTGGTAGTGACACCGTCATTCCCGAAAAACGGTGTTTTGACCAACTTCGGTGTGCTGGATTCCTGGAGCGTGAACTTAGTCAAAACCCGACTTTTCAGGAACGACATTCCTTCGCGGTGTCCTCTGCGATGCATCTTCTATGGAGCCGCACGTCGATCGCGTCCTTCATTGCGACTCGTCCGGCTGCCGATTAGCTTTTGGTTCAGGAAATTGGCCAGTCGCTCGGGATTCATTACGGAAGCTGGTATTCGAAGCTTAGAGCCACAAAACTCTCCGAGATTCTCCGACCGAGGTATCGGGTCGAACACAATTGATGTAGCCCTACCTTCGCTAATCCGGATGTCGGAAATGTCGCGATAAAGCCTACGTAAGTTGCGTCTCGGCCAGATCCGTAGAGAGACTTGCTGTTCGTCAAGAATCAGGCGAAAGGAGAGCAGTTCAAGTCCAGCGATCATCGAAATCGCAATCATGACGGCAACCATCGCTTTACCGACGAGTCCAGCTTCCGGTTTCCATACCTGCCTGCGCTGTGAAGGTGCCTTTGGGACCTCCGGCTAACTGGCCAATTCTCTGCTTCAAGACGGCACCGATCTGAGTTTCTTCTGTTCCTCGCCCTGCTGACGCCGTACAGGTAGTTGGATGTCTCCCGGAGTTGGGCGCCCGTAGTTTCCCATAACGCCGTTTTTAGGGAACGTCTATCTTCAAGACCACCAGATAGCCCTCAATGAGTGCGTTGGCCTGTTCTCAACAACGGAGGGCCTTCCTGATAT
>Ga0302302_1002530_pt1 | contig 10690 bp, 10 predicted proteins | sample III_Palsa_E1_3_FD_198766 | JGI IMG/M metagenome (GOLD analysis project Ga0302302, IMG submission 198766) | Peat permafrost microbial communities from Stordalen Mire near Abisko, Sweden - III_Palsa_E1_3 | ecosystem: Environmental > Terrestrial > Soil > Palsa > Peat permafrost | place: Sweden...
TCTGCATCAGGTCCGCCGCCGGCGCCGGGCTGGCCGCGAGGCTGGCATGGCCGAGCCCGGCCAGGTAGGCGAAGTTGACCAGCAGATAGCAGACCACCACACCGGTCATGCCCATGCCCAGCGCGCGCGGCAGGGTGCGCTGCGGGTTGCGCACTTCGCCGGCCAGATCGTTGAGGTAATGAAAGCCGCCATAAGCAAACAGCACCGGCAGCAACGCGCCGGCAAAGGCCCATGACGACACCGGCTGCGTGGTATCCGGCACCAGCGCCAGTCCCAGCTGGCCATGCGCCAGCACCAGACCGGTCACCACCAGCAAGGCGATCGCCAGCACCTTCAACACGGTGAAGATGTTCTGCATCCACGCACCGGCGCGGATGCCGAACAGATTGACGCCGACGATGAACACGATCGCGCCGACCGCGGCCGGCATTTCGTAGAGCCGGCTCAGGCCCAGCGCCCTGCAGAAATAGACGGCGAACTTGGTCACCACCGCCGCCACGCTGCCGGGATAGTTGATCAGCGCCATGGTCCAGCCGAACAGGAACGCCGGCAGCAGACCGAACGCCTCGCGCAGGTACACGTAGATGCCGCCCGCCTGCGGCCGCCGCGCGCCAAGTTCGGCATAACACAGCACGCCGGCCAGGGTCAGCAGGCCGCCGATCGCCCACAAGATCAGCACCTGCATGCCGGACGAGGTGTTCTGCGCCACCGTGGCCGGCGTGATGAAGATGCCCGCCCCGATCACGCCGCCGATGACGATCATCGCGGCGTCCCAGGTGTTCAGGCGACGGACATAGGCATTGGCGGGTTCGGTCAGCATGGGCGCTACCATGCCATTGTGGGTAGTGCTTCGGCCAGTCCCGCGTGGCATACGAACCTCTCAGGCGGTGGCAGCGGTAGCGCCAGGTGCAAATTGACAAGCACCCTTCGTCTCGGAACACTGGTATTGGCAGCGCGATACATGCTGCCTGTTCATGACGCAGCAGCCACTTCGCTGCGTCATCGCTACCGAGGGGTGCTGCAGCGGACCTCCATCCGCCACGCTCGGCATGCGACTCCATTGCAAGGGCGCCCTGTCCATTTATGGAGATGTCGTCATGTCTTTTCCCGCTGCCACTCACCGGCTCGCTTTCGCCACATCCGCGGACTACCCGTCCATCCAGCCGGACGATGCCCATCTGGCAACGTCCCTGGAACGTCTCAGCATCCAGCCGATCGTTTGCGTCTGGAATGACCCGGAAGTCGACTGGTCGACATTCGATGCGGTGCTGATCCGCACCATTTGGGATTACTTCAAACACCACGCGGCATTTCTGGACTGGCTGGACCGACTCGACCGGCTGGGTGTGCCCACCATCAACGACAGCGCCCTACTGCGCTGGAACAGCGACAAGCGCTACCTGCTCGAACTCGCCCAACTCGGCATCGACATCATCCCAACGCAGCTCGCCAGTGCGCATGAGCTGGGCAACGTTCTGATAGCGATGCCGGCGCAGCAGGTGGTGATCAAGCCGGCGATCAGCGGCAGCGCCTGGCATACGCTGCGCGGTACCGTTGGCGACGAAATCTTTGCGCAGGCCGTGACGAGACTGCCACGCGAATTCCACTACCTGGTACAACCGTTCGTGCCCGAGATTGTCAGCGAAGGCGAGTGGTCGCTGCTGTATTTCGCCGGCGAGTTCAGTCATGCCGTGATCAAGCGTCCGGCCATCGGCGACTACCGCGTGCAGGGCGAATACGGTGGCAGTGCCGATCCGATCGTGCCGAGTGCCGCGACACTGGCGGCCGCCAGACGTGCACTCGTTGCGGTCGCCGCGATCGGGCATGGCGATCACCTCTACGTGCGTGTCGATGGCGTGATCTGCGCCGACCGCTTCCTGATCATGGAGCTGGAACTGATCGAGCCGTTTCTGCACCTGGACATCCAGCCGGGTGCCGCCGAATGCCTGGCACGGCATGTGGCGGAACGGCTTGTTCGCGACCGACGGCTTACGGACAGCACCGCCACGCGAGCTACCACGCCCTAGAATCACCCCATGCCTGCCCCATCCGCACGAAAGATCCTGCATATCGACATGGACGCGTTCTACGCGTCGGTGGAGCAGCGTGACGATCCGTCGTTGCGCGGCAAGCCGGTGGCAGTGGCGTGGCGTGGCGCGCGCTCGGTGGTGTGTGCCGCTAGTTACGAGGCGCGCGTGTTCGGCGTGCGCTCGGCGATGCCGGCGATCCGCGCCGAGCGGCTGTGCCCGCAGCTGATCTTCGTGCCACCGGATTTCGTGCGTTACAAGGCAGTGTCGCGGCAGGTGCGCGAGATCTTCGCGCGACATACCGACTTGATCGAACCACTTTCGCTGGACGAAGCCTATCTCGACGTCACCATGACGAAGACCGGCTTGCCCTCGGCCACCGCCACCGCCGAGGCGATCCGCGCAGCAATCCGCGAAGAGACCCAGCTCACCGCCTCGGCCGGCGTGGCGCCGAACAAATTCCTGGCCAAGATCGCTTCGGACTGGAACAAGCCCGACGGTCTGTGCGTGATCCGTCCGCACCAGGTGGATGCATTTCTCACCCCGCTGCCGGTCGGCCGCCTGCCGGGTGTCGGCAAAGTGATGGAGGCGAAGCTCGCCGTGCTTGGCATTGCCTGTGTCGGCGACTTGCGTGGATTTGTGCTGGCGGAACTGGAGCAGCGCTTCGGCCGCTGGGGTCGGCGCCTTTATGAACTGGCGCGCGGCATCGACGAACACGTGGTGCAGCCCGAGCGCCCCACCCTGCAGGTCTCCGCCGAGGATACGTTCGAGCACGACCTGCTTTTGGACGAACTCGAACCGCATATCCGCCGGCTCGCGGAAAAGGCCTGGGCCGGTCATCAGCGCGAACACGCTCGTGTTGCGCGCACGGTCGTGCTCAAACTGAAGACTTCCGACTTCCACACGCTCACGCGCAGCCTCACTCCGCTGCAACGACCACAATCAGCCAATGAACTGACTGACATCGCCTGCGCCCTGCGCGAGCGGGTCGAGCGTCCCGCCGATAGTCGTTACCGCCTCGTCGGCGTGGGTCTGGCTGGTTTCGTGGAACAGGACAGCTACCACGCACAGACCGATCTGTTCGACATCGCTCCGGGCTGAGCGGAACAACGCCACTTTGACACTCAGTCCACTGCGGGAAGCGTGTACTCGAACTCGTAGAAATGCTGGCCGCCGGTAATCGTGATCGCCAGCGTGCCGGCCAGCCCCTGCAGTTCGTCGCTACCCGAATCAGGCACCACCGAAATGATCAACTGCGGTACGCCACGCGTCATGGTGCCGCTGTGCTGCAGTGCGAACGCGCCGCTGCGTCCATGCAGCGTGCCACTGACCCGCTCCAGCGCGACATAACCGGCCGAGCCCTCGACTACCGTGCGGATGGCCAGCATCTGGCCCTTGCCGGTCGCCGCGAGGTCACCATGATACTGCTTGTCTAGCGCCATCCGGCCGATGCTGGCATCGCCGACGCCATCTTCCGCCGGCTGTGGAGTCATCTTCACTTCGAACGTGCCGCTGGCATGCATGTCGATGGCTCTCCTCGTTCGATGCGACATGTTCGCACCAAACAGGCCGGCCAGTACGGATTCCGTCTAAGGATTCGCCGCTACGCCGCTGCCTGATGGAGATGCGCGCAGCGCGGGGCGAAAACTGGTAGCCATAAAGTGCCTTGGCACGCCGTTTTCAGCCGGGGTCTTCTTGAGAAAACCCATCGCGACGTCATCGTGTTTCAGGTAAGCATCCAGGAAATTGACGGTATAACGTGCAACCCAGCCGTAACCGGTATTGGCATCATCCCGTCCGTAATCCGCCTTTTGATTTTCCGTAAAACGTTTCGCACTCTCCTTGCGCTGAAACATGGAACTGAATTCGGGATGCGCCATGCCCAGCATATGTACGGTCAGGAGATCGCCATGTGTCCACGCATTCAGAACGCTGGGGCCGAAGTTGTCAGCGGAATAAGCCCGATCGATATCCTCCAGGGTAATCTCCCCTTGAGTGAAGAAAAGCAGCGGCAGGATCATTCGGCCTGGATGAACATCCCCGGCTTTTTTCACCAGCCCGGGGTAGTAACGCATGCTGCCGTCCAGTGCCACCAACGCATCAATGCGTCGATCCCGTGCTGCCGCGAACAGGTTCGAAATTCCACCCCAGCTCCACCCGGCAACGGCGACCTCGGACAGATCGGTGTCGGGCAGTGTTCGGGCATAACTGATCAGAAACGAAATGTCTTTCGCTTGGGCGTCGACATCATTCAGATCGTCATCCATATCCCGGGTAGACGCGCCAAGGGACGGACTTGCCAGGACGACATAGCCATGACTGGCGAGGTACTCGCAGAGATCTGCATTTTCCCATGACACAGAAGATTGGCTTGGTGCATAAATGACGACGGGAAAGCGGCCTTTTGCCAAGGGAGCATCAGGCATGGCCCAGAGGGTTATCCCCGACGATGCCGCGAGCATGGAAGCCCATTTGTTGTCCCGACCAGGTACGTCAAAGCTGATTTCCGTAGCAGCCAGATCGGCGTAGCCGCCAACCGTCATCGGCTTGCCATGGCTACCCGATGCTGGATACCAAACGAGCGTCTGCAATGGGCGGCGCCCCATCCTCGCGGAGGATTTCCCGGGTGATGAAGGGAAAATGCGCGAGTGATCGTACGGATTCACGACCTTCAGCCCTACCAGATACGGTCCCGCCTTTTCCAGGAACTGAAATGAAGACGTCTGGGCAACCGCGGACATGGGACTAAAGCATGCGCATAACGCAAGCAAGCTAACCAGGATTTTGGGATGCACAGTAGCCTTCCTTCCGACGAGCCGCGGGAGCATATCTGCTGAGGATGGCGAGCTCGACGCGCCGATGCACGACGCGTCGGACGCAACTCAGCTGAGCCGCCGCGAGATCGCGAAGAACGCCAGGTTGCCCAGGCCGGTGGCGCCGGCCAGCACGGCAACCAGGCCGGGGGTGACTTCCTGCCAGTTGAACCACTGGATCAGGCCGAAGCCGACCGCCACCGACACCAGCACGATGCCCCAGCGCAGCGAGGAGTTGCGCCGCCGCAGAGCCTCGTCGCGCAGGATCGAATTGACCAGATCCTCGGAACCGCCGGCGTTGACCATATGCCGGCGCACCATGGCGTCGACGCAGACCTTGATCGAGTAGGCAATGCAGATGAATAGGCTGATCGGAATGAAGTCGCCGAAATTCATGGGGTTCTCCTTGGGAGTGATGGCGGAATGATTGGCTGTCGGGACCATAGATACAGCCACCCTCACGGCGGTTGCAGCAAGCCACTTGCAACCATTGTGGCGATGCGCGTATCCCTTGCGGCATGGAAGACATCCGCAGCAGCCCGGACCGCGAACTGGTAGACGCCGTGCTGGCCAACCGGCCTGGCGCGTTCGAGCGCCTGGTCCGCGAGTATCAGGGCCTGTGCTGGCACATCATCCATCGGATGGTGCGTCACCCCGAGGACGCGCGCGAGCTGTGCCAGGACACCTTTCTGCGCGTACACCAGTGCCTGCACCAGTATCGCTACGAGAGCGCGCTGAAATCGTGGATCGGGCGCGTGGCCTACACCATCGCGCTGCGTCACCTGCAACGCAAACGCATTCCACTGCTTGAAAACACCGACGACGGCGACGACTACGCGCTGGTGGAAAACATCGGCGACGGCTTCGATCTCGAAGCCGCCTGTGCAGACGCGGAAACGACGCAGCACCTGCACGCCGCCATCGAGGCGCTGCCGCCATTGCAGCGGACCGTGCTGACGCTGTATTACCTTGAAGAAGTCACGATTCCCGAAATTGCCCGGATCACCGGGCTGGCCAGCGGCACCATCAAGAGCCACTTGTTCCGGTCACGGCTGCGCCTGCGCGGCGCACTCGAAGCCCGGACCGGAGTTGCAGCATGAACCACGACATCGACGACACCATCCCTCCTTTCGACGACGCGGCCCGCGAACGCGAATGGCTGCTGCAGGAACGCGCCATGCGGCGCGAACGTCTGCACCTCGACCCCGCAGGCGATGATGCAAAGGCCCTGCGCTATCGGATGCTGGCGCATGCATTGCGGCAACCGCTGCAGGAGTCCCTGCCGCCCGACTTCGCACGGCACATGGCCACCTTGGCCGCCGCAGGCATGACGGCCAAACCGACATCCGGCACCCGCTTCGAACTTGCATTGACGATTTCCCTCGTTATCGTCTTCGTGCTGGCCGCTGGCGGGGCGACGGTGATCTACGGCAGCGCGTGGCTGCCCTCGATCAACGCGGCATTGCCCGCGCCCGACCCATCGGCCACCCGCTGGCTGCTGGCCTTCGCCGGTTGCATCGGCATGTCGTGGCTGCTGGGCTCGTGGCAGCAGCACAAACATGGGCGCGACTGACGCAGGAGATATGTGCCGGCCGATCCCCGCGGTTCACAGATCCAGCACTGCATCCAGTCCGCGATGCACGCCAACCAGCCCGGACACCTTGCGGATCGCCAGCAACGCGCCACCGACGTATGGCTTCGCACTGCTACCGGCGTTGTGACGCAAACTCAACGTCTGATCCGGCATGCCGAAGATCGTCTCGACCCCGATCACGAAACCCGGCAGGCGCACCGCATGCACTTGGCTGCCCGCTAACGTGCCGCCGCGCGTCTCGCGCACGCCGATGGTCTGCTCCAGCGGCACCTCCAGTGTCGGCTGGCGCACCTTGCCCAACCGGCCGGCCAGTTCGCGCACGGTGCCGCTCGGTGCATCCGGCTTGCCGGCGGAGGCGTAGTCGATGATCTCCCATTGTGGGATGAGCTTCGCCGCCATCTCGGCAAACTTGATCAGCAGCACCGCGGTCAGCGCAAAGTTGCCGCAGGCCAGCACGCCACGCTGCCGCTCGCGCGCCAGCGCGTCGATCTGCGCGTAATCCTCTTCGGTGAGGCCCGACGTGCCGACCACTACGTGCGCGCCGTGTTCCAGCGCGGCAAGGATGTTCGTCTTCGCGCTGTCCGGCCTGGTGTATTCGACGAAGACATCACAGGACTGCGCCAGCGCTTCGGCCGCGCTGGCAAAGATCGGCGTCGCCAGTCGCGGCTCGCCCAGCACCTCGCCGAGTTTCTGTCCCGCGTGCTTGCGTGCCACGGCGGCGACCAACGCAAGATCATCGGCCGCGGCGATGCCGCGCGCCAGTTCGGAACCGGCCCAGCCGGTGGCGCCGGCAACACATACCTTCAGTGACATGGTGACCTCGTGGTTCGTTACTTGATCGCTGCAGGGTAATCTGGAGTGGGCGACTTGTCCCGGATTACGGACACCGATTAAGCATGCCCGCTCGATCAGTCACCCACCTACATGGAAACCTCGAAAACTTCCCTACAACGTCATTCCGGCGCAGGCCGGAATCGCTTCACCACAGCTACGGCGGTCATTGCCCTGATACAGCGACGCGGATCATCAAAAACAAGCGATCCTGGCCTGCGCCGGGATGACGCAGAGAGGGTGGTCATTCGAGATGCACGCATGAAACGAGATTCCGTAACAGAAGTACCTGCCACCGATACGATGCCTCAATCACCGGACGCCGACGGCACGTGGTGCCTGTACCTGATCGAATGCCGCAACGGCAGCTACTACGCCGGCATCACCAACCGTCTCGACGCACGCTATGCCGCCCACGTGGCCGGCCGCGGCGCGCGCTATACCCGCGCCAATCCGCCTTTGCGACTGCTGGGTTTTCGCAGCTATCCGGATCGCGCCAGTGCTTCGCGTGCGGAGTGGGTGATCAAGCAGTTGCCGCGAGAGCGGAAGCTGGCGTTCCTGCAGGCTTGATCGTCAGCCCAGGATCGGCTCCCGTATCGATGCATTGAGGTGACGGGTGCGGCGGCGCTTTCAGCACGCCACACCCGTCACCTCAATACCCGATCACCTCGCCATCCTTGCGCATCTCGGTGGCGCCCCAGTACACGTGCTGTTTGGCGTCGAACATGATCGCCTCGTAGCCGCCGAAGTTGCCGGTGCCCGGCACGACCTTGTAGCCGCGCTTGACCAGCTCGGCTTTCACCGCGGGATCGAAACCCGACTCCATCTCCACCGTGCCGATGCCCTGCGAGGCTTCGCCGGTGGGTTCGGCGTTGCCGTAGTGGCGCCAGCGCGCGGCATCGCCGGCGTCCTGCACGTTCATGCCGTAGTCGATCATATTGGTCAGCACCTGGATGTGGCCCTGCGGCTGCATGTCACCGCCCATCAGGCCGAACGACATGTACGGCGCGCCGTCCTTCATCACGAAGCCGGGGATGATGGTGTGGAAGGGGCGCTTGCCGGCGGCATAGACGTTGGCCGCGCCGGGCTTGAGCGAATACAGCTCGCCGCGATCCTGGAACATGAAGCCCAGACCGTCGGCGACCAGGCCCGAACCCATGCCGCGGTAGTTGGACTGGATGATCGACACCATCATGCCGTCCTTGTCGGCGGTGGTGAAATAAGTGGTGTCACCGTTGAACAGTTTCGGGTCGCCGGGGCCGATATTCGGATTGGCATGGTCAGGCTGGATCAGCTTGCGCCGCTGGTCGGCATAGCCCTCGGACAGCAGGCCCTTCATCGGCACGTCGACGAAGCGCGGGTCGGCGTAGTACTTGGCCAGATCCTCGTAGGCGAGGCGCTTGGCTTCCAGCATCGTGGTGATGGCATCGGCGCTGCCCACGCCCATCTTCTTCAGGTCGAAGCCCTTGAGCAGCTGCAGCATTTCCAGCGCGGCGAAGCCCTGCCCGTTCGGCGGCAGTTCGTAGACGTCGTAGCCATGGTAGTTCACCGATTGCGGCGTCACCCACTCGCCGTGGTAGCCGGAAAAATCCTCGTAGCGCAGGTCGCCACCGATACGCTTGAAGTAGGCATCGATGGTGTGCGCGATCGGACCCTTGTAGAACGCATCGCGGCCGCCCTGCGCGATCAACGTGAGCGTGCGGGCCAGATCGGGATTGCGGAACACCTCGCCTTCGGCTGGTGTGTGCTCGTCGATGAGATAGGTGTGGCGCGCATTCGCGCTTTCCTCGATCAGCCCGTGCATCCGGTCGAACGCCGCCATGTTGCCCTTCCAGTACTTGGCAACCAGCTGGGTGACCGGGAAACCGTTCTGCGCATAGCCGATCGCCGGCGCCAGGTCGTCGGCCAGCGAAAGCTTGCCGAACTTGTCGTGCAGCGCGCCCCAGGTATCGACCGTGCCCGGCACGGTGATCGGCAGCGAGCCGACGGCGGGAATGTGATCCTTCGCCGGCAGACCGGCCTTGAGATATGCAGCCTTTACCTCAGCCTGCATCTTCGCCAGATCGCGACCTTTCGCCGACGGGCCAGAGCCGTTGTAGCCGTAAAGCTTGTGCGTCTTCGGATCCCACACGATCACGAAACAGTCGCCGCCGATGCCGTTCAACACCGGCTCCATCAGGCCGAGCGCTGCGTTCGCCGCGATCGCGGCATCCACCGCACTGCCGCCCTTCTTGAGGATGTCGATCGCGATCTGCGACGCCAGCGGCTGCTCGGTCGCCGCCATGCCGTGCTGGGCCAGCACCGGCGAACGGGAGGCCCAGGGTTGGCCGGAGTAGCGATCACCGCGACTGATGTCGGCACCGGCATTCGCCGTGGCGGTGAACCCCATCAACAGTGCGATAGCAGCACCGATTCTGACCTGCGAAAGATTCATCACGGCTCCTTTGATGGATGTTCGGTGCAACTCACGTTCTTCACTTCACCAATGCAGCGCGGCTCACTTCTTCTTCGGCAGGTACAGATCGGTGATCGTGCCTTCATACACCTCGGCCGCCATGCCGATCGATTCGCTCAGGGTCGGATGTGGATGGATGGTGAGACCAATATCGGCGGCCTCGCTACCCATCTCGATCGCCAGCGCGACTTCGGAGATCAGCTCGCCGGCGTGCACGCCGACGATGCCGCCGCCGACGATGCGATGGGTGGCCTCGTCGAAGATCAACTTGGTGAAACCTTCGGTGCGGTCGATGCCGATCGCGCGGCCGCTGGCCGCCCACGGGAACTTGCCGACGCCGATCTTCAGGCCCTTTTCCTTCGCCTCGCGCTCGCTCACGCCGACCCAGGCGATTTCAGGATCGGTATAGGCCACCGACGGAATCACCCGCGCATCGAAGTGGCTCTTCTGTCCGGCGACGACTTCCGCGGCGACCTTCGCCTCGTGCGTCGCCTTGTGCGCCAGCATCGGCTGCCCGACCAAGTCGCCGATCGCGAAGATGTGCGGTACATTGGTGCGCATCTGGCTATCGACGTTGATGAAACCGCGATCGGTCACCGCGACACCGGCCTTGTCCGCACCGATCTTGCCGCCGTTCGGCGAGCGCCCCACCGATACCAGCACGCGGTCGAACAAGGTGGTTTCGGGAATGCTGTCGCCTTCGTAGCTGACTTCGATACCTTTCTTGGTCGCCTTCGCCTCGACTACCTTGGTCTTCAGGTGCACGCCCTTGAGCTTGCCCGCAATGCGCTTGGCCAGCGGCTTGATCAGGTCGGCATCGGCGCCGGGGATGAGCTGGTCCATGAACTCGACCACGGTCACTTCGCTGCCCAGCGCGGAATACACCGTCGCCATTTCCAGGCCGATGATGCCGCCGCCCACAACGAGCAGCTTGTTCGGTACATCCTTCAGCTCCAGCGCACCGGTGGAG
>Ga0302302_1002537_pt1 | contig 10674 bp, 8 predicted proteins | sample III_Palsa_E1_3_FD_198766 | JGI IMG/M metagenome (GOLD analysis project Ga0302302, IMG submission 198766) | Peat permafrost microbial communities from Stordalen Mire near Abisko, Sweden - III_Palsa_E1_3 | ecosystem: Environmental > Terrestrial > Soil > Palsa > Peat permafrost | place: Sweden...
ACCTAGTCCCAGCAGCGCCTGACCGTAATAATGCTGCATGAGAAAGGGAAGCGCCTGATCGTAGTGTGTGACGCCATCCTTACGGAAAAAGACAGCCGCCGCAAGACCTGGAATGACGAGCAGGGCCGGGAAAAACAGTTTGAAGATAGCGGCGATCAGCGGTGTCTGAATGGACTCTCGCATGTTCCGCGCCGCGAGCGCTCTCTGGATCAGGAGGAAGTCAGTGCACCAGTAGCCGAAGCTCAATACAAGTCCAAGGCCAAAAACTACCCCGGTGATGTCGAAGGAAGCGGTGTGTGGCCGCATCAAGGGCAACGAACTCCAGATGTGAGCCATTTCATAGGGAAGACTCTTCCTAAGATCACCAATCCCATGAAAGTCGCGAATGACCTTGACCATGAGAGGTGCCAACCCAAGGACCGTCAAAGCAAATTGAAAAACTTCGTTATAAATGGTCGCTCTGAGACCACCGGACACGACGTAGCACAAGACAAAGCCCGAAGTAAGCAGTATGAGTCGGAATAAGCTCCAACCGAAAAACAGATGCAGCACTGAGGAGATGGCGTAGAGCCCGATGCCCGCGATCAACGCCATCATCGCAATAAGGCATGACGCGCTAAGAATATGAGTAGCGTCGTTGTAGCGGACACGGAGAAAATCCGGCACCGTCAATGCGCGACTGTGCCGATAGACGGGGAGCATGAACAGCGCGAGAAAAACCATGGCGGGGATCGCACCGATCCAATAGAAGTGCAGGGCCGCCAGGCCATATTTGGCGCTTGCAGCTACCATCCCGACGATTTCCAGCGCGCCACAATTCGCCGCCAGGAAGGCGACCGACGTGATTGAGAGGGGCAGCGTGTTCCTGGCATGCAGAAATGCAGACGATGTCGTTGACCTTCTTCGCAGGAAGTATCCAGTCGCAAGAATTGCGACGAGATATGGGCCGAGGATGAGGAATGCAACCGACTGTCCCGTCATGATCGTTTACGACAGGACCTGAGGCAGAACGGCGAGTGTGGCCGGTAATTCCTATAGCCATTTTGTGGCATGACGACACGGCCCATGTAGGGAAATCTTCCTTTCTAAATCTACTGCCGGACTCGAGAGTTCTTCTTCGCTCCATCCCACGTCCGATACGAAGTCCACGATACAACGTTGAGGCATCTGCGGGGCGCGACTTTTAGTTCTCGCACGGGACTATCGAATCTTTTGGATACTTGCTCATTCTGTATCTTTGGTGTCTTCCGCTGGAGCGCAAGCTGTGCCAGGGAACCGCACTGCCGACAGGCTGCCAAATGTGTTTGCCATATCTATGCTGTATCGGAGGTGGTAGACGCCTTCGACGCAACAGACTGGCTTCGCATCGATGAGAACGTAGAGTGGGCCGAATGTTGTCGTTGGATGCGATTACGGATCGAACGTAGAGCCAACCGCCTTCAGCTGATCAAACGCGCACGTAGAGAGAGACAGGTGACGACCTCATGGATTACCCCCTCGGGGGCTAATACCCAGGTACTCTCGACGAGTCCGATCATGTCTGGAAAATTTGGCAGTACGACTGGTAGCACCGAACTTCGTCTGCCATAATCCATTGATTATTAAGGATTTATAGGTAGATGGCGGAGAGATGGGAAGGCCCAGGAATCTGCTCTAGCCAAAAGACTTAGTACCTCCCAAAGGGGCGGTCACCCCATGTGGTCGCTCGCCGGCTCTTCTTCACTTTCCAAACTTGAGCGAACCGCGAAAACATCATAGAACATTTCAACCAACGTTGAGGTTTTCTATGTCGCAACGCATTGCCACAGACTCCAGTCTCATGATCCGGTCCAACGGAGAGCGCAGATTTCATCGCGCGTACATCGCTGCCAACGGTAACCCTAAACCTCTCTTTGCCCTTGTCGCAGGAAAACCAGAGCTGCGACCAGATGGAATTTACTATCTGCGATACCGCGAGCGGGACGGCACCCGCCGGTATGAATATATTGGGAAAGATCCGCAACTCGCCCGGCTCATGCAGGTCCAGCGCCAGCATCTAATAGTAGGTGAAGAGATGGGGCTACCGACCGTCGAAGGCGCGAAGGTGCCCCGGCCTGTGAAGATCGTCCCGGTGGAGATCCCTTCGGTCGTACCGCTCATCCATCCACGTTTGCCTGGCCGCCACAATCAACAAGTTCGTTCGGGAGGTCGCTGCACTCCGCAACAGAAAATACGCTGGCCAGTACCGTTTTCGTTTGGGCATCTTCCTCGAGACTTTGAAAGGACCTACATGGACGAGATCGGCGACGACCAGGTGATTGCGTTCATCCCCAAGCGACGAAGAAAGGCAATAAGGTCCGTGCAGTAATTTCTAATGGTGCAGTCGGACAACTGCCTGCGACGAAGCTATCCGCTGGAAGCTCTGCGGAAGCTATTTGCAGTTACTAATCCGGAGGATCAGATTCTCTTCCGGTTCTTCTTTGGATTGGGGATGCGTGAAAGGGAGGTCATGTTCTAAGGACTAATCTTCGCCCTTGGCCTCTGTTGCATTAACTCAAAACTGATCTTCGACATACAGGATGCTGGGTGCTGTTCGTGCTCCTAACCCAACATAGTGCGGTCCGAAATTAATGTAACAGAGCCATATGGAGCGATACATTACAGCAACCATTTTCTTAGGCGGCCTTGGCGGCACGTTCGTCAGCCTTCGCGGCAGCCTTGCCGGATGGCTTCTTGGGGGCTTTGGCCATTCCCTGTGAGACAGCCTTCTCAACAGCGACTTCAGTCAGACCCTTCTTCATAGCTTTCCTAACGGCTTTTTCTACCTTCTTTGCAGCTTTTTCTTAGCTTTGTCATTTGCCATCGCTAAAACCCTCAATCGAGACCTTGTCCCGCAATTGGGAATTGTACATGGGCACCCTTTCGTTTTTCCCCGCAGCGGCTCAGGCGGCTCATGATGGGAATTCCTCGCAGTTATTTCCTCGGTCGGCCAGCCTTCTTTGCAGGCTTCTTCACGGATTTCTTCGCGGCTTTTTTCGGAGATGCTTTCCTAGCGAACTTTTTTGTCACGATCTTCTTCACTGGTTCCCTGGCAGGTGCTTTTTGGGCAACTTTCTTCGCCGCAATCTCCTTGGCAGGTGCCTTCTTCAGAACTTCTGTCACCGTGATCACGGCCGCGCCAAATGCCGTTTTGATGGCCCCCGCTACATCTGATGCCATCGCTATTCCTACCCCGACCGTCTTCCCAGCCTTATCCACTATCGTTTTCTCAGCCATTCGTCAGACCCCTCAATCTTTGTGTTCATATGCAGTTACGAATTGTAGAGACATATCAAGGAAATCTGACAAACTTTTGCTTTTCCATCAGGTTGTCGGCTTACCCGTCTTCACGTAATACCAGGATTTCTTCGATTGAGTGCCTATGGATATCGATTAAACAGCTGGACTGGTTTTTGGTTTGATAAGTGTTCTGGGAGGAGATTTCCTCTTGTGATTCAACCGCCTTGGGGCGTCTCGCTTGCGACCTCGGCGGGCTGTTCCTTCCCGCCTCCGGATAATTCCCGTGCACTTATGCATACCATTGCTGACGAATTAGCTGAATTCATTCTGGTTGCCTTGGAAGGCGGAGTACTTTTTGGCGAATGACCTCTCTGTATCAGTCGGCTCTCAGGGCGTTCATGGGATCTACGGAGGCGGCGCGGCGTGCGGGAATCCAGGCAGCGATGATGGCGAGCAACAGCATGAGAATGGGAACAGCGCAGAAGGTGAGCGGGTCGATGGGATTGATTTCGAAGAGGAAGCTTTTGAGGAGACGAGCGGCTGCCATGGCCACGACGAGTCCGGCGAATGAACCCATGATGCTGAGCGCCATGCTCTGTTTCAGGATGTGAGTGAGGATCTCCCAACGGGATGCGCCGAGAGCGAGACGAATGCCGATCTCGCGTGTGCGCCAGTTCACGATGTAGGCGATGAGGCTGTAGACGCCGATCACGCCTACGCCGAGCGCGAGAGCACCGAAGCCGAGGAGCAGGACGGTGAGTGCGCGGGTTGAGGAGACAGAGGAGGCGACGATCTGGTCGAGGCTGCGAACGTGGGTGACGAGGGCGGAGGGATCGACTGAGGGTACGGTGTTGCGCAGAATGGGAGTGAGCTGGGATGCGGGAAGTTCAGAACGAATGAGGATGTTCATTACAGAGGTTTCGGTCTTCTGCAGAACCGGCAGGTAGACTTCGTCGCCAAAGGTGCTTTGCAACGCGTCGTGATGGGTGTTGCTGACGACGCCGACGATGATGGAGGCTTTTTCAGGATTAAAGATGCCGGGACCCGTCTCGTCGCCGACTGAGAGAATGTGTTTTCCGATTGGATTATGGTTGGGCCAGAGCGATTGCGCCATGTGCTGGCTGATGACAACGGCGCGAGAGGTGCCGGTTTCATCGGAGTCAGTGAGAAGGCGGCCTTGAAGAAGACGAAGACCCATGAAGGAGAAGTAGTTCGCGGAGATGTTTCTGCCTGTGGCGAGCTTTGCACCTTGTATTGGGTCGCGCGGATAGCCTTCGGCATCGTAGATGTAGTTAAAATTGTTTCCGGTCATGGGAAGGGTGCTGACGACGGCTGCGTCTTCGATTCCTGCGTCTCCGCGAAGCTGGCGAACGAGTTGCTGGAAGAAGGCCTGGCAGTGTCCGTGTTGCTGACACGCGCTGGCATCGAGTGCGACCTCGGCGGTGACGACTCTCGCGGTGGTGAAGCCGGGGTTCACATGGGAGAGCCCGTAGAGGCTGCGCAGGAGAAGGCCGGCGGTGGTGATGACGACGACAGAGAGCGCGATTTGGCCGATGACCAGAGCCATGGAGACGCGGAACTTTGCGCCTTTGCTGGTGAGAACGGAAGCTATGCCGGCGAAGAGAAAGACGTGCCAGTGCAGACCGATGTCGCCGAGTCGAGGCGTGTCGGAGGGAAGAATGAGTGTGAGGCCGCGAAGGCTTGCGTATGCTACGCCGAGTCCGGTGATTCCGGCGAGCGCTCCGATCAGGAGGCTTTCGATGAGGAGTTGCGAGACGATGCGCTTGCGTGCGGCTCCGAGGGCGCTACGGATGGCCATCTCACGTTCTCGCGATGCGGCCTTGGCGAGCATGAGGTTGGCGACGTTGGCGCAAGCGATGAGGAGGACGAGGCTGACAGCAGCGAAGAGAAGAACCAATTTCGGGCGGGTGTCGCCGACGACGGCGTCCAGAAGGGAGGTCACGGAGGGGTTTGAGTCCCAGATATCCGGCATGCGCCAGGGGAAGAGCGGCAGGAGTTGGTTGTGCAGACGGCGTTGCTCGGCTTGCGCGGATGCTGGCGAGACGCCATCTTTTAGTCTGCCGATGCCCTCGAGGTCGAAGTTGAACCAGGGATCGATGGGGTCGCCGCCTTTGAAGGCGACGGGAATGACGAAGCGGGTGTCGGCATCGGGGAACTGGACTCCGGGGGGCATGACACCGAGTATTCGCCGAGAGACACCGTCGATACGAATGATGCGTCCAATGGCGTCACTGCTTCCGGCGAAGCGGTCGCGCCAGTAGCCGTAGCTGAGGACCACGACGTTGTCTTCACCCTGGATGGCGTTGTCTGAAGTGAAAAAACTTCCGAGCGCGGGGTGAATGCCGAGGGTGTCGAAGGTGTTGGTCGTGACGCTCGAACCGAAGACGCGCTCGGCGGAGTTGGTACCGGTAACGTTGGATTCAGTGTTGCGGCCGTAGCCGGAGAGAGAGGTGAAGGAAGTGGAGTTCTGCTGGAGGGCCCGTATCCAGCCTTTGGGAAAGAAGCCGCCAGTCGTGACGGTGACGAGGCGATCCTGATGGGGAAACGGCAGGGGGCGGAGAACGATGGAGTCGATGAGAGTGAAAATGGCAGTGTTGGCACCGACGCCGAGGGCGAGGGTCAAGACTGCGGTGATGGCGAAGCCGGGAGATTTGTATAACTGGCGCAGACCGAAGCGAAGATCGCGGTTGACGACTTCGAATGCGGGGAGGCCGCGTTGTTTGCGGTAGGTCTCCTGGATTTGGGTGACTCCGCCGAAACGGCGAAGGGCGGCGGTGCGTGCTTCGGAGGGAGACAGGCCGCGGTTGAGATTCTCTTCGGTGGCGAGGTCGATGTGAGAGCGGAGCTCTTCTTCGAGATCGGCATCGAGCTTGCGTGCGGAGAAGAGAGAGGCGATACGGTTGCGCAAGGTGCGGAATCGATCCATCGTATTCTGCGAAGGCAGCTGTATGTGCATGGAAATAACCTCCTATTGCGAGGGTGTGAGGAAGCGGGCCATGGTAGCGGCGACGCGCTCCCAGTTTTCGGTCTCCATCTCGATCTGCCTGCGGCCGATGCGGCTTAGAGAATAGAACTTGGCGCGGCGATTGGTGTCCGAGAGTCCCCACTCCGATTTGATCCAGCCGCGTTGCTCAAGACGCAGTAGAGCAGGGTAGATGGTGCCTTGGTTGAGGCTGAGAGCGTTATCGCTGACCTGCTCGATTCGGCGGGCGATGCCATAGCCGTGGAGTGGTCCCATGGACTCGAGGGTCTTGAGGACCATAAGGTCGAGGGTGCCTTGCAAGACGTCGGATTTTGTCTCTCCCATACGGGCTCCTGTTGACATTCAACATATCGTCGCATGGGATAGGTTGAATGTCAACAGGAGGGAGTGGGGTGTGGTTCGGGCGGAGATTAAAAGCCGCTGATGCCTTCTTCGATGGTGACAAGGATGCGACAAAGCCGCGGAAGGGAGGTGCTTCTAAATGATTGGTGGACCTGATCGGGATCGAACCGATGACCTCTTCCATGCCATCCGGCCCAATCGGCGGTATTTGCGACAAAGATGCGACAAACTTTTGCCAAGCGGAGCACTGCGCTGAACCCGTGAGGGAGCAGCCCAAAACTCATTCATTTCGACCCCTAACAATTATGCAACAGGTCGTTGCACAGTTGCCGGGCATTCTCGCACGAGCTTTAGAGCGGTATCCATAAGTATACCCATCCGAGCAATATTTCGCTAGCCTGAGCTTGCCTGGTGAAGCGCCGTGATAAAAGCGGGTTGTGCCGGACCTTGGAATAGCCGCGCTATCACATGCGACCTCCCCAGCGCTTTGCGACAGATCCTTACTTGCGTTGTTCACTAAGCAATGGGAAGTCGAGGAAACAACGCTCCAGTGCGTTTGCCGATGACAATAATCTGACAAACAAACGACATTGCGGTTGCAATCATTTGGCTCCGATTAGGTAAGAATGAGTTCGCGATGTGTCAGATGGATTCTTACACGCGTCTTCGCAGTGACAGCTGTGATCGGTTCTATGTCCCTCTCCGTTGCGCAAGAACCTTGGCACTTCGTCTTTCGCAGTTTCAAAGTTGAGGTTTTCTCTGTTCTGTTCCTGGGAATTGGATGATCAGCGGATGCGGATAAACGAGGTCCGGAAAATAAGCTCAGAAAAGTCGTCGGCTCGCGAGCGGTTCCGTATCACGACGCAGAACGGATTACCTACAACTACAACCCCAACCCTGCTATCAGAAAAGGAGCATCATCGTGAAAAAGATCAGCATGCTAATCGCCGTAGTTTCCGTCCTCGGAGCCATGGCTCAATCGGCCCTCGCCCAGAGCCTGGTCGCGTTCAGTGGAGGGATTGGCGATATTACCACTGGTTCAGCAGATACAGCCGTGTTTGGCGTCCCAGCTGCTGGCCAAATCTGGGTGATCCGGGACCTTCAAGCCGAAGTGAAGGTGGGCGGGCTCATCCAGGTCGACGGCCAGGGTCTCCTTCTGGGTGCAGGAAATGGCGTGGGAAGCAATGCTGGCGCGAGCGTGTTTGCGACGCTGTTCTGCGCAAATGACGGGGATGTTCAGCACAGCACCAATGCTGCAGGCGTACCACTTCAGGCAAACGGCGATTTCCGCATTCAGGACTCACTTTCGCCTGCGCCGCCGGATACCTGCACTAGCCCGGTGCTCCTCATCCGGGTCACTGCAAACGGGTCGTGGTTTGCCGCCGGGATTCCCTTCCTCACTCCTCCCTCTCCTCCCCTCCCGCACCTCCCTTTCCCCCCCAAATAGCGGGGACGACGTGGTTCGAACCCGAACAACGCCATATCGGCGGGTGTGGGCGCGTGCTAAGTAGTTGTGGTTTAGTGCGCGCCCAGGTCCGTTGTCCACGTATTCACGGCCAATTTTCCTGGCATGATTGCGCGAATTGACGCTCAGAACAGATTGGAATGGCCGGCGGCCAACACACTAATTCAACCGACGTTCTGAGTGCCCCATTCATGCAGTCTCGTCGCATGAGTGGGCATTCGCTCGATACTCGAACCATCTTCCTCCCAGACAATCAAATCCCATCACAAGGCGGGTGTCCCATCTTCTAGAGCATTATTCCTATAGATGTAGGGGCAGCCGAACCATGCCCTGGCATCGTCCGGGTAGATGAGTTTGAGAGCTTCCGTAATCGCCTGATCGAGAGCGTCTTTGAATCGTGCCCTGGCCAAGCGGAGCAGTTGTTTCAGCTTGGCCAGGCCTTTTCAATGGGGTTTAGATCGGGCGGATAGGGCGGCAGGTATCGTCGGCGATCGTCACTGACTAGAGGACGACTTAGCGATACCTACCCCTCGCCACGAAATATCTACGTCAAATAGCTGCACAGGCTACAGCCATGGGGCTTCCATCCATTCTAGGTAGCTCCCAATTTGGGAGCCAGCCGTGCCGGTAAAAGCCCCCGCACGGCTGTCTGGGTGCGATTAGTTGTGGCCGCCTGGGAACATCCCCAATTAGAAGCTGACAACAATACTGCGTCCTGAGGTCAGGTTGAGCTGATCCAGCTGAGAGACGGCAGTGGTCGCAAGGTTATGCAGACGTGCCCACATCCGATCCGAAGCAGCAACATGTAGCGATCCCTGAATGCAACAGTAGGGAGGCCTCAGATGGTCAACCAAGTTGCTGAGCGGAGCTGATTGTTCCATGGGCGTGGGCAACACTTGCTATAGACATGCCGGTGAGCGTCGGGCCGTCGCTCGAACGAGAGGGCTGAATGTTCTACGAAAGCTACGTACTCGAAGGTATTGACGAGGTGGCAATGCACTCTTCCGCAAAAAAATCGAGTGAGTCTTTGACTTCACCAGAGATCCGATGATATATGGCAAATAATCGGCTTTCACCCGGCAGGTTTTCATTCTTCCCCCAAGCTTCGCTAATTCCACACATTCGGTAGAGTCTGATTGCGGCTGTATAAGTCCCACAGTTTTTGTGGCTGCCTCTGGTACCGTCATCTTTGGGCACATAGCTTCGCTGCGATCTAATTTTATTCAAAGAACATCTATTAAGGAAGCTCTGCACAGGGGCTTGATAGTCAGACTCTGTTGCGGCATTGAGGCGGCAGTAGGGAGTTTGGCCTGGATATGGCCCAGAGGTGCTCTCTGGAGGCTGATTTTCCAGCCTGCAGGCGCAGTTCTACCCGCGCACCGCCAAGCGTTTGCGGTGGAGGTAGAGGTTTGCGAGCGCGAAGTTCGCACACAGCCGGTTGTGGTTCTTGGCTAAGCCTCTGTATCTCACCTTGTCGAAGCCGAAGATGCGCTTGACGATGCGGAACACGTGCTCCACCTTGGTTCGCACGCTGGACTTACTCCGGTTCTTCTTCTTGTGTAGCTCGTCGATGTAACTCTTGAACTTCGTCCTGCGGCAGGTCATATCCTGAGCCTTGGGAGCAGTTTCGCGGATCGCCTCGGTCTGGCCCTGATAGCCGCCGTCACCCCACACCTTGCGTTCCTCGCCGTGCAGCAACTCGGGCAGCACCGTCGAGTCGGCCACGTTGGCCGAAGTCGTCACCAGCGTATGCACCGTGCCAGCCTTCGCATCCACGCCGATGTGCGCCTTCAGCCCGAAGTACCACTGCTTGCCCTTGCAGGTCTGCTTCATCTCGGGTCGCGTTCGCCGGTCGAGTTCTTGGTCGAAGAAGGCGCATGGATAATGGTCGCATCCACGATCGTGCCAGTCTGGATCTTGATACCCTTGGCCTCCAGATGCAGGTTCACCGCGTCCAGCATCGCGCCGCCAAGATCGTGCCGCTCTAGCAGATGACGGAAGCGCAGGATAGTCGTCTCGTCCGGCGCAGGCGCTATGCCCAGGTCCACGCCAACGAACCGTCGCACTGCTGCTGACTCATACAATAGCTCCTCCACGCCAGGGTCCGACAGGTCGAACCACTGCTGCACGAAGTAGGTCCTCAGCATAATCGACAGCCCCACCGGCCGACGCCCGTTGCCCGCCTTCGCATAGTAGGGCTCGGCCAACGCCTCTAACTCGGCCCACGGAACAACCAACTCCATCTCATCCAGAAACAGCTCCCGGCGACTCTTCCGGCCATACTTCTCAAAGCTCGACTGAGACGCTAACGTCTGCTGCTTCATCGCTACTCACCTCACAGATAGAAGATTAAGCAATCGGCACGCAGTCGCAAATCTTGTGCAGAGGTTCCCTAACACAATTGTCCAGCAACGCCCATCATCGCTTTCTGCAAACGCACTCGATGAACAGAACCTGTTCGCGGAAACGACAAGGGGCTATTCGATCTCGGCAATGCAGATGCTGATGCTGGTGAAATATCAGATCTACATGTATGCGGAATACAATCAGAATCCTGTCGACAACATTCCTTCCTACGCCCAGTATGTCTCTCCGGAGAAGGTGA